>Ga0155080_123_pt1 | contig 94172 bp, 90 predicted proteins | sample RifCSPhighO2_01_FD_106048 | JGI IMG/M metagenome (GOLD analysis project Ga0155080, IMG submission 106048) | Phenylobacterium sp. RIFCSPHIGHO2_01_FULL_69_31 | reverse complement strand
GTTCAGGAAGGGGGCAAGCCCCTTGCCCACCTGCACCTCGTTCGTCTGCATGCCGTAGATCTCGGCGGTGTCGAAGAAGGTGACGCCCAGGTCCACCGCCCGGGCGAGCACGGCCAGCGCCTGCGCCTCCTCAGCGGCCGGCTGGTACACGCCCGAGAGCCCCATGCAGCCGAAGCCGATGGCGGACACTTCCAGGCCCTGGGTTCCGAGCTTGCGCATATGCATGGCGATCTCCTTTGCGGCGGCGGTGTCCAACAGGTGGCGCTGAAGCGAAGCCGCGAAAACCGCTTGTGGCGTCATCGATCCATTGAGCAGAATTCAGCAATGGACCGCCGCTCGATCCCCGACCTCGCCGCCTTCGCCCTGCTGGCCGAGCTGCGCAGCTTCCGGCGGGCGGGCGAGGTGATGGGAGTCTCGGCCTCGGCGCTCAGCCACAGGCTGCGGCGGATGGAGACGGCCCTGGGGGTGCGGCTGCTGAACCGTTCGACCCGCGCCGTGGCGCCCACGGAGGCCGGAGAGCGGCTGCTGGCGCGGCTGTCGCCGGCGCTGGCCGACATCGAGGCGGGCCTGATGGAGGTGGCGGCGTTCCGCGAGCGCCCGGCCGGGCGGCTGCGGCTCAGCGTGCCGCGCTCGGCGGCTCGCCTCGCCATCGCCCCGCGCCTGGGCGGGTTCCTCAAGGCCTACCCCGACATCCGGGTGGAGGTGGTGAGCGACAACGCCCTGATCGACATCGTGGCCGGCGGCTTCGACGCCGGCATCCGCTTCGACGAGAACCTGCCGGCCGAGATGATCGCGGTCCGGATCGGCAAGCCGCTGCGCATGGCGGCTGTGGCCTCGCCGGAGTACCTCGCCCAGCGCGGCATGCCGAGGACCCCGGAGGACTTGGCCGGCCACGCCTGTTTCCGGCTGCGCTGGCCCTCCGGCGCCTTCTACGACTGGGAGCTGGAGAAGGGCGACGACGTGCGCCGCGTGGCGGTCGACGGCCCGCTCATCGTGGACGACGCCCAGCTCCTGAAGGACGCCGCGATGGACGGCGCGGGGATCGCGTTCGTGGCCGAACCGTCCGTGCGGGAGGAGCTGGAATCGGGCGCCCTCGTACGCCTGCTTGAAGACTGGTGCCCGCCCTTTCCGGGCTACAGCATCTACTATCCCAGCCGCCGCCAGGTCTCGCCGGCGCTCCGGGCCTTCATCGACTGGATGCGCGGCGCGCCGCCTGAGCGGATTACGAAGGTTTAATCGGGACCGCCGCATCCGCCCGATCCCTCTCGCGCCTCCAAGTCAGCGAGCGCCCCAAACGCGCCCGACGGTTGCCGGCCTTACCGCGATTTAACTGGCTCGGCAGGCCGACCGGCGGCGACATCCGCGCTCGAAGGTTGAGGGCTGTTCGTCACAATGTCTCTGGCGCTTGCAACACTGCTCTACGAGTGGCGGCGTTACACGGCCGCCGTGGTGGCGCTGGCCTTTTCCGGCCTGCTGATCCTGGCCCAGGTGGGCATGTTCACCGGCATCGTGAAGGGTGCGACGGCCACCATCGACCGGTCGCGCGCCGACATCATGATCCTGCCGGCCAAGATGGAGAGCCTGATCAACTCCGGCGGCGGCTCGCTGCCCGCCCGGCTGCAGCCGCAGATCTACATGCATCCCGAGGTGGTCGAGGTCGCCGCCTTCGACGGCGACGGCGGCCGCTGGATCAACCGGCCCAAGGACGGCAAGAAGGCCGTCACCACCTATGTGAACGTCAACATGGTCGACACGCGCCCCGGCGCCGTGAACCTGCCGACCGACTTCACCGAAGAGATCCGCACCGCGCTCCTGGAGCCCTACTCGGTCGCCATCGACCAGAGCCAGTTGGGCCGCCTGGGCGTGAAGCTGGGGGATGCGGCGTCGCTGAACGGCAAGACCGTCTACGTGCGCGCCATCCTGACCGGCTATCCGGACGTGAACAACGCCTCGGTGACGATGTCCCGCGACACGATGCGGATGATGGGCATGCTGACCAAGGGTGGGAAGACCGGGCCCCTGATGGTCCGCATCAAGGACCCTGCCCGCGCCGAGATCGTCCGCGACCAGCTGAACGCCGACGCCAAGGGCGCCTACAAGGCCTGGACCCGCCAGCAGCTCGCCGAGGCCAACGAAGGCGCGCTGATGAAGGAACAGATCATCGGCATCTTCCTGGGCTTCTCGGTCTTCCTGGGCTTCCTGATCGGCGTCGGTATCACCTCGCAGACCCTGCGCGGGGCCATCCTGTCGTCGATCAAGGAATTCGCCTCGCTGCGCGCCCTGGGCGTCGGCATGGGCTCGCTCCGCCTGATCGTGGTCGAGCTGTCGTTCTGGGTCGGCCTGGTGGGCTTGGGCGCGACGGCCCTCTTCACCGGCGGGGTCTATCTGCTCGCTACCCGCGGCGGCCTGCCGATGGGCTTTCCCGCGCCATGGGTGATCGGCGTCTCCATCCTGCTGCTCGTGATCTCGGGCGTTTCGGGCCTGCTGGCCCTGGGCGTGCTGAAGAAGAGCCAACCTGCGGACCTGCTGCGATGAGCTCTGCCAAGCCGGCCATCGTGGCCCAGGGGATCTACAAGCGCTTCAAGACCGGGCGCAGCCACATCGAGGTGCTGAAGCGCGTCGACTTCGACGCCCGCCACGGCGAGGTGACGATGGTCATGGGCCCGTCGGGCTCGGGCAAGTCGACCCTCGTGGCGGCGCTGTCCGGCCTGCTGAGGCCCGACGAGGGCCGAGTCACCGCCCTGGAGCAGGACATCTGGGGCATGCGCTCGGGTCGTCTCGACCGGTTCCGCCTGGACCACTGCGGCTTCATCTTCCAGGGCTTCAACCTGTTCTCGGCGCTGACCGCCCTGCAGCAGGTCGAGATCATCCTGAAGTACCAGGGCCATTCCAAGACGGTCGCCCGCGAGAAGGCGGCCAACGCCCTCATGGAAGTGGGCCTCGAGACGCGCATGAACCAGCGCCCGTCCGAACTGTCGGGCGGCGAGAAGCAGCGGGTCGCCATCGCCCGGGCGCTGGCCAAGGACCCGCGCCTGCTGTTCGCTGACGAGCCCACCAGCGCGCTCGACGGCGAGAACGGCCAGGTGGTGATCAAGCTGATCCAGCGGGCGGCCAAGCAGCACGGCGCCGCCGTGATCTGCGTCACCCACGACCCGCGCCTGGAAGCCTACGCCGACCGCGTCATCCACCTGGAAGACGGCCGCATCCTGGACGACCGGCGCGTGCAGCCGACCGCCCAGGCGGCCCCCGCCCAACGACAACCCGAGCTCATCGAGGCCTGACGTCCATGCCCGCCCTCCTCCGCAACCGCTTCGTCTGGATCGCCGTGGTCCTCCTGCTCCTGGGGGGCGGCGGCGCGATGTTCATGTCCAACCAGGCCAAGGCCAAGAAGGCCGAGGAGACCAAGGCCGCCGCCGCCGTGAAGCCCAGCCCCTATGCCGCCATCGCCAACGGCAAGGCCGACGTGGAAGGCGGCATCATCCAGGTGGCCGCACGCCGCGCCGGCGTCATCCGCGATGTCCTGGTCCAGGAAGGCGACGACGTGGTGAAGGGCCAGGTGCTGGCGCGCCTCGAGGACGACGAGCCACGCCTCGCCGCCGAACGCGCCTCCGCCGAGGTGCGCCAGGCCCGCGCCGCCCTCGCCCTGCTGCAGGTCCAGCTCTCGGCCGCCCAGCGCGAGCACCGCCGGCTGGAGGGTCTGGCCCCCTCGAACTTCGTGGCCGCCCAGAGGCTGGATCAGGCCCGCGACGCGGTGCGCGAGGCCGAGGCGCGGATCATGGCCCAGCAGGCGGTCGTCGCCACCAACCAGGCCCGCCTGAACGAGTCCCGGTACGATCAGGAGCTGTCGATCATCCGCGCGCCGGCCGACGGCCGCATCGTCCGCCGCTACGCCAACCCGGGCGCCGGGGCCTCGACCCTGAACGTCTCGAACATGTTCGACGTGGAGCCGCGGGCCGGCCGCATCGTGCGCGCCGAGATCGCCGAGGGCTCCCTGCCCTTCGTCGGCATCGGCCAGACGGTGCAGATGTCGCCCGAGAGCGATCCGACCAAGGTCTACCCCGGCAAGGTCCTGCGCCGAGCGGCCGTGTTCGGCGCCCGCAAGCTACAGTCGGACGATCCCACCGAGCGCACCGACGACCGGGTGGTCGAGGTGGTGGTGGATTCCACCGGCGCCCCGTTCCTCATCGGCCAGCGGGTGCTGGTGAAGTTCGTCCGGGGCCAGCAGCAGGCGCAAACCACCGCCACGCCCCGCAGCTGACCTCCCGCGACTGGCCCCATTCCCTGACGTCGCCTTGACGCCATCCCTCCCGCGCCGCACAACGCGCGCCGATTTCGAACACCTGTTCAATGAGGGATCTCATGGCGGACATCCGCTTCGACGGCAAAGTGGCGATCGTGACGGGCGCGGGCGGCGGCCTGGGCCGGCAGCATGCGCTGGAACTGGCGCGACGCGGCGCCAAGGTCGTGGTCAACGATCTCGGCGGCTCGATGGACGGCTCGGGCGGCGGCTCGGACGCGGCCAACAAGGTCGTGGAAGAGATCAAGGCGCTGGGCGGCGAAGCCATCGCCAACGGCTCGTCGGTCACCGATGACGCCGGCGTCGCCCGGATGGTCAAGGACGCCATGGACGCCTGGGGCCGGATCGACATCCTGGTCGCCAACGCCGGCATTCTGCGTGACAAGACCTTCGCCAAGATGGAATTCGGCGACTTCAGTGTCGTGGTCGACGTCCACCTGTTCGGCACCGTGAAGCCGGTCAAGGCGGTCTGGGAGATCATGCGCACCCAGAACTACGGCCGCATCGTCGTCACCACCTCGTCGTCGGGCCTCTACGGCAACTTCGGCCAGTCGAACTACGGCGCCGCCAAGCTGGGCCTCATCGGCCTGATGAACACCCTGAAGCTCGAGGGCCAGAAGAACAACGTCCACGTCAACGCCATCAGCCCGGTGGCAGCGACTCGGATGACCGAGAACCTGGGCATGCCGCCGCAGGTGCTGGAGCAGCTGAAGCCCGAATACGTGACCCCGGGCGTCGTGTTCCTGTGCTCGGACGAAGCGCCCACCGGCGCGATCCTGACCGCGGGCGCCGGCGCCTTCGCCCTCTCCCGCATCGTCGAGACCGAGGGCGTCTACCTCGGCGACAAGGCCTCGGTGGAAGCGGTCCGCGACAACTGGGCCAAGATCACCGACGAGACCGGCGCCAAGGCCTACATGAACGGCGGCGAGCAGACCCAGAAGTTCTTCCGCAAGATGCAGGGCGGTTGAGTCCCGCGGGCGCGCCTCCCTGACGTTGCAGGGGGGCGCGGCCATGCGCCGGGGCATGGCTGTCTTTCTTGTTTGTAACCCAATTCCACTTGCGCCCGTGTGAGTGAACGCGCGTAACCTAAAACGCAGCGCCCTTTCAGAGGCGTCGTTCCAGGAGAGGGTTCACGTGTCAAAGGCTACGCCGTCCGCAGCGAATGGCGCGCTCCCGCTTCCTGCGGTCCTGGCGTTCGCCAGCGCGGCGGTTCCGGTCGGGGCCCTGACCCTGGCGGCGACGGTCCACCTTCCCCGATATTTCGCTTCCGAGCTCGGTCTTTCCCTGGCGGTGGTCGGGACGGTCTTTGCGCTGGTGCGGTTCATCGACATCCCCATCGATGCGGCCATTGGCGTCGCCATGGATCGCACCCGGACGCGCTTCGGCCGCTATCGGATCTGGATGGCCTGCGGGGCGCCCGTGCTGATGCTCGGCTTCTACATGCTGATCCAATCCAACAGCCAGGTCGGCGCGCTCTACCTCGGCTTCTGGCTGCTGGTGATGTACCTCGGATACTCCGGCATCTACCTCTCGCACCTGGCGTGGGGCGGACGGCTCGCAGCGACCTACAAGGAACGATCGCGGATCTTCGGGGCCATTACCGCCCTGGGCGTCGTCGGCGCCATGGCGGTACTGCTGATCCCTGTGTTCATGACCCAGGCCGGCGCCAGCGACGCCGAGGGCGTGCGGGCCATGATCTGGTTCATCATCCTCAGCACGGCGGTGACCTGCCTGCTGGTCGTGGCGTTCTCGCCGGAGCGTATCGCCAAGGACCACGCCACCCACTTCACGCTCAAGGACTACGCGGCGCTCTTCACCCGCGGCAACGTCGTCCGCGTGCTGGTCGCGGACCTGCTCGTCACCCTGGGGCCGGGGTGGATGGCGGCGATGTACCTGTTCTACTTCAAGGACAGCCGCGGCTTCGACACGGCCGAGGCCAACCTGCTGCTGCTGATCTATGTGGCCGCCGGTTTCGCCGGGGCGCCCTTCGCCGCGTGGCTGGCCAACCGGATCAGCAAGCACCGGGCCCTGATCGTGAACACCACGATCTATTCGCTCGGCCTGATCGTGATCCCGTTCTTGCCGCCGGGCGAGTTCCTGATCTTCGCGCCCGGCATGTTCGTGGTGGGCGCCATGGCCGCGGGCTTCACCGTGATGATCCGCGCCATATGCGCCGACATCGCCGACGAGCTGCGGCTGGATAGCGGGCGCGAGTGGATGGGCCTGATGTATGCCGGCATTACCGCGACATCGAAGCTGGCGACCGCGGGGTCAATCTTCCTCACCTTCAACGTGCTGGCGGCCATCGGCTACAAGGCCCAGGCCGGCGCGGTGAACACACCCGAGGCGATCCAGGGCCTGGAGATCGCCTATATCGCCGGCCCCATCGTCTTCGTGATGGCCGCCGGCGCCTGCTTCATCGGCTATCGCCTGAGCGCGGACCGGCACGCCGAGATCCAGCGCAAGCTGGAGGAGCGCGACGCCCTCATTGACCCGGCGGCCGCACTCGAAGCCATGACGGGCGAAGACCTAGCCCCAGCCAATCGGCCCTCGTGATCGTCGGGGCGACGCCTTCCCGGCCCTCTCGCCTGCCCCTGGGCACGGCGCTGGCCTTCTCCGCCACCAGCCTGCCGCTGCAGGCCCTGATGATCGCCGTGGCGGTCCACCTGCCCGCCTACTTCGCCGCCAGCATCGGCGTCCCGCTGGCCGTGGTCGCCGCGGCCTTCGGCACGGTCCGGCTGATCGACGTGCCCATCGAGGTCATGCTCGGTCTCGGCATGGACCGGACCCGCAGCCGCTTCGGCCGCTACCGCGTGTGGACCCTCGCCGGCGCGCCGCTGATGATGCTGGGCCTCTACATGCTGCTGACCGCGGGTCGTGGGGTCGGCACCGACTACCTCATCACCTGGCTGCTGGTGATGTACCTCGGCGTCTCGATCCTGATGCTGTCGCACCAGGCCTGGGCCTCGACCCTCGCCAAGTCGTATGACGACCGCGCCCGGTTGTTCGGCGTCATGATGGCGGTGGGCGTTCTGGGGGCGGTCAGCGTCCTGGCGATCCCGATCGCCATGGAGAACGCCGGCTACAGCGACGCCGAAGGCGTCCGCGCCATGGTCTGGTACCTGATCTTCCTCACGCCCGTCGCCGTCGCCCTCGTGGTCTGGCGCACGCCCGAGACCGTCGCCGCCGAGGCGCCGGGCCAGCGTTTCCGCCTGCGGGACTACTGGGAGCTGGTCACCGACCACAGCATGTCTCGGATCCTGCTCGTCGACCTGGTGGTGTCGCTGGGCCCCGGCTGGATGGCCGCGCTCTACCTTTTCTATAGCCGCGACTACATGCAGTTCACCGCCGCCGAGGCGAACATCCTGCTTGCGGTCTACATCCTGGCCGGTGTCGTCGGAGCCCCGTTCCTGGCCTGGCTGGCGACGAAGATCAGCAAGCACCGCACCGTGATGCTGACGGCGGTGGGCTATTCCCTTCTGCTCGCGACGCTGCCCTTCCTGCCCAAGGGCTACGTGCTGGCGACGCTGCCGACCCTGTTCTTCACCGGCTTCCTGGCAGCCGGATTTAACGTGCTGACGCGGGCCATGACCGCCGACGTGGCCGACGAGATCCGCCTGAAGCAGGGCAAGGAGCGCAGCGGCCTGCTGTTCGCCATGACCACCCTCACCACGAAGATCGCAGCCGGCGGCTCGATCTTCCTGACCTTCGGCGTGCTCTCGCGCGTGGGCTACGATCCCCAACTGGGTCAGCGGAACACGCCGGAGGCGATCAACGCACTGATGCTGTCGTTCCTGGTCGGGCCGATCGTGTTCGTCATGCTGGGGGCCGCCTGCCTGATCGGCTACCGCCTGACGGCCGAGCGCGCCGCCGAGGTGCGCCGTCAGCTCGAGGCCCGGGAAGCGACCACCTTCGACCCCGCCGCCGCCCTGGAAGGCCTGACCGGCGAGGAGCTGCCGAGCCCCGCGTCCACCCGCTGATGGGCCCCCTCTAGGAGAGCTTGCGCGCCAGTTCCAGGAAGGCCTGGGCCGCCGCGCTCTCGGTGTTGGTCGCCACCAGCGGGCGGCCGGCGTCGCAGGCCTCGCGGAGCGGCACCTCGATGGGGATTTCGGCCAGCAGCGGCACGCCCAGGCGCTCGGCCTCGCGCCGCGCCCCGCCTTCGCCGAAGATCGGCACGCGGACGCCCGAGCTGTCGGCGAAATAGGCCATGTTCTCCACCACGCCCAGGATCGGCGCCCCGGTCTTCTCGAACATCTGCGCCGCGCGGCGGGCGTCGATGAGGGCGATCTCCTGCGGCGTGGAGACGATCACGACCCCGTCCATCTTCAGCTTCTGCACGAGGGTGAGCTGGATGTCGCCGGTGCCGGGCGGCAGGTCGATGACCAGCACGTCCAGCGGTTCGGCCTCGGTCCCCCAGTTTGAGTTCAGCAGGCTGCGGAGGGCGGAGGAGGCCATGGGCCCGCGCCAGATGTTGGCCGTGCCCGGCTCGACGATGAAGCCGATGGACATCACCTTCACGCCCCAAGCCTCCATGGGGTTGAGCCGCTTGTCCGCGTCGAAGGTCGGGTCGCCGTCGACGCCCAGCATGGTCGGCGCCGACGGGCCGTAGATGTCGGCGTCCAGCAGGCCGACCCGCTGGCCCAGCACGGCGAAGGCTGCGGCCAGGTTGGTGGAGACCGTCGACTTGCCCACTCCGCCCTTACCGCTGGCGATGGCGATGACCTTCTTCACATGCGGCGGCCGCACAGCGTCCACCATCGGATGAAGCTGGGCCTGGGGATCCTCTGCGATGCGGGCGCGGCGGGCCGGCGGCGTTTCCCCCGGCTGCGGCCGGCGGGGACTGACCTTCAGCTGCGGCGTCGACGGGGCCTGGAGTTCCGAGGTCAGCACGACCTGCGCCGTCTCGACGCCGTCCGCGTGGGCCAGCACCTCCTCGGCGCGGTCGCGCACGGCGCGGTAGAGGTCGATGTCGGAGGGCGCGACCTCCAGCATGAACGCGGCACGGCCGCTGCGAAGGACCAGGCCGCGCACCAGACCTGCGCTGGCCAGCCCTTTCCCCGACTTGGGGTCGATGACCTCGTCGAGGGCCTTCAGGATCGCCGTCCGGTCGGGGCCTGTCGCTTCGCTCATGCCGCTTTGTCTTGCTTTGCTCAGGTGGGGGTCTCATATCCGGCTGGAGGCGCCGGTTTACAAGTCCGTTGGGGGCTTTAGAGACGGGCGTTCAAGGGACTGAGTGAATGTCCCGAGGGAGCATGACGCGAACCACCTGATGCCCTGGAACGACAACGCAAACCCGGGACCCTGGGGTTCGCCGTCCGGCGGTGACGACAAACGCGACCAGCCACGCCGCCCATCGGGCGGCGGCGGCGGCCCGCGCCGTCCCGGCGGCCCCGACTTCAACGCCAACTTCGATCAGATCGCCCAACGCCTGCGCGACATGATGGGCGGCCCCGGCGGCCGGCCCCGGCGCGGCCTGATCCCCATCGTCGCGGGCGGCGTTTTCGCCCTCTGGGCGGCCTCGGGCATCTACCTCGTGCAGCCCGGCGAACAGGCGGTGGTGCTGACCTTCGGCTCCTATTCGCGATCCGCCTCTCCCGGGCCCAACTACCACCTGCCCTGGCCTATCGAGCGGGTGGAGAAGGTGGCCGTCACCAAGCTCAACAACACCTTGGTTGGCGGCAGCGGTCCGGAGGCCGATTCGCCCGCCGAGAGCCAGATGCTGACCGGCGACGAGCAGATTATCGACATCGACTTCAGCGTAACTTGGCGGGTGTCGGACGCGGCCCGGTACCTGTTCGCCACGCGCGACCCTGAGGCGGCCGTGAAGGCGGTGGCCGAGAGCGCCATGCGCGAGGTAGTCGGCAAGACCCAGCTCCAGCCCATCATCTCCACCGGGCGGGGACAGGTGCAGCAGCAGACCGCCGAACTCATGCAGCGGACCCTGGACTCCTGGGGCGCCGGCATCAGCATCGTCGAAGTCCAGATCCGCTCGGCCAATCCGCCCCCGGAAGTCGTCGGCGCGTTCCGCGAGGTGAACAACGCCCAGCAGGACGCCGACAGCGCCGAGAACGAGGCCAACACCTACCGCAACCGGGTGATCAACGAGGCCAAGGGTGACGCCGCGCGCATCACCCAGGCCGCCCAGGCCTATCGCGAGCAGGCCGTGCGCGAGGCGACGGGTGAAGCGGCGCGGTTCAACCAGATCTACACTGAATATCGCCGCGCCCCCGGCGTGACCCGCGACCGGCTCTACATCGAGACCATGCAGCGCATCCTGCAGTCGTCGAACAAGGTGGTGATCGACGCCAAGGGCGCCACGGCCCCGATCATCCTTCCGCCCGACGTGTTCCGGCCCCGGAGCCAGGCCGCCGCGCCCGCGCTGCAGGTCGAGGCCGCTCCGGCCCAGCCCCAGTCGAAGGGCGCCCAATGACCAGCACTCGTCATGTCGTTTTCGGCCTGCTGGCCGCCGCGCTCCTGTTCACCCTGACGCAGACGTTCTTCGTGGTCGACCAGCGCCAGCAGGCGCTTGTGGTCGCGCTCGGCGACCCGGTCCGCGTGATCAACGCGCCCGGCAAGAGCGAGGCCGGCCTGCACCTGAAGGTCCCGTTCTTCCAGCAGGTCTTCAAGATGGACCGGCGCAACATCGCGCTGGAGGCCGACCAGGAGGAAATCATCACCGCTGGCCAGGAGCGGCTCGTGGTGGACGCCTTCATCCGCTACCGGATCTCCGATCCCCTGCAGTTCTACCGCACCCTGCGCGACGAGACGACCGCGGCCGACCGGATCGAGCGGCTGGTGAACTCGTCCCTGCGCCAGGTGCTGGGCTCGGCCAGCGCCACCGACATCATCTCCGGCCGCCGGGCGCAGTTGATGCAGCAGGCCCGCGTCGACGTCGACCGCCGCGCCAAGGCCTCGCGCCTGGGTATCGAGGTGATCGACCTGCGGATCCGGCGCGCCGACCTTCCGGCCCAGAACCGCGAGGCCGTTTTCCGCCGCATGTCCACCTCTCGCCAGCAGGTGGCGGCCCAGCTGCGCGCCGAGGGCGAGCAGAAGAAGCGCGAGATCATCGCCCAGGCCGACAAGGAGGTGGCGATCACGCTGGCCACCGCCCGCGAGCAATCGGGGCAGATCACCGGCGAGGGCGATGCCCAGCGCACGCGGATCTTCGCACAGAGCTTCGGCAAGGACCCCTCGTTCGCGGCCTTCTTCCGCTCGATGCAGGCCTACGAGGCGAGCCTGGCCGACGGCGAGACGACCCTGGTCCTGTCGCCCGACAGCGCCTTCTTCCGCTACTTCGAACGCGGCCCAACAGGGCGGTAGGCCGCCGCTCGTTCGGTAAGCCACGCTCGAAGCGCTGTTGACTCCAATTATTACGCGTGTAGAAATTTACGCACGTAGCAATGGAGGCGGCGATGCTTCGCATGGGCATGATGTTGCTGGCGGCCGCGTCTCTGGCCGGTGCGGCGCAGGCGGCGCCGCGGCGCGAACTCCTCATGGCGCGCGTGGAGATCGGCGATCTCGATCTCGCGAGCGAGGCCGGGGCGGCGACCATGCTCTCAAGGCTGAGCAGCGCCGCGCGGGCACTCTGCGCCTTGCCGCGGTCCGAACTGTTCCGGGGCCGCGAGGGCCGTGAGTGGCGCTGTCGTCGCGAAGCCGTCGCCGCCGCGGTCGCGCGGCTGAAAGCGCCGCCGCTCACACTCGCCTACGCCCAATGGCTCTCCGCAGAACCGGCCGAGTGGCCCCCGAGCCCATAGGCCGGTGACCTGTCCCTCCTCCCCGGCTCCAGCCAGGGAGGAGGGTTTTTCTAGCCCAGCCAGGCCCTGACCTCATGCAGGTCGCGGGCGATGCGGACGCAGAGCGTTTCCATCTCCTCGTTCGGGTCCAGCATGTCCGGCACCATGACCGTCATCATCCCCGCCGCCGACGCGGCTCGGACGCCGTTGTGACTGTCCTCCAGCGCCAGACAGTCGGCGGGATCCACGCCCAGCGCTTCCGCCGCCTTCAGGAAGGGCTCGGGATGCGGCTTGCCGCGGGTCTGAACGTCGCGGGTGATGAGGGCGTGGAAGCGGTCCACCAGGCTGTGCGGACCCAGGCTGGCGCGCACGCTCTCCAGGCTGGACGAGGTGGCGATGGCGCGCGGCAGGCCCAGGTCGTCCAGATGGTCCAGGATCTCCACCGCCCCCGCCTTCAGCGCGATGCCGGCCGCCAGCTCTTCCCGGAAGTGGGCGCTGACGGCGGCGGACCACGCCGCCAGGTCGAAGTCGTCGCCGAAGTGCTCGATGAGGATCAGGTCGCTGTGCGCATGCTGCAGGCCGACCATGCGCTGGAAGGTCGCAAACGGCATCTCCGAGCCGATGCCGCCAGCCGCGCGCTGCATGGCGCGGTAGACCACCGTCTCGGTGTCCACCAGCAGGCCGTCCATGTCGAACACCACGGCCTTGGGCGTGCGGGGAAGCGCCATCAGTCGGTCACGAACTGGTCGGCGCGATAGCCCTGGAAGTAGAGCAGCGCGGTGAGGTCGGCGTGGTCCACCTTGGCGTCGGCCTGGGCCGCGACGATGGGCTTGGCGCGGTAGGCTACGCCCAGTCCCGCCGCTTCGATCATCGCCAGGTCGTTGGCCCCGTCACCCACCGCCAGTGTCTGCGACAGCGGGATGCCCAGGTTGGCGGCCTCTTCCTTCAGCGCCGCCAGCTTCGCCTCGCGGCCGAGGATGGGCTCGCCGACCCGCCCCGCCAGGACGCCATCGGCCTCGATCAGGGTGTTGGCCCGGTTGGCGTCGAAGCCGGCGGCCTCGGCCACCCGGCGGGTGAAGAAGTTGAAGCCGCCGGAGACCAGGAACGCCTTGGCGCCGTGGGCGGTCATGGTCCGCACCAGCGTCCGTGCGCCGGGGTTCAGCCGCACCCGCTCGTCGTAGGCTCGCTGCAGGTCGGCCAGCGGTAGCCCTTTAAGCATCGCGACGCGCGCCTTGAGCGCCCCTTCGAAATCCAATTCGCCCCGCATGGCCCGCTCGGTGATTTCGGAGACCTGGGCCTTCACCCCGGCGAAGTCGGCCAGCTCGTCGATGCACTCGACGTTGATGATCGTGGAGTCCATGTCGGCGATCAGCAGGCGCTTGCGGCGGCCGGCGGCCGGCTGGAGGCAGGCATCAACCGCCACGTCGGCCAACGCCTCCTCCACCCTCGCCCGCACGTCCGCCGGCGCGGCGATCACCGGGATGTCCAGGGCGCCGTCGCCCAGCGGGGTGGGCGCCTTGACGCCCGCCCCTACGGCTGCGAGCGCTGAGGACGCGCGACCCGCGGCTGTTGCCGCCTGGGCCGGATCGGGGCCGACGAGGGTGAGGACGAGTTCCATGACGGGCCGCATCTGGCTGATCGCCGGACCGACCGCAAGCGGCAAGTCCGCCCTCGGGCAAGAGCTGGCGCGCGCAACGGGCGGCGAGATCGTCAACGCCGATTCCATGCAGCTGTACGCGGGCCTCTCCGTGATCACCGCCGGACCGACGGCCGATGAGTTGGCCGCCGCGCCGCATCACCTGTTCGGCACGGTCGATCCGGCCGATGGATGGTCGGTGGGCCGCTGGCTGAGGGCGGCCTCGGACGTCATCGGCGACATCGGCGCCCGCGGCCGCGACGCGATCGTGGTCGGCGGGACGGGCCTCTACTTCAGCGCCCTGACCAAGGGCCTGGCCGAGATCCCAGCGATTCCCGCGGAGGTCCGCCACGCCGCGGCCGCCGCGTTCGAGGCGATGGGCGAGGACGCGTTCCGGTCCAGGCTGGCGGCCGTCGACCCCGCCGCCGCGACCCGCATCGAGGCGGGCGACCGCCAACGGCTGACCCGGGCCTGGGAAGTCCATGCTGCCACCGGCGTCTCCCTCTCCGACCACCAGGCCAAGGCCTCGGGCGCCCTGCCCGCCGGCTCCTGGTCCGGGGTGGCGCTGGAGCCGCCGCGCGAGGCGCTCTACGCGCGCTGCGACGCCCGGCTGGAGGCGATGATCGCCACCGGCGCCCTGGACGAGGTGCGCGCCCTGATGGCCCGCAACCTCGACCCCGCCCTCCCCGCCATGAAGGCCGTGGGCGTCCGCGAGCTGGCCGCCCATCTGCGCGGCGAAACGGGCCTTCGCACTGCCCTGGCCGCCGCCCAGCAGGAGACGCGCCGGTACGCCAAGCGGCAGATGACCTGGATGCGCGGGCAGACGCCCGACTGGCCCCGCCTGACCGCCTCGGACGCCCGCGACCAATGGAGGCAGTTTCTTGCGCTCCACCCCACCTTGACGGGCTAAGCAGAGCATGCGACACGCCATTTCCTATCTTTCGCGGGAAATCTCGTGCGCAACATTCTCGTACTCGTAGGGCGGCCGTAACGGACTGACGATGGCGTCAGGACCGACCGGTCGCTTGTCCCAGGCCCCCCGCGGGCCTTTTTTATTGCCCTGAACCCAGAGCCCCACATGTCCGCCCACCAGACCATCGAAGCCCAGCAAGACACCATCTCCGGCGCCGAAATGGTGGTGCGCGCCCTCATCGATCAGGGTGTCGAGGTGCTGTTCGGCTATCCGGGCGGGGCGGTCCTCCCGATCTACGACGCGCTGTTCGCCGAGCCGCGGCTGCAGCACGTGCTGGTCCGCCACGAACAGGGCGCCACCCACGCCGCCGAGGGCTATGCCCGCTCCACCGGCAAGCCGGGCGTGGTCCTGGTCACCTCCGGTCCGGGGGCGACCAACGCCGTCACCGGAATCGTCGACGCCCTGATGGACTCGATCCCCATGATCGTGATCACGGGCCAGGTCGCCACCCACCTGATCGGCACCGACGCCTTCCAGGAATGCGACACCATCGGCATCACCCGGCCGTGCACCAAGCACAACTACCTGGTTAAGGATGTCGCCGACCTGCCGCGCGTCCTGCATGAGGCCTTCCACATCGCCACGTCCGGCCGCCCCGGCCCCGTGGTCATCGACATCCCCAAGGACGTCCAGTTCGGCAAGGGCGTCTATCAGGGCCCGGGCGAGGTGAAGCACGCCCACAACTATTCGCCCCGGACGAAGGGCGACGCCGGCAAGATCGCCGAGGCCGTCGCCATGATCGCGAAGGCCAAGAAGCCGATCCTCTATACCGGCGGCGGTGTCATCAACGCCGGCCCGAAGGCGGCCAGGCTGCTGCGCGAGTTCGCCGAACTGACCGGCGCGCCGGTGACCTCGACCCTGATGGGCCTGGGCGCGTTCCCCGCGTCGGATCCGAAGTGGCTGGGCATGCTGGGCATGCACGGCTCGTTCGAGGCCAACAACGCCATGCACGATTGCGACGTGATGGTGGCCATCGGCGCGCGTTTCGACGACCGGGTGACCGGGCGCCTGGACGCCTTCGCCCCCACGTCGCGCAAGATCCACATCGACGTCGACGCCAGCTCGATCGGCAAGAACGTCCGCGCCGACATCGGCATCGTCGGCGATGCGGGCCAGGTGCTGGAGGACATGATCGCCGCCTGGAAGCAGCGGAACCTCGCCACCGACCCCGCCGCCATGAAGACCTGGTGGACCCAGATCGACGGCTGGCGGGCGCGCAATTCGTTCGGCTATGCGCCGGACAGCAAGCTGATCAAACCGCAGTACGCGATTCAGCGGCTGTACGAGCTGACCAAGGACCGGGACACCTACATCACCACCGAGGTCGGCCAGCACCAGATGTGGGCGGCCCAGTTCTACCGCTTCGAGGAGCCGAACCGGTGGATGACGTCGGGCGGCCTGGGCACCATGGGCTATGGCCTGCCGGCCGCCGTGGGGGTGCAGATGGCTCACCCGGACGCCCTGGTCATCGACATCGGCGGCGACGCCAGCGTGCAGATGACGATGCAGGAGATCTCGACGGCGGTTCAGTACGATCTGCCGATCAAGGTCTTCATCCTCAACAACGAGTGGATGGGTATGGTGCGGCAATGGCAACAGCTGCTGCACGGCGAGCGCTATTCGCACTCCTATTCCTCATCCCTGCCCGACTTCGTGAAACTGGCCGAAGCCTATGGCGGCGTCGGCTTCCGCGCCGAGCATCCGGACGAGCTGGACGACAAGATCCGCGAGATGATCGAAGTCCGGAAGCCGGTGCTGTTCGACTGCCGGGTCACCAAGGAAGAGAACTGCTTCCCGATGATCCCGTCCGGCAAGGCGCACAATGAGATGATCATGGCCGAAGAAGCCCGGGATCTGGGCTCGATCATCGACGACGCCGGCAAGCGGCTGGTCTAGCATCGCGCCTCTGAGCAGGAGGCGCCCATGTCCGACCACGGCCGTTTCATCTGGTACGAACTCATGACCCCCGACGTCGCGGGGGCCCGGGCCTTCTATGGCGACGTCGTCGGCTGGACAGCCTCGCAGATGCCGGGCGGCGACATGCCGTACTGGGTGCTGGAGGCCGACGGCTACGGCGTCGGGGGGATCATGGTCCTGGGCGAAGAACACAAGGCCGCGGGCATCCCGCCGAACTGGACCGCCTACGTCGCCGTGGACGATGCCGACGCCGCCGTGGAGGCGGCCAGAAGCCTGGGCGGGTCGGTGATGCGGGAGCCTCAGGACATCCCCGGCGTCGGACGCTTCGCGATCATCGCGGACCCGGCCGGCGCGGTGCTCGCGGTGATGAAGCCCACACCGCCGCCGGGCGGCCGGCCGGAAGCCCCGAAGGACGCCCTGGGCCACACGGCCTGGCATGAGCTGTACAGCGGCCCCACCGAGGCCACCTTCGCCTTCTATCAGGGGCTGTTCGGCTGGACGAAGGACGAGGTTCACGACCTGGGGCCGATGGGCGCCTATCAGCTGTTCAGCAATCAGGACGGTCAGGTCGGCGGCATGATGCAGAAGCCGGACAATGTCCCGGCCCCTTGCTGGTTGTACTACGTCCGCGTCGGCGACATAGACGCCGCGGCGGCGCGCGTCCGGGACGGGGGCGGCCAGGTGTTGAACGGCCCCATGGAGGTCCCCGGCGGCGACTGGGTGCTGCAGGGCATCGACCCGCAGGGCGCCATGTTCTGCCTGATGGGCAAGAAGGGTTGAGGCCTATTCCGTCGGCTGGATCGGCGCCGAGATCGGGCAGGTCAGGATCGCACGCAGCCCCGGCTTGTTGTCGCCGAAGGTCAGCTCTCCGCGCAACTGCTTGACCATGGCCGACATCATCCGGCTGCCGAAGCCCTCGCCCGGGGCGTGCTTGCCCTTGCCGTGGTCGGCGACGATCACGCGCAGATCCGCCCGGTGCTCCTCCAGGCTGACCTCGATCTGGCCGGGCTTGCCGTCGTAGGCGTACTTGTTGGCGTTGATCACCAGCTCGGTGACGACCAGCCCCAGGGTGACGGCGCGGTCGGTAGGAACCAGGACCGGACTGGCGTCGACAATGATCTTCCCGGCCCATTCGGCGCCCAGGGAGTCGTTCATGTCCGCGACCAGCTCTTCCATGTAGCGCGCCATGTCGACGATCTCGATCTGGTCGGCGCGGTAGAGGCGACGGTGCACGAGGGCCACCGCCTGCAGTCGGCGGCGCGCCTCCTCGAAGGCTTCATGCAGCTTCGGGTCGCCCATGGATCGGGACTGCAGCCCCAGGAAGCTGGAGACCAGCTGCAGGCTGTTCTGGATCCGGTGGTTCACCTCCTTGAGCAGCATCTCCTTCTGCTCCAGCAGGCCGTCCTTCTCGTTGAGGGCGTCGCCGAGCCGTGTGTTGAGCTCCTGCAGGCGACGGCGGCCCCGGGCGTCGAGCAGGGTCTCGCGCAGGCGCACCGCCGCATCGACCTCCGCCAGCGTCCAGCGTCGCGAGCGTCCGTGCACGGTCTGGCGCCAAGCTTCGAACGAGGCGCGCGGCGTCAGCGTCTCGCCCGGCCCCAGCGTCAGGGCCTTGTGCGGATTACCCGCCCAATTGACCACCTCCACCTCCTCGGCGCGGAACCAGAGGATGACGAACGGCTCGTCGGCCGAGACGACGAGAGCCAGCAGGCCGCTCGCCTGGGCCTGGAAGGCCTGGGCGTCGGGGTAGTCCTCCGGCAGGCAGTTGGTGACGATCGGATCCTGGCCGCGTTGCAGGGCCCAGCGCGCCAGGGCGTGGACATGGGTCTCGGGCGGCCGGACGCCATCCATGTACAGCACGCCGCCCCGCAGGGCGGCGACGCCGTCGGCGTCCAACATGCGCCCCAACTCGTGGACGCCATCGACGAGATTGGCGTCGAGGCCGCCGGCGCGCGCGAAGCGCGAGGTCACCTCGTCCTCAAGGCCGCGCAGCCGCAGGCGTTCACGATAGGCCTCGGCCTCCTCCTTCGCGCGGACTTGCCGGGCGAAGCCGCCGGCCAGCGTCCGCGCCGCGGCGCGGATGTCGTAGGGCATCAGCTTGGGCGACCGGTGATGGCAGGCGATGAGACCCCAGAGCAGGCCGTCCTTCACCACCGAGATCGACGCCGAGGCGCCGACGCCCATGTTGCGCAGATACTGCATGTGGACCGCCGCAACGCTCCGCAGGGCGCAGTCGCTCATGTCCAGCGGCTCGGCGCCCCTCCATTCGGGCCGGAGCGGGGCCGGCGTGTAGGCGACGTCGGGGATCACCCGCACGAGGTTGCGTACGTAGAGCGCGCGGGCCTGGGCCGGGATGTCGGACCCCGGGAAGTGGTGGTTCAGGAACGACGGCATCCCCTCGGCGCGGTCCTCCGCCAGCACCGCGCCCGCGCCCTCGTCGAGGAAACGGTAGATCATCACCCGGTCGAAGCCCGTCAGCCGGCGGAACTCGACGGCCGCGCGGTCGCAGAGCGCCTTGAGGTTCGGCGCGCGCTCGAACGCGGCGCCCGCCGCTTCGAGCTGGCCCAGGATCGCGGTTGCGGGGAGCGGCTGGTCCAGGCCCGGCTCGATCTCGACGATGAGCCAGTCGCGATCCACATGCGCCGAGACGTCGAACGGTCGCGCCCCACGCACTAAGTGGCCTGCGTAGCCGCCCACGTGGCCGGACTGGGTGACCTGGGCCAACCGTTCCGCCAGCGGGTCGCCGAGGATCGCGCCGAGCGAGAGGCCGATCCAGGCGTCGACTCCCAACAGGCCCGCCACGTCCCCAGCGCCATGGGCGATCTCCTGGGTGGTGCGGTCGGCGATCAGCATCGCGCCATGGGGCTGGATGGCCCCCGGGATGTGGATGGGCTCCCGGACGCAGACTTCGAGGTCGAGGGTCGGCGCCTCAGACATCGGCCATCGCCCCGCACAGCCGGTGCTCGGCATGGCGGAAGCCGTCGCGGGCGCCCGCGATCATCGCGTCGGTATCGGCCGGCGTCGCGGCGTGGGCGTCCAGGACAGCCAGGAACGCCCGCCATCGCTCGCCTGTCCGCGCGCCATACGGATCGAGGAACGACAGGCCCAGCATGCCGTCGCCCCGGGCTTCCACGGCGCGGCGGATCACCTGGCCCCCGAGCGTGGAGCCCTCCAGCACGTACATGCGTCCCAAGGCCTCGGCCACGTTGGCCACGATCGGGCGTTCTGCCGCCGCCGAGCCGGGGCGGCCGCCCAGCGCCGCGAGATCCCGCGCCAGCCGGTCCGAACGTCGCCGCGCCTCGAAGTCCAGCCCGGGCAGGTCCGCCAGCCACGGCGCCAGGGCGGCCTCGGCCTCGGCATGCAGGACGCGGAACCCCTCCACCAGGGCCCGCCGCTCATCGGGCCGGGCGATGCGGGCGAGGATGTCCGTGCGGATCTCCAGACGCCGATGATCGGCCTGCGTGGCGTCACGCAGGCGCATTTGGGCTTGGTTCGTCATCGCGTCTCTTGAGGTGGGGTCCCGACATGCACGATAGAGACGCGGCGACGCCCCTTCGGTGTGATAGCCGACAGAGGCGCGATCTGTTCCCGTTCCAGGCTGAAAACCTCGCATGAGCCGCAGGACGCCCGCCACGCTTGCCCTGGATGCGACCGGGATCGCCTATCGGCTGGCCACCTACGACTACGACCCCGACGCGGCTCGGGTCGGCCTGCAGGCGGCGGAGGCGCTTGGCGCGCCCGCGGGCGAAGTGCTCAAGACGCTGATGGTGCGCGCCGACGGCAAGCCGGCCTGCGTGGTGCTCGCCTCGGACCGCGAGGTCAGCATGAAGAAGCTGGCGGCCGCCCTCGGCGCCAAGTCCGCCGAGATGATGAAGCCCGCCGACGCCGAGCGGATGACCGGCTATCGGGTGGGCGGGGTCAGCCCGTTCGGCCAGAAGCGCGCGGTCCCCACGGTGATCGACGCCGACGCGGCCGCGCTTCCCGAGGCCTTCGTCAACGCCGGCCAGCGCGGATTGCAGGCCAGACTCGCCCCGGCCGACCTCGTGCGGGCGCTGGGCGCCACGGTGGCCCGGATCAGTTGAGCTCAGCGCGCGCCCAGGCGCACCAGCACTTCGCGCGGGATCCCGTACTCGGCGATCACGGACCCGCGGTCGCGCAGGCCCATCACCTCGCGCTGGACGAAGAAGCCCCAGACGGCGTCGGCGGCGGCCTTGACCAGGAGCGGGCGGCCCTCGCCCCCGGGGTGGTCCCGAAGCGCCGCCAGCGCAGCCTCGACCTTGCGGCCGGCGCGGCCCAGGGACTGGGCCTGCTCCTCCATCAGCTCATGGTGCAGCACCGCATCGCCGGACTCGAAGTCGAGGCGGCGGCCCAGGTTACGCGGGGGGCGAAGCGAGGACATCGGGGCCATGTTGGCGCCCGATGTCCCCAAGGCAAGCGCGGCCGCTCAGGCGCCGAACACCTCGACCAGGTCCTCGGCGACCGACGGCAGCCGCCAGTCCCGCCCGACGTCGCGGCTGATCGCGCGTTCCAGCTGCCAGCCGCTGCGGCCGACGTGCACGCCCAGGGCGGCGAGCTCCGCGGCGAGGTCCTGGCGCGCCTGAGGGTCCAGCACCTCGTTGTTCGGCCCCTTCGCCTCCTCCAGCCGCCAGCCGAAGATGGCGTCGCGGCTGATCTCGACGATGGCCCCGGCCCCGCGCGTCCATTCGTAGTAGGCGGAGAACCCACCGACGGCATGGGTCACGCGGGTCGCCAGGCAGTTGGCGTAGCGCCGGGCGGCGTCGCGCAGGGCCGCCTTGGTGGCCAGCGGCCTCAGCGTCGCCGTGCCGGCGAACGGCGGGGGCGGCGGCTCGGGATAGAGGTCTTCCCGCACCGCGTCGAACAGCGCCGCCTCGCTCTCGGCGCCGGCCCACCGCGCGGCGGCCGTCCGCGCCACGGCCGGACCCGACCGGCGCGCGATGGCGCCCGCCGCCTCGCCCAGGGCCTGGGCGGCGTCGTCGGTCAGCACCAGGGCGAGCTGCAGCGACCGGCCCATCGGCTCGGGTAGCCGCGTCAGCCGGCCGACCGCCGCGCCGTCGATAGCTTCGGCGTGGCGCAGCAGCTTGGCCGCCGCCGGATCGGCCAGCAGGTCCAGAAGCCTGCGATAGGCCGACCCGGTCCAGGCGGTCTCGCCCAGCCGCCCCAGCGCCCGCTCCAGGCCAGGGGGCGAGCGCCCGAGCGCCAGTCGGATCGCCTCGCGCAGGCGGCCGCGCAGGATCACGCCCGCCAGGGCGCCGAGGTCCCGCCCCTGCGCCAGCGCCAGGCAGACGAGGTGGCGCCGCGACGTGGCGGCGGTGAGGAAATCGGTGTGCGGATCCGGCCACATGCCGGCCACGGCGGGTGCGAACTCGCCCGCCACCAGCTTGAGGAGGGCCGTAGGTTCGGTCCGCTCCGGAACCGGCGCAACGCCCGAAAACAGCTTGAACATCTTAGGCTCCGAGGGATGCGCGGTGATCCCAGGGAGCACAGCGCGGTCAGCGTCGAGTGATCGGCGCGTCCGGCCCGGCGGCGACGCGCACGCAAAGGTCCGCCCGCGGGCGATCCTTTTCCGGCATGCGATTGTGCGTCGTCATTCGAAGGCTCTCGTTCGAGAAGGAAGGCTGTCTCTCACGCCCCGCGACGGTGGGGCAAGGCAAAGGTCAATGCCGGCCGCGCAACACCCGATGGCTGTGGCGTCGGAGCCACGCCAGGTTGTGGCGCGGCCCCTTGGGTCAGCCCTTTACGCAGACCACCTGCCGGAGGGTATGGACGATCTCGACCAGGTCGGCCTGCGCCGCCATCACCGCGTCGATGTCCTTGTAGGCCATCGGCGTTTCGTCGATCACGTCGGCGTCCTTCCGGCACTCGACGCCTGCCGTGGCGGCCACATGGTCGTCGAGCGTGAAGCGCCGCTTGGCTTCCGCCCGGCTCATGGCCCGGCCGGCGCCGTGCGAGCAGGTGCAGAAGCTGTCCGGGTTGCCCTTGCCGCGCACGATGAACGACCGGGCGCCCATCGAGCCGGGGATGATCCCGAGCTCGCCGAGCCCCGCCCGCACCGCACCCTTCCGGGTCAGCCAGACGTCCTTGCCGAAGTGCCGCTCCTGGGTGACGTAGTTATGGTGGCAGTTCACCGCCATCTCACCCGTCGCCAGGTCCGGGAACACGCCCCGGAGGACCTCCAGCACCTGGCCCATCATCACCTCGCGGTTGGCCATGGCGTACTTCTGCGCCCAGCCCACTGCGCGGATGTAGGACACAAAGCCGTCCGACCCTTCCGGGAAGTAGGCCAGGTCCTTGTCCGGCAGGTGGATGAACCACCGCTCCATGTCCTTCTTCGCCTTTTCGATGAAGTAGGACCCGAACCGGTTGCCGACGCCCCGCGAGCCGGAGTGCAGCATCACCCACACGTCCCCGGCCTCATCGAGGCAGAGCTCGATGAAGTGGTTGCCGGTCCCGAGCGTGCCCAGGTGGCCGAGCCCCCGCGGGTGCGCGGCCTTGGCGTCGCGCTCGACGATGGCGTCGTAGCCGTCCTTGAGACCGGCCCACTTCTCCAGCGCCAGCGCCGGCGGATCGCCCTGGTGGGCGCCGACGTCGTTGCGCCCGCCGTTGTCGGTCCGGCCGTGCGGGACGGCGGCCTCGATGGCGCTGCGGATCGCAGCGAGATCATCCGGCAGATGCTCGGCGCGAATGGAGGTCTTCACCGCCATCATGCCGCAGCCGATGTCCACGCCCACCGCCGCCGGGATGATCGCGCCGAGCGTCGGGATCACCGAGCCCACGGTCGCGCCCATTCCCCAGTGCACGTCGGGCATCACCGCGATGTGCCGATGGATGAACGGCAGGCTGGCGACGTTTCGCAGCTGCTCGCGCGCGCTGTCCTCCAGCTGGACGCCGCGGGTCCACGCCTTGATGTGGACGCTCTTGCCTTCGATCACGTCATAGCCGCTCATCGGACTTGTCCTTTCGTTGTCCGGTCCTCCCGGCCCTCCGCGGCGGCAAACGTCCTTCCGAAACGAAGAACCCCTCCGCGGCCGGGCCGGGAGGGGTTCTTTCGATCAGCCTCAAAATGATGAGACCTAGTTCGAAGCATCCTCCCACGCGCACGCGCCCATCCGCTCGACCTGGCGGCCGAGGGTGGTGGCGGGATGGCGATTGGGCAGAGACTTCGACATGGCTCTCGTCCTTGAGGGCGGCGCGGATAGCACGTTCGCCCAGGACGTCCAAAGCCGTGTTGCGGTGGAGACCAAGCTTGGCGGCAGGTGTGGCCGCGGAACCACGATCACCCCGGCGGGCCGGTCGCGCGCCGGCGACCCAGCGAACCTTGCGGCGCGCGCCCGGCCGGTGATGGGGCGAGCCTCAGGCTGGCGGCGGAGCCGGTGAGGCGTGCGCGGAGCGCGGCCTGCGGGCGGGCGCGGGCGAGGGCAAATTCCGGCGGGGTGGGCGCGACCTGGGCGAGGAGTTCGCGCAGGGTCGGAAGCTCGGCGGGCGGCGGGCCCGGAAGCCGCGCCGCCGCGTCGGCGACGCCCTCCAGCGTGCGCAGGAGGACGGGAAAGCTGGCGCGCTCGACATCGCGGTCGCGGTCGCGCTCGGTGTATCGTTCGCCGGTTTCGGCGGGATCCCGCTCCAGCGGCTCGGCGCGCTCGTCTTCGCGTTCGGCCTCGCGCTCCGCCGGAACCGCGGCCTCGCGGCGCAGGCGCAGCTGCAGGGCGATCCCCACCCGAACCGAGAAGAAGGCGCGGTCGAAGGCGCTGAACAATTCCAGCCGCTGCTCGTGCGTCTCGGCCTGCTCGGCCGCCTGGCCGAACGCCTTGCCCAGGCGATAGGCCACCTGGGTCAGCTCTGCGAGCTGGAGGCTGCTGGGGACGGCGTCGGCCATAGAACAAATGTAGAACATCCGCAGAGTGCGGTCAAGCCTGGGCGTTCAGCGGTTTTCTGGCAGCGGGAGGAAAGGTCGGCTCGCGACCCTTGCGGACCTTGACCACTGTGCACCGGTCTTAGCAGTTCGCCCGATGTCCTCACCCAACCTGATCGGGCCGCTGACCGGCTTCCACGACGGAAAACTGGAGTCCGTATCCGTGGCCGACGGCACCGCTGTGTTCGGACTTGTCCATGTCGATGGCCGGCGCTTCACGTTGAACTTGTCAGGCGTGGAAGCTCTCTCGATCAACGATTTTCGTGAGGACAACATCATCCTTGAGCTTCAGGTAGTTGCGGGTTCGGATTTCCAAGCCGCGGGACTAACCCCAGGAGATGTTCGCGCTACGCTTGAGGTGCTTTTCCTCCGCCCTCATGCGGAAGCTGCATCCGAGTATCACGAGGCCTACGATAATTTGCTGCAGAGGAAGCTTGAACTTCTGGAGAAAGGTGCAGCCAAACTGGTGATCCTCGACCCGGCCTACGGCGCCGATCTGGTGGCGTTTTGTACCTCGGCCGAGTTGATCGACGCTCCGTACGCCTAGGTCGGCGATGTCCGCAACCGACCCATTGCCGACATCGCCGCTAGCTCATAGTCAAGCTACGTGAAACTGGATTTCATCTGGCACCTGCGAGGCTCTGTCGTGCTCGGTGCGTCGACATCCGGAGACGCGGCGCTCCGTCGTGTGGAGCGGCTGTTAGATAAGCAGCGCAAGCCAGTGACTGAGCGCGGGCCGAACTACCTCGTCTTCCAAGATCCCCTTTGGCGCGAGCCGTTCGGACCCAACTGGCTCGCCATGGTCATCTACGATCGCGGGCGCTTCTGGGTAGAGGGAGGTAGGGTTTTTTACGAGCTGCGCAGTTTGCACGGCATGATCTTCTGCCTACTGGGGGCCGTCATGGTCTTCCTCTTCGGGTTGGCTGAAGGCCTGGCCAACGGACTGAAGCTCGCTGCGCTTGCTTTCGGGTGGCTCTACGGAATGAACATCCTGCTGGCTCTAGCCCGTGTGCAAAGTGCTATTCGTAAGGCCGTGGAGGGCGCTTAGGACCGCTACCCACCCATTGCGGACACCGGGTCGCGTACGCGCGACGAGGGCGCTCGTGACGCCGGTGTAGAGCGTTCCGTTCCTGCTGCTCGCCAGGATGTAGACGGCGATGAAGGCGTCCTGCCCGACCATCGACGAAAGCTAGGCCGTGACGACGCTTGCTTCATTCGTCGTGGCGCAGCTTCACGGTCGCGTCTGCTGGTCCCGGGTCTCCGCGCTGCGCGCTGCGCCCGGGATGACGAGCATCGGGGGCGAAGGCCGGCCTCCCTCCCCCATTGCGACGCGACCTGTCCTGTGACACCTCCTGCCGGACCGTTCAGGAACCGCGCGATGACCGACACCCAGCCCGCCTCCGTCTATGACCTCGCCCATACGGACCAGGAGGAGAGCCGCGCCACGTTCGCGGTGCTGGTGGACAACGAGCCGGGCGTGCTGCACCGGGTGGTCGGGCTGTTCGCGGCGCGCGGGTACAACATCGACAGCCTGACGGTGGCGGAGACCGACGCCAACGCCCACACCAGCCGCATCACCATCGTCACCCGCGGCACGCCCCAGGTGCTGGCCCAGATCGAGGCCCAGCTGCAGAAGATGGTCTCGACCCGGCACGTGCAGGACGTGACCAAGGACCCCAACGGCATCGAGCGCGAGCTGGCCCTGGTCAAGGTGCGCGGCACGGGGGCCGAGCGGGTCGAGGCGCTGCGCGTCTCGGACATCTTCCGGGCCAAGGTGGTCGACACCACCCACGAGAGCTTCGTCTTCGAACTGACGGGCGCCTCGTCGAAGATCGACAAGTACGTGGACCTGATGAAGGGCCTGGGCCTGGTGGAGGTTTCGCGCACCGGCGTCCTGTCGCTGCAACGGGGCGTCGAGGTCTTCTAGGGAACCGCCGCCGCGGCCCAACTCTTTCATGGCGTGTCGATACGCCTCGCCCTTGCCTGCCTGATCGCTGTCAGCGTGGCCGCCCCGGCCTCGGCGCAGCTTCCCCTGTTCGTGCCGATTCCGGGGAAGAAGGCGAAGCCGACGGTGATCGGCGCGCCGCCCGGCACGCCGCCCGCCGAAGCCGAGATCTGGCCGTTCCCGCCGCCTGACCCGAAGAGCTGGTGGGAGGAAAAGCGCCTCAAGACCCCCGAGGCCGCCGACCCGCTGGGCGGCCGGCGCATCCGCCGCGGCGAGGCGCAGGCGGCGCCGGACAACGGTGTCGCGCCCTCCACCTATCGCCTGTGGGGGTTGATGCCGCTGCAGTGGCAGCTGGTGCGGGGCGACGAGATGATCCTGGAGGTGTGGACGCGGCCGTCCAACAGCGTGCGTCAGACCGTAACGCGCGTGACGGTGCGCAGCGACGGCAAGGCCTTCGTCCAGGGGCGCGCGGGCCTGGCCTGCTGCGAGGCGGTGATCGGCCGGCGCATGGGCTTCGACGCCGAGCTGCCGCCCGGCTCGGCGCAGCGGTTCGAGGCGCTGCGCGACCTGCCTCTTTGGAAGTCTCCCCGCGACGTGCGCGTGGTGGAGGCCGACGCGGCCGATGCGCTGTGCCTGCTGGGCTCATCCTACGACCTGACCCTGGTGACGCCGGGCCAGGCGGTGACGCTGCACCGCGCCTGCGATCCGGCGGAGGTGGGCGAGGCGGCCGATGTGCTGGAGGCCGTGCTCGGCGCCGCCATGGGGCATGACCCGCGGTTCGACGTGATCTTCCCGGGCGGCGCCAACTTTTCCAACGCGCGGGAAGCCTACCGCGAGCTCGTCGCCGGGGGCGGGCGGCTGAAGGTGAACCCCGACGCCCGCTTGCCGCCGCCCGGCGCCGAGCCGGCCCCCGCGCCTGAGATCGAGCCGCCGGCGCCGGAGCCGCAGGTCGCTCCTCCGCCCATGCCGCGCGCGGCGGGTGCGACAGAGCGCCCGGTTCTTTGAATTTCGATGCGCAGGGCCTATATGTAGGGCGTCGGGTTCGCCCGACTATGGAGATAAACGCGCGTATAATAAGCGGACTGGACCCGGGTGCGATTCCCGGCGGCTCCACCAATCTTCCTCCGGGTTATCGCCGGAAAGTGAGGGGCCGATCAGCATCGACAGACGTGTAAAGGCGCTGCTTTCTCTCGGCCTGACCCACCGTTCCGGGTTTTAAACTAAATGCGAACGATAACTTCGCTGAGGAAGTTCGCCTGGCTGCGTAATGCGGTCCGGTAACATCCGAACCAAGTCCTAGGGGTTCAGATCCTTAGGCGGGGCCCGGGAGGCGCCTGCCAACAGAAGCCTCCCACTTTCCCCTCGATAAGACTCTATAAGACTCTATCTGCCCCAAAGCCGCGACTTTCCGGCTTCTAGCCTTGCGTACGGGCCGGCAGTCGCTACCTTCCAAACATTCGTTCTGCTTCGGAGTTTTGCGTGTGGCCCAGGATCCGCCGGTCCAGGATCTGATGAACTACGAGGCCCTGGCGCAGGATGCGTTGCGGGGCGTCGCCAAGGCCGCGCTGAAGCGCGCCGCCGCGCCCGAGGGGCTGCCCGGCTCGCACCACTTCTACATCACCTTCAAGACCGACGCGGCCGGCGTCTCGGGCCCGGTGGACCTGTTGTCGAAGTACCCGGACGAGATGACCATCGTCCTGCAGCACCAGTACTGGGACCTGGCGCCCGGCGAGACCTTCTTCTCGGTGACGCTGCAGTTCGGCGGCCAGCCCAAGCGGCTGTCGATCCCCTATGCGGCGATCACGCGCTTCTACGATCCGTCGGTGCAGTTCCTGCTGCAGTTCGAGGCGCCGCCGGCGGCGCCCGCCGAAGCCAAGGCCGCGCCGGAGGCCAAGCCCGACGCCAAGGCCGACGAGGCGCCCGCCAAGCCCGCCGAGGCCACGATCGTCTCCCTCGACCAGTTCCGGAAGAAATGACCGCATGAGCGACGTGGCGGCGCCGAAGCCCCCTCAGGCCGAGGACGGGGCCCTGACCGACGAGGCCATCCTCGAGCGGTTCCTGCGCACCAAGAACCAGCCGACCGGATCCCAGACCCTGGGCTTCCGGATGGTGGGCGTCAGCCAGGCGACCAAGTCGGTCGAGGTCGAGTTCGACGCCAAGGCCGAACTGTTGCTCAACCCCATGAAACAGATCCAGGGCGGCTATCTCTGCGCCATGCTGGACGAGGCCATGAGCGTGGCGTGCATGGTGGCCTCGGGCATGACCGCCGTCGCGCCCACGCTGGAGATGAAGACCAGCTTCTTCCGCCCCGGCCAGCCGGGGAAGATCAAGGGGATCGGGCGCGTGGTGAAATGGGGCCGGCAGGTCGCCTTCACCGAGGGCGAGCTCTATGACCCCGAGGGCCGGCTGCTGGCCAAGGCCACGGGCACGGCGATCCCCACGCCCTTCGCGAACTACAAGAAGTAGGCGTCTCGGATGGCCCGCCTCCTCGCTTTCCTCGCAGCCTTCTGGCTGGCGGCGGCGAGCGGGGCGCAGGCGGCCTCGGCCTTTTCCGACTGGTCGGCCGTTGTGGTCGCCGGCGATTGGCATGCGCACGACGGCGCGCCCTCGGAAGGCTTCGACAACGCCCGGCGGGACGTGAGCGCCGCCCTCGCCCGCGCCGGCTTCCAGGCCGACAACATCCGGCAGTTCTCGGTGCGGCCTGAGCGCTACAAGGACACCAATCCGCAGAAGAGCGAGCTGCGCGGGATCTACGCCGCGCTGAGCGATCTCTCGGCGCGGACCGCGGGCGGATGCCTGTTCTACATGACCTCGCACGGCCTGCCGCAGGGCGCGCAACTCGACCAGGGGCTGCTGCGCCCCGGGGTGCTGGCCGACATGCTGGACCGCACCTGCGGCCCGCGGCCGACCGTGGTGGTGATCTCGGCCTGCTTCTCCGGCGTCTTCGTGCCCACCCTGGCCAGGCCGAACCGGATGGTGGTGACCGCGGCCCGGCCCGACCGCACCTCGTTCGGCTGCGGCCAGGACATCAAGTATCCCTATTTCGACGACTGCTTCCTTTCGGCCATGCCCCGGGCCAACGACTTCGGGACCCTGGCCGGCGCAGTGCGGGAGTGCGTGCGGCGGCGCGAGATCGCCGAGAAGCTGAGTCCGCCGTCCGAGCCGCAGATCTGGGTCGGCGCGCAGTTGCGGCCGATGCTGCCGCTCTACGCCTTCGACAGCCTGCGCACGACCGACTAGGCGCGGCCTTCGACGACCCGCGTTACAGGCGCCGCGACTCAACCGAGATGCTATGGTCGAGAATCATAGTGGAGCGGCCTCGAAGATGCGCAGGTTCGGCAAGGCGATCGCGGCGGCGTTGGCGCTTCTCATAGCCCCGGTCGCGCTCGCCCAGGACACGCCGCCGGCCCCGGCCGCCCTGCCCAAGGCGCCCGTGCCCTACACGAAGATCCGGCCGCAGACCCCGCCGTCCGCGCCCCTCAGAACCACCGCTGCCGTCGCGACCGAGGCCAGCGCGGTTCCGGCGCCGCGGCCCGACGGCGCGCGGCTGGCCGCCGGCCAACCGATCGAGGCGGCGCAGCTCGAGGCGTTCGTGGACGGCTGGATCGCCGACGCCATGGCCCGCGAGCACGTGCCCGGCGCCGCGGTCTCGGTGGTCCAGAACGGCCAGGTCGTGCTGAAGAAGGGCTACGGCTTCGCCGACCTCGCGCCGCGGCGGGCGGTGGACGCCGACCGGACGCTGTTCCGCATCGGATCGATCTCCAAGACCTTCACCTGGATCCTTCTGATGAAGGAGGTGGAGGCCGGCCGCATCCGCCTCGACCGGCCCATCAACCTCTATCTGCCCGAGAAGGTGCGGTTGCCGGGCGCGTCGCGCGACGTGACCGTGGGCTCGCTCCTGAACCACACGTCGGGCTTCGAAGACCGGGCCATGGGCCAGCTCTTCGAGAACGATCCGCGGCGGGTTCGCCCCCTGGACCTCTACCTGCGCCAGGAGCGTCCCAGCCGGGAGCGGCGCGCGGGCGTGATCTCCAGCTATTCGAACTATGGCGTGGCCCTGGCGGGCGAGGCCGTTTCGTTCGTCTCGGGGAAGACCTTCGAGCGTCGCGTCGAGGACGAGATCACCGTGCCGCTGGGCATGAACGGCACCACCTTCCGCGAGCCGCGCGCCGAACGGCGGGGCCTGCCCGCCGCCATGCCCGAGCGGCTCCGCGGCGACGTCGCCGTGGGCTACGCCTGGCGCAACGCGGGCTTCTTCCCCGCCGATTACGAGTACATCGGCCACATCGCGCCGGCGGGCTCGGCTTCGTCCACCGCCGGCGACATGTCGCGCTACATGCTGATGCTGCTGAACGACGGATCCTGGAACGGAACCGCCGTCTTCGGGCCCCGCGCCGCCCGGGCGTTCCGCTCGCCCATGCGGCAGACCCCGCCCGGCATCAACGGCTGGGCCCACGGCTTCATGGTCTTCGACCTGCCCGGCGGCCACCGCGGCTATGGCCACCTCGGCGACACCCTCGCGTTCCATTCCGCCATGGTGCTGGTCCCGGACCTGGGGCTCGGCGTGTTCGTGACCACCAATGGCGAGGGGGGCGCCAACCTGGCCGCCGCCCTGCCCGACGCCGTGGTCCGTCAATTCTACGCCCAACCCACCGCCTTCCCCCGCGCCGGCTCAAGGGACCTGCTCGCCGCAGCCAAGACCTTTGAGGGGGACTATCTGTCCACCCGGCGCGCCTATGGCGGCCTCGAGGGCTTCGTGGGGCTGATCGCCGGCGCGGCGAAGGTCGAGGTGACCTCGGGCGGGCGGCTGCTGACGCGGCGCATGGGCCAGACCCGCGCCTGGGTTCCGGAGGGGCCGGCCGCGGAGGGCCGGTTCGTGTCGACCATCGGGGACGACCGGCTGACCTTCCACATGCAGGACGGCGAGGCGGTGAGTTTCCGGCCCGCCTACAACGCCGAAACGCTGCAGCGCGCCGACGTGACCCAGAGGCCCGGCACGCTCCTGCTGGCGGCGGGGCTGACGATGTTCGCGGCGCTCGCAACCCTGATGGGCCTGGCCCTGCGCAACCGCCGCGAACTGCGGCAGAATCAGATCCAGGCCCGGGCCGCGCTGGTGCAGAACATCCAGGCTGGTCTCTGGATCGCGGCCATCGGGCTGTTCGGCGTCTGGGGCGCGGGCGCCTCCGACATTCCCTCGATCATGTACGGCTGGCCGGGGCCCCTGATCATCACCGCCTCGACCTGCGCCCTGGTGGCGGCCGTGCTGACGCTGGTGACCATCGCCGCCGCGCCCGCCATCTGGCAGGGCGGGCGACGGGTGGATTCCTGGACCGCGCTTCGGAAGGTGTTCTTCACGATCACCGTGCTCATCTACGCCGGCTTCTCGGTGCTGCTGGCCATGAACGGCGCCCTGGAGCCCTGGAGCCGGTAGGCAAAAAAAGCCGACCTGCGACAGCCTGTCCCGCTCGCTACGGCTCCGCTTAAACGGCCCCTTAACCAAGGACTGGGTAAATCCTGCCTACCTGAGGGGGAGGACCGCTTTCAAAGCGCCCCTGCGTGACGGGAAGGGGCGACGGGTTGAACCAGTTCGTTGGCATGCTGCAGAGGTTCGGGATCGGCCGGCTGGCCGCCATCCTGGGCATCGGCGCCGGCCTCGCCGCCGTTCTGGCGGCCGTCTTCATGAACCTTGGACAGCCCAAGGCCCTGCTCTATTCCAACCTGGACCTCAAGGAAGCCGGCTCGATCACCGCCGCCCTGGACCAGGCCGGCGTCAAGTACGAGGTCAAGGGCGACGGCTCCACCATCATGGTGCCCCGCGACGAGGTCGCCTCCACCCGCCTGATGCTGTCGTCCAAGGGCCTGCCGACCGCAGGCTCGGTCGGCTATGAGATCTTCGACGAAGCCAACGCCCTGGGGCAGACCGACTTCGTCCAGCAGCTGAACCGCCAGCGGGCGCTGGAAGGCGAGCTGTCCCGCACCATCCTTTCCCTGGACGGCATCACCTCGGCCCGGGTCCACCTGGTGCTCCCGAAGCGCCAGCTGTTCGAGGAGGAGGCCGAGCAGCCGTCCGCCTCCGTCAGCATCGGCGTCGGCGGCCGCGAGCCCAGCGCCGAACAGGTCCGCGCGATGCAGAACCTGGTGGCCGGCGCCGTGCCCAACATGAAGCCCGACCGCGTGACGGTGGTGGACCAGCACGCCAAGACCCTCTCGGGGGGCGAGACCGGCATGGCCGCCGAGGCCGACGGCCGCAAGTCCGAGGTCGAGCAGCGCATCGCCAAGCAGGTGAAGAACCTGGTCGAAGGCATGGTCGGGGCGGGCAAGGCCCGCGTGAACGTCACCGCCGACCTGGAGCTGGCCCGGGTCACGGTCCAGCAGGAGACCTTCGACCCCGACGGCCAGGTCATCCGCTCGGAATCCACCACCGAGGAGAACGCCCGCGAGAACGACCAGGCCGGCTCGGGCCAGGCCTCGGTCGCCGCCAACATCCCCGGCGCGCCGGGCGGCGACGAAGCCACCAATTCCTCCACCAGCGGCCGCACCGACTCCACCACCAACTACGAGATCTCCAAGACCGTCCGCACCGAGGTGCAGGAGCCGGGCACGGTGAAGCGCCTCTCGGTCGCCGTCGCGGTCGACGGTGCGACGGCGGTCGGCAAGGACGGCAAGCCCGGCGCCTACACCCCCCGCTCGGCCGAGGAGATGCAGCGCATCGAGCAGCTGGTCCGCACCGCCGTGGGCTACAACCAGGAACGCGGCGACCAGGTCAGCGTCATCAACGTCAAGTTCCCCACCGTGGACGCCGGCGCCGGCGTGGTGGCCTCCAGCCCGCTGATGGGCTTCGACAAGAACGACATCATGCGCGCCGTCGAACTGGCCGTGCTGGCCCTGGTGGGCATCCTGATGATCTTCTTCGTCGCCCGCCCGCTGCTGAGCGGGGGCGGCGGCAAGAAGGGCGCGGCCGGCGCCATGGGCGGCGGCGGCGGATCCCTGGTCGGCCCGGCCGGTCAGATCACCCGGGTGATGGTCACCCCCGACGGCCAGCCGATGCAGATCAGCGCCGACGGCAGCCAGCTGGCCCTGCCCGGGCCGGGCGGCGACGACGCGAACGCGCGCATCGACATGGCGCGGGTCGACGGCCAGGTCCGCGCCAGCGCCGTCAAGAAGGTGTCCGAATTCGTGGAACGCCACCCCGACGAGTCGGTCGCGATCCTCCGCTCCTGGCTGCATGAGACCACCTGATGGCCGTCGCACGCACCAATTCGAAGAGCATCGTCGACCCCTCCCGTCTGAACGGGGCGGAGAAGTGCGCCGTCATCCTGCTGGCGCTGGGCGAAGAGCACGCCCAGGTGTGGCAGGCGCTGGACGAGGAGGAGATCAAGGAGATCTCCCAGGCGATGGCCAGCCTCGGGAACGTCACCGCCAGCGTGGTCGAGGACCTGCTGGTCGAGTTCGTGTCCGGCGCCGCCGGCACGGGCGCGATCATGGGCTCGTTCGAACAGACCCAGAAGCTGCTGGCTTCCATCATGCCGCCCGACAAGGTCGACGCGCTGATGGAGGAGATCCGCGGTCCGGCCGGCCGGACCATGTGGGACAAGCTCGGCAACGTGAACGAGGCCGTGCTCGCGAACTACCTGAAGAACGAATACCCGCAGACCGTCGCGGTGGTGCTGTCGAAGATCAAATCCGAGCACGCCGCCCGGGTCCTGGCCTCGCTGCCCGAGGACTTCGCCCTGGAATGCGTGATGCGCATGCTGCGGATGGAACCGGTGCAGCGCGAGATCCTGGACAAGATCGAGCAGACGCTGCGCAACGAGTTCATGTCGAACCTGGCGCGCACGTCGAAGCGCGACAGCCACGAGATGATGGCCGACATCTTCAACGCCTTCGACCGCCAGACCGAGACCCGCTTCATCACCGCCCTGGAAGAGCGCAACCGCGAGGCGGCCGAGCGCATCCGGGCCCTGATGTTCGTGTTCGAGGACCTGTCCAAGCTGGACCCGGGCGGCGTGCAGACCCTGCTCCGCAGCGTCGAGAAGGACCAGCTGGCGCTCGGCATGAAGGGCGCCTCGGACAGCCTGCGCGAGATGTTCTTCTCCAACATGTCGGAACGCGCCGCCAAGATCATGCGCGAAGACATGGAAAGCATGGGCCCCGTGCGCCTGCGCGACGTCGACCAGGCCCAGATGGCCATCGTCCAGGTCGCCAAGGACCTCGCCAACAAGGGCGAGATCATGCTGGCCGGCTCGGGCAGCGACGATGAGCTGATCTACTGATGTCCGAAGCGCTCCAGAAATTCAGTTTCGACACCGAGTTCGACGCCAAGGGCGGGGTCGCCTATGCCGCGCCGCGGCCGAAGCGGCTGTTCCCGATCGAGGAGGTCGAGCAGATCCGCGCCGCGGCCCGCGCCGACGGCGAGCGGGCGGCCATGGCCAGCATCGCCGCCCAGCAGGCGGCCGCGCTCGGCCAGATCGCCGCGGCCTGCGCCCAGGCTCTGCCCCGGCTGGCCGAGGTGGCGCACGAACACCGACAGGGCTCGGCGGCCCTGGCGCTGGCCTGCGCCCGCGCCATCGCCGACTCCGCGCTCGAGAAATTCCCCCAGGCGCCCGTTCTGGCGGCTCTTGAGACCCTGGCCCGCGAGATCGACGCGCAGCCCCGGCTGGTGGTGTCGGCCGATCCGGCGCTGGCGGAGAACCTCCAGGGCCTGCTGGAAGAGACCGCCCGCGGCCTCGGCTTCGAGGGCGCCGTGGTGGTCAAGCCGGACGGCGCCTTCGGACGTCATGCCTTCACCCTCGACTTCGGCGACGGCCAGGCGGCCTTCGATCCCGCCCAGGCCGCCGGCCGAGTGACCCTGGCCCTAGAAGCGGCGCTCGCCGCCGAAGGGCTGCACGCCGAACCCCTGATCCCCGGCAGCGAAAGCTAGACCCATGGCCGAAGACGACCTGAAACTCGACGAATTCGCCCCGGAGGCCGACGCCGACAACGTGCTGGCGAACCTGCTCGGCGAGGAACGCACCGCCGGAGACCTAGCGCCGGTGTTCGACGTGCCCGTGGCGATCTCGGCCGTGCTCGGCCGCTCGTCCATGTCGGTGGCCCAGCTGCTGCAGCTCTCCCAGGGCTCGGTGCTGGAGCTGGACCGCAAGGTCGGCGAGGCGATCGACATCTATGTGAACAACCGCCTGGTGGCCCGCGGCGAAGTCGTGATCGTCGACGAGCGGCTGGGCGTGACCATGACGGAAATCATCAAGGACGGCGACGCCCAGGTCTGAGACCGGCGTTTGAAGGAGTAGGGATATGCGGCTTCTGGTCGTCGGAAAACTGAGTGGGCAGCTCTCCACCGCCGTGAAGATGGCGATGAGCGCCGGGGCGAAGGTGAGCCACGTGGAGACCATCGAGGCGGCGACGCACGCCTTGCGGGCCGGCCAGGGCGCCGACCTTCTGATGGTCGACTACGACCTCGACATCGCCGGCCTGATCGCCGCGAACGAGGCCGAGCGGATCCGGGCGCCGGTGGTGGCCTGCGGTATCGCCGCCGACCCGAAGCGGGCCGCCGACGCCATCCGCGCCGGCGCCAAGGAATTCATCCCCCTGCCGCCGGACGCCGCCCTGATCGCGGCGGTGCTGGCCGCGGTTAGCGACGACAACCGGCCGATGGTGGTCCGCGACCCGGCGATGCAGTCGGTGATCCAGCTCGCCGACCAGGTCGCCCCCTCCGACGCCTCGATCCTGATCACCGGCGAGAGCGGCGTGGGTAAGGAAGTCATCGCCCGCTACGTCCACCAGAAGTCGCGCCGGGCGAACCGGACCTTCATCTCGGTCAACTGCGCCGCCATCCCCGAGAACCTGCTGGAGAGCGAACTGTTCGGCCACGAGAAGGGCGCCTTCACCGGCGCGCTGGCCCGGCGGATCGGCAAGTTCGAGGAGGCCAACGGCGGCACCCTGCTGCTGGACGAAATCAGCGAGATGGACGCGCGCCTGCAGGCCAAGCTGCTGCGGGCGATCCAGGAGCGGGAGATCGACCGCGTCGGCGGCTCCAAGCCCGTGAAGGTGGACATCCGCATCCTGGCCACCTCGAACCGCGACCTGACGCAGGCGGTGAAGGACGGCACGTTCCGCGAGGACCTGCTCTATCGACTGAACGTCGTGAACCTGCGCATCCCGTCCCTGCGGGACCGCCCGGGCGACGTGCTGGCGATGGCCGAATTCTTCGTGAAGAAGTACGCGGCCGCCAACGGCATGCCCGAGAAGCCGCTGTCGACGGAAGCCAAGCGCCGGCTGGCCGCCCACCGTTGGCCCGGCAACGTCCGCGAGCTCGAGAACGCCATGCACCGCGCGGTGCTGCTGGCCGTGGGTCCGGAGATCGACGAGAACGCCATCCGCCTGCCGGACGGCCAGCCGCTGGCCCCCGCCGACGCGCACGCCCGCACCGCCCAGGCCGCGGCCAGCGCCGCCGACATCGCCACCCGCTCGTTCGTCGGCCAGACCGTCGCCGAGATGGAACAGCAGCTGATCATCGACACGCTCGAGCACTGCTTCGGCAACCGCACCCACGCGGCCAACATCCTCGGCATCTCGATCCGGACGCTGCGCAACAAGCTGAAGGAATACACCGAGGCCGGCGTGTCCGTGCCCGCCCCGCAGATGGGCGCGAGCGCGGCCTGAAAAGGCCCGGCGGTCATCTTCGTTAACCATATCGGCGCCCGCTGGCGCGGATAACGTCTTCAGGGTCGACGACCGCCTCTTGGAGCATCACGGCTGATGGCCGACACCGGCTTCTCCTCCCGCATGACCAGCGCCCCCTCCGGCAAGGAGATGATGGGCTGGGTGATGCGTGGCGAAGTGGCCATGGCGCTGGGCGTCATCGGGGTCGTCGTCCTGATGATCCTGCCGATCCCGGCGTTCCTGCTGGACGTCTTCCTCTCGATCTCGATCGCCATGTCGATCCTGATCCTGATGACCGCGCTCCTGATGAAGCGGATCCTGGACTTCACCGCCTTCCCCACCGTCCTGCTGGTGGCGACGCTCTATCGGTTGGCGCTGAACATCACGACGACCCGCCTGATCCTCAGCCACGGTCACGAGGGCGCGCATGGGGCCGGCCACGTCATCGAGACGTTCGGCCGGCTGATGATGGGCGGCAACTTCATCATCGGGGTGATCGTCTTCGCGATCCTGGTGGTCGTGAACTTCGTCGTGATCACCAAGGGCTCGGGCCGGATCGCCGAAGTGGCGGCCCGCTTCACCCTGGACTCCATGCCCGGCAAGCAGATGGCCATCGACGCCGACCTGTCGAGCGGCCTGATCGACCAGGACGACGCCAAGAAGCGCCGCAAGGAGCTGGAGCAGGAGAGCACCTTCTTCGGCGCCATGGACGGCGCCTCGAAGTTCGTCCGCGGCGACGCCATCGCCGGCCTGATCATCCTGGCCATCAACATCATCGGCGGCATCCTGATCGGCGTGCTGCAGCACAAGGTGCCGATCGGCGAGGCCTTCTCCACCTACACCATCATGTCGGTCGGCGACGGCCTGGTGAGCCAGATCCCGGCCCTGATCATCTCGATCGCCGCCGGCTTCCTGGTGTCGAAGGCGGGCGTCGAGGGCTCGGCCGACAAGGCCCTGGTCACCCAGCTGGCCACCAATCCGGTGAGCCTGGGGATGGTCTCGGCCGCCGCGGGCGCCCTGGCCATCATCCCCGGCATGCCGATCATCCCGTTCGCCTTGCTCTCGGTGGGCGCGGGCGTCCTCGCCTGGCGGCGGTCCCACGCCCCGCCCGAGACCGAGGTGGTGGACATCGCCCCCGCGCCGGCCGAGGCCGAGGATGAGCCGATCGCGCAGACGCTCGCCATCGACGAGATCAAGATCGAGCTGGGCTACGGCCTGCTGCCGCTGATCAACGACCTGGAGGGCCGCCGGCTCACCGACCAGATCAAGGCCCTGCGCCGCACCCTGGCCACCGACTTCGGCTTCGTGATGCCCAGCGTCCGCATCCTGGACAACATGCGCCTGCCTTCGCAGGGCTACTGCCTCAGGATCAAGGAGATGGAAGCCGGCGCGGGCGAGGTGCGCATCGGCCAGCTCATGGCCATGGATCCGCGCGGGGCCCAGGTGGAGCTGCCCGGCGAGCACATGAAGGAGCCGGCGTTCGGCCTGCCCGCCACCTGGATCGACGACGGCCTGCGCGAGGAGGCCACATTCCGCGGCTATACGATCGTCGACCCGGCCACGGTTCTCACCACGCACCTGACCGAGGTGCTGAAGGAGAACATGCCGGACCTGCTGACCTACGCCGAGGTCCAGAAGCTGATCAAGGACCTGCCGGCCGAGCAGAAGAAGCTGGCCGACGATCTGATCCCCAGCGTGGTCACCGCCACCACTGTCCAACGCGTGCTGCAGTCGCTGCTGCGCGAGCGCATCTCGATCCGCGACCTGGGCGCCATTCTGGAAGGCATCGGCGAGGCCGCGCCGCACACCAGCTCCATCACCCTGCTGGTCGAGCAGGTCCGTGGTCGCCTGGCCCGCCAGCTCTGCTACGCCTACCGCGGCGACGACGGCGCCCTGCCGATCGTGACCCTGTCGGCGGACTGGGAGAACGCCTTCGCCGACGCCCTCGTGGGGACGGGCGACGAGAAGCAGCTGGCGCTCGCCCCCTCGCGGCTCCAGGAGTTCATCCGCGGCGTGCGCGAGACCTTCGAGCGCGCGGCCCTGGCCGGCGACAGCCCCGTGCTGCTGACCAGCCCCACCGTCCGCCCCTATGTCCGGTCGATCATCGAGCGGTTCCGCGGCCAGACGCCCGTGATGAGCCAGAACGAAATCCACCCCCGCGCCCGCCTGAAGACGGTCGGGTCGATCTGACCGACGTTGCAGCCCGCCCGTTCGGCTGATAGCGGTTCGGGCCTGACCGGCGCCTCGCCCGGTTTTTGAGTCTCGGATTTCGGATGCGCCGACCCCTCCAGCGACCCCAGAGCACGAACGGCCAATTTCTCTGGGACCTGCTGACTTTCGAGCGCCTGATCACAGGCAATGTCGTCCACCTGGTCTACTGGGCGGGCCTGGGCATCATCGGCGTGATGGCGTTCGGGGTGCTGGGCGCCTCGGTGGGCGTGGCGATCCGCGAGGGCGGCTGGGGGATCCTGCTAGCCGTCGGCGTCCTGGGCGTGGGCATGCTCGGCGTGTTCATCGCCGTGCTGCTGTGGCGGGCGTTCTGCGAGTTCTACGTGACGATCTTCAAGATCAGCGAAGACCTCCACGTCCTGCGCCAGGACGTGGAAGCCGAACGCGCCCGCCAGGGGAAATAGGCCGCTATCTATTTGATTTGAGCGCAATCTCTTCGCCGAACTGGCTTCCACTTCGGCGGATTGCGCTCTAGCGCCGACGGATCGGCCCCGGGTCCAGCGCTTCGCCCCGCACGGGCTTGCCGTCCAGGTCGCGGCTTTCGATGGTGCGGGCCTTCAGCAACGAGTTGTAGATCGCTTCCTCCGTCGCGTCGGCCACGGCCACGAAGAGCGGCGAGAGCTGGTCGTTCGGAATGTCCGCCGTCGTCGAGGTCGCCCGCCGCCGGGCCGGGGTGCGCCGCACCTGGTCCGCCGTCGAGAAGGCGATGGCGTAGTCGCCCGATCCGTTGGTGAAGGCCGACCCGGTGCGGGCCAGGCCCGCAAAGCTGCGCTTGGCCAGGCGCTCGAGGTTGCGGTCGCTGAGCGGCGCGTCCGTGGCGATCACGATCATGATCGACCCGTCGGCCACGGACGGCGGGGCGCCCCCCGGCGCCGGGGCGTGTTCGTGCAGGTAGTAGCGGCCCGACCGCCGGCCGACGGGATCGCCGTCCACCGCCAGCGTTCCGCCGTAGTTGGACTGGACCAGCACGCCCACGGTGTAGCCGCCAAGCGCCGCGGGCAGCACCCGTGAGCTGGAGCCGACGCCGCCCTTCCAGTCGAAGGCCATCGTTCCGGTCCCGGCGCCCACCGCGCCCTGCTCCACCGGCCCAGGCTTGGCGCTGCGCAGGGCTTCCAGCACGTCCTCGGCGGTGATGGCGCGCTTGCGGATGTTGTTGAGGTAGCCGTCGTTCGTCTCGCCGACCACCACATTGACCGACCGCACCTGCTCGTTGCCCGGCTGGCCCAGGGTCCAGGTCACCAGGGCGTCGGCCGCGCGCCAGACCGACAGGGTGTTGGTGAGCACGATGGGCGTCTCGATCTCGCCCAGCTCCAGGATCTGGGTCGTGCCCGTGAGCTTGCCGAAGCCGTTGGCCACCGCGACGCCGGCCGGGACCTTGTCCTGGAACAGGTTTCCGCCGTGCGGGAGGATGGCGGTGACGCCCGTGCGGACATCGGCGCCTTCGATGCGGGTGACCTGGCCGACCTTGACCCCGGCGACATCGGTGATGGCGTTGGCCGGGCCGGGGGCGAACACGCCGGGCGCGACGCCGAGGTCGCGCGCGCTGGGCCGCTCGGCCGCCTGAGCGCTGTTCGCCATGAGGACAGCCGCCAGCACCGCGGCCTTCACGCCGTATCTCATCGAAACCTCGCCTGTGGGCTCAGTCCCGCAACGGATCGGGATTCGCCGGCGCCGTCACCGCGGCCCGGGGGGCGAGCGGCCTAGCCGGCCTTCTTGCGGAGGCCCAGTTCGTCCAGCGCCGCGGAATCCAGCCGGCCCTGCGCCTTGCGCGCCTCCAGCTTGAGGTTCTCGGCGATGTGCTCGTACTTCTTCTGGGTCTCGAAGGCTTCGGAGAGCGCGTCGCGGGCGCCCTGCTCCTCGATCAGGATGACGTCGATCTCGGACTGGATCTTGGCCTTGCGGAGCTTGAGGCCTTCGAAGAAGCCCGCGCGGTAGATGCCGGCGGTGGCCTCCTGGGCCGAGAACATGGCCTCCGCCTCGCCCTCCGCCTCCAGCATCGCCAGCCGCAGCTCGACGGCGACGCGGCGATCCACGATCTCGGCGAGGCGCTTCTGCAGGACCTCCGCCTCATAGGTGGAGAGCTTGATCAGCGACTCTGCCCAACTCACGCGGCGGCTCCGTTCAGGATATCGGCAAGGCCGGCGAAGGACTCTTCGAGGCCGGTGGCGTCGTTGGGATCCTGCGAGAGGAACCCTTCGACCGCCGGATTGAGGGCGATGGCCCGATCGATCAGCGGATCGGCGCCGGCGCGATAGGCGCCGATGCGGATCAGCTCTTCCATATTCGAATACGCAGACAGCGCTTCGCGGGCCTGTCTGACGACGAGCCGCTCCTCGGGCGTCTGGCAGCCGGGCATGGTGCGGCTGATGGACTTCAGGACGTTGATCGCCGGGAAGCGGCCGCGCTCGGCGATGGCCCGCTCCATGACGATGTGGCCGTCGAGAATACCGCGGACGGCGTCGGCGATGGGCTCGTTATGGTCGTCGCCGTCCACCAGGACGGTGAAGAGGCCGGTGATGGGGCCGGCCTTGGTGCCGTCGGGGCGGATGGGGCCGGGGCCGGCCCGCTCCAGTAGCTTCGGCAGCTCGGTAAAGACGGTGGGGGTGTAGCCCTTGGTCGTCGGCGGCTCGCCGGCGGCCAGGCCGATTTCGCGCTGGGCCATGGCGAAGCGGGTCACCGAGTCCATCAGGCAGAGGACTTCCATGTCCTGGTCGCGCAGGAACTCGGCGATGGCCATCGTCATGTAGGCGGCTTGGCGCCGCTTCAGAGCCGGTTCGTCGGAGGTGGCGACCACGACGATGGCGCGGCGCAGGCCCTCCTCGCCGAGCGTCTCCTCGATGAACTCGCGGACCTCGCGGCCCCGCTCGCCGATCAGGCCCACCACGACCGCGTCGCAGTCGGCGTTCTTGGCCAGCATGGAGAGCAGCACCGACTTGCCCACGCCCGACCCGGCGAAGACGCCAAGGCGTTGGCCGCGGCAGCAGGTGGTGAAGACGTTCATGGCCCGCACGCCCAGGTCCAGCCGCTCGCCGACGCGGGCGCGGGCGTGGGCCGAGGGGGGCGAGGCGCGGAGCGGATAGGCGGCGATGCCCTGCGGCAGCGGCCCCTTGCCGTCGATCGGTTCGCCGAAGGCGTCGACGATGCGGCCCAGCCACGCCTTGGTGGGGCGCACGGCCGAGCCCAGGGGCTGGATGCGGATCTCGGCGCCGGGCGCGACGCCCTCGACGGGGCCGAACGGCATCAGGAGGGCGCGGTTCTCGCGGAAGCCCACGACCTCGGCGGCCACGGGCTTCTCGGCGAAACGGTCGATTTCGGCGCGCGCGCCGACGGCCAGGCGGGACAGGCCGCCACGGGCCTCGATGAGGAGGCCGTTAACGGCGGCCACCCGCCCGGAAACCGTCAGAGGATCAAGCCGCTCGACCGCGGCCACCAGGCTCTTCACGCACGCCCCTCAGCTACGCTGGGGACATTGCCTCTTCAGGCTTAAGGGGGTGTGAAGAACAGGCTTCAGTGTAGCTCTGGCGTGGTCGTTTCGGCTGCGGCGCGACGACGCGTCTTCGCCTTGGCGACCACGGCTTCGCCGGTGGACTTGGCCTGTTCGATGAGCTCCTCGCCCTTGGTCCGGGCCTCTTCGATCAGGGCCTGGCCCTTGGCGCGGGCGTCGTCGATCACCGGGCTGGCCGCGGTGGCGATCCGCTCGCGGTTGCGCCAGGCCATGACGCCGGCCACGCCGACGACGGCGGCGCCGATCAGAAACAGGGGATTCTTGGGAACATACCTAAGCATCGGGGTTAGCGCGCCGAGCTGCTTCATCTGGTCGCGCCGCCACGGCATCCGGTACGGGGCAAGGGTTTCGGGATGGTCGGTCATGGGGATCTCCGGCCTCTATTGTCCCGGTCAGAACCCCTCGTAGCGCAAGGCGTTCCCACCCTCGCTTCGCGCGTCACGTCCAATCACAAAAGATTCAACGCGCCCAAGACTCGCCACGGAGCCGGCTCAGCTTGAGTCGGATTCCGAAATCAGATTAACGATTCGGAGGTCGGGACCAGCGACCATTAACCTGTCTTAAAGGACGGTAGGGCAGGTTAACGGCGAGGCATAACGCGGATTCACCAGAATTCGTGGGGGAATGCGGGGACGCGGCAGGAGAGGCCAATGCGCGTATTGTTGATCGAGGACGACAGCGCCACCGCGCAGAGCATCGAATTGATGCTCAAGTCGGAAGGTTTCAACGTCTATACGACGGACCTGGGCGAGGAAGGCGTCGATCTGGGCAAGATCTACGACTACGACCTGATCCTCCTCGACCTGAATCTGCCCGACATGAGCGGCATGGACGTCCTGCGGACGCTGCGCGTCGGCAAGATCAATACCCCGATCATGATCCTGTCGGGCACCGCCGAGATCGAGACCAAGGTGAAGACCTTCTCGGGCGGCGCCGACGACTACATGACCAAGCCGTTCCACAAGGACGAGCTGGTGGCCCGCATCCACGCGGTGGTGCGCCGCTCGAAGGGCCACGCCCAGTCGGTCATCAAGACCGGCGACATCGTGGTGAACCTGGACGCCAAGACCGTGGAAGTGAACGGCATCCGCGTTCACCTGACGGGCAAGGAATACCAGATGCTGGAGCTGCTCTCGCTCCGCAAGGGCACGACGCTCACCAAGGAAATGTTCCTGAACCACCTCTACGGCGGCATGGACGAGCCCGAGCTGAAGATCATCGACGTCTTCATCTGCAAGCTGCGCAAGAAGCTGGCCGCGGCCGCCGAGGGCAAGCATCACATCGAGACGGTCTGGGGCCGCGGCTACGTGCTGCGCGATCCGCAGGACATGGGCGCGACCATCGCCGCCTGATCCGGCTCGACCCGCGAATACCGAACGCCCGGCCTTACCGCCGGGCGTTTTCGTTTCCGGCGATACACTCTAGCGTAGCTCCAACGAGACTCGGGGGAGACGCGGATGGGTCGCTACCTGGCGCTGCTGATCGCGCTGATGCTCGGGTCGTGGATCGCCTTCAACGAGCAGCTCCTGCCGGAATCCCGGCCGGTCGGCGCCCCAGCCAGCGAGTTCTCCGCCGAGCGGGCGTTCGCCGACGTGACCCTGATGGCCGCCGCGCCCCACCCGACGGGCTCGCCCGCGAATGCGCGCGTCCGCGACGCCCTGGTCGGCCGGATGGCGAAGCTGGGCCTTTCGCCCCAGGTGCGTCCGGGGGTCGGCGTCCAGACTCCCCGGCGCGCGACGGACCGCATCTATGCCGGCGCCGTGGAGAACATCGTGGGCGTGCTGCCCGGACGGGACCGCAGCGCCCCCGCCGTCGCGCTGATGGCCCACTACGACAGCGTGCCCGCCTCGCCCGGCGCGGCCGACGACGCCATGGGCGTCGCGGTGGCGCTGGAAACGGTGCGGGCGATCAAGGCGCGCGGGACCCCCGCGCGCGACGTCATGGTGGTGATCACCGACGGCGAGGAAGCGGGGCTCCTGGGCGCCAACCACTTCTTCCGCCGCGACCCGCTGGCCAAGCGTATCGGGCTCGTCATCAACGCCGAGGCGCGCGGCTCGAGCGGCCGGGTCAACATGTTCCAGACCAGCGCCCAGAACGGCGAGCTGGTGCGGATGTTCGCGCGGACGGCCCGGGCCCCGTCGTCCTCGTCGCTGTCGGTGCTGATCTACGAGAAGATGCCGAACGACACCGACCTGACGGAGTCGCTGAGAGCCGGCATCGCGGGGCTGAACTACGCCATCATCGGTCGCCAGTTCGACTATCACAGCCCCACATCGACCCCGGCGAACCTGGAGCGGGGCTCGCTCCAGGACATGGGGACCCAGGTGCTGGCGGCGACCGCCGAGACCGCCTTCGCCGCACAGCTTCCAGGCCGGGCGCCGACGGTCGTCTATTCGAACCTCTTCGGCGACGTGGTGATCGCCTACCCCGTCTGGTTCGGCTGGGTGATCCTGTTGGCCGCAGCGGTGCTGCTGGCCTTCGCCGTCCGCTGGGCGCGGCACTCGGGCGAGTTCCCCGCCAGCGATATCGTCCGGGGCATGGGGGCGCTGGCCTTCGCCGGCGGCGGGACGGTGGCGGTCTTGGAGTTCGCCCGGCGGCTGACGGGCGCGGGCTTCGGCTTCATCGAGCAAAGGTTCCTGCTGGCCCAGTCGGCGCCGTGGGAATGGGCGATCATGATGCTTTCGCTCGGCTTCCTCATGCTGGCGGCCGGCGACATGGCGCGCGGCCGACGGTGGATGGCCGCGATCCCCCTGGTGCTGGGGCTGGCCGCCTCGGCGTTCGGCGAGATCGACTGGATCGGCATCGTCGCGGGCGTGGTCGCCGGCGCCATCGGGGCCTTCGTCTACAGCCGCCCGGCCAGCCGCAAGGGCGCCTGGGCCGGCGCGCTGATCCTGGGCCTGATCCTGGCCGCGATCCTCCAGATCGTCGCGCCCGGCGCGGCCTACGTCATCGCCTGGCCACTGCTGGTGGCGGCGACCGGCGCCGCCGCCACGGCCCTCAGCGCCCGGCGGGGCATCCTGCCCATCGGGCTTCTCGTGGTGCTGGCCGCCGCGACGCTGGGCTGGCAGGGCGGCATCTCGCACTTCGCCTACGAGGGCATGGATCTGATGCCCCTGTTCGCGATCCAGATGATCACCGCGGGCCTGGTCCTCTGGCCGCTGGCGCAGCCCGACACCGGGGCCCAGAAGGGCCTGGTGATCGGCGGCCTGCTGCTGGCCGGCGGGCTGGCCATGACGCTGATCATCCGGGCGGAGGATCCCTGGACGCCCCGCTACCCGCAGGTCAGCTACGTGGGCTACCACGTCGACCAGGACACCGGCCGGGCCTGGCGCTACAGCCCGCCGACGATGGGCGGCCCGTGGACCGACGCCGTGCTCAGGGCGGAAGGCGGGCCCGTCGAGCGGCTCTCGCATTGGGCCTGGCGCCAGCCGATGCTGGCGGCCAGCGCACCGCCCGTGGCCGAGGCGCCGCCAAGCCTGGAGCTCGGCAGGGCGCCGGACGGCAGCCTGCTGCTTTCGGCCGCGCCGCCGTCCGGCGCACGGACGCTGGAGTTGCGCCTGCGCTCCAGCGTTGGCGGCCAAGTGACGCGGGTCGCGGGCGTTCCCGCCGAGATGGCCCTGCCGCCCGGCCAGTGGGTCCGCGTTTACTGGCTTTCTGCGGGGACGGGGGTGGACATCGGCGTGCGACCCGCCGGGGCCGGCCGGCTCGACGTGCGCTATGTGGCCGGGTTCGACCGCTGGCCGGCGGGGGTCGCCCCCCTGCCCGCGCGGCCGGCCGACCTGATGCCGTGGGACAGTTCGGACTCCACCTTCGTCTCCGGGACCCGTTCCTTCACTTGGTGAACCGAACGGGCTAATGGGGCGGCATGACGAGCGTCACGATCTACCACAACCCAAGCTGTGGAACCTCGCGCAACACGCTGCAGCTGCTGCGCGACAAGGGCGTCGAGCCGACCGTGGTCGAATACCTGAAGGCCGGCTGGACCAAGCCCCAGCTCGAAGATCTGCTGAAGAAGATGGACGTCGGCGCGCATGCGATACTTCGCACGAACGGCACCCGCGCGGACGAGCTGGGCCTCACCGATCCCAGCGCGTCGGACGAGGCGCTGATCGCAGCCATGATCATCGACCCGATCCTGGTGAATCGCCCTATCGTGGTGACGGACAAGGGTGCGGCGCTCTGCCGGCCCGCCGAACTGGTCCTAGGTCTCCTCTGAGACAAATCGACCGGGTGCGCGGCTCGCCACGTTCCGGTCATTTAGAACGTCGACTGCTGGGGCGCCGGGGGGCGCTTTCCCGGCCCTGAGCGTCCAGGGCCGCGCATCGGTGGATACCGGGGGTGCGATGCAGATCTACAAGTCGGGCCGATTTCCCGTTCGTCTCGCGCCGGCCCTGACCGCGGGCGCGGTCGCCGTCTGCGCGGGCCTCGTAGGCTGGCAGGTCGCCGCGCGACTGGACAAGCCCGAGCCGGTCACCCTGGCGCCCGAGGCGGTCGCCGCCCTGCAGCATGCCGCCTTCACCCAGGCCGAGGCCCAGCCCGGCTATGCCCGCTCGCGAAACGTCGAGGTCAGGGTGCGACCGGGCGAGACGCTGGAGCGGGCCGTCGAGCGGGCCGGCGTCACCGCCGAGGAGGCGCGGCAGGCCGTCGAGACCCTCGGCCGGGCGATGGACACCATCGACATCAAGGCGGGCATGGCGTTCGACGCCGCCGTGGCCCAACCGCATGGCGAGGACCGGCCGGCGCGCCTGGTGGGCCTGGCGCTGCGCACCGGACCGGCCACGGCCCTGACGCTCACCCGCACCTTCGACGGGGCGCTGCGGCTGCGCGCGCTGGAGGAGAAGGTCACCGCCGAGACCACCGTCGCCGACGGTGAGATCAAGGGCTCGCTCTATGAGAGCGCCCAACGCCTGGGCGCCACCCCGGCCATCACGGCGCAGGTGGCCAAGCTGTTCGCCCACAAGCTGGACTTCCAGCGGGACATCCAGCCGGGCGACGACTTCCGCCTGGTGTTCGACCGCAAGGTGACCGAGAGCGGCCGGACCATCGAGACCGGAGATCTGGAGTACGCCGAGCTGCACGGGGTGAAGTTCTTCCGCTTCGAGCGCGACGGGGGCGAGGCGGAGTATTTCGACGAGCACGGCAAGAACATCCGCGGCTTCCTGCTGCGCACGCCGGTGGACGGGGCGCGTCTGACGTCCGGCTTCGGGAAGCGGCGCCATCCGATCCTGGGGTATGCGCGCGCTCACCAGGGCGTGGACTTCGGCGCGGGCTCGGGCACGCCGGTGCTGGCGGCCGGCGACGGCGTGGTGGTGCGCGCCGGGCGCTGGGGCGGCTATGGCAACTGGCTGCAGATCCGGCATTCCGGCGGCTGGGATACCGGCTATGCGCACCTGTCCCGCTACGCCAAGGGCCTCAAACCCGGCATGAAGGTCCGGCAGGGCCAGGTGGTGGCCTATGTGGGCTCCACCGGCATGTCGACCGGGCCGCACCTGCACTACGAGGTCTGGCAGCGGGGCAAGCGCGTGAACCCGGTCGGCGCCAAGGTTCCGCAGGGCACTGTGCTGGCGGGCGCCGAACTGGCGCGGTTCAAGGCGCAGAAGGGCCGGCTCGAGCGGCTGCTGGCCGACGGCGGCGCCAGCACCCAGGCGCTCGCCTCCCGCTGAGGCGTTTGACGCCGCGCAATGCGGGCGGGGCGTTGGCGGGGAAGCTGGCCGGATGAACCGGCCTCTCCACGCCTTCCTTCTGCTGGCTGCGTCTGCGGCGCTGGCCGCCGCCGCGCCTCCGGCCCCATCAGAGCCGTCACCCGAGGCGCGGGGCGAGGCTCTGGTGCAGCTCCACTGCGGCGGATGTCATGCCGTCGGACGCGAGGGCGCCAGCCGTGAGCCGGCGGCCCCGCCGTTCCGCGAACTCAACGCGCGCTACGATCCCGAGATGCTGTCGGAGGCCCTCGCCGAGGGAATTCTCACCGGGCACCCGCTGATGCCGGAGTTCCGGTTCGCTCCGGACGACGTGCGCGCCATCATCCTCTACTTGCAGTCCATCCAGACCCGTCGGCCCGCCTGAAACGCAAAAGGGCCGGCGGATCGCTCCACCGGCCCTTGTCGCTGTGTCCGCGAAGCTTAGGCGTCGAAGACGATGACCGAGCGGGCGACCGCGCCGGTCTTCATTTCCTCGAAGGCCTCGTTGACCTGCTCGAGCTTGATGCGGCGGCTGATCATGTCGTCGAGGTGTAGCTTGCCGGCCATGTAGGCGTCGACCAGCCGCGGCATGTCGACCGGGAAGCGGTTGGAGCCCATCAGCGAGCCCTGGATGCGCTTCTCGCCCAGGAAGGCGGCGCCCATGAGGCTGATGGTCTGGCCCACCGGGATCATGCCGATCACGTTGGCGGTGCCGCCGCGGGCCAGCATGTTGAAGGCCTGTTCGGCGGTGGCGGCGAGGCCGATGGCCTCGAAGCTGTGCTGCACGCCGCCACGGGTCATCTCCATGACGGTCTTCACCGCGTCCGGGCCGCCCAGCACGAAGTCGGTGGCCCCCATCGACTTGGCCAGGTTCTCCTTACCCGGCGCCATGTCGATGGCGATGATCCGGCCGGCGCCGGCGATCGCCGCGCCGTTGATCGCCGCCAGGCCCACGCCGCCGCAGCCGATGACCGCCACGGTGTCGCCCGGGCGGACGTTGGAGGTGTGAATCACGGCGCCCACGCCGGTCATGACGCCGCAGCCGATCAGGGCGGCGCGGTCCAGCGGCATGTCCTTGCGGATCGCCACGCAGGCGTTCTCGTGGATCAGCATCTGCTCGGCGAAAGACGAGAGGTTCAGGTACTGCAGCATCGGGCCGCTGGCGCTGGCCAGGCGCGGCTCATCCTCGTCGCGGCGCTTGGTCTCGGGCGAGACGCAGCGGGCCATATGACCGGTGACGCAGTGGTCGCAGTGGCCGCAGAAGGCCGAGAGGCAGGTGATGACGTGGTCGCCCGGCTTCACGCTGCGGACTTCCGAGCCCACAGCCTCGACGACGCCGGCGCTTTCGTGGCCGAGCACCGCCGGCATCGGGTGGGGGTACTTGCCCTCGATGAAGTGGAGATCGGAGTGACAGACGCCCGCCGCGGCGGTGCGGATCAGCACCTCTCGCGGGCCCGGCTTCGAGATCTGCACGTCCTCGATCTGAAGCGGCTTGCCCACTTCGCGCAGCACGGCGGCCTTCATGGTCTTCCCTCTTCCTTACTTGCTTTGCGAGAAGCCTTATCGCCGTTCAGATGGGGCTGGGAAGTCCCTATCGCCGAAACGGGTCGACACGGCGGCCGTACCCGACCATCTAGGCGTGATGGATGCCGCCCAGCCTGCCAAGGCCGTCTCCACGCTCGACGTGTTCCTGGCGTTTCTGAAACAGGGCCTGACCGCGTTCGGCGGCCCCGTGGCGCACCTGGGCTACTTCCGCAAGGAGTTCGTGGAGAGGCGGGGCTGGCTGTCGGAGGCCGCCTACGCAGACCTCGTGGCGCTCTGCCATTTCCTGCCCGGCCCGGCGTCCAGCCAGATCGGCATGGCCATCGGGATGCGCCAGGCGGGCCTGGCCGGGGCCCTGGCGGCCTTCGCCGGGTTCACCCTGCCGGCGGCGGTCCTGATGATCGCCTTCGCCGCCGTCTCGCCGGACCTGATCCTGCTCTACGGCGACGGGTGGATCCACGGCCTGAAGATCGCCGCGGCCGCCGTGGTGCTGCAGGCGGTGGTGCAGATGGCGCGCACCCTGGCGGTGGGCCCGGTGCGCGCGGGCATGGCGATCGGCGCCGCCGCGGGCCTGATCGTCGCGCAGAGCCCGATGGCCCAGATCGCGGCCCTGGTCGCCGGGGGCCTGTTCGGCCTGGCCATGCTGCGGGACCTCCCGGCCGAGACCGCACCCGACGATGCGTTCGAGACGGTTGACCGCCAGAGCGCGCTGTTCGCGCTGGGACTGTTCGTCCTGCTGCTCATCGGGCTGCCGGTGCTGGCCAGCCTGTTGAGCAATCCGGGGCTGGGCCTGGCGAGCGTCTTCTACCGCATCGGCTCGCTGGTGTTCGGCGGCGGGCACGTGGTGCTGCCGCTCATGGAGCGCGAGATCGTCGACCGACGCTGGCTCGACCAGGACACCTTCCTGATGGGCTACGGCGTGGTGCAGGCCCTGCCCGGCCCGCTGTTCAGCTTCGCGGGGTTCGTCGGGGCGGCGCAGCGCTATGGGCCCGGCGGGATCGTCGGCGGCCTGATCGCGCTCTTTGCGATCTTCCTGCCGAGCCTGCTGCTGGTCACGGGCGTGCTGCCGTTCTGGGACGGGCTGAAGCGCAAGGCCTGGGCGCGGGGCGTGCTGGCCGGCGTTGGGGCCGTGGTCGTCGGCGTGCTGGCGGCGGCGCTGTGGGACCCGGTGCTGATGGCTACCGTGCGGCGGCCGGCGGATTGGGCCCTGCTCGCCGCCGCATTCGTCTTCCTGCACGTGGCCAAGCTGCCGCCGTGGCTGGTAGTGATCGGCTTCGCGGTGGCGACGGGGACCCTGCTCGGCTAACTCACCTGCAGCGGCGCGGGCTTGCCCAGCTTGACCGGCCAGAGCTGGGGCAGCTTGGGCCAGCGGAAGGTCCAGCCGGCACCCCGCTGCGGGATGCAGGATTCCAGGGCCGCGATCAAGATCTCGGCGGGACCGTCGTTCAGGAAGTGGTTGGCGCCCTCTGTGCGGACCACGCGGATGGGTCGGCGGGTCACCGTCTCCTCGGCCAGCTTCTCGGCGGCCTCGAGCGGCGCGAAGTCGTCCTTGTCGCCGTGGATCATGTGGATCGGGATATTCAGCTTGGCGAGCGCGCGCTTGGCGTGGCGCAGTTGCGGCTTCTGCCCTGTCACCTCGATGACGGCATGGCGCAGGTCGCGCGGGATCATCTTCAGCGCCTTGCCGCCCAGGTCCAGCAGCCAGCGCGCCGTGGGCCCGGCTTCCCCGAAGAAGCCGGACAGCAGGACCAGCCCCGCGACCTTGCCCGGGTTCTGCTCGGCCATGATGGAGGCGATGGCCGCGCCATAGCTCTGGCCCACCAGCAGCACCTTCTGGCCGGGCCGGGCCTTGAGGACGGGGGCCAGCGCCTCGGCCTGGACGCGTATGTCGGTGACGGGGTGCAGCGGCTCGGAGGCGGCGTAGCCCGGCCGGTCCACCACGATCATCTCGCGGTCCGGCGGCAGCTCGGCCAGGGTCTCGGCCCAGTATTCGGCCCAGGACGGGGCGCCGGTGATCACCACGATCTTCCACGGCGGCGGCAGGACTCGCGGCGTCTCCAGCGCCGAGATGCGCCAGCCGTGGCCGCCGCCGGAGACGAAGCTGGTCCGCCGGACCACGTCCTCGGGATAGTCGGCCGAGGTCGGAACGTGCTCGGTTCGACCCTTGGCCGCCGCTTCGACCGCGGCCCAGCCCATCGCAATCAGTCCCTTGGGACGTTTCCTGGCCAAACCCGACCTCCGACTGGCTCTACAGTGTCACCTGGGAAGCCTAACGCACGGTGCAAGCCAGGAGTTCTGTGAGCTTTTGGTCATGCGCTCATTGGGCGGGCGCCTGTGTCGCCAGCGCCTCACGCAGCTCGCGTTTCAGCACCTTGCCGGTGGGGCCGATGGGCAGGGCCTCGACGATCCGGACCTCGTCCGGCGTCCACCACTTCGCCACCCGCTCGGCGACATGGGCCTTCAGCGCCTCGGGATCGGCGGTCTGGCCGGGGCGCAGGGTGACCAGCAGCAGCGGCCGCTCGTCCCATTTCGGATGCGGCATGCCGACCGCGGCGGCCATGGCGACCGCGGGATGGGAGCAGACGGCCTCTTCGAGGTCGAGGGTCGAGATCCATTCGCCGCCGGACTTGATCACGTCCTTGGCCCGGTCGGTCAGGCGCAGGTAGCCCTCGGGATCGATGGTGGCGATGTCGCCGGTGTCGAACCAGCCGTCGGCGGTGAAGGCGGCGGCGCCGTCCTGCTTGAAATAGGCCGAGGCGACCCAGGGGCCGCGCACCTGCAGGGCGCCGGCGCTCTTGCCGTCGCGGGGCAGCGGCTGGCCGTCCTCCCCCACGATCCGCAGCTCCACGCCCCAGAGGCCCCGCCCTTGCTTCAGCTTGCGCTGCAGCGCGGCCGCCGGCGTCTCGGCCGCGTGGGTGGGCAGGGCGGTGTTGATGACGCCGAGCGGCGAGGTCTCGGTCATGCCCCAAATCTGGCGGACCTTGCCGCCCAGCCGGTCCTCGATGCGCGCGATCAGGGCGGCGGTGGGCGCCGAGCCGCCGACGGCGGTGGTCTTCACCGTCGTGATCTGGCCGCCGGTCTGGTCGAGGTGGTCGGCGACTCCCACCCAGATCGTCGGCACGCCCAGCAGGAAGGTCACCCGCTGGGCCTCGATGAGCTCGGCGATGCTGGGCCCGTCCAGCGCCCGGCCCGGCAGCACCAGCTTGGCCCCGACCAGGGGTGCGGCGTAGGGCGTGCACCAGGCGTTGGCGTGGTACATCTGGGCGCAGGGCATCACCACGTCACGGGCCGACAGGTCGAAGGCGTCGGGCAGCGCCAGGGCCAGGGCGTGCAGCACCGTCGAGCGGTGGCCGTAGAGCACCCCCTTCGGATTGCCCGTGGTGCCGGAGGTGTAGCAGAGGCCCGAGGCCTGCCGCTCGTCGATGTCGGGCCAGGCGAAGTCGTCGTCCTGCGCCGCCAGCAGGTCCTCGTAGACCAGGACGCCGGGCGGGGCGTGGGCGGCGTCGGTCATCGCCACGAAGGTCTTCACGGTCGCCATCCGCGGCCCGATCTCGGCCACCAGATCCGAGAAGGTGATGTCGAACAGCAGCAGGCTGTCCTCGGCGTGGTCGGCGACCCAGACTACCTGGTCCGGATGCAGGCGCGGGTTGATGGTGTGCAGCACCGCCCCGATGCCGGTGACCGCGAAATAGAGCTCGAAGTGACGATGCGTGCTCCAGGCCAGGGTCGCCACCCGGTCGCCCGGCTTCACGCCCAGCGCCAGCAACGCCTTTGCCATCCGCTTGGCGCGGGAGAGCGCGTCCGCATAGCCGTAGCGGTGGATCGGCCCCTCGACCGTGCGCGTCACCACCTCCCGGTCGCCATGGTAGAGCGCAGCGTGCTCCAGGATCGACGGCAACGTGAGCGGACGATCCATCATCAGGGCGAGCATGGGCAGGCGTTTCCTTCGCGTTTGCCCCGCAGGCTAAGGCGCCCGCAGCCTGCGGCGAAGGCCCCGCGCGCTACGCCGCCATCCGGGCCTTGAAGACGCCGTCCGGGAGGCGGGCGGCGCGGTTGGGGTGGATGAAGAAGTAGTCCTTCCAGGGGAGGCCTTCGACCAGGGTCGTCCGCTCCTCGAGCCGGTCGCCGTTCAGCGCGAACATGCGGTACCCGCGGTCGCGGAAGATATCGAGCACCGCCTCGCCCGAGGCGCCGAAGCGGGCCTGGAGCATGTCGGGGTGGATCTCGAGCAGGACGTGCGGAAGGTCCCGGTCGAGGATCTTCACCGCGCCCATCAGCGCCCGAAGTTCCGCGCCCTCGATGTCCATGCGGATGAAGTCGACGCGGTCGATCCCATGCTCGGCGCAAAAGGCGTCGAGGGTGATCACGGGCGTCGGCTGGACGTCCATGCCGGTGTCGTCCAGGTCCGGACGGGCGGGGCCGTTCGGGCGGGTCTCGGCCACGTAGGCGTAGGCGCGGCCCATGCGTCCCGAGGTCTTCTTGGGGGTCACGAGCAAGAGCTCGCCGGGCTTATCGGCCACGGCGGCGTGGATGGCGGTGACCTGCTTGCCGATCCGGTGCCAGGCGATGGCGACTTTCAGCACCTCGAAGGCGAAGGCCGACGGCTCGAAGGCGTAGATGCGCGCCTTGGGCGCCACCTGGGTCATCACATACGAGTGGCGCCCATCGCTGGCGCCCACGTGCAGGCACACCGGCGCGCCCGAGAGCAGATCGGCGAGGTACGGGGTCTCGGGCTCATGCTTGGCCCATGTCTTGTTCCGCCGCCAGGCGCGGAAGGCGTGCCCGAGCACGCGAAGCGAAGGCATGGAATCTCCTAAACCGCCCCAAGGCCCTGCGAACCGGCGCGCCCCGTCACGCCGCGTCGCGGACCACCGTCATCATGTAGTTCACGTCCGTGTCGGCCGATTCCGTCCATCGGCCGGTCAGCGGGTTGAATACGACGCCGAAGGGGCCGTCCACAACGACCGGCTCGGACGACAGGAAGTCGCGGATTTCGTTGGGCTTCAGGAATTTCGACCAGTCGTGGGCGCCAACCGGCAACCAGCGCAGCACATATTCCGCCCCGATCTTGGCCAGGGCGAGCGCCTTGAGCGTGCGGTTGAGGGTGGCGACGACCATCAGTCCGCCGGGTTTCAGCAGCCGTGCGCAGTCCTGGAGATAGGCCGCCGGATCGGCCACGTGCTCGATCACCTCCATGTTGAGGATCACGTCGAACGGCGGCTCGCCCGCCGCCAGCAAGGCCTCGGCGGTGGAGGCGCGGTAGTCGATCTCCAGGCCCTGTTCGGCGGCGTGGGTGGCGGCGGTTGCGATGTTGCGCTCGGACGCGTCGACGCCGGTGACCTGGAATCCCAGCCGGGTCATGGGCTCGGACAGCAGGCCGCCGCCGCAGCCGATGTCGAGCAGGCGCAGGCCCTCGAAGGGCCGTCGCGCCGCCGGGTCGCGGCTGAAGCGGTACAGCGCCTGGTCGCGGATGAAGCCCAGCCGGACCGGATTGAACTTGTGCAGGGGCGCGAACTTGCCGCGGGGGTTCCACCACTCCGCTGCGATCTTCGAGAACGTCTCGACCTCGGCAGGATCGATGCTTGAACGGGCGGCGCCTTGGGAAGTCATGCCCCCTTCTACCCCGCCCGGCGGCGAAAACGAAAGATTCCGGGCGTTGCCGTACGCGTCGCGCGTCGCTAGAAGGCTGCGCCCTTCGGCGGCGCAGCAACGGGTACCGATCGCAAGTCCATGTCACGCCTGGTGATGAAATTCGGCGGCACCTCGGTGGCCGATCTGGAACGCATCCGGCGCGTGGCGCGGCTGGTGAACGCCGAGGTCGAGGCCGGTCACCAGGTGGCCGTGGTGGTCTCGGCCATGGCGGGCAAGACCAACGAATTGGTCGCCTGGACCGACGGCGCCGGCGCCGCGGCGCAGGGGCTGCCGCCCTCGGACGACGAGTACGACGTCGTGGTGGCCTCGGGCGAGCAGGTGACGGCCGGGCTCCTGGCCATGACCCTGCGCAACATGGGCCTGAAGGCCAGGTCCTGGCTGGGCTGGCAGATCCCGATCATCGCCGACGACGCCCACGGCCGGGCCCGCATCGACGAGATCCCGCCTGAGAAGCTCGGCGCCGCGCTGGACGCCGGCGAGGTCGCGGTCATCGCGGGCTTCCAGGGCGTGACCCGGGATGGCCGCATCGCCACCCTGGGCCGCGGCGGCTCCGACACCAGCGCGGTGGCCATCGCCGCGGCGCTGGAGTGCCCGTGCGACATCTACACCGACGTGGACGGGGTCTACACCACCGATCCCAGGATCGAATCCAAGGCCAGGAAGCTGGCCAAGATCTCGTACGAAGAGATGCTGGAAATGGCGTCCCTGGGCGCCAAGGTCCTGCAGACCCGCTCGGTCGAGATGGCCATGGCCTACAATGTGCCCGTCAGGGTGCTTTCAAGTTTTGTCGAGCCCGGCGAAGCGCCCGGCCAGGGCACCATCGTGTGCGACGAGGAGGAGATCGTGGAGAAGCGGATCGTGAGCGGCGTGGCCTACAGCCGCGACGAGGCGAAGATCAGCCTCTTCGGCCTGCCCGACCATCCGGGCGTCTCGTCGGCGATCTTCGGCGCCCTGGCCGACGCCAACGTGAACGTGGACATGATCGTCCAGAGCCACGCGCGCACGGCGGACACGGCCAACATGGAGTTCACCGTCGGCAAGCGCGATGCGCAGCGCGCCGTGGAGATCATCCGCGCCAACCAGCCGCAGATCGGCTTCGAGGACGTCCGCGTGAACGAGGACGTGGCCAAGGTCTCGGTGATCGGGGTCGGCATGCGCAGCCACGCGGGCGTCGCCAAGTCGATGTTCCAGGCGCTGGCGGAAAAGGGCGTGAACATCCAGGTGATCTCGACCTCCGAGATCAAGATCAGTGTGCTGATCGACGCCGCCTACACCGAGCTGGCGGTGCGCGCGCTGCACGCCGCCTACGGCCTGGACCAACTCTAGGCCCCATCCCAGGCGCGGATCACGCCGCGCTCGGCGAGACCGGCCAGCAGGCGCTGGACGTTCGCGGCGTTCTCGGCCAGCAGCCGGCGCATGCCCGGCCGGTCGAAGGCTTCCTCCGGGATCAGCAGGCCCGCGGCGGTGCGGATGCACAGCCCCTCCTCGACCAGCTCCGCGCCGTGCCGCCGGACGGTCTCGGGGGAGAGTTTCAGCGTCATGGCGATCTGGCGGACGGAGGTGGCGCGGCGGTGGCCGTCCGCCCGGCCCTCGTCCCGAAGCGCGGCAGCCAGCAGGGCGACCAGGGCCAGCAGCGAGATCACATTGCCCGCCTCGCGCATCAGCCCCTCGGAGGCGCGCAGGATGTAGTCGGCCAGCAGTCGGGCGGCGGCGCGGATGGGAATGTCGTCGGTGTCGAACGCCGGCGGCGGGAGTTGTTCGACCAGTCCGGCGGCGTCCATCTCGCGATAGAAGCGGCGCAGGCGCTCGTGCCCCTCCACCACCGACTGGATATAGCTGGGGGAGGCCAGGAAACTGGCCGGGACGACCGCGCCCTCGGCCGAGAGATTGCAGACCTGGGCGGCGGCCAGGCGGCGGATGCGGCGGCGCACGGTCTCGAACGGCAGGCCCAGGGACGCGGCGACCGCGTTCATGCTGACCGGCCGGCGCGCGCCATCGGGCGCGGGGGTGTCCAGGGAGCCATACCGCGCCCGGGCGTCGTGGTCGCGGGTGAGCGGGGCGATGTTGGCCTGGTTGATCGCCAGGACCAGCAGGGCGTCCAAGGGATCGAGCCCGCCCACGCCCGTCGCCATCTCGTCGAGCAGGAAGGCGAACGACAGCCCCGCGAGCACTCTGTCGCGGCGGGTCATGATTTCGGGATCGCGCTCACCGGTGGGACTCACGCGGCGGATCAAAACCGCGCTTGGGTCGAAATGCAATCCTGGGGCGACCCGAAGACTCCTAGGAGGCGACGCTTGTTGCCGAACCGGTCATCCGGAACGTCGCCCAGGCGCCGACGAGGGCCAGCGGGATCACCGCGGCGAACACCCAGAAGCCGGCGCCGCGGGCGCTGGCGTCGGTGAGTCCGTCCGAGAAGCCGACGAGGTTGGCCGCGACGCCCGAGATCGCCGCGCCAGCCGCGCCGCCGGTCTGGCGCACCGCCATGATGGCCGAGGAGCCGATGGCGCGATCCTCGTCCGAGAGGGCGGCCAGCAGCCGGCGGCTCATGAAGGCCCAGGAGAACCCAAAGGCCGCGCCCAGCAGCGACCCGCCGGTCAGCACCCACGCGATGTGCCCGTCGGCCATGGTGAGGGCCAGGATCACCAGGCTGATCACAAGCAGCACCACGCCCAGACGCGTCCAGCGGGTGTCCCAGACGCCGGTCGCCCCGGCCACGGCCATGGCCGAGACGGTCCAGGCCATGGACTCCGCCCCGATGGCATAGCCGGCGACGAGCGGCGAATATCCGCGCAGGTGCTGCAGGATCGGCGGGCCGTAGATGGCGAAGCCCATGGAGGCCGCGGTCAGGGCGAACATGGCGAGGTAGCCCGAGCCGCAGACGGTCGAGAGGTCGCCCGCCCGGTGCGGCAGCAGGCGGATGCGGGCCCGGGCGTCGATCCGGACGACCAGCACCAGGACGGCGAGGCCGGCGACCACGAGCCCGATGGAGCCAAGGGCGGTCGGCGCGAGATCGGCGACGGCGATGGCCGCGACGGCCAGGCCCAGCACGCCCAGCTGCAGCCAGGGTATCCCCGGCCCGCCGGACGGCTTGGACGCCCCGCCCAGCAGCCAGAGCGTCGCTGCGCTGAACACGCCGGCCTGGGCCGCGAACAGCCAGAAGACGTCGCGCCAGTGGCCCGCCTCGACCACCACCCCGCCGAAGAGGGGCCCCAGCACCGTGGCGATGCCCCAGACGAAGGTGACGGCCGCGAACACCCGGGCCAGGTGGCGCTCCGGGAACAGCATGGCGATGGCCACCATGGCGAAGCCCGAGATCCAGCCGGATCCCAGGCCCTGGACGAGCCGCCCGGCCAGGAACCAGCCCACGTCGGGCGCCGCCGCGCTCATCACGCAACCCAGAACCATCACCACGCCGGCCAGCGCCGTGGCCGACCGCAGGCCGAACATCTCGGAAAGGCGCCCTGAGCTGGCGCCGGCCAGGATGGCGCCCACGAAGAAGCCCGCGGTCGCCCAGGAGAAATAGGCGTAGCCGCCCAGGTCGGCGCCGACGCTGGGCAGGATGGTGGCGGTGACTAGGCTGTCGGCGGCGTTGAGCCAGACGCCCAGGCAGATCAGGGCGAAGCGCGGAAGGCGCCTCTCGGCCAGCAGGTCGCCCCAACTGTTGGCGCGCGCATCGCTCTTTTCGACAACCTCGGACATGTCAAATCTGGTAGACGGCGCCTGCTGATTTTGCAATCATCAGATTGTCAAATGCATACGCCCGCCGACCGCATCCTTTTTCAACTGAAGAGCCGGGGTCCCGCCGAGACCCTGGGCCTGGCGGGCGCGCTGAATATCAGTCGCCAGGCGGTCCTGCAGCACCTGGAGCGCCTGGTCGGCGACGGACTGGTCTGCCACCGCGACGAACGCCGCGGCGTGGGCCGGCCACGGCGCATCTGGTCCCTGACGCCCGCGGCCCAGGCCCGGTTTCCCGACACCCACGCCCAGCTCACCCTGGAAATGCTGGCCGCCGTGCGCGCCGAGTTCGGCGAGGCAGGGGTCGAGCGGATGATCGCCCGGCGCGAGACCGCGACGGCGGAGAGCTATGACCAGGCGATGGCCGACGCGGAGGGCCTGGAGGCCCGCGTGGCCCGCCTGGCCGAGATTCGGACGGCGGAAGGCTATATGGCCGACTGGTCGCCCGACCCTGGCGGCGGCTTCCTCCTCGTGGAAAATCACTGCCCGATCTGCGCGGCGGCGGCCGCCTGCCAGGGATTCTGCCGCGCCGAGTTGATGGTGTTCCGCCAGGTGCTGGGGCCCGGTGTTGAGATCGAACGCACCGACCACATCCTGGCCGGCGCCCGCCGTTGCGCCTACCGGATCACCGCTTTGCCGGCGCCCCCGGAAGCTGCGGCTCGAACCCCGGCTGCCAGTGGTTCGCCGTTCCCGAGGTGATGTACCAGCTGACCAGCACGGCGCAGATCAGGGCCCCCGGGACGTAGGAGTTCGTCCGCCGGTAGGTCCAGGCGCCGATCACGCCGACGATCGCCAGCAACGGCACGAACTGGATGGCGACGATGACGTTCAGCGGCTCGGTCGGCGTGGCCAGGAGGCCGGTGGCGAAGAGGGTGGCGTACTCCCACGCCACCAGAACCAGGAAGCCCAGGGCCATGGCGATCTTGCCCCAGCCGAGGGCGGCCATGGGCCCCTCGCCCTTCACCGGGATGGCGGCCGCGAAGGCGCGCATGGCGACTAGGAAGAATAGGCTCCAGAGGATCAGGTAGCCGGGCAGCTGCATGGCCCGCACGGCGTCCAGCGGCTTCAGCCCCAGGACCCAGAACCGGTAGTCCACCTTGAAGAGGTGATCGACCAGGGCCAGGGAGCCGTAGGCCACCGCCATGGTCACCACCGTGGCCGCGATCGCCACGCCCCAGCGGTTGGTGAAGGTCGCTTTGCGGCGGATCACCAGGCCGATCAGCAGGGTGAGCAGGGCCGTGCCCAGCGCCCAGACCAGGAGCTGGTTCTGGACCCACTGCGGGAAGATCGCCATCGGGAAGAAGAGCTGCCCCACCTTCATCAGCGGGAAGTAGGTCAGCGCCGGCAGGGCGGCGGTGATGGCCAGGGAGGTCCACCATCGCCCGTCGCGGCGTTCCATGACGGGCTCGGCGGGATGGTTCAGGTCGGCGAAGAACCGGCTGCTCAGCAGGAGGTCGAAGGTGGCCAGGATCAGGCCGATCAGGCCGATGAAGGCGACTAGGGTGCCAACCTCCTTCCAGACCCAGACCTGCCCGGTGAGCGAGGGCGTCCCGCTGGGCTTCAGGGTCGCCTCGAACCAGTCGACGGCGCGGCCGACGCCGGAGCCGGAGAAGTGCTCCCAGGGGTGGGTGATCGGGGGATTGTAGAGCACGCGGGCTGTACCCTTGGCGACGTCTCCGTAGATGCGGCCTTCCATGACCGGGGCGGTGACGCCGAAGAGGGCCTGCAGCTTCTTGGATTCGCCGATCTCCGAGCCCTTGGGCACGCCCCACATCAGGCCGGCGAACTCGTCGTACTGGCCGAAGACGACGGCGAGGTTCTTCGGATCCGCCGGCGCCTTTGCGCCCAGCAGGCCGGGAGTGGAGCCCTCCAGCACGATGGACCGATAGGCGTCCGGCTGCTCGGCGGCGGCCGCCAGGATCGGCCCGCCGCCCATGGAGTGCCCTTCGAGCCCGACGTTGGCCCTGTCCACGAACGGCAGGCTTCGGAGATGGCGCAGCGCCGCCGGGCCGCCGAAATCGGCCGTGCCGACGATGCCGCCGGAATAGCCGTGGCCCGTCATGTCCATGGCCAGCACCACGAAGCCGCGGCGGCTGAGCTCGATGGCGAACGGGCTCTGCATCTCGCGGGTGTTGATGTAGCCGTGGCTGGCCAGGACCGCCGGGGCGGGCCTGGCCGCCGTCGCCGTGGCCGGGACGTACAAGAGGCCGGAGACGGTCACGCCTTGTTCGGCGGCGATCCGGACCTCGGAGACCTTCACCGCGCCGTTGGAGGTCTGCACCCGGTGGGCCAGGAACGCGCCCCCCAGGATCAGCGCCCAGGCAAGCGCAAACGCGAGCCACTTTCGCATGGCCATCCCCTCCCCGCCCTTATCGTTGCAAGGACGATGCGCCGGGCCGCGCGCAAGCTCAAGCGGCGTCGGAGGGGCTCGCGCGGCGCGGCAGATTGATATAAGGATTTCTTTATATCACCTTCGGAGTCGTCCATGTCCGCCGTAAATCCCCGCCGCGAAGCCGTCGGCGAGGCCTTCTCGCTCCCTGCCATGGTCAAGGCCCGCGACCTGACGTTCGAGGCGGTCCGCCGCATCGCCGCGCAGATCCGGCCCGGCGTCACCGAAGGCCGCGGCGACGCGATCGCCCAGGAAGTGTTGGAGGCCATGGGCATGGACCGGCTCTGGCACCGGAACGTGGTGCGCTTCGGCCCTGGCACCATCGAGACCTTCCATGCCGACTTCCAGCCGGACTACGTGCTGCAGCCGAACGACATCTTCTTCGTGGACCTGGGCGCCGTCTGGGACGGCCACGAGGGCGATGCAGGCGACACCTTCGTCGTGGGCGACGATCCGAAGATGCACGCCTGCGCCCAGGCGGCGCGGGACCTGTGGGACGAGGTGGCGGCCCAGTGGCGGGAGCACGGCGTCACGGGCGAGGCGCTCTATCGGTTCGCCACCGACCGCGCCGAGGCCAGGGGCTGGCGGCTGAACTGGGAGGTGAAGGGCCACCGGGTCTCGGACTTTCCGCACGCGATCTACAAGGCAGGCGCCCTCGGCGATTTCGACGGCGTGCCGGTCTCCGGCCTGTGGATCCTGGAGATCCAGATCGCCCATCCGACGCGGCCGATCGGCGCCTTCTACGAAGACCTGCTGATCCGGGCGGGCTGAGGGGTCAGCGCAGGCGCAGGGTCATGGGCATGCCGCCGTGGGGCCGCATGGAGACACGCATGACCGGGCGGATGCGGTGGCCCGGGTCGGGCTCCAGGCTCGCGCCGCGGACCAGCGTCGCCAGGATGGCGACGGCTTCGGTGAGGGCGAATGCCTGGCCGATGCAGACCCGCGGCCCCCCGCCGAACGGCAGATAGGCGAACCGGGGCCGGCCGGCGCTCTCGGCCGGGCCGAACCGGTCGGGGTCGAAGGCGTCGGGGTCGCTCCACAGGCGGCGGTGCCGGTGGATCGCGTAGATGGGGATGAAGATGAAGGTCCCCTTGGCCACCGGGTGGCCGCCGGCCTCGGTGTCCTCGGCGCACATGCGGCTCATCAGCGGCAGGGACGGATAGAGGCGCATCGCCTCCTGCACGACCTGGCGGGTGAAGGTCAGGCGCGCGACGTCGGCGTCCGTCAGGCTCTCCTCGCCGGCCACCTCCGCCACCTCGGCCCGGACCCGCGCCGCCGTCTCCGGATCGCGGCCCAGCAGGTAGAGCGACCAGGTCAGAGCCAGGGCCGTGGTCTCATGGCCGGCGGCGATGAAGGTCAGGAGGTTGTCGCGCAGCAGGACGTCGTCCATCCGCCGGCCGCTCTCGGGGTCCTGCGCCTGCATCAAAAGGTCGACGAGGTCGCCGCGCGACGGCTCGCGGCGGCGGCGTTCGACCATCCGGTCGACCATGGCCTTCAGGAACACCATGGCCCGCTGGCCGCGCGGCGCGAGGGCCACCCGGGTCCAGGTCGGCCACTGGAGCAGGTCGGCGGGCGTGATCTTGCCCAGGGTCTCCAGGTAGTCGGTGATCTTGCGGGCCGCCGCCTCGACGTCGATCCCCTCGCCGCCGGACAGCATGGTGTCCAAGATCACCTGGAAGGTGATGGCGGTCATTTCGGTGGCGATGTCCAGCCGGGCCCCCTCGCCCCGCTCGCGCCAGCGGGCGAGCGCCGCCTCGGCGGCGGCGACCATGGCCGGAGTCATGGCGGCGACATTGTCGGGCCGGAAACCCGGCGCGGCGGCCCGGCGCTGCCAGCGCCAGTGTTCGCCCTGGGCGGTCAGCAGCCCCTCGCCCAGGGCCGGCTTGGTCACCCGGTCGAACATCCAGTCCTTGGGAAAGGCCTCGACCTTGTCGAGCAGGATGTCCTTCAGCATCGCCGGGTCGCAGGCGTAGAGGAAGGTCTGGCGCTCGTCGCCCCGCTGGTAGAACGGCTCCTCATAAACCGCCCGGGGCCAGGCCTCGATCGGGTTGTCCAGGAGCTTCCACAGCGCGTGGAAATAGGGCAGCGGACCGTCCGGCGGCTCCACCGCGGGTGGGATCAATCGGGACCTGGGGAGATCGTCGAGGGGCACCTATCTAAGCTAGTGACGGTCCGCGGCCGCCGCCATGCCCCATGGCTGTGCAGTTGCATCGAGCGCCGCAAAACCGGCCTTTGGGTCTCGGTTCTGAAAGATAAAACTGTTAGGGACCCGGCAAAGGGTAAGGGAGGATCGTTCGCGTAGAATGGCCGCATCCGTCGCCATACGTGGACAGCGGAGCCTGCTTCGGCAGATCCGCGAGGCGCTCGCCGGGGGTGGCCCCGCGCAGCAGCGCCTGGACATGGTCGTGCGGATCATCGCGCTCTCCATGGTCGCCGAGGTGTGTTCGATCTACCTGCGGCGCGCCAGCGGCGAGATGGAGCTGTTCGCCACCGAAGGCCTCGATCCGAACGCCGTCCACGTGACCCGCATGAAGCCGGGCGAGGGCCTGGTCGGCGAGATCATGCGGATGGGCCGGCCGTTGAACCTGGCCGACGCGCCCGAGCACCCCGCCTTCTCGTACCGTCCGGAGACCGGCGAAGATCCCTACCACGCCTTCCTGGGCGTGCCGCTGCTGCGCGGCGGGCGGGTGATCGGCGTCCTGGTCGTCCAGAACCGCACCGAGCGGGTCTATTCCGAGGACGAGGTCGAGGACATCCAGATCGTCGCCATGGTGGTGGCCGAGATGGTCGCCTCGGGCGAACTGATCAGCGTCGGCGAATTGGAAGGCGTCGAACTCGCGCCCCGGCGGCCCGAGCGGATCAAGGGTTCCAAGTTCGCCGACGGCCTGGCCTATGGCGTGGCCGTCCTCCACGAGCCGCCGGTGGCCTCCTCGCAGCTCCTCTCCGACGACGTGGTCGCGGAAGAGGCCCGGCTGCAGGCGGCGCTGGAGGCGCTGAAGGCCCAGATCGACAAGATGCTGGAGGGCCAGCACGGCCTGGTCGACGCCTCGTACGACGTGCTCGACACCTATCGCATGTTCGCCCACGACCGGGGCTGGAACCGCAGCCTCGAAGACGCGGTGAAGAACGGCCTGACCGCCGAGGCCGCGGTGGAACGGGTCCGTTCCGAGCACCGCGCCCGCCTGGGCCAGGCGCGCGACCCCTATCTGCGCGAACGGCTGCACGACCTCGAGGACCTGAACGACCGGCTGCTGCGGCACCTGTCCGGGGACGGCAGCGTGGCGCGCGACCTGCCCGAGAACGCCATCCTGGTCGCCCGGAACCTGGGGCCCGCCGACCTCTTGGAATACGACCGCACCAAGCTGCGGGGGCTGTTGCTGGAGGAAGGCTCCTCCGCCTCGCACGCCGCCATCGTCGCCCGGGCGCTCGACATCCCCTGCGTCGGCCGCCTGAACGGCCTGCGCGACAAGGTCTCGGAGGGCGACCCGGTCATCGTCGACGCCGAGACGGGCGAGGCCTATCTGCGCCCCCGCCCCGACGTGGCCACCGCCATCAAGGCGCGGATGGACGTGCGCCGGCAGCGGCAGGCCGAGTTCGCCAAGCTGAAAGACACGCCCGCCTTCACCCGCGACGGGGTGAAGGTGACGCTGCTGATGAACGCCGGCCTCGACGTGGACCTGGAGAGCCTGGCCGACACCGGCGCCGAGGGCATCGGCCTGTTCCGCACCGAGTTCCAGTTCATGGTCTCGGAGGAGATGCCGCGGTTCAACGCCCAGACGGCGCTTTATTCCCGGGTCATGGACGCGGCCGGCGACCTGCCGGTGACCTTCCGCACCCTGGATCTCGGCGGCGACAAGGTGCTGCCGTACATGGAGGCCGAGCGCGAGGAGAACCCGGCCCTAGGCTGGCGCGCGATCCGGATGGGCCTGGACCGCCCGGGCCTGCTGCGCCTGCAGCTCCGCGCCCTGATCGCCGCTTCGAAGGGCCGGCCGCTGCGGATCATGTTCCCGCTGGTGGCCAGCGTGGACGAGTTCCGCGCCGGCCGGGCCCTGGTCGAGACAGAGGTCGCCTGGGCCCAGCGCCGCGGCCGCCCGGCGCCGTCGCGCCTGGACGTGGGCGCGATGATCGAGGCGCCGTCCCTGATCTGGCACCTGGACGCCCTGCTGCCGATGACCGACTTCGTCAGCGTCGGGACCAACGACCTGATGCAGTATCTGTTCGCGGCGGACCGGGGGAACCCGCGCGTGGCCGATCGCTACGACTTCCTGTCGCCGCCGGCCTTGCGCGCCATGGAGGCGATCCAGCGCGCCTGTGCCGAAACCGGCACCCCGGTCAGCGTCTGCGGCGAGATGGCGGGCCGCCCGCTGGAGGCGTTCGCGCTCACCGCCCTCGGGTTCGAGCGGCTCTCCATGCCCCCGGCCGGCATCGGCCCTGTGAAGCAGATGGTGCTGAGCTGCGATCGGGAGGCCGCCCGGCGCGGTGTTTCGGCCCTGCTGAAGTCGTCGGCCGGCTCGGTTCGGAACGAGATTGAAACCCTCGCGCGCAAACTCTACCTCGCCGTCTGATCCTCGCCCGAATCCCTAGACACTGTGGCGGCGACGGCAGGAGCCCGCGTGTTACGCAAACGCACATCCAAGAAGGCCGAGACGGCGCGCGGACGACTTCGCGCGGCGCTGAGCTTCGGCGGCCCGGATGCGCCGCCGCCAGCCGAGCCGGTCGATGCGGGGCCGCCTGCGCCCGTCGACCCGCTGCACGCCCACGAGACCTTGGGCGAGGCGCTGCGGGCGATCCGCCAGGACAAGGGCCTGACCCTGCCGGAGGTGGCCGAGCGGACCCGGGTGCGGCGCTCCTACCTCGAAGCGATCGAGGCGATGCAGCTGGACGCCCTGCCGTCCCGGCCCTTCACCATCGGCTACATTCGCGCCTACGCCACCGCCCTGGGCGTCGACCCCGACCTGGCCACGGAGCGGTTCAAGAGCGACGAGCCGGTGCTGGAGGAGGCCCTGCGCGCGCCGGTGGGCATGATCGACGAGAAGGACCCGCGCGTCGCGGCCTTCCTGATCGGCGCCCTGATCATCATCGCCGCCATCGTGCTGTGGAACGTGGCGCAGCGGGCGATGATGGCCGCCGCCCCACCCCCGCCGCTGGCGCCGCCGGCCCAGACCGCCAAGGCGCTCACCCAGATGAAGTCCGGGACGGTGGAGCTGGGGTATCCCCTGCCCGCCCCGGTGGAATCCACCACGCCTCCGCCCTACGAGACGCCGGGACTGGCGGCCGCCATGGGCCTCAAGGCCGACCCGAATGCGCCAGCCGCCGCCGCCCCGCCCCCGACGCGGCTGGGCGAGCCCCCGCCCGTGGACCTGGCGTCGCTGCCCACCGTCTTCACGCCCAAGGGCCGCATCTATGATTCCTCCAACCCGTCGGTGGTGACGGTGCAGGCGATCAAGGCGGGAGCCCTGATCGTGCGCGGGCCCGACGGGTCGGTCTATTTCGCCCGCCAGCTGGCCAAGGGCGAGGCGTACCGGGTTCCCCAACTCGCCGGCCTGACGCTCGACGTCTCCTCGCCCCAGGACTTCCAGGTGTTCGTGGCCGGTCAGTCCAAGGGCGTGCTGCCGGCGCAGCAGGTGCTCGCGTCCAAGCTCGCAACGACGACCCAGCCGGCCGTCCCGTCGGCCGCCGTCCAGTCGCGGCCCGCAGCGCCAGTGGTGATCCAGCCGCCGCCCCCCGCCGCCAAGCCGGCCCCGCGGCCGTAGCCCGCAGTTGGGTTTCCCTTCGGGACCGACTATTTTCCGCGGGCCATGACCACAGAAGCCCACACCAGCGTCCGCCCCTGGCGCGCCATCGACCGCCGAAAGAGCCGCAAGATCCGCGTGGGCGACGTGGAGGTGGGGGGCGACGCGCCCATCACCGTCCAGTCGATGACCAACACGCTGACGGCCGACGCCAAGGCGACCATCGAACAGATCCGCCAGCTGGAGGAGGCCGGCGCCGACATCGTCCGCGTCTCCTGCCCCGACGAGGAGTCCACGGCCGCGTTCCGGGAGATCGCCCGGGCCTCCAAGGTCCCACTGGTGGCCGATATCCACTTCCACTACCGGCGCGGCATCGAGGCGGCCGAGGCGGGCGCGGCCTGCCTGCGGATCAACCCCGGCAACATCGGTTCCGCGGCCCGGGTGCGCGATGTGATCCAGGCGGCCCGCGACCACGGCTGCTCCATGCGGATCGGGGTCAACGCCGGCTCCCTGGAGCGGGACCTGCTGGAGAAGTACGGCGAGCCCTGCCCCGACGCCATGGTCGAGAGCGCGCTGAACCACGCGCGCATCCTGCAGGACCACGACTTCCACGAGTTCAAGATCAGCGTGAAGGCCTCCGACCCGTTCATGACGGTGGCCGCCTACCAACAGCTGGCCGAGGCCATCGACTGCCCGCTGCACCTGGGGGTCACCGAGGCCGGCGCCACGCGCACGGGCACCGTGAAGAGCGCCATCGGCATCGGCTCTCTGCTCTGGGCCGGCATCGGCGACACCATCCGCGTCAGCCTGGCCGCCGACCCGGTCGAGGAGATCAAGGTCGGCTTCGACATCCTGAAGAGCCTCGGCCTGCGCCACCGCGGGGTGAACATCATCGCCTGCCCCTCCTGCGCGCGGCAGGGCTTCAACGTCATCCAGACGGTCGAGGCGCTGGAACAGCGGCTGGCCCACATCGCCACCCCCATGAGCCTGTCGATCATCGGCTGCGTGGTGAACGGGCCGGGCGAGGCCCTGATGACCGACCTCGGCTTCACCGGCGGCGGCAAGGGCGCCGGCATGGTCTATGTGGCCGGCAAGCCCGACCACAAGCAGGACAACGACGGCATGGTCGACCACATCGTCGCCCTGGTGGAGGCCCGCGCCGCCCAGATCGAGGCCGAAAAGACCGCTGCCCTGCAGGCCGCGGAGTAACATCATAAAAGTGACGCCTGCGTCACTCTTGCGCAGTCCGGCCTTACGCGCTTAGGTGCGCGTCCAATTCTTGGGAGGGACGAGATGTCCGCGGACGGCAACTGGAAAGTCACCATCAACACCCCGATGGGGGCGCGCACGATGAACGTGGGCATCACCACCAGCGGCGACACCTTCACCGGCAAGGTGGATAGCGAAATGGGCTCGCAGGAAGTCACCGGCAAGGTCGACGGCGACAACCTGACCTGGAGCTCGGACATCACCAACCCGATGCCGATGAAGCTCGAGTTCACCGCCAAGGTCGAAGGCGACAAGATGACCGGCAACTGCAAGCTGGGCATGTTCGGCAACGCCGCCCTGACCGGCGAGCGCGTCTAAGCCACCACGTCGCAAGACGTAAGAAGGGCCCGCTCCGTCGCCGGAGCGGGCCCTTTTCGTTGGCTGGAAGGCTACTGCGGCGTGACGGCGTCGGCAGCCTGGCTGGCCGCGCTGGTCACACCTTCGGCCGCGCCGGCGGCGCTGTCCGCGACGCTGGAGGCCGCGCTGGTAACCGCTTCGGTCCGCATCGCGTCGTTGCGGTTCGACTGCAGCAGGAAGAAGGCGACGATCGCCACCATCGCCAGCACCGCTATGCCGATCAGGACTCCGCCGAGGCCGGAGCCCCGCCCGGCGTCCACATAGGTCGTTCCCGCGGCGTCGCGCTCGACCACGCGCTCGCGGGTCAGGCCGTCGCTGCGTTCCGTCACGCGTTCGATCGCCATTTTTCAATCTCCGTATGTCACCGGGGGCCGTAACACCCGGAGGCGCGGAGCGTTCCGCTCAGCGGCGCCTGGGCGGGACCACGTCGGCGAAGTCCGGAAAGGCCTTCCACTTCGGCTCCAGCGGCTCCGCGTCGGCGGCGGGCGCGTAAGGCGAAGGCGCTTCCGTCGTCATCCGCGGGATGTAGCGCGGGCAGTTGGGAAAGATGTCCGCGGGCGTCACCTTCACCAGCAGCTGCGCGCCCGGCATGTGGGCCATGGCGGGATCCTCGGTGACCACTTCGGCGCGGCCGTTCACCCTCAGCCGCCCGGCCTTCTCGCCCATGGCGATGAACAACAGACCGACATGCGGGTTGACGGCGATGTTGCCCAGGCTCTTGAACATGCCGTTGCCGTCGTAGTCGGGGAACACCAGCAGGTCCGGCGCGGCCACGTAGGCGAACCCCGGCGGCCCACCCTTGAACGAGCAGTCCGGCCGTCCGTCGGCGTCGGCGGTGGCCAGGAAGAAGAACGGCTGGGCGGCGATGAAGGCGGCGTCGGCCTCGGTAAACCGGTCGTGGCGCAGCTTCTCGTCCAGGCGGTCGGCCAGCGCGCGGCTGCCGAAGGCGTCCTGCAGCGCCCGATTGCCTTCGTGGTACATGGCGGTCCTCCTCGCGCGACCATAGCCCGGATTTGGCGCCCGGGCCGGTTCCGGGTAGAGGAAGCGCCCTTCAAAGGACCGAACCGTTGCGACTTCCCCAGGCCAGGCTCGACCAGGTGCTCGACCGCTTCCGCGAGATCGAGGCGCGCATGGGCGCGGCCGCCGACGGGGCCGAGATCGTCCGCCTGTCCAAGGAGCACGCCGAGCTGAAGCCGGTGGCCGATGCGGTGCTGAGCCTGGAGAAGGTCCGCGCCGAGGCGCCGGAGCTGGAGGAAATGGCCGCGTCGGGCGATCCCGAGATGGCCGACCTCGCCCGGGTGGAGCTGGAGGCGCTGAAGGAGCGCATCCCGGCGCTGGAGCATGAGGTGGCCCTGCTGCTGGCCCCCAAGGACAAGGACGAGAACGCCTCGGCCATCCTGGAAGTGCGGGCCGGCACGGGCGGCGACGAGGCGGCGCTGTTCGCCGGCGACCTGTTCCGCATGTACCAGCGCTATGCCCAGACCCACGGCTGGCGGGTGGAGATCGACTCGGTCACCGAGGGCGAGATGGGCGGCTACAAGGAGATCGTGGCCGCGATCACCGGTGACGGCGTGTTCGGCCGGCTGAAGTTCGAGAGCGGCGTCCACCGGGTGCAGCGCGTGCCGGCCACCGAGGCCCAGGGGCGCATCCACACCTCGGCCGCCACGGTCGCCATCCTGCCCGAGCCCGAGGACGTGGAGATCGAGATCCGCGACCAGGACCTGCGGATCGACACCTATCGCTCGTCCGGCGCCGGCGGCCAGCACGTGAACAAGACCGACTCCGCCGTGCGCATCACGCACTTGCCCACCGGCATCGTGGTGACCAGCTCCGAGAAGTCGCAGCACCAGAACCGCGCGCGGGCCATGAAGGCGCTGAAGGTCAAGCTGTACGACCAGCAGCGCGAGGCCCTCGACACCGCCCGCGCTGACGCCCGCAAGAGCCAGGTCGGCTCGGGCGACCGGTCGGAACGCATCCGCACCTACAACTTCCCGCAGGGCCGGGTCACCGACCACCGGATCAACCTGACCCTCTACAACCTGCCCAAGATCATGGAGGGCGAGGCCCTCGACGACGTGATCAACCCCCTGATCGCCGAAGACCAGGCCGCCCGGCTGGCGGCGCTGGAAGACGAGTTCAACTAGGGCCGGGGCTTTCCGGCTTGCCGTGACGACGCAAGTTCTGCGCCTGGCGGCGGAGGACGCCCAGGAGCTGGCCCGCGCCTTTGCGGAAGCCGATGAAGCGGAGGCCGACGGTGTCGGCCATGGCGGCGCCGCGCTCGCCCATCGGCTTGGGCGGGCCGGTGGTGGAATCCATCGCCGTCTGGTGTTCGATCTCAGCGTTCAGCTCGGCGCCCATCAGCACCACCATCACCGAGAACCAGATCCACAGCATGAAGCCGATGACCGCCCCCAGGGAGCCGTAGGTGGCGTCGAGCCGCGCGACGTTGTTGAGGTACCAGGAAAAGCCGGCCGAACCGGCCATCCAGAGGAAGGCGGCCGCCGCACTGCCGGGGATCAGCCAGCGCCAGCGCGCGAGCCGCCGGCTGGGCCCGTAGCGGTAGGCGATGCAGAACGCGGCCGCGGCGACGACGTAGACCAGCGGCCAGCGGGCCGCGATCAGCAAGTCGTCGCGGATGCGGAGCGCCTCCAGGGCCAGCGGCGCGGCGACCAGGATGCCGCTTACCAGGGCCAGGAACAGCAGGAGGGCCAGGGTGAAGCCATAGGTCAGGGCGGTCCGCAGCAGATAGTTGCGCTTCTCCGTCTCGTCGTAGGCGATGTTCAGGCCGTCGAAGAGCGACTTCATCCCGGCGCTGGCGCTCCAGATCGAGAACAGCAGGCTGATGATGAAGGCGGCCGAAAGGCCCGCCGCCTTCCCGTTGGCCAGCCGCAGCATCTGCTCGCCGATCAGCCGCACCGCCTCAGGCGGGAAGATCGCCGAGAGCTGCACCAGCTGGTCCTCGACCAGGCTCACGTCGGCGATCAGGCCGTAGAGCGAGACGAAGACGCCCAGCGCCGGGAAGATCGCCAGCAGGGTGTAGTACGTCACGCTGCCCGCCACCACCGTCAGCCGGTCCTGGCTGATCTCGCGCCACGTCCGCCACAGGATGTCCTTCCAGCCCTGCAAGGGAATGTGGTGGGGGCGCTCGGCCACCCGCCCGCGGCCGGGCTCCTGGGCCTCGAAGTGCGCGGGCTCGGCGACTGTCTGCCGGCTGAGGCCCGGCTGCGGCTTGGGCTCGATCCGCAGGGGTTGCGGCGCGGTCTTCTGGCGCGCCGACGTCCACCAGGCCGAGGCCGCCACGGCGGCCAACGCCCACGGCGCCGCCGCCAGGACCGCGGACGCCACGGCGCGCTTGCGGCCCGCCGGCCGGTGAATGGTTGCGCTCGACAAGGCCTGCCTCCAACTCCCGCAGGCTCAACCGCCCACGGCGCCGCCCGTTCCCCGCCTTACCGATCGCTAACTCGACTTGGCCCGGCCGCCGACGATCATGGCGGGATGGAACGGAGGCGTGCATGAAGCCGGTCGCGTGGATTTTCCTGTTGGCCACAATGGCCTGGGCCGGCGCGGCGGGAGCGCAGGAAGCCGCCACGCCGACCGAGGGCGATTGCCACGTCGGCGTCTATCGGCTGACCGACGGCGCCCTGGTGGACGTCGGCCCCACGAGCGACGGGGCGCTGCGCTGGCGTACGCTGGATGGCCAGACCGGACGGCTTGCCAAGGACAACGGCGCCTGGCGGAGCACCCGTGGCTGGACGGGCGCGGACGACGGCCTGGCGATCGCCTTCGGCCCGTGCGGCGAAGGAAAGATCAGCTTTTCAGGCCGGGCCGGAACCCGGGTGGCGCTGGAGGTTCGCGACACCACCTTCAAAGGGTCGGGCGGCACGATGCTGGCGGGGCGGCTGGTGCTGCCCAAGGGCGGGAAGGCCGTGCCTGTCTCGGTCCTGGTTCATGGATCCGAGAGCTATTCGGCGCGGGCGTTCTACTTCGAGCCGCGGGCCTGGCCCGCCCTGGGGGTGGGCGTGTTCGTCTATGACAAGCGCGGTTCCGGCGGTTCGCAGGGCAAGTACACCCAGGATTTCCACGTGCTGGCCGACGACGCGGCGGCGGCCGCGCGGGAGGCGCGGCGGCTCGGGGGCAAGCGCATCTCCCGCCTGGGCTTCGACGGCGGAAGCCAGGCGGGCTGGATCATCCCGCTGGCCGCGACGAAGGTCGATGTCGACTACGCGCTGGTGCGCTACGGCATGGCGGAGAGCCCCCTGGCCGAGGACCGCGGCGAAACCCTGCGCGGCCTCAAGGACAAGGGCTACGGACCGGACGTGCTGGCCAAGGCCGCGCAGGTCACCGACGCCACGGCCAAGGTGGTGGTCAGCAAGTTCACCGCGTTCGACGATCTGAACGCGCTTCGCGCGAAGTGGTCGGACGAGCCGTGGTGGAAGGATCTGGAAGGCGAGTTCACCGGCCAGATCGCCAAAGCGCCCGAGGCCGCCGTCCGCGCCATCGGCCCCGCCCAAGACAAGGGCACGACATGGGAACACGACCCGATTCCTGTGTTGCGCAGCGTCGAGGCGCCCATCCTGTGGCTGATCGCAGGCGAGGACCTGGAAGCGCCGCCCGAAGAGACCGCCGCCCGCCTGGTGGGCCTGGCGAAAGAGGGCCGGAGGATCACCGTGCTGCAGTTCCCGCGAACCGACCACGGCATCCGGGAATTCGACGTCGTGGCCGGCAAGCGCGTCTACACCCGGTACGCCGAGGGCTATTATCGAGCGGTGCTGGACTTCACCCGCACCGGCAGGGCGGCGGGAACTTACGGGGCGGCGCAGCGCCTGGCGCCTTGAGCCATGGCCGCGATTCCGCCAGAAGCCGACCATGAGCGGCCATGTTGCGGCGATCTATCGCCATCCGGTGAAGGGCTTCACGCCCGAGCCCCTGCCCCACGTGGACCTCGCCCCGGGCGAGGGCTTTCCGCACGACCGCATCTGGGCCGTGGAGAACGGGCCGTCCGGGTACGATCCCGACGCCCCGGCCTTCACGCCGAAGCAGAAGTTCACCGTCCTGGCCGCGATCCCGAAGGTGGCGGCCGCGCGCACGCGCTACGACGAGGCCAGCGGCGTCCTGACGGCCGAGGCGCCGGGCGCGCCGGTCTTCTCCGGGCGACTGGCCGACGACCACGGACGGGCGGCGTTCGCCGCGTGGCTGACCGATTTCCTAGACGGGGACGACCTTCGTGGGCCCCTCCAGGTGGTGGATGCCCGTGGCGGTTTCCGCTTCACCGATCATCCCCTGGGCCAGGTCTCGGTGATCAACATGGCCAGCGTCCGCGATCTCTCGCAGAAGATGGGCGTGGAGCTGGACCCGCTGCGCTTTCGCGGCAACCTCTATGTCGAAGGCTGGCCCGCGTGGGCCGAGAACGAATGGAGCGGCCGTGAGTTGATGGTGGGCTGGGGCCGGGCCAAGGTGTTCAAGCCCATCGTCCGGTGCGCGGCGACCGGCGTTGACCCCGCCACGGCGGTGCGCGACCTCGACGTGGTGAAGGCTCTGTTCGACAATTACGGCCACATGTTCTGCGGGATCTACATCCAGATGACGTCTGCCGGCCGCGTGGCCCTGGGCGACGCGGCGACGGCGCCGCAATGACCCTGAACCTCCTCAAGGCCTGGCAAGGGGCCAAGAAGCGCCTGGAGGCCGCGGGCGTCTCCAGCCCGGTGATCGACGCGCGCCTTCTCGTGGAGGCCGCCGCCGAAGCCACGCGGATGGACATCGTCACCGATCCCTATCGCGGCCTCACCCCGGAGCACGAGGCGACGCTGGAGGACTACATCGCCCGCCGCGAGCGCCGCGAGCCGGTCAGCCACATCCTGGGGCGCAAGGGCTTCTGGAAGATCATGCTGGGCGTCACGCGGGACGTGCTGACGCCCCGGCCGGACACCGAGACCGTGGTGGAGTTCGCCCTGCGCGACTTCCCCGAGCATGCGCCGTGGCGGATCCTGGACCTGGGCATCGGCTCGGGCGCGATCCTGCTGGCGCTGCTGGCCGAGCGGCCCGCCGCCAAGGGCCTGGGCGTGGACGTCTCGGAAGAGGCGCTGGCCGTGGCGCGGGACAACGCCGCCTCCCTTGGCCTGGCGAACCGGGTGGCCCTGCTGCGCGGCGACTGGACCGCGGGGCTGGAGGATGCGTCCTTCGACCTGGTGGTCTCCAACCCGCCCTACATCGCCACCCACGTCATCGAGACCCTGGAGCCCGAGGTGCGCGACCACGAGCCGCGCCTGGCGCTCGAGGGGGGCGCCGATGGCCTCGACCACTACCGCATCCTGGCGCCCGAGATCCTGCGCGTGCTGAAGCCCGGCGGCCGCTTCGCCGTGGAGATCGGCTACGACCAGAAGGACGCCGTGGAGGCCCTGTTCAAGGCGGCCGGCGCGGTGCTGGTGCAGACCGTCCGCGACCTCGCCAATCGCGACCGGGTGGTGGTCGGCGAGAAAAAGCCCTTGGAAACGGCGGGCTGACTCGCTACATCAGATCACGTCTCCACCCAAATTCGTCGGTGTTGCAGGTAGATGCGTCCCCATGAAGGACGCCCGCCCGGCCCGACAGGCGCGACGCTTCCTAGCCTCTCGCTGATGAGCTTCCGGGCGGAAGACGGGGAAAACACACGTCTTCACATGACTGACCGGGCCAAGGCTCGACCACGCTGAAGGCCAAGGCGCCGATAGGGGCGCTAGGGAAGAACCGAACGGTTTCCGAATTATGAGAGATTTCAAGGGTATGAAGCGCCAGCGCGGGCGCAATCGGGGCGGCGGCGGCGGCGGCGGCGGCAAGCCGCAGCAGCACAACGCCAACCGTGCGTTCGATTCGAACGGCCCCGACGGCGTGAAGGTGCGCGGCAACGCCCAGCACGTGTTCGAGAAGTACCAACAGCTTGCGCGCGACGCGACCTCCGCCGGCGACCGGGTCCTGGCGGAAAACTACCTGCAGCACGCCGAGCACTATTTCCGGCTCCTGCGCGCCATCCAGCCGAACCGGCCGGCCAGCGAGATCTACAACCGCGACCAGTTCGCCTCCGGCTACGACATCGATTTCGAGGACGAGAGCGGCCAGCAACAGGCGATGGCCGCCGACGAGGCCGCCGCCGAGAACGAAGCCCGCGAGGACGGCGAAGGGCGCGATCAGAACCGCGACCGGGACCAGAACCGCGACCAGAACCGCAACCGCGACCGCGGCGAATGGCAGGGCCGCGACCGGGACGATCGTCCCCGGGATCGCGACCGTGACCGCGGCGACGGGTCCCGCGACCGGTGGCGCGACCGCGACAACCGCGATGGCCGCGACCAGAACCGCAACCGCAGCCGCGATGACCGACCCAGGGATGACCGGCCGCGCGACGACCGTCCCCGGGACGACCGGCCCCGCACCGAGAGCGACGAGCGTCCGGCCGACGACCGGCCGCGCCTGGACCGCGAGGAGCGCGCGCCCCGTGAGGACCGCGCCCCGCGTGAGGACCGTCCGCGCCGCGAGCGCAATCGGGACCGCGACCGCGACGACCGGCCCGAGCGCGATCCGCTGGCGGTCGTGCAGCCGCAGGGCGACCCTGCGCCCCAGGAACGTGGCCCGATGCTGCGCGACTCCGAAGGCGGCGCCAGCCACGCGCCGGCCTTCCTGCAGGCCGTGACCCGGCCGGCCCCCGCGGCCGACGCCGGCGAAGAAAAGCCCAAGCCGCGCCGCCGCCGCGCCCCGCGCAGCTTCGAGGGCGGCGAGGCCGCGCCGGCCACCGCCGATTCCGAGGACTAGGATGGTCCCTCCCCGCTGAGGGAGGGATCCGCCCCCTATTCCGACCGCTTCAGCAGCGCCGCCAGTTCGTCCTTCCAGAGCGCCGCCCAGGTGTGGGTGCCATGGCCGCGGGTTTCCTCGCTGGCCGGGATCAGGACGAACCGCGTGGTCTTGAGGCGCCTGGCCTCCCGCTCGGCGATGCCGAGCTCCGGCGGATTGATGAAGTCGTCGGCCGAGTTCACCCAGGTCATGGGCGCCGTGATCTTCTCCAAGTCCTTCGACGGGTCGTAGGTCCGCGAGGCGTCCAGCTGGTAGATCATGTCGTTGGCGTCCACCGGCGCCATCCGCCGGGCCAGCTCCGGCCCGATCCACGCATCCACCGCCCCGCGCGTCGGCAGCTGGGTCTGCATCGGCAAGGGGGAGGCGCCGGCGAGGATGAGCAGACTCTGCGCAGTCCGCAGGCCCTGGACCGGCTGGGCCACGTAGTCGCCGCCGTTCCAGGCGGGATCGGCCTGGACCGCGTCGATGGCCATCTTGCGCCAGAGCCGGTTCCGTCCCGCGATCTCGACCGGCAGGCAGGCCATCGGCATCAGCGCCTGCGACGCCTGAGGCCAGGTCTCGGCCCACAGGAAGCCGTGCATACAGCCCATGGACGTCCCCATCAGTAGCCGCAGACGATCCACCTTCAGGCCCTTGGTCACCAGCTCGTGCTGGGCCGCGACCATGTCGACGTAGTCGTACTTCGGGAACTTCATCCGCAGGCCGTCCGACGGCTTGGACGAGCCGCCGTGGCCGATGTTGTCCGGCAGGATGATGAAGTACTTCGCCGGGTCCAGCAGCCCGCCCGGCGCGAACAGCACTTCGGCGAACTGCGGGCTGAGGAACTGGCGCCCGGTCCCGCCGGTGCCGTGCAGGATCAGGACGGCGTTGGTCACCTTGCCCGACGCGTCGGTCTTTGGCGCGCCCAGGGTGTGGTAGCGGACCTTCAGCTCGGGCAGGGTCTCGCCGGACCGGAACCTGAAGTCACGGATGACGTAGTCGTGCGTGGCCGGTTCGGGCGCCGCCGCCGCGGCCCCGAGCGACAGCAGCGCGGCCGCCGCCGCCATGGTGAAACTCCGCCAGATGCGCCGCATGCCGCTCTCCCCTTGGACGGCGGCACTCTATCCGATCGGCATCCCGCGGCCAGCCGCAGGCCCTAGAACCGATACCCCACGCCCATCCGGAACGTGCGGCCCGGGAGCGGGACGATGTCCTTCAGGAACGAGGCGTGCTCGCGCGCCTCGACGTTGGTCAGGTTGTGACCGTCCACGAAGACCTTGAGGTCGGCGTTGTTCGCGAAGGGGCGCACCACCAGCGAGGCGTTGAGCATGGTGTAGCCGTCGGTGGGCAACTCGAAGCTGGCCACCCGATCCTGCTTGCCGACGGTGTGCACCTCGACGGTCCCGGTCCACCAGCTGTCCTCGTAGACCCCGCGGGCGGTCAGCGACCACGGCGGGATGCGCACCGCCGGACCAGCATCGGTCTTGCCGCGCACGTAGTCCCCCGCTGCTTCCAGGCGGAAGCTTTTCTCGCCCGAGCGCCAGGGCGTGTAGCCGATCTCGGCCTCGGCCCCGTAGAACTTCGCTCCGCTCTGCACGAAGTTGAAGACCGGGAAGCCGGACTCGTCGTCGATCGCGCCCGTGGGGACCAGGTCGATGAAGTTGTCGTAGTCCGCGTAGAAGCCGTGCAGGTCGAGGGTCCAGGCCTCGCTCGCGTAGTGGGCCGTGGTGTCCAGCGAGTACGAGACCTCCTTGTCCAGAGAGGGATCGCCCACCTCGAAAGCCCCCGTCGCGGGGTGCGCGCCGAACGAGCTCAGCTCCTCCTCGGTAAGGCCGCGGCTGGTGCGCGACAGCGAGGCGCCGAAGAACCAGCCCTCCGCCGGCCGCACGAAGGCGCCGATGGACGCGGAGATGTTGGTGAAGTCGCGGTCGGCCCGCTCGTTCTTGATCGAACGGCTGTCGATCCGGATCCCGCCCTCGACGCCCCAGCCGTCACGGTCCAGCCGCTGCAGGGTGAAGACGCCGATCTCGTCGATCTTGGTGGCGGGGATCAGGGCCTCTTCGCCGAGGGCGTCGAAATCGCGGTGCAGAGCCTGGACGCCCACCGCGCCCTGCCAGCCGCCGCGGTCCGGCTGCACCAGCTCGATGCGCCCCTCGTAACCCTCGGACAGGAAGGTGGTGCCGCGCTCATCGCCCTCGAACTCGGTGTGTTCGTAGTCGGAGTAGCCGCCGCTGAACTTCACGCTCTCGAACGGGCCGAAGGCGAAGTTGAGGCCGCCGCGCGCGTCGACGCGGGTCTGCTTCAGCTCGATGTGGACCTCTTCCTCGGCCGCGCTGCCGTAGGAGCTGTCGGTGTGCTTGACCGCCACGCCGCCCCAGCCCGGCTCGCCGGCCCACGACAGGCCGCCGCCGAAGGCGTCCAGGTCGACGTAGGTGTTCGGCGCCTTGGTCCGGGCGCGCGACGGCGCGGGCAGGCCCAGCTGATCGGCCAGTTCCTGCGACATCGGATCGACCGGGATCTCGTAGTCGTCGCTGCGCCGGTGGGTTCCGTCCAGCGTGAGCGTGAAGCCGCCGCCGAAGCCGGCGGCCACGGCGCCGGAAACCGCCTTGCCCTCGTCGCCCGTGCTGTACGAGCCGAGCACGCGGCCGTGCACCCCCTCGCGGTAGGTCGACGGGATCCGGTTGTCGATGATGTTGACGATGCCGCCGATGGCCGAGCCGCCGTAGGCCAGCGCCGAGGGGCCCCGCAGCACCTCGATGCGTTCGGCTTCCTGCGGGTCGCTGGCCACCTGGTGGTCGGGCGACAGGCCCGAAGCGTCGATCAGGCCGACGCCGTTGGTCAGCACCAGGACGCGGGGCCCCGAGAGGCCACGGATCACCGGCCGGCTCGCGCCCGGCCCGAAGAACGACGAGCGGACGCCGGGAAGATTGGCCAGCACGTCGCCCAGGCCCGACGAAGGAGCCAGGTCCAGCTGCTCGCGCTTCACGACATTGACGCTGGTGGTTGTGGAGTCGATCGAGACGACGTAAGGCGCGGCCGTGACGACCACCTCCGCCAGGTCCTTGCCACCGCCGGCGTCGTCGGCCGCGAACGCGGGGGGAGAGGCGAGCAGCGCGAGAACGCCGGCGGCGGCAAAGAGGGGAACGCGAGACATAGAGCGCCTTTTCGAGGGCAGGCTTGAAACGAGGCGTCACTGTTATGAAATAACATAACCACTCGTCAAGCGCGTTGCCGCTCGGCGCTGAACTGGGTTAGCTGAGGACCATGAGCGGCGCCTGCCACCATCACGAAGACCACGACCACCACGGCCTGCACGGCGCGGCGCTGGGCCGGGCGCTGGAGGCCGCCGAGATGCGGTGCGCCGACACCCAGGAGCGATTGACCCCGCCCCGCCGGCGGGTGCTGGAGCTGCTGCTGGCCGCCGATGCGCCGCTGAAGGCCTATGACCTGATCGCAGCCTACGGCGGCCAGGGCGAGCCCGCCAAGCCGCCCACCGTCTATCGGGCGCTCGAATTCCTGGAACGCCTGGGATTTGCGCACCGGATCGAGAGCCTGAACGCCTATGTCCCCTGTCGCATCGAGGGCGGGCACATGGCCGCCTTCCTGATCTGCGACTGCTGCGGCGAGGCCGCCGAGTTCGAGCCGGACTTCGGCCCCACCCTCGCGGCCTCCCGGGCCGCCGGCTACGAGGTGCGGCAGGTGACGCTGGAGGCCCGCGGCCTCTGCGCCGGTTGCCGGGAGCACTAGCGCTGCACAGGCGTTCCTGACCTCGCATGCGCAGGCGGATCTACCTGGATTGCGACGGCGTGCTGGCCGATTTCGACCGCGGCGCCCAGGCGGTGCTCGGCATGCCGCCCCGCGCCTTCGAACAGCGCTATGGGATCAAGGAGTTCTGGCGGCGGCTGGCCAAAGCGCCGGACTTCTTCGGAACGCTGGAGCCGCTGCCGGACGCGATGCGGCTTTACCAGGCGGTGCGCCACAAGGAGCCCGTGATCCTCACCGGCCTGCCGCTGGGCCGCTGGGCAGAGCCGCAGAAGCGGGCCTGGGCCGAACGCCATTTTCCAGGCGTGCCGGTGATCACCACCCAGGCGGCGCTGAAGCGCGAGCATTGCCACCCGGGCGACGTGCTGGTGGACGACCGCGACAAGTATCGGCGTCTCTGGGAAGAAGCGGGCGGCGTCTTCCTGCACCACAAGGACGCCCGCAGCTCCATCGCGGGGCTGCGGGCGCTGGGCTACATCTAATACCAGAAGACGTTGCGGACGACCTGGACGATCCGGCCGCTGAATTCGTCGATCAGCAGGGCGTCAGGCCCCGAGCGCACCCACTCATAGCCGGGCGGCGGCAGGGGCAGGTCGTACTGCCACGGGTCGACGATCCAGTAGCCGGGGCCGTACCAGGTGCGCGGGAAGAATTCGCCGAAGCTCCAGCTTCGCAGATAGAAGCCGCTGGGTGGGCGCCAGGCATAGCGATAGCGGTGGGAGCTGAAGTAGGCGGGCGGGTAGCGGCCGCGCTCCCAGCGCCGGCGATCGTCGCGCCGATGATCCCGGCGGTCCCAGTCGCGCCGGTCGTCGCCGCGGCGGTCCCAGTCCCGCCGATCGTCGTCGCCCCGGCGGTCCCAATCGCGGCGGTCGCCGTCGCCACGCCGATCCCAGTCTCGCCGGTCGCCATCGCCCCGCCGGTCGCCATCCCGGCGGCCATCGCCGCGGCGGTCGTCGCCCCGCCGCTCGACCCCGGGCTGCCCGGATCGACCGTCGCCGCGGAAGCGTGGCCGGTCCGCCTGGGGCGCCGTCTGGGCCCGAGGCGCCTGGGGCGCCTGCACGGCCTCCGGCGCGCGAACCTCGCGGCCGCTCCGGTCCGGACGTGCGGCGCCCATGCGGTCGGGCTGCGCCTGGTCGCGCCGTTCGAGGCGTTCCTGCCGCCGCTCGGCGCGGTCGCCGCGGTCACCCCGCTCGCCCCGCTCCTGCGCCATCGCGGGCGCCGCCTGGGCCATCAGCACGGCGGCCAGGGCCGCCATCGCCATCTTCATCGTGTTCGATCCAATCCTGGACCGCGCAAGGCGGCCCGATAGTCCCTTGCATAGAAGGATCGGGCCGTCAGGCTGAACCAGGGTTGAACGACGCTGCCGACCGCGCCAAGTCAGGACTTCCGATGGAGGACCGCCCCTTGGCCGCGACGCCGAACGATATCCTGGGCTTCTGGAAGCACGCCGGCCCCAAGCAATGGTACGCCGCCAACCCCAAGTTCGACGACGCGATCCGGCTGAAGTTCGAACCGGTTCACCACGCCGCGGCGCGGGGCGAATACGACAAGTGGGCCGAGACCCCCGACGGCGCCCTGGCGCTGCTGATCCTGCTCGACCAGTTCCCGCGCAATCTCTACCGCAAGTCGGCCCACGCCTTCGCCACTGACCCCAAGGCGCGCGCAATCGCCCGCGCGGCCACCGATAAGGGCTGGCACCTGGAGGTGGAGCCCGAGCTGCGGCAGTTCATGCTGCTGCCGTTCGAACACTCGGAAGACATCGCCGACCAGGACCTGGGCCTGGCCCTCGCCGCCGAGCTGGACGACCCGGAAGTCACCAAGTGGATGATCATCCACCGCGACATCATCGTTCGCTTCGGGCGCTTCCCGCATCGCAATCCGATGCTGGGGCGCACGACCACGGCCGAGGAACAGCAGTTCCTCGACGATGGCGGCTTTGCGGGATGAGGCGGCCCTAGTTGGGCTTGTCGGCCCCGACGTCGTCCTTGGTGCTCTCGGCGGCCTTGGTCACGCACACCTTGCGCGGCAGGCGCGAGCCGCTGGGCGTGGCGTTGTAGCAGGTCCGCGAGGGGCCCTTGGCCTCGGACTTGGCGGACTTCTCCGGCTTGGCGGCCTGCGACTGGGCGGCCTCGGTCTGGGCGGGGGCTTCGCCGGCCTGGGTGGTCTCGGGCGCGGCGAACATCACCAGCGCGGCCAGGGCGGAAATCAGCATAGAAGTTCCATCCTACATAAAAACTGTAGGGCGGCTCTTAACGGCCGTTAACACACTGGCCAAGCCTGGATGCGACGAACGGTCATGTGGGCGAAGTACGCTGCTTGTGGAGAAGGCAGCGGGTGACGCTGTTCGCCCGCCGCCGAATCGCCCAGGCTCGACTCAGATGAACGCTCACGTCGCCATCGCCGCCCCGTACCAGGCCGGCCCGGACCATCCGGAGCGGCAGTACCTCGATCTGCTCGCCGACATCCTGGCGAACGGCGTCGAGCGCGGCGACCGCACGGGCACCGGCACCCTGGGGGTCTTCGGCCGACAGATGCGGTTCGACCTCAGCCGGGGCTTCCCCCTGCTGACCACCAAGAAGCTGCATCGCAAGTCGATCATCCTGGAGCTCCTCTGGTTCCTGCGCGGGGACACCAACGTGCGCTGGCTGCAGGAGCGCGGCGTCAGCATCTGGGACGAATGGGCCGACGCCGAGGGCGAGCTGGGCCCGGTCTACGGCAAGCAGTGGCGCTCGTGGACGGCGCCGGACGGCCGCGTCATCGACCAGATCGTGAACCTGGTCGAAGGGCTGAAGACCAACCCCAACAGCCGCCGTCACATCGTCTCGGCCTGGAACCCGGCCGAGGTGGAGGACATGGCGCTGCCGCCCTGCCACTGTCTGTTCCAGTTCTTCGTCGCGGATGGGAAGCTGAGCTGCCAACTCTACCAGCGCTCCGCCGACGTCTTCCTGGGCGTTCCGTGCTTTTCCATCCACTAACGAGCGGTATGCCCACGGCCGTCGCCCATCGATTGTAAGAAAAGCCGACCCGTTCCGAGGGGATAGCCAGCCGCTGCCCTGCGACGGACTCTCCCACAGCTGACCATACCGGTATGCACAAGTTTCCCGACGAGGAAGATTGCGCCGGCACAGCGAATCACGAAGCTCAGACCGAAGCCCCCCGGTGCCACCGCGGTTGGCGCTCCTTCGAGGACGGTTTGTATGCCCATCGCCAACGACGGCTCCGCTGAGCGGCAGTACCTCGAGCTTATCGAAGAAATCCTCACGAACGGCGTCTACCGCGACGATCGCACTGGGGTGGGGACCTACTCGATCCACGGAGCCACGATGCGCTTCGATCTTTCTGAGGGGCATATCCCTGTCCTGACCACGAAGAAGACGGGGTACAAGCTCGCGATCAAGGAGATGCTCTGGTTTCTCTCTGGGGAGACTAACATTCGTCCTTTGCTCAGGTCAGGCGTGAGCATTTGGTCTGATTGGCCACATCAGAAGTACGTCAAGGCAACAGGCGAGGACATCCCGATGGATGTGTTTGAGGCCCGCATCCTTGCCGAAGACAATTTCGCTGAACGATGGGGCGATCTCGGCCCCGTGTATGGTTCGCAATGGCGGCGCTGGAAGGGAGCGGACGGTGCCGAGCATGACCAGCTCTCCGCCCTCGTCGAACAAATCAAAACAAATCCGAACTCTCGAAGACTTCTGTTCCATGGTTGGAACGTAGCTGAAGTTGACGAGATGGCCCTGCCGCCATGCCATCTCCTATATCAGTACTTCGTTGCGGACGGACGGCTCTCAAGCACCGTCTATCAACGTAGTGTCGACGTTGGGCTCGGACTGCCCTTCAACATCATCGGCGCCTCGATCCTACTGCGCATGCTTGCGCAGCAATGCGACCTAGAGCCAGGCGAGTTGTTCTGGGTCGGGCATGATGTCCACATCTACGCCAATCACGCTGAGAGCCTGACTATCCAGCGCGGCCGGAGCCCCAGAGAATTCCCCAAGCTGCACTTCCGGCGCCGTCCAGAGTCGCTTTTCCAGTACGAGATCGACGACTTCGAGGTGACGGGGTACGCGCCTCACCCGGCGATATCGATGGCGGTTGCCGTCTAGGTTGGGAAAATCAATCAGCGCGGTGACGGCAGCCGAGCGCGTGGTGCTTGCGCTCAATAGTCACGCGGAAAATGGCACACTCCCATTAGCCGGCGGCCTGATTGACCGTTCTGCCATCGCGACCCAGCTTGGGCTTCCGGCGGAGGTCCAACAGACCGCTGAGGTAGAGGCCGCTTTCCACAAGGCTGATCAGCTCGCTGGCCACTTGCTCCCTTCCCGCACGCTGGGGCTCAGGGAAGCCCAGGCAGCTGCAAGGCACGCCGCTGCTGCTACGGTCGACGCCCATCTACGGCTGATGGAAGCGAATGGCGAGTGGATGCCGGTCAGCCGAGGCAAAATCTCTCGGTCCGGAATCTGCGATCCGTTAGGCCTTTCCGAGTCGCTGCGCCGGTCCCCCGAGGTTGAGGCCGTCTTCCATGCCGCGGACGAACGAGCGGGTCGGGAGGCAGGCCCATCTTCGCAGTTTGATCAGTTTGCGCCCCGCCTACAGGAGTTGCTCACCGGCGCCGACATAGAGCTGCGCAACGGGCGCGTACCATTGGTCTGGGCTGCAAAAGCCCTCGGGCTCAAGCCCTATCAGGTGCGCAACGCTCCGGCGCTCCGCAAACAATTGGACGGCTTCAACCGCCCCGATCTAGCTGCGGTAGGGGTGCCAAAAATCCCCAAGGTCCGGCGCGAGCGAGCGGTAGCGTGGCTAGGTCTCCCCTCACGACAGATGGGTGGATACGCGCAGCTTACCATCGACCAAGACAGGCTTTGCAGGGATGCGCACCTCAATTCCCGCGCCACAATGTTCTGCGGTTCTCTGGTCCACGATGCCGCAATCGCGGTGGGACTTCGACCGGCCAGCCCCACAGCGCCAAAGCCATACGCCAAGAAGTTGTGCACTTGGATCCAACTGCGAGACATGTTGGCTCCGCTTGATCGCATTTACGAACTGCGCGGTCTGCCGGGCGTGGACGCGCCGAACTTCGAACCGTTTCCATACGGTATCGCGCCGGCGGCACGCCCAGTCGGCGAGTCTGTTGGAAGAACCCCGACGCCGCCGGCGCGGCAATACATGTTTCTGCTCGACCGCAGCATGCGCTGGGTTGCCGACTACGGTCCCAGCTTAGTCGACGCACTGGAGCATCATCAGCGCGGCGAGCTCTTCGTCCCACCTTCGGAATTGCAGGACTTGCCCGCAACACCTTTCCCACTTGCCCAATTCAGAAAGGCGAAGGACGGGCAGGTAGTCTAACGCGTCGCGTTACAGGGACTGGCCTGGTTGGCGAAAGGCGCTCGGCGTCGACATCGTCATCGAGAAGCGTTTCATCAGAACCTTCACCGATGCGCAGGTGCAGATGGGCCTGTTGAAGTCGGGCGACGGCCCCGGTTTCGACGCTTTCGTGCAGATGTTCCAGGACAAGATCCAGGCGCTTTTTGGTGACGATCGGCCGGATTGTGTGATCGTCTGCATTCCGGAGGCCGTGGGCGACCTTCGCGTGGAAAACCCCGGCCTGTCGTCAACGGAACGCGAGGCTCTTCGCCGGCTCCAGGCCGAGGAAGAGGGAGATCAGCTCAACCTCTTCGCCCCGACACCCGAAGAACTGAAGGCCGCGGAGGATCTCCGCATGCAGGCCGACGAACTACTGTTCCGCACCTTCTACCGTGCATTGAAGGCTCGGGTCATGGATCACCCGAACCCGATTCCACTGCAGGTCATTCGCCGCGACACGGTTGAGCGGGCCGACGACAAGGGCCAAAGCCACGCCACCCGAGCCTGGCACCTAGGAGTATCGCTACTCTACAAATCCGGACGAACGCCCTGGCAGCCGGCGGACCTGCCCGCCAACACCTGCTTCATCGGCATCTCGTTCCACTACCTCAAGCGGAGATCTGGCGGCTTGGTCTATGCGAGCTTGGCTCAGGCAGTCTCGACCGAGTTTGAACCGTTCGCCCTCAGCGGCGCCTCGATCGATCAGGACCAGAGGCGCGATCGAAGACCATATCTGAATGAGGACCAGGCCAAAGGCTTACTCGCGGACATCCTCCGGGAATACGAGGCGCGGGCCGGCGTTAGTCCGGACCGAATCGTTTTTCACAAGACCTCCGCCTACGAACCCGAGGAGATCGCCGGCTTCCAGCAAGCCGCGGCCGGTCGGGTCGCCTCCTGCGAGCTCATTTGGCTCCGGCCGACATCGTTCCGCCTGGTCCGGAAGGGTCAACAGGAACCTTGGCGCGGCACACTCTGTACGGTTGGCGACGAGAACTACCTCTTCACCATGGGGTTCATGCGATGGTGGCGCGAGTATCCCGGCCCCCACATTCCGGCTCCGGTGGAGATCGGCAGCGCCCTTCCGACGGATCTGCGGGAACGCGCCCGCGAAATACTGGCGCTGACTAAGATGAATTGGAACAGCAGCGAGGGGGTCTCACGCTATCCCGTCACCTTGTCATTCGCGCGCAAAGTCGGAGAGATTATGGCGGAGTTGCCGGAAGGAAAGTCTCCCAACCCATCCTACAGGTTCTACATGTGATCTGCAGGGAAGTCGGGTGACAGGCGGACCCCGACTCGTGGGTCTGCCGGCCTCGAGCAAGCGCCTTCGCCGAGTTGAAGTCACAGCACTTAAGGCCGCTGCCGGGGGCGCTATGGACTGCTAGCTGCCCACCAAGCGGAGCGCTTGCGATCAGCCAATTCCACGGAATATGAACGACGCCCACGCTCGTTCTGACCCCACAGCGTAGGTGGCGCCGATGTTCGATTTCGACCGCGTCGGCGCGGTCCGCAGGTTAGTGACCAGCTATCTCCGTAGCCCGTCGATCAGCCACATGCGCGACCCGCATTCCGTCGACCGACTGGTCGAGCAGATTCTCGGGGCAATCGACCGGGAGCCCTCGGTCTGGCGCAAATGGTTGGCCGAGCGCGAGACGTTCCTGCAGGCCGCAGCTCCCTACTGGCTGCCGCTCGAGGATCTGCGGAACTTCCTCAATGGTCTACCTGGGCCGCCCCTGACACTCACTGACGTTGAGCAGCGCGTACGGGCCATTAACGATTCGCCCTTCACCTCTCGCCGCGACGAAGAACTGCGGCCTGGGTGCGAGGCGCTCTATGCCCGGGAGAAGGCCGAAGGGACCGAGTTGGCCGCCATCGTCGGAGCCCTGGAAGACTTCGTCTATTTCGAAGGACTGAAACTCGAGGCGGCGCGGGCGGACGCTCGGCGCCGGCGCATTGAGGACGAACGCCTCGCCCTTGAGCAGGGGTTCCTGTCCGGCGCCGATTGTAAATGGACGGCGATCCAGAGATCCCCAGAGCTCTACACGCGGATCAACGGGCGGGCCTACCGGCTGAGCCCGACCAAGGACAAGCGCTGGGAGCTGTACAGGATTCAGACGGTGGAAGACGGCGGGGCCAGGATCGGCCTGTATGGCTCCCGGGGCGACGCGAACAAGGTGCTCGCAAAGCTCGCTTACGACCCCGAAGTCTGGTGGTGATCATCGCGGCGGCCGATCTGCCGCAGAGAGACGAAGGTCAGCTCACTTGCCGAAGACGACGCTCAAGCGCGTGGAATAGGCTCGGAGCTCGAAGACCCGGCACCCGGTTAGCAGGTCGGCATGTCAGCCTTCCGGGCACACGCCAACGTCTGTTTTTGGCGAGCCACGACCTGACGCAACCTCTGCCCATGCTAAGCTTGGTCTTATGGACGAGTTTGACCTGCCGGCGGAGATCGAGCCGCTGTTGGCCGCGCGCGATAGCTTGAAGCAGCGTTACGCTGCGTCCGGGCTACGGTTTACCTTGGACGGCAACTTGGTTGGCGACATCGGGGAGGCAGTGGCTGCCGAGTTGTTCGGCCTAGAGCTCACCGCCAGGTGCGGTCCCGCAGTCGACGGCTTTGCACCTGGGCCAGACCGCAAATCAGTACAGGTGAAGGCCAGTGGCACATTTCGAGGACCGGCATTCCGAAAACTGGAGATCGGCGCCGACCACCTCCTCTTCTTCCACTTCGACTTCGATCAGCGTCGAGGGATAGTGATCTTCAATGGGCCTGAGTCAGTTGCCCTATCCAAAATGCCATCCAGCTGGACCGGTCAGCGATCAATTTCCTTGAAACATCTTCGCGAGACCCACGGCGCATTGGCCGATCAGGACAAGCTGCCTCGAATACGATGAGTCTCCTCTTGGGACCCGATCCCAAAGACACAGCTCAGTGCCGAGCATGCCTGCCGGCATACTCGGAGTAAGATTGGCTGCCGAGCCGCCCTGCGTCGCAAAGGCCCGATGCGATGCGCAAAGCAAAAGCTTCACGCATCAGGCCCTTGCGAGACTCACCGCCGCAGCCATACCGTTCTGGGTGGAAAGAAATCCGTTCAACATCGCCAGCTACGCCCTGCTGACCCTGATGGTCGCCAAGGTCTGCGGCCTGGAGCCGGGAGAGTTCGTCCACACCCTGGGCGACGCGCACCTCTACCTGAACCACCTGGACCAGGCCCGGCTGCAGCTCACCCGAGAACCGATGCCCCTTCCGGTCATGCACATCGCCGACCGGACCGACCTGTTCGCCTTCGAGTACGACGACTTCAGGCTCAAGGGATACAGCGCCCACCCCTCGATCTCGGCCCCCATCGCGGTCTAGCCATGAACCCGCCGCTCACACTCAGGGAAGTCACCGAGTCCGCGGCGGAAATCTCCGACATCTATGCCGGCAAGTACGGCATCGCCCGGGACGACGACTGGTACCTCCTGAAGCTGCAGGAGGAGCTGGGCGAGCTCGCCCAGGCGCACCTGCGCCTTTCCAGCCGCGGCCGGGGCGAGGCCTGCGAGCACGACCGCGCCGACGAGGCGGCCGACGTCCTGTGCATGCTGCTGCTCTATTGCCGCCGCTTCGGCATCGACCCGGACGCGGCGGTGCGCCGCAAGTGGCTGCAGTGGCTGGAGCCGGCGGCCTGACGCGCCATTGGTGGCTTCCCGCGGCGTGAGCTAGAGACACGCCATGTCCAACGTCATCCTCTCCGCCGGCCCTATCGCCCGCGCCCGCAACGGCGTCATCGGACGTGGCGGGACCCTGCCCTGGCGTCTCAAGTCGGACCTGGCGATCTTCCGCGCCATCACCATGGGCAAGCCGGTGATCATGGGCCGCAAGACCTGGGAGAGCCTGCCGAAGAAGCCGCTGGTCGGCCGGACCAACATCGTGCTGAGCCGGGACGGGTCGTTCGAGCCGGCCGGGGCCGTGGTCTGCGAGGACTTCAGCGAGGCGGTGTCCATCGCCAAGGAACAGGCGGACGAGGACGGGGCGGCCGAAGTCTGCGTGATCGGTGGCGCCTCGCTGTTCGAGCTGGCGCTGCAGAAGGCCCGGCGGCTCTACCTCACCGAGGTGGAGGCGGAGGTCGAGGGCGACGTGGTGCTGAGCCCCATCGACGAGAGCCGCTGGACGGAGGTGCGATCCGAGCGGCACGAGGCGTCGGACGTCGACGAATACCCCTTCACCGTCCGCGTCCTGGAGCGGCGCTGAGGAAAGGCGGCCCGGGACGGATACGCCCCGGGCCAGGGGGAGGAACCCCTTCGCTCAGTATGCGAAGGTCAGCGAAGCCCCATAGGTGCGGGGCTGCCCCGGGAAGCGGACCACGACGTTCGCGTTCGAGCTGACGGCGGTCCAGTAGTAGGTGTTGGTCAGGTTGCGCACCCAGAGCTGGGCGCGCCAGCGGTCGTCCAGGCGGTGGACGCCGATGCTCGCGTTGACCAGGCCGTAGTCCTTGATCACGAACTTCGGGTCGCCCTCGAGGTCGGCGTGGCTGTCGTCCTGCCAGCGAGCATTCATCGCCACCTGCAGGCCGAGATCGCCCGTCAAGTCGCGGTTATAGAGCGCGGTGATCGCCCCCGACCGCTTGGGGCTGTAGAGGAACGGGGCGCCGTCGAAGTCCTGTGGCTGGCCGGCCGAGTTGATCCCCACATAGTTCTGCACCTCGGTGTGCAGCAGGGTGCCCGAAGCGATCAGCGTGAATTCCGGCGTGACCCGCCAGGTCACCTCGCCGTCCAGGCCATAGGCCTCGCCCTTTGGCACGTTCTGCAGCCGCGACAGGGCGGTGTAGATCGGGTCGGCGAAATAGACGCTGAGCTGCTTGTCCTCGTAGTCGTAGTAGAACGCGCTGACGTTCACCTGCATGCGGCGTTGGAGCAGGCCCGCCTTGAGGCCCGCCTCGTAGGCCGTCAGCATCTCCTGCTTGGCCGGAGCGTTCTGGGTGGAGATGTTGGCCGCGTTCACCGGCGTGGCGCCGGCCTTCGCGCCGCGCGAGACCGAGCCGAACAGCAGGACGTTCTCGGCCGGCTTCCAGTCAAGCGCCACACGCCAGGCGACGTTGTTCTCGTCCAGCTTCGAGATCACCGGGCCGAAGCTGAGGGTCGCCGGGTTGAACGTGTTGCACTGGTTCTGCCCGATGGGAGCGACGACCGCGCCATAGACCTGGAAGAAGAGCGCGCGGTTCACGACGTTGACGTTCGGCAGCATGCTGCCCTGGAAGTCGCGCGAGCAGCCGTTGTAGTCCTGCTTGTCCTCGGTATAGCGGATGCCGCCGGTGATCTTCAGGCTCTCGGTGATCTCGTAGTCGGCGTTGGCGAACAGGCTCCAGGTCTTGGTCTCGATGTCGCCGCGGTCGACGTAGGTGCGGAACGCCTGCGCCATCTGGGCGGCGGTATAGCCGCCGCCGTTGAACGGCGTGGCCAGCAGGCCCGAGCCCGCGAACCGGATCAGGCCAACATTCGAGTTCTGGCCGAGCAGGGTGCGGTTGGAATCGACGATTTCGTCGCGGGCCACATAGCCGCCGACCAGCCAGTTCACCCGGTCGGTAGAGCCCTCGATGCGGAGCTCCTGCGACAGGGACTCGATGTCCCCGCGGGCGTTCTGCAGCAGGATCTCGTAGGGGGCGCCGCTCCAGTCGAACAGCGCGCGCCGCTTCAGGTCCTGGAAGCCGGTGAGCGAGACCACCCGCATGTCGTCGTTGAGGTCGTAGGCGATGCGAAGCTTCAGCGCCGTGAACTCATTGTCCTCGCGCAGCGGGCCGGCGAGGCCCGCGCCGATACCGATGTCGGCGCTGCGCGCGGCGCGCGGCGCCCAATCGGCCTGACTGGCCTTGGTGGGCTGGTTGGCGGCGATGTAGGCCGCGAGGCCGGGCGCCAGGAAGGGGCTGTTGGCGGTGGCGGGCGTGAAGCCGATGCCCTGGGCGGCCACGGTGTCGGACTGGTTCTTCCAGTAGCTGACCGAGGCGTCCACCGAGAGGCGGTCGTTAGGCGTGAAGGCCAGCGAACCGCGCACGCCCCAGCGGTCGACCTCGCCTTGCCGCTCGCCGCGCGAATTGGAGACCTGCCAGCCCTTGTCGCTGTTCTCCACGCGGAAGGCGAACCGGCCCACCAGGTTCGGCGCGATCTGGCCGTTGACGAAGCCATCGAGGTTGTAGGTCTTGTAATTCCCGGCCTCCGCGGTGACCTGGGCGGCGAATTCGTCCGTGGGCTTGCTGGTGACGAAGTTAACCAGGCCGGCCGTGGTGTTGCGCCCGTAGAGCGTGCCTTGCGGCCCCTTCAGCACCTCCACCCGCTCCAGGTCGAAGATCGGCCCGGTCATCATGAAGGGATAGGCGTAGGCGACCTCGTCCACGTAGGTGCCGACGGTCGAGGTGGCCGACAGGTTGATGGTGTTGAAGCCGATCCCGCGCAGGGTGTAGGTCGGCACCCCCTGATAGCTCTGCGAGACGGAGAAGCTCGGCGCGAAGGCCGAAAGGTCCCGGGTGTCGGTGACGTGCAGTTGCTCCAGCACCTCGCCCCGCACGGCCTGGATGCCCATGGCCACGTCGTTGGCGCTTTCCTCGCGGCGTTGGGCGGTGACCACGATGGCGTCGACCAGGGCCGGCTCATCCGCGGGCGGCGGCGGGGTCTGGGCCCAGGCGGCGGACCCTCCCAGCAGGGCGAGAGCGGAAGCGCCCAGCACGAGGCGACCGCGGCGGCGGTGGGTATCTGACATCATGACCTCCCCGGGCCGCCGCCGACGTGGGCGCACGACCTCATGCTGCGGACATGAATCCGCAAGCTCTTGTTACGCAGTGGCGCAGGTGGCGCCGGCTGATCGCGGGATAGGTGCAGTCGCCCGCAGCTCACGACAAGCTATCGGAAGTGACAGGGTGAAGTATTCGAACATCCGTTTGTGTCGAATATCACACGCCGTTTGACCCAGCGTCACGACGAGTATTTCACCGGGAGGCGCACGGTGACGTAACGTCAGGACCACTCAAGGCCCCTTCCCTCCCCCCGCGGCGCGGACGCTATAGTCCGCGCAAAGACACACGAGGGAGGATGCGGCCATGGACATCGAACTGATCTGCGAGGGGCTGGAGTTTCCGGAGGGGCCCATCGCCATGGCCGACGGCTCGGTCATCCTCACCGAGATCAAGGGGCGGCGACTCACGCGGGTGAAGCCGGACGGGACCAAGGAGCTGGTCGTGGAGACCGGCGGCGGGCCGAACGGGGCCGCGATCGGCCCAGACGGCGCCATCTGGATCACCAACAACGGCGGCAGCTTCGAATGGCTGGACCAGGGCGGCCTGACCATCCCCGGCCCGACCCCCGCTTCGCACACCGGCGGCTACATCCAGCGGTTCGACCTGAAGACCGGAAAGCTGGAGACGGTCTACGATAGCTGCGGCGGCAAGCGGCTCGTGGGCCCCAACGACATCGTCTTCGACCGGCAGGGCGGGTTCTGGTTCTCCGACCACGGCTGCTCCACGCCGGACGGGCGGAAGAACGGGGCGGTCCACTATGCGAAGACGGACGGCAGCCACATCAGCCAGCAGCGGGGCCACCTGATCTCGCCCAATGGCATCGGCCTCTCGCCCGACGAGAAGACCGTCTATGTGGCCGACACCATGCTGGGCCGTCTCTGGGGCTTCGACGTAGCCGAGCCGGGCGTGCTGGGCCCGCCAGACGGGTTCGCGCCGGGGCGGGTCATCTGCAACCTGCCGGGCTATCAGCTACTGGACAGCCTGGCCGTCGAAGCCGGCGGCAAGGTCTGCGTGGCCACCATCATCAACGGCGGGATCACCGCGTTCGACCCCAACGGAACCACCGAGCACTATCCGGTCCCCGACCTGGTGGTGACCAACATCTGCTTCGGCGGCCCCGACATGACCACCGCCTGGATTACCGCCTCGTCCACCGGCAAGCTCTACCGGGCCAAGTGGCCCCGGCCCGGGCTGAAGCTGAACTTCAACGCCTAAACTGCGCTCCTCCCCCGTCGCGCAGACGGCGGGGGAGGGGGACCACGAAGTGGTGGAGGGGGCGCGAAGCTCCGGCCTCCGGGCTTGAGGCCTTG
>Ga0155080_133_pt1 | contig 108864 bp, 108 predicted proteins | sample RifCSPhighO2_01_FD_106048 | JGI IMG/M metagenome (GOLD analysis project Ga0155080, IMG submission 106048) | Phenylobacterium sp. RIFCSPHIGHO2_01_FULL_69_31 | reverse complement strand
CCCCTCCCCCTACGGGTGAGGAGAAACCGCCGATCGCCTCAGCCCCCCAACAACCCCTAAGACACCCGCCTCACCGCCCGGTCGGCAGGTCCTTGAACGCCACGTCCTTGTCGACGCGGATGTCGCCCGGCAGGCCCAGGACCCGCTCGGCGATGATGTTCTTCAGGATCTCGTCCGTGCCGCCGGCGATCCGCAGGCCCGGCGCGCTCATCAGCGAGGCGTGGAACGCGCCCTGCAGCGGCGACAGGGCCGGGTCGTTGATGATCCCGTACTGATCCAGCAGCTCCACCGCCGCATTGCCCAGCTCCTGCATCTGCATGGCGCTGACCACCTTGCCGATCGAGCTCTCCGGCCCCGGCGTCTGGCCGCGGCTGAGCGCCGTCATGGTGCGGTTGCGGGTGTGCTCCAGGCCCTTGGTCTGCACGTACCAGTCGGCCAGCTTCTCGCGCACCGCCTGGTCCTTGAGGGCCGGCCGGCCGTCCATCCCGGTGATCCCGCGCGCGGCCTCCAGGAACTGGCTCCAGCCCGCCCCTGATGGCCCCCCCACCGCCAGCCGCTCGTTCATCAGCGTGACGAGGCTGACCTTCCAGCCGTCGTTCACCGCCCCAAGCCGCTGGCTGTCCTTCACCCGGACGTTCGTGAAGAACACTTCGTTGAAGCCCGACCCGCCCGACATCTGGTGGATCGGCCGCACCTCGATCCCCGGATCGCTCATGTCGACCCAGAACATGGTCATGCCCTTGTGCTTGGGCGCCTCGGGGTCGGTCCGGGTGACGACGATGCCGAAGCTCGAGAACTGCGCTCCCGTCGTCCACACCTTCTGGCCGTCGATGATCCAGTCGCCCGAACCGTCCGGCGCCCGCACTGCGCGGGTCCGCGCCGCCGCCACATCCGAACCGCCGGAGGGCTCGGAGAACAGTTGGCACCAGATCTCTTCGCCGCGCAGGGCCGGGCCCACGAACCGCTTCTTGGTCTCCTCGTCCGCGAACGCCATCACGGTCGGCACGCACATGCCAAGGCCGATCTGGAACGGGTTCGGCGGCACGGGATAGCGCGCCTCCTCGGCGTTGAAGATCACCTGCTGGATCGGGGTGCCGCCCGGCCCGCCCCAGGCCTTGGGCCAGGTGATCTGGGCATAGCCGGCGGCCGCCTTCTTGGCCTGCCAGGCCTTGGACGCGGCCATCGACGAGCCGCCGCCCTCCAGGTCGTCGGCCTCGCCCTCGCGGGTCTTCGGCGCGTTGGCTTCGAGCCAGGCGCGGACCTGGGCCCGATAGGCGGCTTCTTCGGGGGAGTCGTTGAAGTCCATTTCCGTATCTCCCTAGGCGGCCATGTTCTTGCGTTCGAGTTGGCTGACCAGCCGCTCCTTCCAGACCCGCGGCGCCCCGGCCACCAGGCCCAGCTGGCGCGAGCGACGGTAGTAGAGGTGGGCGTCCACTTCCCAGGTGAAGCCGATCCCGCCGTGGGTCTGGATGTTCTCCTTGGCCCCGAACCAGAACGCCTCGCTGGCCGCGATCCGCGCCGCGCTGGCCGCCACCGGCAGCTCCGGCGCATTGGTGTTCAGCGCCCAGGCCCCGTAGTAGGCGTTCGAGCGCGCCAGCTCATTCTTCACGTACATGTCGGCCAGCTTGTGCTTGATCGCCTGGTAGCTCGCGATGACCCGCCCGAACGCATAGCGCTCCAGCGCATAGGCCTTGGCCATTTCCAGGCAGCGGTCGGCGCCGCCGCATTGTTCGAACGCCAGCAGCACCGCCGCCCGGTCCGTCACCTGCTCCAGAAGGGAGAACCCTTCGCCCGCGGCGCCCAGCCGCTCGGCCGCGGCGCCGCTGAAAGTCAGCTTCGCCGCATCGCGCGTGGGATCCAGGGTCTGCAGCGGCTCGCGCGTCACGCCTTCCTTGGCCGACAGGTCGACCAGGAACAGGCCCGCCTGGCCGTTCTCCTTGGCCAACACCAGGGCGTGGGTGGCGATGTCGCCGTCAGTCACCGGCAGCTTCACGCCCGAGAGCTTGCCGCCGGACACGGTGGCCTGCAGCCCGGCCGCGGTCAGCACGCCCGGCCCTTCCGAGGTCGCCACGCAGCCGATGACCTCGCCCGCCGCGATCTTCGGCAGCAGCGCCGCCTTCTGCGCCTCGCTGCCCGCCAGCATCACCGCCTCGGCCAGGAAATAGACCGTCGAGGCGAAGGGGATCGGCGCGACCACCCGGCCCAGCTCCTCGGCGATGGCGCAGAGCTCGATGTGCCCCAGGCCCAGCCCGCCGTGTTCCTCCGGGATCGCCGCGCCCAGCCACCCCTGCCCGGCCACCGCCGTCCACAGGCCCTCGTCATAGGCCTTGGCCTCGTCGTCCAGCACCTTGCGCACCCGGCTCGTGGGGCAGTTCGCCTCCAGGAACTTGCGCGCCTCGTTCTTCAGGAACTTCTGGTCGTCGGAAAAATCGAAATTCATGGCCCTGTCCTGCCGGATTCCCGGTCTGGCGTTTCGCTCCGGCCAAGCATTGCGCGCCCTGGCCGGGCAAGAAAAGCGTGACCTCGCGTCAGGCAGGGGGCGGCCCGCGAAGCCCCGCGAGGTGCAGCGATCGTCGACGCGGGCTTTTCGGCCGTCCGGGCCCGGTTGGCTTGTCTAGGGCCGGTGCGCTCCGCCCTGTGGGGTGAGATTTGATTCCTGCTGCGTCCGCATCTGACGCAGCGGCGTGTTTCACTCCCGGCATGGACGCCACGCTGCCCGATATCGACGCCGCGGAAGCCATGCTGGCCAAGCTGGCCGCCATGGACTTCGCGCTCGCGCAGCACCTGCATACCTGCGCCATGAACACCGACGATGCGGCCGAAATGGTCGAGCTCTCGCGGGCCTACCAGCGCATCGCCCGCTCCACCCGCCAGAGCCTGGCGCTGCATGCCCGCATCAAGCGCGACCGCGGGCGTGACGCCCGCGAGAACCCGCCGCCGCCCGCGGCGCCGCCGCCGACGCCGCGCCGCGACCCACACCGCATCGCCGAGCGCCGGGACGCCCTGCGCGCGCCCGTGCAGCGGGTGATCTGGTCCGAGCACGAGCCATTGGACGCGGACGATCCGGACGAAGCCGGCTACTACTTCGACCTGCTGGAAGAGCGGCTGGCGCTCGGCGTCCGCGACAACACCTTCGGCCTCACGGTCGAGGACGGCGCCTGGACCGTCGAGCCCTTCGACGAGCATGTGGTCCGGGTCTGCCGGAGCCTTCGCCTTCCCGAAGTCGCCGCCCGCGCTTGGCGCGACCTGCCCGATCCGCCGCCCGAGGCCCTCCGGCCGGAGGACCCGGACGAGGACGCCGATGACGGCGATCGACCGGCCCGCCTGGATTCCGCCTGACCCGCGGCCAGGCCCGCCCCTCGCGACATCGATAGAGCGACCCGGCCCCCCTTCACCCGGGGTCGAACTGGTGCGCCTTGGAGAAACGGCCGGCCCTTCGGCCGCCTTGCCACAGCTCGGCGGCCTCTCCCGGCGACAGCAGTGGACGGGCCTTGATCACCGCATCGTCGTCCCCGGCGGCGAGGACGGTGTCGCCGACACGCAGCCGTCCGCCGGGCCCGACGTGATAGATCCTGTAACTCTGCAACGCTCCGGCCCCACGCGACACGCAACAACTGTTGCATGGGATAACATGGTTCTCTCCGCCGTCGAGCCCGGGCGCGGCGAAAGTTGCGCGCCGATGCCTTGGCGCCGCCTAAGTGGGACGCCTAGATGAGCGGATGCGCACCGACACGCCCCAGCCCATCCGCCTTTCCGAGTACCGTCCGCCCGCGTTCCTGGTGGACGAGATCCACCTGACCTTCGACCTGGCGCCCAATACCACCCGGGTGAAGGCCAAGCTCTCGGTGCGCCGCAACGGCGACCATACCGATCCGCTGGTGTTCAACGGCGAGCGTCTGAAGCCCCTCTCCGTGGCGATCGACGGCCGCACGCTGACCGCCGCCGAGCACACCATCGACGATGAGTTCCTGACCATCCCCGGCGCGCCGGACGCCTTCACCCTGGAGACCGAGGTCGAGATCGACCCGGAGAACAACAAGGCGCTGGAAGGCCTCTACATGTCCGGGGGCCGCTACTGCACCCAGTGCGAGTCCGAGGGCTTCCGCAAGATCACCTTCTGGCCCGACCGGCCGGACGTGCTGTCCAGGTACACGGTCCGCATCGAGGCCGACAAAAAGGTCCGCCACCTGCTGGCCAACGGCAACCTGATCGACAAGGGCGACCTGCCCGGCGGGCGCCACTTCGCGGTCTGGAACGACCCCTTCCCCAAGCCCAGCTACCTCTTCGCCCTGGTGGGCGGCGAACTGGACGTGCTGGAGGACACCCTCACCACCATGAGCGGGCGTGTCGTCGACCTGCGGATCTACGTCGACCCCGGCATGGCGCCGCGCGCCGCCTACGCCATGGACGCCCTGAAGCGCTCCATGAAGTGGGACGAGGAGGCCTACGGCCGCGAATACGACCTGGACCTCTTCATGATCGTGGCGGTCCGCGACTTCAACTTCGGGGCCATGGAGAACAAGGGGCTGAACGTCTTCAACTCCTCGCTCCTGCTGGCCGACCCGGCCACCGCCACCGACGTGGACTACGAGCGTATCGAGGCCGTGGTCGCCCACGAGTACTTCCACAACTGGACCGGCAACCGCATCACCTGCCGCGACTGGTTCCAGCTCTGCCTGAAGGAGGGCCTGACCGTCTTCCGCGAGCAGGGCTTCTGCGCCGACATGCGCGGCGAGGCCGTGGCCCGCATCAAGGCCGTGAAGGCCCTGCGCATGCGCCAGTTCGCCGAGGACCAGGGCCCCCTCGCCCACCCCGTGCGCCCTTCGGCCTACATGAAGATCGAGAACTTCTACACCGCGACGATCTACGAGAAGGGCTCCGAGGTCATCGGCATGCTGAAGACCCTGATCGGGGCCGAGGCGTTCCGAAAGGGGATGGACCTCTACTTCGACCGCTGGGACGGCCACGCCACCACCGTCGAGGCGTTCATCGAATGCTTCGCCGAGGTCTCGGGCCGCGACCTGTCGGACTTCTTCGCCTGGTACGAACAGGCGGGCACCCCCCGGGTCTCGGTGGCCGGCCGCTACGACGAGGCCGCCCGGTCGCTCGAACTGACCCTAACCCAGGCCAACCCGCCCACCAACGGCCAGCCCGACAAGCGGCCGGTGCCGATCCCGGTGACGGTGGGCCTGTTGGACCACGAAGGCCGCACCCTGGCCTTCGAGCGCGACGGCCAGGCCCTCGACGAGACGGTCATCGTCCTCGACAAGCCGGAGCTCAAGGTCACCCTCACCGGCGTCGACTCAAACCCGGTGGTCTCCGCCCTGCGCGGCTTCTCGGCCCCGGTGGTGCTGACGACCGACGCCGAGCCGAAGGCGCGCTACGTCCAGCTCGCCTCGGACCCCGACCTGTTCAACCGCTGGGAAGCCGGCCAGGATCTGGCCGCGGACTTGATCCTCAGCCGCGCGGCGGGCAAGCCGAACGAGGTGGGCGAGGAACGCTATGCCGAGGCCGTCGGCCGCGCCCTGGTGGACCAGGCGTCCGACCCCGCGTTCAAGGCCCTGCTGCTCGCCCTGCCGTCCGAGAACGACCTGGCGCTGCTGCGCAGCCCGGTGGACCCGGCCGCAATCCACGAGGCCCGGGACGCCCTTCGCCTGCGCCTGGCGCTCCACCTGGACGGCGAGCTGCGCCACATCCACACCGGCCTGCAGGACCTCGGCGAGTTCTCCCCCGACGCCGCCGGCGCCGGACGCCGGGCCCTGCGCAACGCGGCCCTGGAGCTGATGGCCGCCAACCCGCGAAGCGAGGTCGCCGACATCGCCCACGGCCACTACCGCGCCTCGGTGAACATGACCGACATGATCGGCGGCCTGAACGCGCTGATGCTGATCGGCGGGCCGCTGTACGATGAGGCCCTGGCCGACTTCTACAACCGCTGGAAAGCCGAGCCGCTGGTGATCGACAAGTGGTTCGCCGTCCAGGCGCGCGACCCCAGCGAAGAGGCGCTGGGCCGCATCCTCGGCCTGACCGCCCACCCGGCGTTCGACGTGCAGAACCCGAACCGCCTGCGGGCCCTGGTCTCCAGCTTCGCCAACTTCAATCCGGCCCGGTTCCACGACCCCAGCGGCGCCGGCTACCGGTTCCTGGCCGACCAGATCATCGCCGTGGACCGGTTCAACCCGATGACCGCCGCGCGCCTCGTGGACCCCCTCGGCGGCTGGAAGCGGCTCCGCCCGGACCTGGGCAAACTGATGAAGGCCGAGCTTGAACGGATTGTCGCGGTCGAGGGCTTGTCGAAGAACGTTTACGAATTGGCCACCCGCGCACTCGACTGATTGCGACGATTGCCCGCGATGACCGCGGGCGGCGGATCAGCTTAGACTTCCGCGTCGGTTCGGTGCGCCGGACGGCGGGAGACGGAGGGAGCGGCGGCCTTGGCCGGACGCGGGGGGCAGAATCTCGCAGGCGTGACGCCCGAAAGGCGCGGTCGCAGTCGCGTGCCCGGATCGCCCCGCTACTCGCGGCCGGCGATCCTCTCGGTCGTGGTCGCGCTGGGTCTGATGGGCGTCCTGGCGCTGCTGCGGATCTGGCTCTTCGCCCCGGGCCGGCTCGAGCTGGCCATCTGGCTGGTCTCCGCCATCGCCGCCGCCATCACCCTCGGCGTCCTGCTGATCCAGGAGATGCGCCGCGTCGACCGGGTGCAGGCCGCCCGGATCGATTCCGAGCAGCGCTTCCGCATGGCCGTGGAGGCCGCGCGCTGCGGCATCTGGGAATGGGACCTGGCGGCCGACAAGATCTTCATGTCCGAGGTCACCGCCTCGCTGTTCGGCTGGCGCAGCGGCCTGGTCGACGGCCAGCAGGTGCTGGACCGCGTGGCGCCCGGCCACCGCGACGACATGCGCGAGGCGCTGTCGACCGCCGCCATCTACGGCGACTTCGACGTCTCGTTCCGGGTGCCGCCGATCGCCGGCGCCCGTCCGGTCTGGATCGACTTCCGCGGCCGCGGCTTCGGCGACAGCCCCGAGGGCGGCTTCGCCCGGATCATCGGCGTCGCCCTGGACGTCACCGAGGAACGCCTGGCCCAGGCCCGGGCCCAGTCCGCCGAGAGCCGGCTGCGCGACGCCATCGAAAGCACCTCCGAGGCCTTCGTCCTCTGGGATCGCAACGGCCGTCTCGTGATGTGCAACAAGAACTTCCGCAGCTACTTCCAGCTCGACGCCGAGATCCTGAAGGCGGGCGTCGGCCGCGAGCAGGTCGAGCGCGCCGCCCGCCTGGCCATCCGCCAGGAGTATCCGGCGCCGGGCGGCCGCCGCGGCGTGCGCGAGGCCGAGCTGTCGGACGGCCGTTGGGTGCAGATCTCCGAGCGTCCCACCGCCGAGGGCGGCCTGGTCGTCACCGCGGCCGACATCACCGTGCTGAAGACCCAGGAAGAGGCCCGCCGGATCAAGGAGGAGGAGCTCCGCCGCGCGGTCATCAACCTGGAACAGAGCCAGGAACAGCTCTCCGAACTGGCTCGCAAGTACGAGGCCGAGAAGATCCGCGCCGAGGGCGCCAGCCAGGCCAAGAGCGAATTCCTGGCCAACATGAGCCACGAACTGCGCACGCCGCTGAACGCCATCAACGGCTTCTCCGAGATCATGGCCGGCGAGATGTACGGCCCGCTGGGCGACAGCCGCTACCGCGACTACTGCCGCGACATCCTCAGCTCCGGCCAGCACCTGCTGGCCCTGATCAACGACATCCTCGACATGTCCAAGATCGAGGCCGGCAAGCTGACCCTGCGGTTCGAGCCGGTCTGCCTGGAAGAGATCGCCGAGGACGCCCTGCGCCTGGTCCGCAACCGCGCCGAGGCGGCCGGCCTGAACCTCATCCTGGACTTCGTCGACCTGCCCGACGTCGAGGCCGACCACCGGGCCGTGAAGCAGGTGCTGCTGAACCTGCTCTCCAACGCCATCAAGTTCACCCCCCGCGGCGGGCGGGTGACCGTCCGCGGCGAGCGGCGCGACGACCCGCTGGGCGAGCGGGTGCGGATCAGCGTCCAGGACACGGGCATCGGCATCTCGCCCCAGGACCTGGAGCGGCTGGCCCGCCCCTTCGAACAGGTGGAGAGCCAGCACTCCAAGACCACCCAGGGCACCGGCCTCGGCCTGGCGCTCACCAAGTCCCTGGTCGAGATGCACGGCGGCCTGCTGGACCTGAAGAGCGCGCCCGGCCAGGGCACGGTCGCCAGCTTTGCGCTACCGGTCCGGCAGAGCGCCCCGGCGGTCCTGGCCGGCGCCGCCGCGGCCTAGGCGCGGTCGGGCCAGGGCCTGCCCCAGTTGTCTCCGCTCATCCGGCGGAAGGGTGGCGGCGAAATCCACCAGCCGCCGGTCCATGGCCTCCCGCACCTCGTGCTCCAGCCCCCGCGCCCGCGCCAGCCGAGCGACCGCGGCGTCCCTGTCGAAGGGCTCCTCCTCGAACGACCGCATCGCCTCGCGTGCCAGCCGCCGCGCCTCGCGCGCCTTGGGGCCATAGGTGCGGGCATGCTCCGGCCCGCCGTCGCGCCATGCCGCCTGGCGCTCGGGCGGCAGGGTCCTGATGGCCGCTGTGACCGGGTTACGCTGAACGGAGGCCGGCTCCATCGCCGCGGCCGCCGGCGGCGTCCTGGCTTTCTGCAGCTGCGCGCCGACGAAGGCGCCGCCGATGAACACGTTGAGCGCCACGGATGCGAACAGGGCGCCGAGCAGGATCCGACGGTCCATCAAGCGTCCTCGTCCAGATAGAGGCTGAAGTCGTCGTCGCTCACCGCCGTCACCAGAGCGTCCGCATCTGACGCAGCCGGGGTGGATGGTGAGGCATGGAACTGCGCGCCCGCCACAATCCCCGCCGCACAGGCGGCGGCCAGTCCCACGCCCATGCCCGCGGGCAGCAGCCAGTCGGCCCACCGCCGCGGGCGCGGACGTGGCGCGCCGGCAGCGATGCGCGCCGCAAGACCAGCCGAGCCGTGCGGCCGTTCGAACGTGTCCAACAGGGCGTCCAGATCCGCAGCGCGCGCCAGGACATCGCGCGTCCACGCGGGCCGGGACGCCATCACCTCGGATGCGGCCTCGCGCTCGACCTCGGGCCAGCGGGCGACGTCGCCGCCATAGGCCTCCGCAAGGGCCTCGAAACGATCAGGAGTCATCCCGTCCCTCCTTCAGGTCCGCCAGCGCCGCTCGCAAGGCCCGGCGGCCGCGACCCAGCAGGCTTTCCACCGCCTCGACGCTTATCCCCATCACCGCGGCAGTCTCGATGTTGCCGAGCTCTTGGTAGTGGCAGAGCACGACGGCCTCGCGCTGGCGTTCCGGCAAGGCCTGAAGCGCCTGGGCCACGCGGCGGCCTGTGTCCGACGCCTGGAGGCCACGATCCGGGCCTGGGCCCTCGTCCACCCGCTCCGGCGGCTCCGCGAAGGCCATCTCCCGCCGGCGCCGCAGTCGGTCATAGCAGAGATTCAGCGCCACGCGGTGCAGCCAGGTGTCGAAGCGGGCGGCGCCCGGCGTCCACTTCGGCGCGTGCTTCCAGACCCGCAGGAACGTCTCCTGGGCGACATCCTCGGCCTCGCCGCTGTCCCCCAGCATGCGGCCGGTCAAGGACAGCAGGCGCGGCAGCTTGCGCGCGACGAGGGCGCGCACCGCGGCGGGATCGCCCGCCGCGACACGCAACACGAGCTCCTCGTCGGGATCCCGCAAGCCTGACCTCGCCTGGGGCGGCGGCGGTCTTATTGAGCGCCGGGACCGCCACGCCGTTGCCGCATCATGGGCAACTCCTCCTTCGAGAGCCACCCATCCTTGTTGCTGTCCGCCATCTGGAAGCGGCGCTCGGTCATCGCGGTCAGCTCGGCCTCAGTGACAGCGCCGTCCTTGTTGAGGTCCATCCGCGTGACCATGCCGCCCCGTTGACCGCCCTTCCCACCCTTGTGCCCGGCGGTGTGTCCCGGCTTTGGGGCGGCGTCGACCTCGGCCTGGGTGATCTTGCCGTCCTTGTTCGCGTCCATGCGGGCGAACATGCGGGTGTGGCGTTCAGCGCCCGCCGCCTTGAACTCGGCGAGTGTCACCTTGCCGTCGCCGTTGGCGTCGGGGTTCGGCGGCTGGCGTTGGCCCATCGGCTGGGCGTGCACGGCGCTCGCCATCAGGGCGGCGGCGGCGGCGGCGAGAAGGATGCGGTTCATGTGTCCTCGGGAGTTCGACTACTGGGCCCCGAACTGTTCCACGCCGCGCGGCGCTCATTCCGTCGCTCAAGCTTTCACCACCGCCAGGTAGGCGGTCCGCGCCGCTGCCTGCGCCGCCTTCAACCGCGTCTGCAGCGCCTTGAGCGTCTTCGCTTCGCCGGCCCGGGCCAGGAGGGCCTGGAAGGCCTTGGGTTCCTGGCCGGGATCGGGATTGTCGTCGAGGGCCACCTTCAGGAGCTGGGTCAGGTTCTGCTGCAGCCGCCAGGCGCTCTGCAGGGCTTCCAGCGGCTCCGGCGCGGCCAGACCGGCGGCCCCGAGCGCCGCCAGCGCTTCGGCGGTGTTGGGCGACAGGGGCCCGCCGTCCGCGGCGTGGACGAGCTGCAGGAACTGGGCGGCGAACTCGATGTCGACCAGCCCGCCTGGCGAGAGCTTCAGGTCCCAGTCGCCCTTGGGCGGACGCTCCTCTTCCAGCAGCTTGCGCATGTCGCGCACGTCGCGCGCCGTCTTCTTCGGGTCGCGCGGCCGGCGCAGCGCCGCCTCGATGGCCGCCTGCGCGTCGGCGGCGAACGCGGGGGACGTGGCCCACGCGACCCGCGCGCGGGTGAGCGCCAGCAGCTCCCAGGTCTCGGCCTCGCCCTCGTAGTAGTGGTCGAACGCCGCGAAGCTCACCGCCACCGGTCCCTTGGTGCCGGACGGGCGAAGCTGCATATCCACTTCGTAGAGCTGCCCCTCGGCCGTGGGGCTCGACAGGGCTGCGATCAGCCGCTGGGTGAAGCGGCCATAGAACGCCGAGGCGTCCCAGCCCTTCACGGCGGAGGCGGCGGCCGGGTCGGTGGCGCGGTAGAGGGTCATCAGGTCCAGGTCGGACGAGGCGCTCATCTCCCGCGACCCGCACTTGCCCAGGGCGACCACCGCCACCTCGCCCGCAAACTCGCCACCGAGGCGGGTGGTCTCGGCCAGGGCGGCGGGCGCCAGGCTCTCGATGCACAGGTCCGCGAGGTCGGCGAAGGCGCGCCCAGCCGCCTCGGCGGTCGCCGCGCCGCTCATGACCTGGACGCCGACCCGGAAAGCCTGTTCGCGGTGGAGGCGGCGAACCACGTCCATGGCCGCCTCGAAGCCGCCGGCCCGGGCGACGGCACTTTGCATGTCCGCGCGCTCGGCGGCGATCTCGATCTCGCTGAAGAAGTCGGGGTCCACCATGGCGTCGATGGCCGCAGGGCGACGGGCCAGGGTGTTCGCCAGCTTCGGCGCGAAGGCCAGCACCTGGACCACCAGCTCGAACAGCTTCGGCTGGGCCAGGAACAGCGACTGCAGTTGCACCCCGCTGCTAATGCCGCCGAAGAAGTCGCAGAACCGGTTGAAAGCGACGTCCGGCGCGCCGGTGGCGTGCGCGGCCTCCAGCAGGCGCGGCGCCAAACGGGTGAACAGCTCGCGGCCGCGCTCGGTGCGGGTGGCCGCCACGTGGCCATGGTGCCACGCGCGGATGGTCTGCGACACGCGGGCCGGGTTGGAGAAGCCCATGCGGCCGATGGTGGCCAGCGTCTCCGGATCGTCGTCGACGCCGGTGAACACCAGGCTGCCGAAGCGCGACGACAGGGGCTCCTCGTCCGGGAAGAGTTCGGCGTAACGGGCGTTCACCGCCTTCAGGGTGCGGGTGATCTCGGCGTCGAAACTGCGGAGCGGCGCGGGGCCGGACAGCGCGGCCACCCGGCGGCGGTCGACGTCGGACTCGGGCAGCTTGTGGGTTTGCTCGTCTTCCAGCATCTGGATCCGATGCTCGACGGCGCGCAGGCGTCGGTAGGCGTCCGTGAGTTCCGCGGCGGTCGCCCGGGTGACGTGGCCGGCCTGCGCCAGGGCGGCAAGCGCGTCCAAGGTCCGGGAACTGCGCAGCTCCGGGTGGCGGCCGCCCAGGATCAGTTGCTGGGTCTGGACGTAGAACTCGATCTCGCGAATGCCGCCCCGGCCCAGCTTCAGGTCGACGCCCTTGGCCGACACCCGCTCGTCGACCTTGTGGGCGTGGATCTGGCGCTTGATCGAGTGGATGTCGGCGATGGCCGCGAAATCGAGATTCTTGCGCCAGATGTAGGGCGAGAGCTCGGCCAGGAAGCGCTCCGCCGCGGCCATGTCGCCGGCGCAGGCGCGGGCCTTGATGAAGGCGGCGCGCTCCCAGTTCTGGCCGACGGTCTCATAGTATTCGAGCGCGGCGGGCACCGGCACCGCCGGCGGCGTCGAGGACGGGTCGGGACGCAGCCGCAGGTCCATGCGGAAGACGTAGCCGTCGGGCGTCCGCGCCTGCATCAGGTCCGACACCCGCTGGGTCAGCCGCACCGCGAAGGCCTGCAGTTCGACGCCCTCGGCGACCACCTCGGCCAGCGGCTCCGGCTCGAAGAAGACCGAGACGTCGATGTCGCTGGAATAGTTCAGCTCGTAGGCGCCCTGCTTGCCCATGGCGATGCAGAACCAGCCCGGCACGGGCCCGCCGTCGCCCTCGCCGAGGCGGGCCAGGCGGCCGGCCTCCAGCTCGCCGCGCGCGGCCGAGGTCAGCGCCGCCGTCACCGCGGCGTCGGCGAAGCGGGTGAGCGCCGAGGTTACCTGGTCCAGGTCCCAGACCCCGCCCAGGTCGGCGAGGGCGGTCAGCAGGTGAAGCTCCTGCTTGAGCAGCCGCAGCGGAGCCTGGGCCGCTTCGGGCAGCACATCGGCCACGGCCGCGGTGCGGGCCAGGATGTCAGCCAGCCGGGCCTCGGGATCGTCCGCCAGCAGCGCGGCCAGGCGCTCGGGGTCGCGCCGGGCGAGACCCGCGAGATAGGGCGATGCGCCGAACACCGGCGCCAGCGCCGGCCACGCCTGATCCAGCTCTGGCGTCCAGATCCGGTTGGCCACGACGCCGCGCAGCCGTTCGGCAGCCTTGGCGTCGAGCAGGGGGCCGCAGGGCTGTAGGCGGGCGGCCAGGCGTTGCGTTCCGGTTCCGTCGGGACTCATGTCACCCATCATCAGGACGTCGGAGGGCCGCTGCAATGAACCGTCTCATCACGCTTCCCCATCTCGCTGCCGGAACCGACCTCGCCTTCCTGGCCCTGCGCCTCGGCGTGGGCGCGTTCCTAGTCTGGGGCGTCTGGGACAACATCACCAGCGCCGAGCACATGGCGACCTTCGTCAAGTTCCTGGATCAGTTCGGCTTTCCCATGCCCGAGCTGCTCGCCCCCTTCGATGTCTGGCTGCAACTCGGCATCGGCGTGCTGTTCATCCTGGGCCTGGCGACCCGCTGGGCCGGCCTGGCCTGCGCGCTGAACTTCGTCGTCGCCATCGTGATGGTCGATCATCTGCAGGGGTGGCGCGGATCATTCGGCTCGCAATGCCTGGTGCTCATCGGCCTGGTGCTGGCCACCCACGGGCCGGGGCGATTCTCGGTAGATCGCGTGCTGGAGCGCCGTTAGGCGCGGGGCAGGATGAAGGCCACGCGCAGGCCGGGGCCCATCTCGCCAACCTTTCCCGGCCCCTCGGACAGTTCCAGCCGCCCGCCGTGGGCCTCGGCCACGGCCGCCACCAGCGACAGGCCAAGGCCCGCCCCCGGCTCGTTGCGGCTGTTCTCCAGGCGGACGAAGCGCTGGATCACCCGTTCGCGGTCCTCGTCCGGCACGCCCGGTCCGGTATCGGTCACGGAGAACTCCACCTCGCCCGACGACCGACGCCGCACGCGCAGCATGATGGCGCCGCCCGCCGGCGTGTACTTCACGGCGTTGTCGAGGATGTTGGCCAGCGCCTGGGCCAGGAACTCGCGGTTGCCCCGGACGGTCAGGTCCTTGGCGATTTCGGCCGCATACTCGATGTCCTTCTCTTCGCAGAAGGGCTCGTAGAGTTCGCTGATGTCGGCGGCCAGGTCCGCCGGGTCGAAGAGGGTGGGGTTGGGTGCTTGGCCGGCGGCCTGCAGGCGGGCGATCGACAGCACCGCGCCGAAGGTCTTCAGCACCCCGTCCGTGTCCTCCAGCGCCTGGGCCAGGGCCTCCTCGGCGTTGCCCTTGCCCGCCTCCACATCAATGTAAGCGGTCTCAAGCCGCGCGCGCAGGCGGGTCAGCGGAGAGCGCAGGTCGTGGGCGATGGCGTCGCCGGCGTGCTTGTGCCCCTGCATGGAGCGTTCGAGCCGGTCCAGCATCTCGTTGACCCCCTGGGCGAGCTCGTCGAACTCGTCCCGCGCGCCCCGGACCCTGGCGCGCACGCCCTGTTCGCCGTTGCGGACGCGCTCGACGACGCTGATCAGGTCAACCATGGTCCGCGACACGTTGCGACTGACCAGCAAGCCGCCCGCCAGACCCAGCAGGACCACGAGGGCCACCGACGCCCAGAGGGCGCGGACCACCCGGGCCACATAGGCCTCGTCCTCGCCGGCGTCGGCGCCCACGAAAAGGATTTCTCCGCCGCGGAGCTTCTGCTGCAGGCCTCGCGCTGGATGCTTCACCTCCCGGCCCTGGGCGTCGACGTCCGTGACCTGGAAGGTGGCCCAGGCCGGCTCCCCGGCGAAGTCCTCCACCGGGCTCTCCTCGATGGAGCCGGAGATGCGCCGTCCGTCCTTGGTCAGCAGCAGATAGAGAAAGGGCTTCTCGCTGGCGGCGCGCTGAATCAGCGACTGGTTCACCGCATCGATTCCGGCGCGGTCGTAGACGTCGACCAACGAGCGCATCTCGCGCCGGATCTCTTGGTCGGTCCGACGTGTCGCTTCGCCGGCAGTCGCCACATAGATGTAGGCCAGGAAGGCGAACGCGGCGCTGGCGAACAGCAGCACGAACAGCAGCGTCAGCCGGAAGGGCGCCGTCCGGAAGATGCGCGGCATGCGCACGGCCACGCGCCGCGCTCCCTAAGCGTCGAGCCGGTAGCCCGCGCCGCGCACCGTCTGCAGCATCGGCCGGTCGAACCCTTTGTCGATCTTGGACCGCAGCCGGGAGATGTGGACGTCGATGACGTTGGTCTGCGGATCGAAATGGTAGTGCCAGACCTTCTCCAGCAGCATGGTGCGGGTCACCGACTGGCCGGCGTGGCGCATCATGAACTCCAGAAGCTGGAACTCCCGCGGCTGGAGGTCGATCTCCTTGCCGGAGCGGTGAACCGTCCTTGCGATCAGGTCCATCTCCAGCTCGCCCACCTTGAGCAGCGTCTGGACCGAGCCGGTGTCCCGCCGCCGGGCCAGGGCCTCGATGCGGGCGATCAACTCGGGGAAGGCGTAGGGCTTGACCAGGTAGTCGTCGCCGCCGGCCTGCAGGCCGTCCACCCGGTCGCCGACCTCGCCCAGGGCCGACAGGAACAGCACCGGCGTGCGATCGCCCTCGCGGCGCAGCGTGCCGACGAGGGTCAGGCCGTCCATCCTGGGCATCATGCGGTCGACGATCATCACGTCGAACTCGCCGTCCCGGGCGGCGGCGAGGCCCTCCTCGCCGTCCGCCCCGCGAACGCAGTCGTGGCCGGCCTCGGTCAGGCCGCGCGCCATGGCTTCGGCCGCTTCGAGATCGTCCTCGACAATCAGGATCCGCATGTGATTCCCGCCCTATCCGTGGCGGAAACTACCCCGAAACCTTGATCGGCAGGAAGGCGGTGCGGCCATTGCGGTACACGCCGACCAGCACGCTGGAGCGGCCCGCCTTCTTGGCCTCGTCGACGATGGCGGCCAGATCGGTCGGCTGCGCCACCGCCCGGCCGTTGGCCAGGGTGATGACGTCACCGCGGCGCAGGCCCTTCGTGCCCGCGTCGGAGGCCTGGTCGACGTTCTCCACAAGGGCGCCACGCACGGTGGCTGGCAGGTTCAGGCGATTGCGGGCCGTGTCGTCCAGCGGGCCGAGCGACATGCCGAGCACCGGCGCACCGGCGCCAGGCGCGGTCCCGGGGGCGCCCGGGCGGCCACCCGGACCGGTATTGTCATTGGCGGCCAGTTCGCGCTCGGACGGACGTACGCCAGAGCGGACATCCACGTTGCGGCGCTTGCCGTCGCGGATCACGTCCAGCCGCAGGTTCTCGCCGGCGCGCACGCGGGCCACCTGGCGGGTGAGGTCGGACGAGCTCTTCACGGCCACGCCGTTCACCGCCACGACCACATCGCCGATCTGGAGGCCGGCGCGTTGCGAGGGGCCGCCCGGCGAGATGTCGGCGACGATGGCGCCCCGCTGGTTCGCGAGGCCCTGGGCCTCCGCCATCTCGGTGGTGAAGTTCTGGATCGTGGCGCCGATATAGCCGCGCTCGATCTTGCCGCCGCTGATCAGCTGCTTGGTGACCGTCTCGGCCACTTCGGACGGGATGGCAAAGCCGATGCCCACCGAACCGCCGGACGGCGAGAAGATAGCGGTGTTCACGCCGATCACGCGGCCATAGACGTCGAACGTCGGGCCGCCCGAGTTGCCCCGGTTGATGGGCGCGTCGATCTGGATGTAGTCGACGAAGGTCTCGCCGATGTCGCGGCCATAGGCCGAGACGATCCCGGCCGTGGCCGTGCCGCCCAGGCCGAACGGGTTGCCCACAGTGATGACCCAGTCACCCACACGCGGCTTGCCCGCGTTCTCGAAGTTCACGAACGGGAACGGCCCGGCGCGGCCCTTCACCTTGAGCACCGCCAGGTCCGTGGCCTCGTCGCGGCCCACGACCTCGGCGTCGAGCTCGGTCTCGTCCTTCAGGACGACCTTGATGCTCTCGGCGTTCTCGACCACGTGGTTGTTCGTGACGATGTAGCCGTCGGCCGAGATGAAGAAGCCGGAGCCCGACGACTGCTGGGTCGGCAGGCGAGGCTGGCCGCGCTCGGTGCGCCCGCCCTGATCACCATCCTCCTCGTCGTCCTGACCGCCGCCGCGCGGTCCCGGCAGAACGAAGGGCAGGCCGGGAATCTGGCGCAGGGCGCTGGTATCCACCCGGCTGGTCACATTGATCGACACCACCGCAGGCGAGACGCGGTCGAAGATGTCGGCGAAGGACATAGGAGCGCCCGGCGGGGGCGCGAAGATGGGGACCGTCGAGGCCTTGATCAGGCCTCCGTTCGGCAATTGGGCGTGGGCGGAGGGAAGCTGTACGCCCGCCCCCGCAACCGCGGCGGCCATGACGCCGGCGCCGGCGACAGCGCCCAGGAGGTAACCGGTCTTCTTTGAAGTCATAAGCCTTCGTTTCCCTGCGCGACCCATTCGAGAATGCGGATCGCGCCCAAACAACCTAGGTCGGATGCACCGAAGTGCAACGCCCCTCAAGTTACGTTTAGGTCACGCCGAGCTCTCCTGTTCCAAACGCAGCAGAAAAGAAGGGCTCGCCCAAACGTCGGTGCGCGCTTTCGGCGTAGTCGGCCTCCACTCTCGCCTACCGCGCTCATGGCGCGGCTTCGCGTCCATTATTTGGCGGGATCGTGTCGGGGTGTTTCCCGCTCGTCCAGGCGACGCAAGCGTTCTGCTTCCAAGGGCGTGAGTTCTGCGTCCAATGTGCGCTTCCGCAGCCGGACGAACAGAAGCGCGACGCCGGCGGCCACCACCAGGAAGGGCACGCCCCACAGGGCGAGGTTGCCCGCCGAGAAGCGGGGCGTCAGCAGCACGAACTCGCCGTAGCGGTCGGTCAGGAACGCCTTGATCTGAGTCTCGCTCTTGCCCGCCTTGACCTGCTCGCGGACGATCTGCCGCAGGTCGCGGGCCAGCTCGGCCTCGCTGTCGTCAATCGACTCGTTTTGGCAGACCAGGCAGCGCACATCGCGGAAGATCTCGCGCGCCTGGGCTTCCTGCGCCGGGTCGGGCAGCCGTTCGGCCGGATCGGACGCCGCGGCGACGCAGGCCATGCCCGCCAGCGCCGCCAGGATGAGCCGCAGCCTCACGCCGCCCGCGCCTTCCGGCGACCGACGCCGAGGCGCAGGCGCCGGTCCGAGAGCGAGATCAGGCCGCCCACGGCCATGATCGCCGGCCCGAGGAAGATCAGGCTGGCCCAGGGGTTCCAGTACGCGCGGACGAGGTAGGTCCCGCCGTCGCGCCGCTCGCCCAGCACCACGTAGATGTGGCTCATCCCGCGGTAGCAGAGGCCGACCTCGGAGGTGGTCTGCCCGCCAACGGTGTAGAGCCGGCGTTCGGGCGCCGCCTCGCATACCGGCCGGCCGTTCCGGGTGACGGTGATCGCGCCGCGGTCAGCGTCGTAGTTCGGACCGGTCACCGGCCGAACGGCCTCGAGCGTGACGTGGTAGGCCCCGACGTCCAGGCTGCCGCCCACCGGCAAGGCCTCGGCAGCCTCGACCTTCCAGGTGGTCTCGAACACCGCGCCGAGCACGAAGACGCCCAGGCCCAGGTGCGCCAGCGTCATCCCCCAGGCGCCCCGCGGCAATCCGGTGAGTCGCCGCCAGCTCTCGGCCGCGGGCGCCCTGAAGGCCCGGGTGCGTTCCACGATCTCGGCCAGGGCCCCGGCGATCAGCCAGCCGCCCAGCGCCACGCCCAGCACCCCGAACGCCTTCTTGGGGTTGACGACGGCCAGCGCCAGCAGGCCCGTGGCCGCGGCGGCCAGGGCCGCGATCCAGAGCCGTTGGACGACGCCCTTGGCGTCCCCGCGCTTCCAGGCCAGCAGCGGCCCGGCCGGCAGCAGGATCAACAGCGCCGCCATCAGCGGGGTGAAGGTCAGGTTGAAGTAGGGCGGCCCGACCGAGATGGCCTCGCCGCTCATCGCCTCGCGGATCAGGGGATAGAGCGTGCCCAGGAGGACGGTGGCGGTCGCTGCGGCCAGCAGGATGTTGTTGAGCACCAGCGCGCTCTCCCGACTCACCGGGGCGAACATGCCGCCCTGCCCGAGGGTTGGCGCGCGCCAGGCAAAGAGGCTAAAGCCCAGCCCGGCCGTGACCGCCAGGATGATCAGCAGCAGGACGCCCCGGGTCGGGTCGACCGCGAAGGCGTGCACCGACGTCAGGACCCCGGAGCGCACGAGGAAGGCCCCCAGCATCGAGAAGGTGAACGCGGCCAGCGCCAGGAACACGGTCCAGCCCGCGAGCGCGCCCCGCTTCTCAGTGACCACCGCCGAATGCAGCAGGGCCGTGGCGATCAGCCAGGGCATGAAGCTGGCGTTCTCCACCGGGTCCCAGAACCACCAGCCGCCCCAGCCCAGCTCGTAGTAGGCCCAGAAGGCGCCGAGGGTGATGCCGACCGTCAGCATGCTCCACGCCGCCAGCGTCCAGGGACGCACCCAGCGCGACCAGGCCGCGTCGATCCGGCCTTCCACCAGGGCCGCCACTGCGAGCGAGAACACCACCGACATGCCGACATAGCCGGCGTAGAGGAACGGCGGGTGGACCGCGAGCGCCGGGTCCTGCAGCAGCGGATTTAGCGAGCGCCCCTCGGCGGGCGGCGTCAGGAGCCGCGCCAGCGGGTTGGATGCGAAGACCGTATAGGCCAGGAACACGGTCCCCAGCAGTCCCTGGGTCGCAACCGTCATCGCCCGCAGGCCGCGCGGCAGGTCGCGCCCCAGCCCCGCCACCGCGGCGCCGAACCCCGTCAAGGCGAGGCACCACAGCAGCATGGAGCCCTCGTGGCTGCCCCAGGTCCCGGCCACGCGGTACAGCAGCGGCTTGGCGGAATGGGAGTTGGCCGCCACGTTCTCGACCGAGAAGTCCGAGACCACGAAGGCGTGCATCAGGGCCGCGAAGGCTGCGGCAACGGCCAGGAAGGCCGCCAGCGCCGCCCCCTCGCCTGCGCCGGCCAGCGGCGCCGAGCGCCGGACGCGACCGGCCACCGACAGCAGGACCTGGGCGATCGAGAGCGCCAGCGCCAGGATCAGCGCAAAAGCGCCGGCTTCGGCGATCATGTGCCGCTCTGCGCCTTGCCGCCATAGGACGGCGGGGGCGCGCCCTCGCCCCGCCACTCGCCCTGTTCCTTGAGCGCGTCGGCGACTTCCTTGGGCATGTAGGTCTCGTCGTGCTTGGCCAGCACGCGCTTGGCTTCGAAGACGCCGTCGGCGCGATAGGCGCCCTCGGCGACGATCCCCTGCCCCTCGCGGAACAGATCGGGCAGGTCGCCCTGGTAGTGGACGCGATCGGACGAGACGTTGTCCTGGACCGTGAACTCCACCCGCCCGTCCGGATGCTTCACCACCGAGCCCGCGCTCACCAGCCCGCCGAGCTGGATGGCCCGCCCGGGCTCAGGCTTGGCCGCCGCGGCCTGCGAGGGCGTGTAGAACAGCGAGATCGAATCCCGCATCCCCCACAGGGTGAGGCCGACGGCGACGGCCACGACCGGCGCGATCACGGAGAGCAGGAGCAGGCGCGTGCGCGCCTTGCGGGACTTGGGCAGGAAGCTCATGGCATCGGCTCCGCGCGTGCGGCCTCGTCGAGTTGTTGCACCACCCGGCCGCGCCCGGCGTAGCGGGCCCGGGCGTTGGCGTAGGCGGCGTCGCGTTTGGCAGTATCGCCCAGGACGGCATAGGCGCGAACCAGGCGCACCCAGCCCTCAGGATCGTCGGGATTGGCCTCGAGCTTGGAGGCCAGGCTGGCCACCATGCCCTGGATCATGGCGAGCTGCTGCGGGTCGCGGGTCGCCGGGACCGGCTTGCCCGCCAGCTTGGCCAGTTCCGCTTCGACGGCGGCCCGGCGCTCGGGCTCTTCCGGCGGCAGGTCGGCCAGCAGCGCACGCAGGTCGGCGGCCGCCTCGTCGGTGCGCCCGGCGTCGGCTTTGGCGGAGGCAAGGAAGTAGCGCGCCGTGGGGCTCTTGGGGTCCAAGGCCAGCAGGCGGGAGAACGCGGCCTGCGCGTCGGCGTCGACCTTGCCCTGGGCTTCGAACACCTCAGCCTCGCCCAGCATCTGCCAGATGTCCGGCCGCTGCGGCGCCAGCTCGGCGGCCCGGCGCAGGGCGCGCACGGCGGCCACGGGGTTCTGCGAGGCCCCCTCGGCCAGGCCCAGCAGGCGGAAGCCCTCGGCCTCGCGCGGCCGCTCGGCGGTGGCTTGGCGCAAGACCGCGGCGATCTCGGGCGCGGTCAGGGTGGAGAGGTCGGAGCCACGCCATTTCTCCAGGCGGGCGGCGAATGGCTGATCGCCGAACCCGGGCGAGCCCAGCGACAGGTAGAGCCCCAGCGCCAGCGCGGGCGCCGCGGCCACCGCCAGCAGGACGGCGCGGCGGGCGCGGGGATCGGCGTTCCAGGCCTGTTGCGGCGCATCGGCGGCGGCCAGCAGGCGCCGCGCAGCCTCGGCATGAGCCGCCTTGCGCTCGGCCTCGCCCATCAGGCCGCGCTCGGCGAGCTCGTCGATCTCGGAAAGCTGGCGGCGATACAGGCCCGGCGCAGGGTCCGCGGCCTCGGCCTGGGCGGCGGCGCCGGCGGCGCGGAACAGGATCAGGCCCGCCGCAACGGCGGTGAGGACGCCGACCACAGCCCAGAAGACGAACATGGCCGGCGTTTAGCCGAAAGCGCGGCGGCGCGCGAGTGAGACTCTTTGGCCGCGGAGCGGCTAGGACCCGTCCGGATGCAGGGCCGCGTGCGCGCGGCGGCGGATGAGCTCGCCCGCCTTGCCGCCACGGATCAGCTGGTCCAGCAGGGCGGCGTGCTCGAGATAGGCCGAGGCGATGCCGACGTCCTCGACCTCGTCGGTCCGGATCAGGTCCAGCACCTCGTCGACATAGTGGTCGACATACTCGCCCAGGCGCTCGACCATCTTGTTGCGGGCGGAGGAGAAGCCCCCGTAGTTGGCCGTCGACCGCAGCTCGTCCGAGAACGACAGCAGGGTCACGGCGCGGTCCACCAGCCGCCGGTCCGGCGCGACGCCAAGGCGCGGGACCTGCCGGCGGATGCGGGGGTTGCGCGGCGGCTGCACCGGCAGCGCGTCCATGGTCGCCTTTTCGGCCTCGCGAAGACGCCCCTCCACCACGCCGGCCAGGCTCGCGCGCTGCTTGTGGACCCGATGGCCCCAGCCATGTTCGCGCTGCAGGTCGACGCAGGTCTCGATCTCCATGATCTGCTGGACGACGAGTTCGGCCAGTTTGGCGGCCGACCGTCCGGCCTGCGGTCCGGCGTCGGCCTTCAGGCCGGCGATCGTGGCGAGGGCAGCGTCGATGTCGGCGAGCAGCCCCTCGCCGAAGCCGGCCATCTCGGAATCGCCCAGGTACCGCTCGGTGGGCTTGTCCATGACCGCCGAAATCACCCGCAGCACCATCCACGGGTGGGCCATCTGGGCCGACAGCATCTCGAAGAAGCGCGGGCCCGCGTCATCGTCGGCGGTGACGGCGTCGCGGTAGGCCACACGCGCGCCGGCCGCGGTCTCCCCACCGGGGTGCGCCAGCCACTCCGGCAGCTTCTGGGTGGCGCGGCGCACGATCGGCGCGATCTCGAGGCAGGCTGCAAGCTGGTCGGCTCCGCCCGGCCGCGCCTGGTCGCAGATCTCCGCCGCGGCGCGGAAGTCCTTCTGTTCCCGGGCGCGCACGCCCGCGGCGGCCAGGACGGTCAGCCGATCCTCTGCCGCGGTCACCACATGGGCCGGCGTGTCGTGCTCGGCGGCGTCGCGCACCACCGTAATGTCCTCGGCGTCGTCCATGGCGCGCACGCCCCGCCAGACCAGGCCGAGGACCCGCGATGGGAACGTGAGCTTATGGGGATCGTCGCCGGCCCCGACGCACATCGGCGCGATCGGCTGGAGGACGGTGTTGCGGAGGTTCCGCTCGTAGACCTCGACCTCGACGAGCCGCTTGACCCCGCCGAGCGCGCTCTCGTCGCTGGTTTCCGCCAAGGCCTGACGCAGGCTTCCGACGACCTTGTCAGGCGCGGATTCCACCAGGGTGCGGACAATCGCGATCTTGCGCTCGGACAGCGCGGCCATGGACCTCAGGCTCCGGCAGAACGCCGTTAGGCGGAAAAGATGCCTCCGGGCCGGTTAAGGCTTTACGAAGTCAGGGCTTTTTACGCCTCGGCGCGCGGCAGTTCGACCGCGACCAATAGTCCGCCGAGCGGAGAATCGCCGAGCGTGAGCGAGCCGCGGTAGGCGCGCGCCAGCTCGTCGACGATGGAGAGGCCGAGGCCCGAGCCCGGCGCGTTCTCGTCCAGGCGTGCGCCGCGGCGGATCACCTCGTCGCGGCGGTCCGGCGGCAAGCCTGGCCCGTCGTCCTCGACCGTAAGGCGCAGGCGTTCCGGCCCGGCGGCCGCCGCGCGGACCCGGATCTTGCGATCGCCGAATTTGCCGGCGTTCTCCATGGCGTTGCCGGCGATCTCCATGAAGTCCTGCCGCTCGCCCAGGAAGTACAGCTCATCGGGCGCGTCCCAGTCGATCTGGACGCCCTTGGCCCGAAAGATGCGCTCCAGCGTCCGGGCCAGCTCGTCCAGCACCTCGGCGACCGAGGTCCGTTCACCCTGCCCCTGGCTGCGGGCGGCGGCGCGGGCGCGGCGCAGGTGATGGTCGACCTGCTGGCGCATCACGTCGGCCTGGCGGCTGACCACCTCGGCCAGGGGGCCTGGGCGCTGGCTCGCCTCGGTCATCATCACCGAGATCGGCGTCTTCAGAGCGTGCGCCAGGTTGCCGACGTGGGTGCGCTGGCGCTCCACGGTCTCCTGGTTATGGGCGACCAGGGCGTTCAGTTCGTCGGTCAGGGGCTTCAGCTCGGTTGGGTAGTCGGCCTGCAGGCGATCGACCTTGCCCCGCCGCACCTCGGCGACCTCCTGGCGCAGGCGGAACAGCGGCCTCAAGCCCACCTGCACCTGCACCACCACCGCCAGGATCAGCCCCAGCCCCAGCAGGGCGAAGGCGATGGCCGTGGTGGTGAAGAAGTTGCGCACGTCCCGGTCGATGGGGCGGCGGTCCTCGGCGGCGATGAACACCAGCGGCGCATCGCGGCCCGGCAGGCTGGTCCAGCGCGCCACGACCCGCAGCCGCTCGCCCGGCTGCACCCCCGGCGCGTCGAAAGCGATCGGCTTGCGCGGGTTGGCCCGCAGCCGGTCCGGCAGGTCGGCGGGGATCTTGAGCGAGGAGTCCCACAGGGATCGGGAGGGCACCAGGCTGCGCACCCCGCCCCCGGCCACGGGCTCGGCGATGTCCCAATAGCGCCCGGAGTAGGCGCGCAGCGCGCGCTGATCGGTGAGCGCAGGGGCCACCACGTCGCCGTCCTCGATGGTCGAACCCGAGATCAGGTTGTCGATGAGGTCCGAGAGACTGGCGTCGAACCGCCGCAGCGCCGCCTGCTGGAACAGCAGGGCCAGCACGACGGCCGCGATGACCAGGGCCGCGAAGCTCCAGCCGACGGCCAGCAGGGCCAGCCGGCGGGCGAGCGACGGACGGGTCAGGCCCGCCGGCAGCTTCACGAGCCGGCGTTCTCCGCGTCCACCTCGTCGGCGGGACAGATGAGGCGATAGCCGAGGCCGCGCACGGTCTCGATCCGATCCGGTCCGATCTTCTTGCGCACGCGGCCGATGAACACCTCGATGGTGTTGGAATCGCGGTCGAAGTCCTGGTCGTAGAGGTGCTCCACCAGCTCGGTGCGGCTGATCACCCGACCCTGGTGCATGATCATGTAATGCAGCAGGCGGTATTCCAGCGAGGTGAGCCGGAGCGGCTCGCCGTTCACGCTGGCGCGCGCGGCACGCGGATCCAAACGCAGACCGCCGCACGCCAGGTTAGGCGTCGCGTGGCCGGCCGACCGGCGCAGCAGGGCGCGCAGGCGGGCCAGCAGTTCCTCGGTATGGAACGGCTTGGTCAGGTAGTCGTCGGCGCCCGCGTCGAAGCCGGCCACTTTCTCGCTCCAGGCCCCGCGGGCGGTCAGGATCAGCACCGGCGTGGTCATGTTCTCCCGCCGCCAGCGCTCCAGCACCGAGACCCCGTCCACCTTGGGCAGGCCCAGGTCGAGGATGATGGCGTCATAGGGTTCGGTCTCGCCGAGGAACTGGGCCTCCTCGCCGTCGGGGGCGTGATCGACCGCATAGCCGGCGTCGCCGAGCGCCAGCTTCAGCTGCCGCGACAGGTCCGGATCGTCTTCAACAAGCAGGATGCGCACGTCCGCGTCCCTTCCTTCCTGGGAAACTTAAAAGAGCTCAGCCGCCCTGGCGACCGATCACCTGGCCCGACTCGGCGTCCACGACGAAGACCACCACCCGGCCGTTCTCCATCTGCCACTGGACATAGTAGGCGGGCCGGCCGCCGGCATCGCCCATGGTGCTGTTCAGGTGGCGGCCGGGATAGCGGGACGCAAGCATGCTCAGAACGCGCGACAGCGGCACCTGGCGCCGCGCCTGGTCCTGGCCGCCGCCGGTCAGCACCATCATGCCGCGGTCGCGCGCTTCCGCGACGACGGGCGTCGTCACGGTCGCAGCGAGCAGGGCGAGGGCGAAGAGGCGTTTCATGCAACCCGTCCTAGACGCAGGCGACTGAACCCGGCCTGAACGCCGGCATCAGGGTTCCTTAGCTTAAGCGCGGCGCTTCGGCGAATAGGGGCGCTTGGCCTTCTGCTCTTCGGCGAACGCTTCGAGCGCCGGATCGGCGCCTTCGGGCAGGGTGACCACCAGGCGGGCAAACAGGTCGCCGCGCTGGCCGCGCGCATCGGACAGGCCCCGGCCCTTCAGCCGCAGGCGCGTGCCGGTGTTTGCGCCCTTGGGCACCGAGACGTTCACCGGGCCGTCCGGCGTCGGCGCCTCGACCTTTCCGCCCAGCACGGCGTCGTAGAAGGTCACGGGGAGGTCCATGACGAGGGCGTCGTCCTCGCGGCGGTACAGCGGGTGCGGCTTGACGTTGATCTCGATGAACGCGTCGCCCGCGCCGGAGCGGCCTGGCGAGCCCTGGCCTTTCAGGCGCAGGGTCTGGCCCGTCTGGGCGCCCTTGGGGATGGTGACGTCGATCGTGCGGCCATCCGAGAAGGCGATACGCTGCTTGCCCCCGCGGATCGCATCCACGAGGTCGATCTCCAGCTTCGCCCGCACGTCGGCGCCCCGCTGGGAGAAGCCGCCGAAGCCGCCGCCAGCGCCGCCGGCGCGGCCGCCACGTCCACCGCCGCCGAACATCTCACCCAGAATGTCGCCGAGGTCGGCGCCCTCGAAGGTCTCGGTCCGGAAGCCGCCGCCCCGTTGGCCGAAGCCACCCCCCGGTCCGCCGCCCCAGGGGCCGCCGCCCGGGAAGCCCTGGGCCGTCTCGCGGCCATCGGCGTCAATCAGGCCGGCGTCGAACTTCTTGCGCTTCTCGGCGTCACCGACGATGTCGAACGCCGCGCTCACCTTCTTGAAACGTTCCTCGGCCGCCTTGTTGCCGGGGTTGGTGTCGGGGTGGTTTTCCTTCGCGAGCTTGCGAAAGGCCTTGCGGATCTCGTCCGCAGAGGCTGTCCGGGAAACGCCCAGCTCCTGATAGGGGTCGCGCGCCAAGCTCTTCAGAATCCTCGAAAGACCGTGCCTAGGGTGTGACTAGTAGATTGGGCCGGCGGTTCCGTCACGCAAGCCGTCATGTGATAAAATTACAACACCCATCGCCCGACGATTTATGAAGCGGGAGCTAGAGCCCGTCCCGTTCGGCCATCAGGTCCCAGGCCGCGAAGTCGAGCGCGTCCTCGGGATCGGCCAGCGCCGTCTCGTTGATGGTCTGCCCGCGCACCGAAATGCCCGCGCGATGCACGCTTTCCGGGTCGCCAGAGATCAGTGGGTGCCACTCGGCCAGGTCGCGGCCCTCGTGCAGGCGGCGATAGGCGCAGCTCTTGGGCATCCACTCCAGCGCCTCTATGTTGTGCGGGGTCAGCTTGATGCAGTCCGGCACATGCCGGTGGCGGTCAGCGTAGTTCGAGCAACGGCAGGCTGCGGAATCGAACAGCTTGCAGTGGACGCGGGTGGGGATGACCTCCCCCGTCACCTCATCCTCGAAGCGCACCAGACAGCAGAGCCCGCAGCCGTCGCACAGGCTCTCCCACTCGGCGACGGTCATCTGCTCGAGGGTCTTTCGCCGCCAGAAGGGTTCGCCCGTCATCGCGCGGATGTAAGCCCGGCAGGCCGGTGACAGAAGCGCGAACTTGCGTCGCAGCCCGCAACCTCTATGTGGAGCGCCTCCATGAGAGCTCCGATACTGGCCTTGAAGGAGGTCCGTCTGGCCGACGGGCCGGTGATGCTGTTCGACGGCGTAGACCTCGCGCTGGATGCGCGAACGCGCGCCTGCCTGGTCGGGCGCAACGGCGCGGGCAAGTCGACGCTGCTGCGCATCCTGGCCGGCCAGATCGAGGCGGACGCGGGCGAGCGCACCGTCACCCCCGGCACGACCATCGCCTATGTGCCGCAGGAGCCCGAGATCACGGGCGCGACCGTGCTGGACCATGCCACCTCGGGCGGTGCGCCGGCGCACCAGGCCGAGGCGGCGCTGCAGGCCTTCGGCATGGACCCTGCCAAGACGGCCCAGGGCCTTTCGGGCGGCGAGACCCGCCGCGTCGCCCTGGCCAAGGCGTTCGCAGAGGACCCCGACGTCATCCTGCTGGACGAGCCCACAAACCACCTGGACATCCTGGCCATCGAGACCCTGGAGGCCGAGATCGCCGCCAGCCGGGCGGCCGCGCTGATCGTCAGCCACGACCGCGCCTTTCTCGAACGCGTGACCCAGCGGTGCTTCTGGCTGGAGCATCGGCTCGTGCGCCGCCTGGACGCCGGGTTCGCCGGCTTCGAAACCTGGGTCGAGAAGATCGAGGCCCAGCAGGCTGAGGAGGCCCGCCGCCAGGACAAGCTGCTGGAGCGCGAGCAGCACTGGATGGAGCGCGGCGTCACCGCCCGCCGGGCCCGCAACGAAGGCCGCCGCCGTCGCCTGCTGGCCCTGCGCGAAGCCAAGTCCGAGCGCCTGCGCGAGACCCGCGGCAGCCTCAACATCGGCCTCGATTCGTCCGGCGTCTCCGGCAAACGCGTGGTGGAGGCCAAGGGCCTGTCCAAGGCCTTTGGCGACCGCGTGATCCTCAAGGGCTTCTCGACCCGCATCCTGCGCGGCGACCGCGTCGCCATCGTCGGCCCGAACGGCGCGGGCAAGACCACGATGGTCAAGCTGCTGCTGGGCGAACTGGAGCCGGATGAAGGCTCGGTGAAACTCGGGACCAACCTCACGGTCACCTACATCGACCAGGCCCGCGCGGCCCTCTCGCCCGAGATGACGCTGAAGGACGTGCTGACGCCCCTGGGCGGCGACCAAGTCCTGGTGCGCGGCCAGCCGAAGCACGTGAACGCCTACGCCAAGGACTTCCTCTTCAAGGACAGCCAGCTGCGCCAGCCGGTGAAGAGCCTGTCGGGCGGCGAACGCAACCGCCTGCTCCTGGCCCGGGCCCTGGCCAACCCGGCCAACGTCATGGTCCTGGACGAGCCGACCAACGACCTCGACATGGACACCCTCGACCTGCTCGAGGATCTGCTGGCCGACTACGAAGGAACCCTCATCCTCGTCAGCCACGACCGCGACTTCATCGACCGCCTGGCCACCTCGACCATCGGCCTTGACGGAAGCGGCCGCGCTGTGGAGACGCCCGGCGGCTGGCAGGACTTCATGCGGCAGAACCCGGGCTTCTTCGGCGCGGTGGCCAAGATCGAGCCGCCGAAGGCTGCGCCGAAGCCGGCGGCCGCGCCCAAGGCGGCGTCCAAGCTCTCCTACAAGGATCAACGGCGCCTCGCGGAGCTCGAGACCCTGGTCGCCGAGATGCCGGGCAAGATGGCCACGCTGGAGGCCGCCCTGGCCGATCCCAACCTCTATTCCCGCGACCCTGCCGGCTTCGATCGCTACAGCCGCGCGCTGGAGGCGGCTCGCGCTCAGCTGGCCGCCGCCGAGGAGGAGTGGCTCACCCTTGAGGAGCGCCGCGAGGCCCTGGAATCCGGGCGCTGAACGCTTTCCTGTGCACAGCTTTCGATGCCTGATTCTCCAGCGGAATTGCGCACCGCGTTAAGACTTATCAACCATTCCGCCACAGCTTTTTGACAGCCCCGCAGCCCGCGGCGTTGTTGGCCCGCTTGCGTCATAAAAGCTTCAGGCGCACCGTCCTCTTGCCGACAGGAACTGCGGCGCGGGCGGACGGAAAGGCCGGCAACGGCGGACCCGAAAACCAGGCGGGCGGAGTGGCTGGTCCAAGGCGAGAAACCGGGGCGACCCGGGATCGAACCGGACGGTTGGTCATCGGCGGTCGAAGACGAAACGGGGCGACCCGCGACAGAACCGACGGTTGGCCTGGAAGGCGCAGATCCCCCAACGGATCTGTATGAGAGGGCGACGCTCCGGGCGACCGGGACGCCGCCCTCTTGCTATGTGCGGTACGCCTCCGTGCCGCGCGTTGCGCGCCGGGGGAGGATGGCCCTACCTTCGCGGCGCTTCACGTCGAGGGTTTCCATGAAAGCGTTGCGCACCCTGGTCCTGGCGGCCGCCGCCCTGCTGGCCGCCTGTTCGCCGAAAGAGGCCGCCAAGGCTCCCGCCGCGGACGCGCCGGTGACGCTGCGCTTCGCCACCGACTGGCGGGCCCAGGCCGAGCACGGCGGCTTTTACCAGGCGCTGGCGTCCGGCGAGTATGCGAAGCGCGGCCTGAAGGTGGAGATCGTCCAGGGCGGGCCCGGCGTGAACGTCCCGCAGCTCCTGGCCTCGAACGCCGTCGAGCTGGGCATGGGCTCGAACAGCTTCATCGTCATGAACCTGGCCCAGGAGGGCGTGCCGGTGAAGGCCGTCGCCGCCTTCATGCAGAAGGACCCCCAGGTCCTGATTGCCCATCCCGGCACGGGCGTGGACAGGATCGCAGACTTGAAGGGTCGTCCGATCCTGCTGTCCGACGCCTCGGTCACCGCCTTCTGGGTCTGGCTCAAGGCCAAGTACGGCTTCACCGACGACCAGGTGCGCAAGTACACCTTCAACCCGGCGCCCTTCCTGGCCGACAAGCGCGCGGCCCAGCAGGGCTATGTGACCAGCGAGCCCTACGTGATCGAGAAGCAGGCCGGCCTGAAGCCCAAGGTCTTCCTGCTCGCCGACGAAGGCTATCCCGGCTACGCCACCATGGTGCTGGCCACGGACGGCCTGATCGCGAAGAACCCGGCGGCGGTGAAGGCCTTCGTCGAAGCCAGCGCAAAAGGCTGGACCGATTACCTGACCGGCGACCCCTCGGCCGCCGACGCGCTGATCCGGAAGGACAATCCGGAGATGACCCAGGACGTCCTCGACCAGGCGCGCGAGAAGATGAGGAGCTACGGCATCGTCAGCGGCGACCAGGGCGCGCCCGTGGGGGCCATGACCGACGCGCGCTGGAAGGCCTTCTACGACGTCGCCGCCGCCCAGGGTGTCTATCCCAAGACCCTCGATTACCGGCGCGCCTACACCCTGCAGTTCGTCCCCCAGTGAGCATCGTTCAGCTGACGGACGTCGAGGTCGACTACGACCGCGGCCGAGCGCTGGGGCCGCTAACCCTCGGCGTGGCGGCGGGGGAGACGGTGGCGCTGGTGGGACCCTCCGGATGTGGGAAGTCCACGGCGCTGCGCCTGCTCGCCGGGCTGGAGGCGCCGACCCGGGGCGCCATCGCCCGAATGACGGGGCGGGGCGAGACCGCCGTGGTCTTCCAGGCGCCGACCCTGGCGCCATGGCTGTCCGCCCAGGCTAATGTCGCATTGCCGCTGGAGCTGGCCGGCGTGGCGAAGGCCGAGGCGCACGAGCGCGCTGCGGCGGCGCTAGCTCGGGTGGGCCTCAGCGGCGCCGAGGCGAAGCGGCCTGTGCAGCTCTCCGGCGGCATGGCCATGCGCGTGTCGCTTGCGCGCGCCCTGGTCACCGAACCGCGGCTCCTGCTGCTGGACGAGCCGTTCGCGGCGCTGGACGAGATCACCCGCCGCGCCCTCGCCGACGACGTGCTGTCGCTATGGGCGGCCTCGAAGCCGGCCATCGTCTTCGTCACCCACAACGTCGAGGAGGCCGTCTACATGGCCTCGCGCGTCGTGGTTCTGACCCGAGGGCCCGGCCGCATCGCCGCCGACTTCGCGGTGGCGGGCCCCATTCCGCGTCCGCCGCACTTCCGCGCCGAGGCGGACTTCCGCGCCACGTCCGAAGCGGTGTCCGCCGCCCTGGCCGAGGGGATCGCCGCATGAGCCGCCTGGCGCCCGTCGTCCTCGCGGCGCTTCTCCTCGCCGCCTGGGAGATCGCCTGCCGGGCGCTGGACGTGCCCGCCTACTTCCTGCCCGCGCCCTCGGCCGTCGCCGTGGCGCTCTGGCGGCACCTGCCGACGCTGGTCGCGGCGGCGGGGCACACGCTGTCCACCGCGGTCATCGCGCTGGTGATTGCGAGCCTCATCGCCCAGGCGCTGGCGATCCTCACGGCGCTCAGTCCGCTGCTGGACCGCGCCATCCGGCCTCTGGCCTCAGTGGTGCAGGTGACGCCGGTGGTGGCGATCGCGCCGCTGCTGCTGATCTGGGCCGGCCTGGACCATCCGGGGCGCGCCCTGGTCGCCCTGGCGGTGCTGGTGGCGTTCTTCCCGATCTTCTCGGGCGCAACGGCGGGCCTGCGGTCGGCCGACCCGGACCTCGAGCGGCTGTTCACCCTCTATGGCGCGGGTCGCTGGCAGCGGGTGACGCGGCTGCGACTGCCGTCGGCCGTGCCCTTCCTGCTGGAAGGCCACAAGGTGGGCGCAGGGCTGGCCCTGATCGGCGCCGTGGTGGCCGAGTTCGGCGCCGGCTCGGGCAAGGTGCAGGGCCTGGCCTGGCAAATGCTCGACGCCGGCAACAAGCTGCAGACCGCGCGGATGATCGCCGCCCTGGTGGTGCTGGGCGCCATGGGCGTCGCCCTGCACGCGCTGTTGGAGGCCGTGGAGCGGGTCGGCCTCAAATGGTGGCGCGGCCGCTAGCTACTTGGCGGCCTGCTGCACGGGCTTGAGGTCGAAGCGGACCGGCACGCGGACCTTGGCGCCCACCGTGGGCATGCCCTCGGCGCTCATGAGTCCCACCTGGAACTTCGGCGCCAGGGCCAGGACGGCAGGCCCGAAGCCCTGCCCCGCCGGCTCCTCGCGATCGACCGCGCAGCCGCTGAGCGAGCCGCCGGCCTGCACATCGCAAACCAGGGTGACGCGGATGTTGTTCGGGCCACCCTCCTTGTGCGGCACGGCGGCCTGCATGTCAGTGACGCTGGGCAGGGCCGTCCACTGCGGGGTCTTCACCGTCACGACACCGCCCTTGGCCAGGTCGGGGGAGAAGGTCACGGGGATCCGCACCTCGGTGTCCTTCGCCACGCCGCTGGCCTTCAGCGAATGCTGGGCGAGCTTTCGGGCGGCGGAGCCGAAGCCATAGCCGCGGGGCGTCTCGCCGAGGATGTCGCAGGCCATCATCGCTCCGCCGCGGCCGGCGGTGCACATCAGTTCGGCGGCGCCCCCGACCCCGTCGGCCTTGGCCTTGGCGGGATAGACGGCCGCCATCTCGGCGGCGGTCGGGGCGGCGGACCACACCGTCTGGGCGGCGGCAGGCGCGGCGGCCCAGAGGGCGATCAGGCAAACAGCGGGCGCAATCGTGCGGGACATGGCGGCTCCTCCTCCGCGCGAGGATGCGCCGTCAGGACAATCCTGAGAAGGCGTCCCGCGTAACCTTGCGACGAACGGTTACGCCCGCGCTACGGCGCGCCCGCCATGGCCTCTTCGAGATCGAACCTCAGCGGAACCCTCACCGATCCCCCGATTACGGGGAGGCCTTCCGGCGTCCACACGGCAACCCGGAACCGCGGCGCCAGCGCGACCGCCGACGCGCCGTAGCCTAGGCCTGCGGGGTCCTCGGATTGCACCTTGCAGGCTCGGAGCGCGCCCTGCTCAGCGACTTTGCAGAGCATCACGACACGGGCCTTGTAGACCTTCGCGGCGCGGGCCGCGGGCGAGACGACACTCGTGAAGTCGTCCATGTCGGGAAACGCCAGCCAGTCCGTCTTGCCGATCACAGGAGAGGTGGTGTCCAGCGTCTCGGCCGCGAAGCTGACCCGAAGGTGGACGCGGCTGCCCGCAACGCTGGCGCCCTTCCCGTCGTCCGTCGGCGTAGCGAAGAGAGGGCTCAGGGACCGAGCGGCCGGGCCGAAGCCATAGCCCTCGGGGGATTCGTGCAACGGCCGGCAGGCGGATACCCGGCCGTCCTTGTCGACCCGGCAGTCGAGGGTCGCGCTGCCGCTCACCTTCTCCGCCCGCGCTTTGGCTGGGTAGGCCGCAAGGACATCCGCATAGGACGGCGCCTGTCGCCAGGGTAGGTCGGTGAACACCCTCTCGCCCCTGAAGTCGGTGTCGGTCACGGGCCGCAGGCGCGAGCCGGTGGCCTTGTCGGGCGTGGGAAAGGCGATGGGAATGCGCACGGTCGCCTCAATCGGCGCACCGCCCTTGAGCGCCGGCTTCATCATGAACTGCGGCGACAGGGCCAGCGCCGCGCCGCCGAACCCGCCGCCTTTCGGCGTCTCTTCGACAACCTGGCAGGCACGCAGCGCCCCTTGCACCGTAACGGTGCAGGACAACGTGGCCTTGCCGCCGTAGCCCTCCTTGAGGGCGCGGGCAGGCCACACGGACTGCAGGTCCATCAAGGACGGGCGCTTGACCCACTCGGGGCCCCGATCCTGGGCGTCAGCGGCCGACGAGACGAGCATGGCCGCAGCCAAGGCCACCGGTTGTAGTTTGATCATGAGAACACCCCCGCTTGAACCTAAAGCGGTTCGGTACGCGCGGGGAAGCGCCTACCCCTGCGACCGCTCGTGCAGGTCGTGGAGGCGGTCGATGGCTTCGTTGGCGACGACGCTGAGCGAGCGCAGGCCGTGCTCGGCGAAGACGTCGAGGGCCGCGTCCAGGGCCATGAGGGCGGCTGCGCGCTCGCCGCGATCCTTGCCCGTCATGCTCATGCGGGCTTCGTACAGCCGCGCCAGATGCAGTTGGGCCAGGGCCCAGCCGACCGGATCGCGGCGGGGCGAGAGGGCCGCGAGCTCGATCTTCATGGCCGCCTCGGCGGCGTCGAGGACGGCGGCATCGCCGGTGAGTTCGGCGTTACGGGCCAGGCAGACGGCGCGCGCGCCGGCCGCCACGCCGCGCAGCGGCAGGGTCGGGGTCTCCTTCAGCACCAGGCCAGCGCGGTCGTAGCAGGCCACCGCATGCTCGAAGGCCCGGGGGTCGTTCGAGGCCTCGCCCAGCGCCTGCAGCGCCTGGGCCAGGGCCACCTGGGTGCGCGCCCAGTCGAGGGGGCTGTGTTCGCGGGTCAGGCTGTCGAGCGCCAGGGCGAGCGCGCCGGCGCCGGCGGCCAGGGCGTCCACGTCGCCGACCGCCTCGCCGCGCAGCGCCAGGGCCTGGCCGTGGGCGATCTTGGAGCGCGCCCACGTGAGCGGCTCGTAGGCGGCGTCCAGGCGCTCGCCGGCGGCGGCGGCCTCGCGGGCGGCCATATCGAGCAGGTCGCCGTCCTTCAGACGGGCGCCCCAGCCGCAGAGCAGGTCGGCGCGGATCAGGCGGGCCTCGGCGGCCAGGGCCCGGGCGGCGGTGACGCGCTTGGCGATGGCGTCCAGGGCGGCGATCGGCGGGTTGAAGCGGAGGGCGAAGGCGCGCGCCTCGGCGGCGTCCATGTGGTCCAGTTCGCGGCGGCCCTCGATGGCCAGCAGGCCCACATCGGCCAGCGGGGCGGCCAGGCCGCCCTTCACGTAACCGCGGGCCTCGCGGAAGGCGACCTCCGCCGCGGCGTTCAGGCCTGGATCGCCGAAGATCTCGGCGCCCAGCAGGGCGCAGAAGGCCTGCTCGCAGCGGGCGCGGGCCCAGCCGTCGCGGCGGTGAGCGCCTTCGAAGCCGGCGGCGGCGGTCTCGGCGCCAGCGGCGGCCTTGCGCAGGGCCACGGGGTCGCCGGTGCGGCGGGCCACCTCACGCCAGACGATAGCGGCCTCCAGCCGGCGGCGCGGCTTGTCCTTGGCGCTGATCCGGCCGGCGGCGATGTCGGCGGCCTTGGCCTCCTGGGCTAGCAGCGGCGAATCCAGCAGCTCCAGCAGCGACGAGTCGCCACCGGTCAGCCCGTCGTTGGGCGCCTTGCCACGATCATTGGCGAAGAAGCGCTTGAGTTCCCGACCCAACTCGAACATCGGCCCGCTCCGGCCTGTTGCGCGTCCCACGTTGGAACGTCCCTCACAGGCTTTGCTGGAACACAGCAAACCCGGAGCCGCGGGCTTTAACAAGTCATTAACTTGCGATGTATGGTTAACAACGGCGCTTTTTCACACGAGTAAAGCGCTGAAGTTTAACAGATTTGCGCTTTCCGGTTGTTAATCTTCGTTAAGCGAACAGGCTCGCCTGCTCCTCTGACCCCAGGATTCGCCAGTCGCCGGGCGCCAGGTCGGCCGGCAGGTCCAGGCCGCCGATCCGGTCGCGGTGCAGGGCCGTGACGTGGTTGCCGACCGCGGCGAACATGCGGCGGACCTGGTGATATCGCCCCTCGGTGATGGTCAGCCGGGCCCGGTTCGGGCCGGTAGGCTCCAGGATCGCGGGCGCCAGAGGCTCGGTCTCGCCCTCCAGCATCAGGGTCCCGGCGGCGAAGACCTCGGCCTCCCCGCCCTCCAGCGGGCGGTCGAGGGTGGCGACATAGCGCTTGGCCACGTGGCTCTTCGGCGAAATCACCCGGTGCAGGAACGGGCCGTCGTCGGTGATCAGCAGGAGGCCGGAGGTCTCCTTGTCGAGGCGGCCGATGGTGGAGAGCGCCGGCATCCGGGCGCGCCAGCGGGCAGGCAGCAGCTCGTAGACGCTGCGGCCGGCCTCCCGGTGCGAGCACACCACGCCCAGCGGCTTGTGCATGACGAGAGTCAGCGGCGCGGGCGGATCGACGGGCTTGCCGGCGATCGTCATCCGCTGGGGCAGGTCGGCGGCGATCGGCACCTTTGCGCCGGTGTCCTTCAGGACCGCGCCGTCGAGGACGATCTGGCCCTTGGCGACCAGCGCTGCGACTTCGCGGCGCGAGCCGTAGCCTAGGTTGGCCAGCAGGCGGTCGAGCCGGGCCATCGGGACCTTGCCGCTCATCGCCGCGCCTCGAAGATCTTGTAGCCGCCGGCGTCGGCGCGGACCTGGGCGCTCTGGAAGGCGGCGGCCAGCGGCGCCTCGTAAGGCAGGTGCCGGTTCGCCACCAGCCAGCAGACGCCGCCGGGCTTCAGCATGGCGGCGGCGGCGCGGAGGAAGGCGACGCCCAGTTCCCGGTCCTCGGTCCCGCCGTCGTGGAAGGGTGGGTTCATGACCACGAAGTCGAGGGCTGAGAGCCGGTCGCCCAGCGCGCGCACGTCTGCCCAGAGCACCCGCGCGCGGGTGTCGTCCAGATTGTGCTCGGCGCAGGCCGTGGCGCGGCGGTCGATGTCCACGCAGGTCAGGCCGGTCACCGCGGGCGAGGCCAGGATCCGCTGGGCCAGGAGGCCGACGCCGCAGCCGAGGTCGGCCCCCTGCCCGGCCAGCGGCGGCAAGCGCTCGATCAACGCCGCGCTGCCCGCATCGAGACGGTCCCAGCTGAAGACGCCGGGCTGGGTCCAGGCCCCGAGGGATGGCGACACCCGCGGGGCGCCCGCGGCGATGGCCTCGGCGAGACCGGCTGGCGCGGCTGGCCGGGTCACGCGGCAGAAGCGGTGATGGCGCCGGGCGTCCTCGACAACCTTGCCGCCGAAGCCCTCCAGCGCCTTCTTCAGGCGGGAGCCGCCCTTGTCCTTGGGCGCGAAGGCCAGCAGCGGCGCGCCAGGCTTCAGGACCCGCAGGGCGTGGGCCAGCACATAGTCGCGCTCCAGAACCCCGCCGGGCGCGAGGACCACGGCCTCGTCCACGCTGGCGTCGGCCGTGGCCGCGAGGTCCTGCGAGCCGACGATCAGCGGCGAGACCTGGACGGCGCCGGCCGGGACGTCGACGAGGCCGGGGGCGGGAGCGCCGTAGACGATGGCGGTCACGACCTCACCTCCCCTACGCCCGCTCCTTGGAGCGTTCGAAGCGGACCTTGGGATAGCGGTCGGCGGCGTAGCCGACGTCCCAGGAGCTCTTGGCCAGGAACACGGGCTGGTCGTCGATGTCGGTCCCCATGGCCGAGCGGTGCTTGCCGATGAAGTCTTCCAGGTCGGCCTTCTCGCCCAGGATCCAGCGGGCCTCGCCGAAGGGGCTGGGCTCGAAGATCACGTCGAGCTGGTATTCCTCGCGCAGGCGGTCGGCCATGACCTCGAACTGGAGCTGGCCCACCGCGCCCACGATGAAGTCCGCGCCGAGGCTGGGACGGAAGAGCTGGGTGACCCCCTCCTCCGCGAGGCTTTCCAGGGCCCGCTTCAGGTGCTTGGCCTTCAGCGGGTCCTTGACCCGGACGCGCTGCAGGATTTCCGGGGCGAAGTTGGGCAGGCCGGCGAAGCGGATCGTCCCGCTTTCCGACAGACTGTCGCCCACCCGCAGCACGCCGTGGTTCGGGATGCCGATCACGTCGCCCGCGTAGGCGTCCTCGGCCAGCTCCCGGTCGGAGGCGAAGAACATCATCGGGGCGTTCACGGAAAGCTGCTTGCCGGTGTTCTGGACCTTGAGCTTCATGCCGCGGCTGAACCTGCCCGAGCACAGCTTCAGGAAGGCGATCCGGTCGCGGTGGTTCGGGTCCATGTTCGCCTGGACCTTGAAGACGAAGCCGGTGACTTCCCGGTCTCCGGGGGCGACGTGGGTGTCCTCGGCTCCCTTGCGAGCGGCCACCGCCTTGGGTGGCGGCGCGTAGGCGCCGAGGCCTTCCAGCAGCTGGTCCACGCCGAAGTGGCGCAGGGCCGAGCCGAAGAAGACCGGGGTCATGTGCCCTTCAAGGAAGGCCTGCGGGTCGAAGGCCTTGAGGCCGCCCATGGCCAGCTCGGCGTTCTCGCTGAGCTCCTCCTGCTCGTCAGGCTCCAGGTAGCGGACGACGGCATTGCCCTTGAACGGGATGGCGGGCGGGTGGCCATCGTCCTCGTCCGGTCCGCCGCCGCCCTTCTTTTGGAACGGCAGGAAGCGGTCGCGGCGCAGGTCCAGCATGCCCTTGAAGCGGCCCCCCGAACCCGCGGGCCAGTAGAGGGGCGAGGGATCGAGCGCGAGCTTGGAGGACACCTCGTCCAGCAGCTCGAACGGATCCTGCGCCTCGCGGTCCATCTTGTTGATGAAGGTGACGATGGGGATGTCCCGCATCCGGCAGACCTCGAACAGCTTCAGGGTCTGCGGCTCGATGCCCTTGGCGGCGTCCAGCACCATGACCGCGGCGTCGGCGGCGGTGAGGGTCCGGTAGGTGTCTTCCGAGAAGTCCTCGTGGCCCGGGGTGTCCAGCAGGTTGAACATCAGGCCGTCGTGGTCGAACGTCATCACCGAGGCCGAGACGCTGATCCCGCGCTCGCGCTCGATCTTCATCCAGTCGGAGCGGGTGCGGCGGTTCTCGCCGCGGGCGCGCACGGCGCCGGCCGCCCGGATGGCGCCGCCGGCCAGCAGCAGGTTTTCGGTCAGGGTCGTCTTGCCGGCGTCGGGGTGGGAGATGATCGCGAAGGTGCGCCGGCGGGCGGCCTCGGCGGCGGGAGAGGTGCTCATGGCCGGCGCCTATCACGCGGGGGCTCGTGGCGGAAGCGAGCACGATGGCGCGCGGGGCTGGGGGAGGAGAAGCGCAGAAGACGCGGAAGGGCGTCGGAGGCGGCGGCCCGCCCCCGGTGATTCAGCGTCGTCTGCGTGTCCTGGGACGGCGGTCGCGGACCGGCGTTCGGCGTCTGGGATGACGACGGGGAGGCGTGTATTATGCCCCCACATCATCTCGGGGGAGATTCCAAAGATGGCTACGGTCGCCGAGAGCGCGCCACCGATCGGCGGGCGCGACGAGGGCTTCTTTCTGGGCGGCGCCATCGCGATGGCGGTGGTGCTGATCGCAGGCTTTTCGCTGCAGTTGGCGATGGGCCGCTCGAGCTTCGCCGCGCCGCCGCTGGTCCACGCGCACGCCGTGGTGTTCATGGGGTGGATCGGCATCTACGTGCTGCAGAACGCCTTCGTGGCCACGGGGCGGATGGCGCTGCACCGCCGCCTCGGCTGGCTGGCCACCGGCTGGGTCGTGGCGATGCTGGTGCTGGGCTGGCTGGTGACGGTGGCCATGGTCCAGCGCGGGCAGGTCCCGTTCTTCTTCCGGCCGCTGCAGTTCCTGGTCTTCGACCCCATGACCCTGATCACCTTCGCCGGGCTGACGGCGGCGGCGATCCTGCTGCGGCGGCGTACCGACTGGCACCGGCGTCTGCACTTCAGCGCCATGGCGCTGCTGCTGGGGCCGGGTTTCGGCCGGCTGCTGCCTATGCCGCTGCTGATCCCCTGGGCCTGGGAGGCGACCCTGGCCGTGTCGCTGATCTTTCCGCTTGCGGGCATCGTCTGGGACCTGCGGCGCAGCGGCCGGGTCCATCCGGCCTGGGGCTGGGGCCTCGCCGCCATGGCCGGGTGCCTGGTCCTGACCGAGGCCATCACCTACAGCCCGGTCGGCGCGGCGCTCTACGAGGCGGTCACCGCCGGGTCGCCGGGGGCCTCCGTCGCGCCGCTCGATTTTCCGCCGCCACCCGCAGGCCCGCCACCGGCCTAGGCGCTGCGACGCCGCCGCGCGGGAGCCTTGGGCTCGGCGGCCTTCGGCGTCGAGACCTTGGGTGCGGCCGCCAGGGCCTCGTCCGGCATTTCGATGTCGATCTCCAGGGTGGAGACCTGTTCGCCGCGGTCCAGCTTCACCAGCACCCGGTCGCGATCGATGGGGATGTGGCGGGCGATGACCTCCAGGATCTCCTGCTTGAGGACGGCGGCCAGGTCCGCGCCGCCCGTGAGCGCGCGCTCGTGCGCCAGCAGGACCTGGAGCCGCTCCCGGGCCACGGGCGCCGAGGTCCGGTTTCGGGTGAAGAAGTTGAGGATGCTCATCCTACTTCGCTCCTTTCAGGAGCTTCGAAGGACCGATGACGGCGCTCCGAAGCCTTGGCGGAGGAGGGCTCATGCCGCCGCCCTCTTGCCGAACAGGCGGGTCATGAAGCCCTGCTTTTCCGGGCGCGGCGTGCGGACCGGCAGCGTCTCGCCGAGGAGACGGCGGGCGGCTTCGTCGTAGGCTCGCGCGGCGGGCGAGCCGGGGTTGTGCAGGGTGATCGGGCAGCCGAGGTTCGAGGCCGTCAGGACGTCCGGACTTTCCTGAACGATGCCCAGGAGGGGGATCGCCAGGATCTCCAGCACGTCTTCCACCGTCATCATCTCGCCGCGCGCGGCGCGCGCGGCGTCGTAGCGGGTGAGCAAGAGCTGCTTGTCGATGCGGCCGCCGCCCTCGGCCAGGCGGGTCTTGGAATCCAGCATGCCGATGATGCGGTCGGAGTCGCGGACGGACGAGACCTCGGGATTGGTCACCACCACGGCGGTGTCGGCGAACCGCATGGCCAGGGTCGCGCCCTTCTCGATGCCGGCGGGGCTGTCGCAGATGATCCAGTCGAAGCTTTCACGCAGCTCGTCGATGACCCGGCCGACGCCGTCCTCGGTGAGGGCGTCCTTGTCGCGGGTCTGGGAGGCGGGCAGCAGGGAGAGGTTCTCCAGCCGCTTGTCGCGGATCAGCGCCTGGGGAAGCTTGGCGTCGCCCTGGACGACGTTGACCAGGTCGAAGACCACCCGCCGCTCGGCGCCCATCACCAGGTCGAGGTTGCGCAGGCCGACGTCGAAGTCGACGACCACCACCTTGTGCCCGGCCCGCGCCAGGGACGCACCCAGGGAGGCCGACGAGGTGGTCTTGCCCACCCCGCCCTTGCCGGACGTGACGACGACAACCTTGGACATACTACTCACCGTTCCTTCCCCCGCCTTGCGGCGAGACCTTCAATCGAGCGTCGCGAGGCGGAGCGCACCGCGGTCGCAGCGGACCTGGACGGCCCGGCCGTGCAGGTCGGGACCCCAGTTCTCGGCGGTGCGGTAGAGCTGGTCGACGCCCACCAGCTCGGCTTCCAGGCGGCGGCAGAAGATCCGCGCACCGCCGGTCTTCAGTCCGGCGATGGCCCGGCCGCGGAGCGGGCCGTAGACGTGGATCGAGCCGCCCGCGATGACCTCCGCCCCCGAGGCGACGGAGCCCACGACGATAACGTCGCCGTCCTCGAACACGATCGACTGGCCCGAGCGGACCGGCCGCTCGATCAGGAGGGACGCGGCCGGCGGCGGCGCGACGGCGGCGGCAGGGCGTCCAGGGCGTCCGTCGACGCTGACGTCGCGGCCGTGGAGATTGGTGGGCAGGTCGGCCCAGGGCGTGCCGGCGAGCTGGGCGGCGGACGCGCCCTCGACCCCCACGATCCGCATGCCGCGGGCCGCGAGGCCTTCCATGGCCAGCGGCAGGCCATCGGCGCCGAGCACGTCGACCACGCCGGAGAGGTCGACCACCACCGGGCGGTCGGCGAACAGCCCCGGCGCGCCGTTGAGCTGGCGGTCCAGGGCGGCGAACCAGTCGGCGAACGGGGCCTCGGGCGCCAGGACCAGCGCCATGAAGCTGCGGCCCCGAATACGGACCCAGGGAAGCGTGTTCGCCTCGCCGTCCATGGCGCCCTCCGACCAATGGGAACGGGCGCCGCGATCCGCGCCCCCTTGGCCCCGGAGTCGGCGAGTCGTGAGGCAATCTTGCGGCCCGGCACAGCCGCAGAAAAGCCGTCATGAGGCCAAGCTTGAGGCCCCTCAGCGCGGCCGGATCTGCTCCATCGTGCATTGGCCCGGCGCCTTGTCCGGCCGCCAGCGGACGAGGCGCGTGCCGTGCCGGAAGCGGCCGCCGGTGACCTGGTCGTAGCGCACCTCCACCACCAGTTCGGGCGCGAGCGGGACCCATTGGGCCGAGCGTTCCGAGCTCCACCGGCTGGGCCCGCCCGGCGCGTCGCCGGTGAACCCCTGGCCTTTCAGCGCCAGCAGCTTGCGGGTGAGCGCCGGTCGCTCCGCATGCTTGATCGTCGAGGTGAACCCCACGTGGTTCAGCCGGCCGGCCGCGTCGTAGAGCCCGAGCAGGAGGGAGCCGACCTCCTCGGTCCCCTCAGCATAGCGGAAGCCGCCGACCACGCAGTCGGCGGTGCGGATCTTCTTGATCTTCAGCATGGCCCGCTCGCCGGGGACGTAGGGGCCGTCCAGGCGCTTGGCGACCACGCCGTCCAGGGAGGAGCCCGTGTCCTCCAGCCAGGTGCAGGCCTCCTCCCGCTTGGTCGAACCGGGCGAGAGGCGTAGCGCCGGGGCTTTTCCGAGCCGCTTGAACAGCGCCTCCAGCGCCTTCCGCCGGTCGGTGAGCGGCGCCTCCAGCAGGGGAGCGCCGTCGGCATCCATGAGGCAGTCGAACAGCATGAAGGCCGCCGGCTGCTCGGCCGCCAGCTTGCGGACGCGGCTCTCGGCGGGATGCAGGCGCATCTGCAGGGCCTCGAAGGACGGCTCGCCGTCCACGGCGATGGTCAGTTCGCCGTCGAGCACGAAGCGGTCGATTGGCAGGGCCGCGAGCGCGGCCACCATGTCGGGAAAGAAGCGGTTCAACGGCTTGCCCGACTTAGCCTTGAGCAAGACCTCGTCGCCGTCCCGGTAGGCCAGGCAGCGGAAGCCGTCCCACTTGGGCTCGAAGCGCCAGCCGCCGTCGCGCGGGATCTCGTCGACCAGCTTGGCCTCCATCGGGGCGAGGTCGAGCGGGACCGGAAGATCGCGGAGCATGGGGCGTGAAGCCGCCAGCGTCAGCCGCGTTCCACGGGCTCCACCAGGAAGTGGCGGCCCTCGCGGTCCTCGATCTCCACCACCCAGACGTCGGGATCGATGCGGACGGCGCGCTCGATGTAGCGGTCGAGGTCCGGCTCCTCCCGCGAGGCGGCCGGCTCCATCCAGATGCGCTCGCCGTCGCCGCGGGTCGCCTCGGACAGCAGGCGGGCGGTGCCGTCGGTGCGGTTCAGCACCTTGACCAGCACGGCCCCGGCCCGGGGATCGCCCTTGCGCGCCACCACGGCGAAGCCGCCGCCGATCTCGACGCGGCGGATGAGGGCGCCGACCCAGATGTCGGTGGAGAGCAGCATGGCTGGGACATTGCGGGGCGCGCCCGGGTCGTCAACCTTGGTTCAACACTACCGGCGTACAAGCGTCCGCTCAGACGGCCGGAACAAGGCCGCGCCAGATGGTGGACGCATGACGAGCACGCGCAGAAGCGCGAGGCCGGCGTCTCGGTGGATGGGGTTGATGGGGCTGGCGCTCGCCGCCGCGCCCGTTGCTGCGGCCGGGCAGCCGTCGGACCTGTTCTTCGAGCGTACGGTGATGACCGCGGCCGACGGACGCTGTCGCCTGTTCACGCCCGAGGTGTCGGCCGCCCTGGCTGCGGGCGCCGCCCAGGCGCGGGGCGCGGCCCTGCGCGCCGGCGTCGACCAGAAGACCCTGGCCGCCCGCGAGGCCGGCGCCCGCCGCTACGCCGCCCAGCTGAACTGCGCGAGCCCCCAGGTGCTGGCCGAGGCCGCCCGGGTGCAACAGGCGTTCTCCGGCTATTCGCGGGTCACCCGCATGACCTATCCCGGCGACGTGGCCGACTGGCGCGCCGACCGCGGCAGCGGCCGTAACGCCCGCTGGCGGCTGGCCCAGGACGCGGCCTTCGGCGGCCATCGCATGACCTTCGGACTGGCGGGCCGCGAGGGCGCTAACGCCCTGCTGGCCGTGGCCGACTTCACCGACAGCCAGAGCCCCTATGCCGCGCGGCTCGTGCTGCGCGACGCCAGCCGCACCATGGGCCCCTATCTGGACGCCCGGACCAAGAGCGCGCCGCTCAGCCGCAAGCTGCCGCCCCGCGGGGCCACGCGCACCTTCATGGCCGAGGCGCGCAGCGAGGCGGACGAGGGCCTGCTGCCCAAGGGCTCGGACGGGGGCTGGGCGTTCCGCTTCCCCGCCGCCGCGGCCCAAGCCCTGGCCGAGCTGGACCCGCGCGAGGCGATCGCGGTGGAGTTCCTGTTCTCTGGCGAGCGCGTGCGCACGGCCTACGTGGAGGTCGGCGACTTCGCGGCCGGCCGCGCCTTCCTGCAGGTGGCGTCCCGCTAGCCTTTCCGGCGCAGGGGCTCTTCGATCAGGGCCGACAGCACCGGCATGCGGATGGTGACGGTCGTCCCCTCGCCCACCGCGCTCTCCACCGTCATGTCGCCGCCGTGCAGGCGGGCGAAGGCGCGGACCAGGGACAGGCCGAGGCCCGAGCCGGCGGCCCGCTGCTCGGCGTCGCCGGCCTGCTCGTAGGGGCGGCCCAGGCGGTGCAGATCGTCCTGGGCGATGCCGACGCCGGTGTCGGCGACCACCAGCTCCAGCATGTCGCCGGCGCCCTGGACGGTGACGGTCACCGAGCCGCCGCGCGGGGTGAACTTCAGGGCGTTGGAGATCAGGTTGAGGGCGATCTGCTTGACCGCCCGCTTGTCGGCGTCGGCGTAGAGCGGGCCGATGGGCAGGACGCCGCGCAGGTTGACGCCCGAGCGGTCGGCCTGGCCGCGCATCAGCCGCAGGACGGCCGAGACGGCGTCGCGGGCGTCGAAGGTCTCGATGCTGAGCTCGAAGCGCTCGGCCTCGATTTTCGACATGTCGAGCACGTCGTTGATCAGCTCCAGAAGGTGCGTGCCGCTCTCGTGGATCAGTTCGGCGTATTCGGCGTAGCGGTCGCCCAGCGGGCCGAACAGGCGTTGCCGCATGATGTCGGAGAAGCCCATGATGGCGTTCAGCGGCGTGCGCAGCTCGTGGCTCATGTTGGCCAGGAAGCGGGACTTGCCGGCGTTCTGCTGCTCGGCCGTCACGCGTTCGGCCTCCAGGCGCCGTTCGCGCAGGGCCTGGTCGTGGGCGTCGCGGACCGCAGCCACCAGCCGGTCGGGGCCGGCCACGCGCAGGGTGATCTCCAGCGAGCCCTCGCCGTCGTCGGCGGGGATGACGTAGACGCTGGCCTTGCCGTCGCGGGCCGCGGTGTGGAGGGCGGTCGCCAGCAGGGGCAGGTCTTCGTCGGCCACCAGATGGCCGAGGCTGCGGGTGGCGAGATGGTCCGGCGTCTGGCCGGCGATGGCGGCGCCGGCGGCGTGCAGGACGCGGCCACTGCGCTCCACCAGGGCCAGGAGCATCGGCTGGCCGTCCAGCAGGGCCAGGACCTCTTCGGCGCGCTCGCGGCGGCGGACGTCGCGCTGGGCGGCGCCCTGGAAGCCGACGAGGCCGACGGCGAAGCCGAGCGCCACGGTGCCCAGCGACAGGAGGCCGAGCCAGGGCGCCAGGGCCGGGGCGGCGGTGGGAAGGGGCAGGAGAATGGCGTCGAGGGCGGAGACGGCGGCGGCGGCCAGAGAGGCGGCGGCGCCCAGAGCCAAAGTGTCGCGGGTGCGGAAGGCGGTGGCGGCCGCGGCGGGCGCGAGGCACCAAGCGGCGAGCGGACCGGCGGTCCCGCCGGTGAGGTGACAGGCGGCGGCGCCGGCGGCGCCCCAGATCAGCACACTCGCCATCTGGCCCGGCCGCCCCATCAGCGACAGCAGCGCCCCCAGCATGGCGGCGAGGCCGCCCGCGGCGAGGGCCAGAAGCTCGGGGCCGGGCGGAAGCATGCCCTGGATCGCCAGCCCGCCGGTGGTGGCGGCAACGGCGAACGCCCAGGCGGCGTGCCACAGCAGGCCGGGCGCCGCATCGCTGCGGCGGCGCGCTTTCGTCGATGTGGCGCGGGCCCCGACCATGGCTCGTCTATGAACCCCCGTCAGGTTCGGAGGGCGAGCGTACTGGCCCCAGGGGATTCGCGCGAGTGGGCGCGAGCCCTTTGTGTCGGCCGCAAGACTTTCGTAAGCGGCATCGACGACCCTGCAAGCTCCGATCGACCAGGCGTATCGCCGTTACATGCCTCAAGAGGCCACTCCTTCCGCCGCCGCGAAACAGCGCGTCCACGTCCGACACGAGGCGGCCATGGACGAACGGAAACGTTCGTTCCTGCGAATGGTCAGCCACGAACTGCGCACGCCTCTGAACTCCATCCTGGGGTTCTCGGAAATTCTCACTGCGGAACTGTACGGCCCCTTGGGAGCCTCGCAGTACAAGGAATATGCCGCGATCATCCATGGCAGCGGCCAGAAGCTGCTGAAACTTGTGAATCAGGTGCTGGAGATCGCGCGCCTGGAAGGCCGCACCATCGAGTTCGACGCCGACCTCGAGCCGCTGGAGCCGGCCCTGGACGACGCCCTGACCGCGCTGAAGCCCGACCTGGCGGCGCGGCGGGTGAGGGTCGAGGTGGCCGGACGCGGCGGCCTGCCCGCCGTCACCGCCGACGGGCGGGGCCTGCGCTCGGTGCTGACCCACCTGCTGCACAACGCCATCGTCTTCTCGCCCGAGGGCGGCTGCGTGCGCGTGAGCGTGGCGGCCGACGGGACGAACGTGGACATCCAGATCCGCGATGAGGGCGACGGCGTCGATCCTGCAGAGCTGCAGCGCCTGATGGCCCCGTTCGAGCAGGGCGAGAACGCCCTGACCCGCAAGGCCGAAGGCGCGGGTCTGGGCCTGCCCATCGCCGACATGACGTGCGCCGCCATGGGCGGCCGGCTCAGGTTGGCCTCCGCGCCCGGCGAAGGACTCATCGCGCAGGTGCGCCTGCCCGCCGGCTGATGCCGGTTGCCAGGGAGCCCCGCGCTCCCTAAGTCGCGCCCATGGCCATCGACGACGCGCTAGCCGAGCTCAAGGACGAGTTCGAGCTCCTGGGCGACTGGGAAGAGCGCTACCGCTATGTGATCGAGCTGGGGAAGGACCTGGCGCCCCTCTCCGACTCCGAGCGGACCGAGGCGAACAAGGTGCGCGGCTGCGCCAGCCAGGTGTGGCTGGTCACCGAGCCCGGCGCGAACGGGACCCTGGGGTTCCGCGGCGACTCCGACGCCCACATCGTGCGCGGCCTGATCGCCATCGTGCTGCGGCTCTATTCCGGCCAGCCGCCCGCCGACATCCTGGCCTTCGACGCCAAGGCGGCGTTCGAGCAGCTGGGCCTCAGCGGGGCGCTGTCGTCGCAGCGGTCGAACGGCCTAGCCTCGATGGTCGCGCGCATCCGCCGCGACGCGGAGATGTCGCAGGCCGCGTGAGGCCTACTGCCGGGTTAGGGCCCGCTGCAGATCCAGCTCCAGGCGATCGAAGCCCTCGTTCGTGCCGTGGATGCGCTCGTCGCGCTCGTCATGGCCGTCGAGGAAGGCGACCTGTTCGGTGAACACCATCGTCGTGCCGCGCCCGCCGGGGCTGAACTCCACCGTGACCAGGGAGGCCGAGGTGCGCTGCCCGCCCACCCGGTAGTCGTAGGCGTAGATGATGCGCTGGTCCTTGAGGATCTCGATGAACCGGGCCTCGACCAGGAAGACGGCGCCGTCCGGCCCGGTCATGCGGTTGACCTCCAGGCCGCCCGGCCGGAAGTCGAGGTCGTGCTCCCGCGTCATGTCGGGGTGGCAGCCCGTCCAGCGCCGCTTGGCCTCGGGATCGGACCAGGCGCGGAACACCTCGGCCGGCGGCGCGGGCATGTCGCGCGCGATCGTGAAGCTGGTGTGGGCCGCCGAGCGCACGCTCATTCGCCGTCTCCTTTAGCCGAGGTTTCCGCAAGGAACTGCTCCAGGCGGTCGAACTGGGCGTTCAGCGCCGCCTTGCGGTCCGCGGCCCAGTCCTCCACCCGGCTCAGGGCCGCGGGGGCGAGGCGATAGGTGCGCACCCGGCCGGCCTTGTTGGACGTGACCAGCCCGCCCGCCTCCAGCACCGCCAGGTGCTTCACCACCGACGGCAGGGCCATGGGCAGCGGCTGGGCCAACTCGGACGCCGAGGCCGGTCCGCGACTCAACCTGTCGATCATCCCGCGACGGCTGGCGTCGGAGAGGGCGTGGAACAGGCGGTCGAGGCCGGCGTCGTCGAGCATGGCGCGAGCTTAGCCCGTGGACGCCTCGCCCAGGAAGCGCGGCTCCAACCGGTCCCGATACGGATACATGTGGAACCACGGCCGGGCCTCGACCAGGGTGCGCGCCACCGACGGACGGGCGATCAGCCGCTCGAAATAGGCCGCGATCGCGGGGTGATCGTCGGGGAACGGGGCGACGACCCGCGCATAGAAGAGCGCCGGCGCCGCCGCGCAGTCGGCCAGGCTGAACGTGGACCCGGCGGCCCACTCGCGGCCCGCCATGTGGGCCTCGATCTGGCGGTAGGAGGCGAGCAGCGCTTCCGCGTGTTCGGGGATCCGCTCGGGCTCCCCCCTGATGGTCGCCATCACCGCCGCCCCCATGGGGCCCTGGACGTAGAGATCGAACACCCGGTCCCAGAGCCGGGCTTGAAGCCGCGCGTCCTCATCCGCCGGCAGGAGCGGGTGCGGCCCCGGATAGTGGCGGTCGAGGTATTCCACGATGATGGAGGTCTCGAAGACGATCTCCCTGCGCGCCTTATCCTCTAGCGCCGGCATCTTGCCCCAGGGCGAGATGGTCATGAACTTCGCCCGGGCGGCCGGGTCGCCCAGGTCGACATGGCGCGACTCGAAGGGCGTCCCCGCCTCGTAGAGAGCGATCAGCACCTTGTGGCAGTACGAGGACAGCGGGTGGGCATGGAGGATGAGAGTCATGGGGCCGCCAAACAGTTTCCAAAGCGGCGAAGTGTTACGCCAAAGACCCGTCGGCGCAAGATAAACTTTCCGAGTTGGCTAAGTGTAGGCGCGATCAGGCGGCCGGGCGGATGCCGCTCTGCACGGCGCTGAGGCCCACGACGGCGTCGTAACCCAGGATCATGTCGACCTCCGAGCCCTTGGTGGCCAGCGGCAGGCGGATCCAGATCAGCGACAGGTGCGAGGCCCCGCGCCAGGCGAGGTTGTGGACGCCGACGCCCGGCCGGCGGTCGCGGACCACCCGGCCCAATTCGTGGCGCCAGTACTCGGCCGCCGAGCTGTTGTAGATCTCGGAGAAGCGGCGGCCGGTGATCTCGCGGCCGTAGACGTTGTAGAGGCCGGTGCCGGCCAGGCGCACCCGGTAGTCGCCGCACTCGCCCGGCGCCTCGATCAGGCTGACGGTGGGCAAGAGGCGCTTCATGTCGGCCGGGTCGAGCCGCTTGCGCGGCGGCACCGGGGCGTCGGCGCGCAGCGAGCTCCAGTAGGCGAACAGTTCTTCGTGCGCGCGGATCGCCGCAGCCGGGGGTGACATGTGAGCCGCCATCTTCAGTTACTCGAGCAACGGCTTGGATTCATGATGAATCACATATCGCCTGACCCGCGAATCGGCGGCAAGCGGGAAACGCGTTCCGGCCTGTAAAAATGGTTAACGGCACGGCCGAAAGCAGAACGCCCGCCGGAGGTCGGCGGGCGTTCGAACATCGTCGGTCGCTGGAGGCTTAGCGCTTCTTGCGCGGCGCCTGGCGGCCGCCCTGGCCCAGGCCCATCTGCTTGGCCAGATCCGAACGCGCCTTGGCGTAGTTCGGCGCGACCATCGGGTAGTCCTTCGGCAGGCCCCACTTGGCGCGGTATTCTTCGGGGCTCATGTTGTACTTGGTGCGCAGGTGCCGCTTCAGCGACTTGAACTTGCGGCCGTCCTCCAGGCACACGAGGTAGTCCGGCGTGATCGAGCGGCGGATCGGAACCGCCGGCTCCTTCGGCGCGGCTTCGACGGTCTCGGTCCCCGAAGACACCCCCGCCAGCGCACGGTGCACGCTCTGGATCAGCCCGGGAAGGTCCGCCGCTGCGACAGTGTTGTTGCCGACATAGGCGGAAACAATGTCCGCGGTCATCTCAATGACTTCCGACTTCTCGTCCATTTCTCTTGATTCCGAAGGTTGGGCGACAACAGCGCCGTGCAGCGATTCATAAGATCGGTGTGCCGTCATTATCCATATCGTCCGCTGCACACAACAGAGAAATAGAGCAACACCGTCACGCGTATTACGAGAACAGAAGACGAGCGCACCCGAGAACAAGAGCTGTCGCGGCGTTGGAGTTGGGCGGCTCCTCTACCTGCGAAGATGGACCTGCGCCGCCACATGCCTTTCCAGGTCAGAAAACGAAACGGCGCCCACGAGGGGCGCCGCCGTGAAGATTGTCATGTGATCGCCGTTCAGCTGAACGTGGGCGCTGTCCAGTGCGGCCAGATGTCGGGCAGGTCCGCCGAGACCTTGTCCGGGTAGTTCGGGGGGCGCTTCTCGAGGAACGATGTGACCCCTTCCCGGGCGTCGGCGGCCCGACCGCGAGCCTGGATGCCCCGGCTGTCGGCCTTGTGCGCCTCCATCGGGTGGCTGGCCCCCGCCATACGCCAGAGGAGCTGGCGGGTGATGGCTACGGAAACCGGCGCGGTGTTGTCCGCGATCTCGCGGGCGATGGCCCGGGCAGCGGGCAGGAGGTCATCCGGCGCGTGGACCGAGCGGACCAGGCCCCGCTCCGCCGCCTCCTGGGCCGGGAAGATGCGGCCGGTGTAGCACCACTCCAGCGCCGTCTGCATGCCGACGAGACGCGGCAGGAACCAGGACGAGCAGGCCTCGGGATTGATGCCGCGGCGGGCGAAGACGAAGCCGTACCGCGCCGTGTCGGAGGCGAGGCGGATGTCCATGGCGAGTTGCATGGTCACGCCCACCCCGACCGCAGCGCCGTTGCAGGCCGAGATCACCGGCTTGAGACTGTCGAAGATGCGCAGGGTCAGGAGGCCGCCCCCGTCGCGCTGCACGCCGTCGCGGGTGCGGGCGTCGTTGTCCTCGGCGCTGCGCTTGTCGTAGTCGAAGGTGGCGCCGCCCGCGGAGAGGTCGGCCCCGGCGCAGAACGCCCGGCCGGCGCCGGTGATGATCACCGCCCGGACGTTGTCGTCGCCGTCGGTCTCGTCGAAGGCGGCGATCAGGTCCTTCATCATCTGGGTGTTGAAGGCGTTCAGCTTGTCGGGCCGGTTCAGCGTGATCGTCGCGACGCCGTCCTCGACGGCATAGAGCAGGGTCTCGAAGCTGGGCATGGGTCGTCTCTTCCTCATCCTTGTTCGCCGCCAGTTCGGAGCGGTTGACGGATGGGAGGTCAAGAGGCGTTGGGGCGGCGGTCTCTCGCCACCCAGCCCATGAGGCAGGATCTACTTCGGGGCCGCCTCAGCCACCTGCGCGGCGTCGGTCGGGTCGCCCTGGGCGACGTCCTCGACGATCTTCCGCGGACAGATCTTCTTCTTGATGGTGCTGCCGACCACGGTCTCCTTGCGGCAGACCGGCTTGGCGGCCTTGGCGGCCGCCGCGCTGGGCGAAACAGCGGTCGAGGCGGGTGCGGCGCTCTGGAAGAGGGCGGCAAGCAACAGGGCGAGCATGGAACCTCCTGAAGGATCGGTCCGGTAACCCTGATCGGCGAGCGGCGGCGTCGCGAGGACCAAGCCTTGCAAAGTGACGGATGCGTCACACGTGACGCGCGTTCGGGCAGGGGCCGGCCACTTCGCCCGATCGGCGGGCGCCAGAGGTCGCGCGCGCTTGGCCTCGCCCCCGCTTGACGCACCTGACGTCAGGTCTGCAACTCGGGTGCGACAGGGCGGCTCCAGACCGCCCCAGGGAGTGACATCATGCATCCGGCGACCCACGCCAAGACCCATTCCGACCGCGCCGCCTACATCATGGCGGGGTCCGGCGAGACCGTGACCTACAGGCAGTTGGACGAGCGCTCGAACCAGGGGGCGCACCTGTTCCGCTCGCTGGGGCTGAAGCCGGGCGACGTCATCGCGCTCCTGATGGACAACAACCCCCGCTATTTCGAGATCGCCTGGGCGGCGCAGCGGTCTGGGCTCTACTTCACCTGCATCTCGTCCAAGCTGACGGCGGGCGAGGTCGAGTACATCGTCGGCGACTGCGGCGCGAAGGCCCTGATCACCTCGCCGGGCGTGGGCGCCGTGGTGGACGAGCTGCCCGGCGTGCTGAAGGGCGTGAAGCTCTACATGGTGGGCGAGGCGCGGTCGCCGTACGAGAGCTTCGAGGCGGCCCGCGCGGGCTTTCCGACCACGCCGATCGCCGACGAGACCGCCGGCTCGGACATGCTGTATTCCAGCGGCACCACCGGGCGGCCCAAGGGCGTGAAGCCCGCCCTCACCGGCGCGGCCATCGACGAGCCCAACGCCCTCGTGATGATGACCCAAGGCCTGTTCGGCTTCCCCGAGGGCTGCACCTACATCTCGCCGGCGCCGCTCTACCACGCCGCGCCGCTGCGCTGGTGCATGAGCGTCCACAAGCTGGGCGGCACCGTGATCGTGATGGAGAAGTTCGATCCCGAGGCGGCCCTGGCCCTGATCGAGAAGTACAAGGTCAATGTGGGCCAGTTCGTGCCCACCCACTTCGTACGGATGCTGAAGCTGCCGGAGGAGGTGCGGAAGAAGTACGACGTCTCCTCGATGGTCTCGGCGGTGCACGCGGCCGCCCCCTGCCCCGTGCCGGTGAAGGAGCAGATGATCGCCTGGTGGGGCCCGGTGATCTACGAGTACTACGCCGGCACCGAGGGCAACGGGTTCTGCTTCATCAAGTCGGACGAGTGGCTGACCCACAAGGGGTCCGTCGGCCGCGCGGTGCTGGGCGAACTGCGCATCTGCGACGAGGACGGCGAGCCCCTGCCGCCCCGGGCCGAGGGCGTGGTTCACTTCGCCAACGGCCCGCCGCTCAGCTACCACAACGCGCCGGAGAAGATCGCCGAGGGCACAAACAAGCACGGCTGGACCACGCTCGGCGACGTGGGCTGGATGGACGAGGAGGGCTATCTCTACCTCACCGACCGCAAGAGCTTCATGATCATCTCGGGCGGGGTGAACATCTATCCGCAGGAGATCGAGAACCTGCTGATCGGCCACCCCAAGGTCGCCGACGCCGCGGTGGTGGGCGCGCCCGACGAGGAGATGGGCGAGAAGGTGGTGGCGGTGATCCAGCCTATGGACTGGGCCGAGGCCGGCGACGCGCTGCGCAACGAGCTGATGGCCTATGCGCGCCAGAACCTCAGCCACGTGAAGTCGCCACGGATGCTGGACTTCATGCAGGAACTGCCGCGGCACCCGACCGGCAAGCTCTACAAGCGCCTGATCCGCGACGCCTACTGGGGCAAGGAAGGCTCCAAGATCGTCTGACCCCAATTCGAACGCCCCTCACCCCCTCGAGGGGGTGAAGGGATGGGCGGGGCGGGTGGCGCCCTGGTTGCAGCCTCGCATCCCATGGAGAGGGCGCTGTGCGGAAATCGCACAGCGACCAGGGAAGTGGGGACTTGGCGATGACGTTCAGCAAGATGGTGGCGGCCCTGGCGTTCGGCGCGAGCCTGGCGGTCTCGGCGACGGCGGCGCAGGCGGAGACGGTGATCCTGGACGTAGGGTCGATGGATCACGCGCGGACGGTACGGATCGCGGGCCTGGGCAGCGTCTATGCCGCCCCCATGCAGTTCAAGGCGAACTATGGCGGCCAGGCCACCAGCCTGCTGGCCTGGTGCGTGGACGTCTATCACCAGATCACGACGGCCAACTATGCGCCGGACCTGACCTATACCGACACCAATACCCTCAGCACCGATTTCAACGGCAAGCCGCTGGACGAGGGCGACGTGATGAAGATCGGCCTGCTGGCCAACTACGGCCAGTCGCTGTTCGACGAGGCGCCGGTGGCGCCGGCCGCTTTCACCGAGAAGGCCCCTAAGCGCAGCGACTATCCCTGGGGCTCGGCCGGCACGGCCGCCTACAACGCCGCCAAAAGCGGCTACGACGCGCGCAAGGCCGCCTACAACCAGGCCCTGGCCGACTACAACGCCGCCGCCAATGCGCGCTATATGCGCCTGTCCGCCGTGCAGAGCGCCATCTGGCAGGTGTCGTCGAACCGCGACGTGACCTCGACCAACGGCGACAGCGCGTTCGACCAGCTGGTGGACAATCTGTCCGGCTCGCAGCTCACCAACTATTTCGTCGGCGGCAACGGCTCGCTCGACTACGGCATCACCCTGATCACGCCCGTGCAGCAGTACGGCGGCAAGTACGGCACGACGCCGCTGAAGCTGACGCAGTCGTTCGTGTTCGCCACGGGCGCGGTGCCGGAACCCTCGACCTGGGCCCTGCTGATCGGCGGCTTTGGCGCGGTGGGGGCCATGCTGCGCCGCCAGCGCCGGCTGGCCGCGGTCGCCGCCTGACGCGGCGCGGCGGGCGCCCGCTGACGTCGCGGGCGCCTTGCCCTCATCCGAACAGATGTTAGAGGCTCTTGGTCGAACGCAAACGCGAGGGAGCCAAGAGAATGAACCCGGTCGAGATCAAGGACCTGCCCGGACTGGTGGGCCAGGAAGTGGGCGTGTCGGACTGGATCGAGATCACCCAGGAGCGCGTGAACCAGTTCGCCGAGGCCACCGGCGACCACCAGTGGATCCACGTGGACGTCGAGCGCGCCACGCGTGAGATCGGCGGCCCGATCGCCCACGGCTATCTCACTCTGTCGCTGATCCCGTTCCTGGGCCAGGGCATGCTGCCGGTGAAGGGCGTGACCCGCGGCATCAACTACGGCTCGGACAAGGTCCGCTTCATCAACATGGTGCGCGTCGGCAAGCGCGTGCGGATGCGCCAGAAGCTGATCGGCGCCGAGCCCAAGGCCGGCGGCATGCAACTGAAGAACGAGTGCACTATCGAGATCGAGGGCGAGACCAAGCCCGCCTGCATCGCCGAGACGATTTCGGTCCTCTACGGCGCCTGAGCCAGCTTCATCCGGGGCGGCGCCCGCCCCGGACTATGGCGCAAGAAAAAGGCCCCGGCATCGCCGGGGCCTTTACGTTTCGTGGGACGCAGCGGCCGTCAGGCGGCGGCGAGACGGCGACGGCGGATCATGGCGCCGGCGCCGCCGAAGCCCATGATCATCAGGGCCCAGGTGGTCGGCTCGGGGACCGCGGCCGTAGTGACGTAGACCCGGTCGACCAGCACATCGACGGCCGGATAGCCATTGGCCTTGAAGGTGAAGGTGCTGGGCACATTGGCCTGGGCCGGGTTCACGTAGACCTTGGCCGAATAGTGGGTCCAGACCTGGGGCGCGCCGGCTCCCGACTTCAGCAGAACGGGCGTCCAGGTGTAGGTGCCGACCGTGGCCGTGAAGGTGGCGTCGTTCGGGTTGTTGTAGCCGTTCAGCGGGAGGTAGGCGTCGAAGCCGACCTCATACCAGCCGGCGGCGAGCGCGATGGACTGCGAGAGCGTCTCATCCGGCACGTCCGAAGAGAAATAGGCCGCATAGCCGCCGCCGTCCCCGGCAAACGGGCCAGGCGCGTTGTCGGCGGGCACGCCTTCACCGAACGCACCATTCGGATAGCCGCGTCCGACACCATCGGTGGCGATGACGACGGTCGGCGAATAGCCCTGGCCGGCGCCGGTCGAGCTGAGCGTCCAGCCCGAAAGGCCGCTTTCGAAGCTGCCGTTGGTCAGCAGATTGGTGGCCGCATCCGCACTGCCGGCGAACGCCAGGCCCGCCGCGACCGCGGCGACGGCAAGCGTCTTCATGAGAGATCCCCCTAAATTCCCCGAGCGGTCAGGCTCGTCGAGGCCCTACGACATATCGACGTTCGAAAAACGATGATTCTCCCGACGCGGGAGTCGGGCGCCCGGCGATCTCGGAAGAGGCGCCGGGAAGATCAGTTGCGGGCGGCTTCTTCCGCGGAAGCCGTCCGGCCGCCGCTGACGGCGGTCATGCCCTCGGCGACCGTCGCGGGCGCCAGCGGGTTCTGCAGCAGGGCCAGGGTCTCGCGCACGTACTTGGCGTGGGTGACGATGCCGATCTCCAGCCGCTCGCTGTTGAGCTCGACCTGCTGGGTGAGCAGGCCGGCGATGAAGCCGGTGTCGCCGCCCGGCTTGTCGGCCACCTGGGTCATGCCATCGGACTTGGCCGGATGGCTGACGAACACCGGGCCGCCCGAGTTGCCCGGAAACACCGAGAAATCGAGCAGGAAGGTCGGGAAGATCTTGGCCGGGGCCACCGGATAGGAGGCCACCTTGCCCGAGCGCAGGATCGGGAAGCCCGCGGAGTTGGCCGACAGGCCGCGCGGGAAGCCAAGGGCCATCATCTCGTCGCCGGCGCTGACCTCCTCCTTGTCGAAGGTGTCGTCGGCCGCCAGGTAGTTCAGCGGCAGGGCCGCGCGGGCGAACTCCGGCGGCGCCTTGATCGAGATGGCGGCGACGTCGCGGCTCGGGTGATGGGTCCAGAGCTCGCCGCCGTCCTTGTCGCGGATCTTCACCTGCTGGGGCGAGTAGCTCCACGAGCCGTCGGCGTTGGCGATGCGGTAGCCGATACGGGCGGTGGCGCCCGGCATCTTCTGGAGCACGTGGTTGGCGGTCACCAGCACGGTGCGCGGCTGGCCATCCGGGCCGGGCGCGGAAATGAGGAAGCCCGTCCCCACCGTACGCGTCCCGTCGCCGAGCGGTTGCTCAAGCTGAACAGTCGCGTGGATCAGCTCAACAGCAAGATCCATGACCATGATGGTTTCCTAAACTCGATGCGGCACTCGCGTCTTTGATGCGCGATGTGGATGCACAAGTAGTGAATCACGGAAAGCGGTCGGCCAACAAGTCGCCACAATCGCCTGCGGTGGAAGGTCGCGCGCGCTGACGCACAGGCGCCACAGGTCTCGGCGCTTGAGTGCGCCCCGCAGGCGTCGCATCTAGCGGCCATGAGCCTTCCCGAACCGCCCGTCGCCGCCAAGGCGCCCCACCGCATCGAACAGCTGGGCCGCGTCCGCATGGACGACTACGCCTGGATGAAGGACGACAACTGGCAACAGGTGCTTCGCGACCCGAAGGCCCTGCGCGCCGATGTCCGCCAGCATCTCGAAGCGGAGAACGCCTACACGAAGTCGGTCCTGGCCGGGACCGAAGCCCTGCAGGCGACGATGTTCGCCGAGATGAAGGGGCGGATCAAAGAGGACGATAGCTCCGTCCCCACCCCGGACGGGCCCTGGGACTACTACTCCCGCTACGCGATCGGCGCGGAGCATCCGATCCACGCGCGGCGGCCACGGGGCCGCGAGGACGGCGAAGAGACCCTGCTGGACGAAGACGCCCTCTCCAAGGGCAAGGCCTATTTCCACGTGGGCGGCGCGAGCCACAGCCCGGACCACGCGCTTTACGGCTGGGCCGCCGACGAGCAGGGCTCGGAGTACTATCAGATCCGCGTGAAGGACCTCGCCACCGGCCGCGAGGTGGGGCCGCCCATCGAAAGCGCCTACGGCGACTTCTGCTTCTCGCCCGACAGCGCCTGGATCTTCTGGATCTGGCGCGACGAAAACGCCCGGCCCGCCAAGGTCTTCCGCCGCCCGGCCAGGGGCGGCGACGACGTCCTGGTCTATGAGGAAGCGGACGACGGCATGTTCCTGGGCGTCGGGGTGGCGGCCGACGACAGCCACATCCTGATCCACGTGGGCAATCAGGAGACGACCGAGATCTGGCTGATCCCGGCGGCCGATCCGACCGCCGCGCCCGTGGTGGCCGAGCCTCGCCGGGTGGGGGTGAAGTACGGCCTCGACCACTGGACCGACCGCTGGGTGATCCGCACCAACGATGACGGGGCGGTCGACTTCAAGCTCTGCGTCTCCGAGGCCGCGGTTCCGGCCAAGGCCAGCTGGCGCGACTGGATCGCCCACCAGCCGGGCCGCTACATCACCGGCTTCGCAGCCTATGCGGGCCACCTTGTGCGCGCCGAGCGGGTGGACGCGCTGGACCGGCTGGTGGTCACCGCGCGCAACGGGGCCGAGCACGTGGTGGCGTTCGACGAGGAAGCCTATGCGCTGAACCTCGAGGGCGGGTACGAGTACGAGACGACGCTGTCCCGCTTCGTCTACCAGTCGCCGACGACGCCGCGACAGTGGTTCGACTACGACCTCGCCAGCCGCCAGCGCACCCTGCGCAAGACCCAGGAGGTCCCGTCCGGCCACGACCCTTCACGCTATGTGGCGCGGCGCCTCTACGCCCGCGCGGCCGACGGCGCCGAGGTTCCGATCACGTTGCTGATGCTGAAGGACACGCCGCAGGACGGCTCGGCGCCGGTGCTGCTGTACGGCTACGGCAGCTACGGCCACGCCATGGAGCCCAGCTTCTCGATCCGCAACCTGAGCCTGGTGGACCGGGGCTGGATCTGGGCCACGGCGCACATTCGCGGCGGCTCGGACAAGGGCTGGGGCTGGTTCCTGGACGGGCGCAAGGAGAAAAAGCCGAACACGTTCACCGACTTCATCGCCTGCGCCGAGCACCTGGTCGGCGAGGGTTATGCCGCAAAGGGCCGGATCGCGGCCTATGGCGGCTCGGCCGGCGGGATGCTGATGGGGGCGGTGGCCAACCTACGGCCGGACCTGTGGGGCGCGATCATCGCCGCGGTGCCGTTCGTGGACGTGCTGAACACCATGAGCGACACCACCCTGCCCCTCACCCCTCCCGAGTGGCCCGAGTGGGGCAATCCCATCGAGGACGCCGCCGCCTACGACCTGATCGCCAGCTACAGCCCCTACGACCAGGTCGGCGCGAAGGCCTATCCGCCGATCCTCGCCACCGGCGGCCTTTCCGATCCGCGCGTGACCTACTGGGAGCCGGCCAAGTGGGTGGCGAAGCTGCGCGAATCCACGACAGGCGACGCCCCGATCCTGCTCAAGATCAACATGGAGGCCGGGCACGGCGGCGCATCGGGCCGTTTCGACTTCCTGAAGGAGATCGCCCTGGATTACGCGTTCGCGGTCTGGGCGCTGGAGAAGGGGTGGGCCAAGTGATCATCCGGGCGGCGGAGGCGGACGATGCGCAGGCGCTGGCGGCCATCTACGGCCACCACGTGCTGCACGGCTTCGGCACCTTCGAGACGGAGCCGCCGGACGCGGCCTGGATGGACGGGCGACGGCGGGAAATCCAGGGCTACGGCCTGCCCTTCTTCGTGGCCGAGGACGGCGGACGGGTGCTGGGGTACGCCTACGCCGGGCCCTTCCGCCCGCGGCCGGGATACCGCTTCACCGCCGAGGACAGCGTCTATGTGGCGCCGGACGCGGTGGGCCGGGGCGTCGGGCGCGCGGTCCTCTCGCGCGTCATGGAGGCCTGCGAGGCGTTCGGCCTGCGCCAGGTGGTGGCCGTGATCGGCGACAGCGGCAATGCGGCCTCCATTGGACTGCACCGCTCGCTGGGCTTCACCGACGCGGGCGTCGGCCGCAGCTTCGGGTTCAAGCACGGGCGGTGGGTGGACATCGTCTGGATGCAGAAGTCCCTGAACGGCGGAGATGAGACACCGCCAACCGGGCTAGGCGTCAAATTGTCGGGTAGCTGACCAAAGTCGTCGCCCCAACAGTGAAAGGTGTCGCGGGAATTCGCCCGAAACGCGAACTTCCCTGCATGTACCTACCCTTATGTAGTTGTACGTAATTGCTTAGCTCGCAATTTTTCCGCACAACACGTTTGTCGGAACGGGGCCGACACGGAATGTAGAATACATGTTCAGGTTGTGGACGGGAAATCGCACAACCGGGATGGCGCGTTCGAACCCTGGCCTCCTCTTTCTCAGGGGCCAGCTTCTGGCGATAGGCGTTTCGGCGGCCGCGCTGGCGGTCCTCTTCGCCCTGCGCCCGATGTTCAGCCACTCGGTCTATCTGCTCGGCGCGCCGGTCCTGCTGGTCTGCGCCGCGTATGGCGGCGCCTGGCCGTCCCTGACGGCGGCGCTGTTGATGACGGCGGGCGGCGTCTATCTTGAAAGCCAGACCGACCTGACGCTCATGGAGCGCGTGGTCCGGGCCGGCCTGTTCCTAGCCTTGGGCCTTGGGATCGCCGGCTGGGTCCGCTCGCTGATGGCCCAGCGCCTGGCGGCGGCGGAGATCATCGCCGACCAGGCCGAGCGCGAGGAACTGCTCCAGGCCAGCCTCGAGATCGTCGCCGACGCCCTGGTGCTGATCGACGACCGCGGCGTCATCCAGAGCTTCAGCCACCCGGCCGAGCGCCTCTTCGGCTGGAACGACCACGAGGTGATCGGTCAGAATGTCAGCCTGCTGATGCCCCCGGGCGAAGACGGCGCCCTCACCGGCGACGGGACCGCGGGCGACGGCGCGGACGTGAGCGGCAGCTACCGCAAGCTGACCGGCCTCAGGAAAGACGGCGCCACCTTCCCCATGGAGGTCCGGATCGGCGAGGTGACCATCGCCTCGCGCCGCCTGCTGACCATGGTGGTGCGCGACATGACCTCGATCCGGGAGGCCGAGCGCAGGTCCGAGGAACTGCGCGAACAGCTCACCCAGGTGTGGAGTGCGAACTCCATGGGCGAGATGGCCTCGGTGCTCGCCCACGAACTCAACCAGCCGTTGTCGGCCGTGGCCAACTACCTGCGCGCCGCGCGCAACCTGATCGCCCGGATGGAGCTGGAGGACGACGACCTGATCGACGCCGTGGCCCGCGCCGGCGACCAGGCGGTGCGCGCCGGCGAGATCATCCGGACCATGCGCGACCTGGCCAACCGCGGCGGCACGCTGCAGAAGCCTGAGAGCCTCTCGGGGATGATCGGCGAGGTCGACTTCATCATCGCCCTGATGGCGCGCGATGCGAACGTCCGGCTGGTCTACGATCTCTACAAGGGCGACGACACCGTGATCGCCGACCGCATCCAGATCCAGCAACTCGTTGTCAATCTCGCACGCAACGCGATTGAAGCTGTGACCAAGTACCCGAACCGCCAGATCAACATCTCGACCCGGCTGGAACCTGGGGACAAGCTGGTCACCACTGTCGAGGACAGTGGTCCTGGAATTGACGAAAGCGTGATGGACCGACTCTTTCAGCCGTTGGCCAGCACAAAGCCAGAAGGCATGGGGCTAGGCCTCTCCATTTCCAGTGCTATAGTCGAAAATCACAGGGGACGGATCTGGGTGGAACCCAGCCGCCTGGGTGGCGCCGCTTTTAGTTTTGTTCTGGCGCGGGCAGGGGAAGATGGCGAGCGGAGCGGCGGATCGAACGGTGTTCGTCGTCGATGATGACGACGCTGCTCGCGATTCCCTGCTCATGCTGCTGAAGTCGGACGGCCTGCCCGTCCGCGGCTTCGCCTCCGCCCACGAGTTCCTCGCCACCTTCGACCCGGCCGCGCGGGGCTGCATCATCACCGACCTGCGCATGCCCAGCATGGACGGCATCGAGCTGATCCGGGCGCTGAAGGGCGTCGGCTGCATACTACCGGTGATAGTGATAACCGGCCACGCGGACGTCGGCCGCGCCGTGGACGCCATGAAGGCCGGCGCCATCGACTTCATCGAGAAGCCCTACGAGAGCGAGGTCATCCTCAAGGCGGTCCGGCACTGCCTGGAGGAGAACGACGCGGCGGTCGACGCCGGGGCGGCGCGCACGCGCATCCTGCGCCGCCTGGAAAGCCTGACGCCGCGCGAGCGCCAGGTGCTGGATCTCATCGTGGACGGCGCCAGCAACAAGGTGATCGCCGCCACCCTCACCATCAGCCCGCGCACGGTCGAGATCTATCGCGCCAACGTCATGTCGAAGATGCGGGCCGAGAGCCTGTCCGACCTCATCCGCTCGACCATCACCGCCGGGGCGGCGTAGGCCGGCGACCGCGTCTCAGCTGACGATTTCCTCGCGCATGGTCTTGCGCGCGCTCCAGAAGAGGTAGGCGCAGGGCGCGGCGAGGAGCGCGAAGGTCGTCAACGACCACTTGATGGCGTCGGCCTCGGAGTGGCCCTGGGCGGACAGGACGTCCGACAGGATACCGACGAAGAGCGGGCCGAGACCAAGGCCGATGAGGTTGGCCACGAACAGCAGCACCGCGGTGGCGGTCGCCCGCGTCTCGGGCCGCACAAGGCTCTGCACGACGCCGTACGCCGGGCCGAGCCACATCGAGCCGAGCAGGCCGGGCGCGAGCAGGAACGCGAGAGCCAGGATCAGGGAGTCGGAGTTGAGCGCCGCCAGCGAGAACGGCAGGCCGGCGATCGCGCCGACGGCCGGGATCATGGCATAGGCCCGCGCATCCTTGCGGGCGAGGTGGTCCGCGATCCGCCCGCCCAGCAGCGTGCCGATCATCGCCATGACGCCCGAGGTCACCCCCAGCGCGAGCCCCAGGAACCCCGCGCTCTTCAGGCCGAACATCGCAGCGTACTGGGCCAGCTCGGCCGGGAAGTTGCGGAAGAAGAAGGATCCGGTGAAGGCCAGCGCGCCGTACGAGGCGAAGGACTTGATCGTCACCCCGCCCACCACGCGCCAGTATGTCCGCTTCCCGGCAAGCTCCTTGAGCGCCTCGCGGAAGCTGGGCACGCCATCGTCCGCCCGCGCGAGGACGGGCCGGCCACGGCGGGGCTCGCGCAGCGTCAGGGCCGCAAGCCCGGCCAGCAGCAGGCCGGGCAGGCCGACCAGGACGAACGCCATGCGCCAGCCCAAGGCATCCGCGATGAGCCCGCCGAGGGCGAGGCCGAGCAGGCTGCCCACGGGCGCGCCCAGCATATAGACCGAGACGGCGGACGCCCGCTGCTCCCGGGGCACGGTGTCGGCGATCAGCGACAGCGCGGGCGGCGTGCAGCCCGCCTCGCCGACCCCCACGCCGATCCGCGCAAGCACGAGGTGGGTGAACGTCTGCGCCAGGCCCGAAATGGTGGTGAAGCCGCTCCAGACAGCCACCGCCACGGCGATGATCAGCGGCCGGTCCCCACGCTCGGCCAGCCGGGCGATCGGCAAGCCCAGCACCGTGTAGAGCACGGCGAAGGCGAGACCCGTCATCAGACCCAGCTGCCAGTCGGCAAGGTGGAGATCCTGCTTGATCGGCTCGGCCAGGATCGAGACCACCTGGCGATCCACGAAATTGACCACGTAGATCAGCATCAGCAGGCCGAGCGCATAGCTGCGGTACGCGCGGCCGGGTAGCGCAGTGGGGGCGGCGATCGGCTCCTGCGCCGAGACGGTCATGGCCGATCCTCCCGCGTTACGTGAACCGCGGTCGCGCGGCTTGCGATCACGCTATGGGCGGCAGGAGGCGAGTCAATGCCGCCGCCACGTAAGGCAGGACAGGTAAATCCGATCTAGGCCCGCGGCAGATAGATCGTGGCGGTGGTCCCGCGGCCGGGTTGCGAGACCAGGCGCAGAGCGCCACCGGAGCGTCGGGCGAAGTCGCGGACGCCGGCCAGGCCCAGGCCCGTACCCCCGCGGCCCGCGCGGGTGGTGAAATAGGGGTCGGTCGCGCGGGCCAGGACCTCGGGCGACATGCCGACGCCAGGATCGGTGACCGAGAACGTCACATAGCGGCCGGGGTCGAGATCGAGGGTCGCGGCCGCCTCGCCATCGAGGCGCGCGGGCGCCGCGGCGATCTGCACCGCGCCGCCGTCCGGCATCGCGTGGCCGGCGTTGACGCAGAGATTGAGCAGCGCCGATTCCAGGCCTCCGCGGTCGGCGCGGCAGGACAGGGCGTGAGGCTGGGCCATCGCCACCACGGTCACGCCGGGGCGCGTCGAGACCTGGGCCAGGCGCGCGGTCGTCAGGGCGACCTCTGCGGCATCGATCACCACGGGCTCTGCCGCATCGGGACACGAAAGCTCGACCATGCGGGCGAGCAGGTCCGCGCCCTTCTCGGCGGCCTCCTGGCTGATGCGGGCCAGTTCGTAACCGTCCGAGCCCGGCGGCAACTGGGCGGCCAACGCCTCGTTCGCCGCGAGGATGACGCCGAGCAGGTTGTTGAAGTCGTGGGCAAGTACGCCGGCCCGGCGGTGCAGCGCCTCGAGGCGCTGGTCGGCGGCGGCGCTGCGGGCCTCGCTGCGCCTCACCGGGCGCTTGACCTGGCGGCGGGCCGCCAGCGCGCCCTTGCGGTTCGCCTGCCGGGCGCCCTGCCCCTTGGAAGCCTTGAAACCGTCGGTGCTCATGGCGCGCCGCGATCCTGCCTCATCCATGGCCAAAATGTGGCCGAGCGAATCAAAAGCACACAGCCGGGCCGCAGGCATCCCGAGGTCTCTACCTAGGTACTCCTACGTAGCGGCGGCTCGCCGCGGCCGGGTGCGCACGGGGAAACGGCCGGCCCCCGAAGGTCCGGCCGCTCTGTCAGCCTCCGGAGCCCCTGGATCAGGCCGCCAGGGCCTGCGGCTTGGCGTCGGCCTTGGCGTCGCGCAGCATGTAGCCGCCGCCCCAGACGGTCTCGATCTGGCTGTCGCCGCCGGCCGCCGCAGCGATCTTCTTGCGCAGCTTGCAGATAAAGACGTCGATGATCTTGATCTCGGGCTCGCTCATGCCGTTGTAGAGGTGGTTCAGGCACGCCTCCTTGGTGAGGACCGTGTTCTTCCTGAGCGAGAGCAGCTCCAGCATCTTGTATTCGCTGGGCGTCAGGTGGATCGGCTGGCCGGCCACCTCGGCGCTGCGGGTGTTCAGATTCAGCGCGATCACGCCGGTGCGGATGATCGAGTCCGTATGGCCGCGCGAGCGGCGCACCACGGCGTTGATGCGCGCGGTCAGCTCGGACTTGTGGAACGGCTTGGTCATGTAGTCGTCCGCGCCGGCGGCCAGGCTCGCGACCTTGGTTTCCACGTCGACCGTGCCCGACAGGATGATGACGGGCGTGGCGTTCTTCTTCAGCCGCAGCTCACGCAGGGCCTCGATCCCGGTGATGTCCTCCAGGTCGATATCCATGAGGACGGCGTCGTATTCGTAGATCTCGGCCAGCTCGACGGCTTCCTCGCCCGAGGCCGTCATCGAGACGTTGTGGCCCTCGGCGCCCAGGATGAGCTTGACGCTCTTGGCGGTGGCTTCGTTGTCTTCCACGAGAAGGATGTGCATCGGATCTAACCCCTGAGATCTGTCGCGTTGACGGTTTGCTTGGCGATGACGGACTTGGAAATCTTCATGAGCTCGGACATGCGGAAGGGCTTGGCCAGCACCTCGTCCGCGCCCAGGTGGCGGGCCCAGCTCAGGTAGTCCGCGCCCCGCGCCCGACCGGCGCCCGAGATCGCGATCACCTTCGGCGGGCGGGCCCCCTGCTTGATGGCCCGGATGGCGCCGATGCCCTCGATGTCGGGCATGACGATGTCGGTCACCACCAAGTCGGGCCTGTGGGCGCCGGCCATGCGGATGCCGGACCGCCCGTTGTCTGCGGCGACGGTCTGAAACCCCGCCGCCTGAAACGCCATCGACATGAGGCGCAGCAACGCTGCGTCGTCGTCGATGATCAACACCTTGCCACCCATGATCGCCCCTAAAACCCCCTAGGACCGCGTCTCGAAACGGCGCCCCAGCCCCCGGGGTGCGCGCGCTTCTGAGAGGTGTCCTGGGATCATCTGCGGCCCGTCTTCAATCGCTGTTCACTATGGTTAACGACTAAGAACCACAGTGATTCGGGGCCTGGAAATCCGGGGAGAATGCTTAAGTAGAATCCCCGAGTGACGGGGTGTCGCAGCAAGTGGGGGTTGTCTTGCGCGTCAAGCTCTGCCTTGGGCCGGCGGCGCCGGGGCAAGGAGGACGTCCGTGGCTGGGGAACTAGGACTCGAACCTAGAATGACGGTACCAAAAACCGCAGTGTTACCATTACACCATTCCCCAGCAGGAACGGCCACCGAGGCGCTGAGCGCTCGGGAGCGGGGGAAATAGCGCAGCGGACCGGTTGATGCAACGCCCCTCGACAAAGGTCTTTTTCGACCGCTTGCGGGGCCGCCGACCCTCCTCTATAAGCGCGCCTCCAAGTCGGAGTGTGGCTCAGTCTGGTAGAGCACTGCGTTCGGGACGCAGGGGTCGCAGGTTCAAATCCTGCCACTCCGACCATCTTCTCCCGAGTTCCATGGCCCATCGTCGCGGTCCGCCTAGGCGGGCGCGGGATTGTGTGCGAGAGCGCCCCTTGAGAACGCGCGGGCGGCGCACGACCCTATGGTGAGATGAAACAGTTCCTGATCACGGCGGCCGGGGTCTTCGCGGGCCTGGTGATTTTCCTGGTCGGCGTGCCGATCGTGCTGATCGGCATGGCCATGCAGGCCGCCGCGCCGGCGCCGATTCCTGCAAACACGGTGCTGGAGCTGGACCTGCGCGGCCCGCTGACCGACCAGGCGCCGCACAATCCGCTCTGGGGCATCGGGCGCAACTCGACCTCGGTGATGTCGATCATCTCGACCCTTCGCCGCGCCGAGGCGGACGACAAGGTCAAGGGCCTGCTGGTCCGCCTGCCCGAGGGCGGTCTCGAGCCGGGCATGGCCGACGAGATCCGCCTGGCGTTCAATCACTTCCGGGCCGCCGGCAAGCCAGTCTACACGCACAGCCAGGGGCTCTATCCCGCGGGGATGGTGACCACGACCTACATGCTGGGTCGGGCGTCGGACCAGTTCTGGATGCAGCCGGGCGCCTCGCTGCAGGTGACGGGCGTCGCCACCGAAGACCTGTTCCTCAAGCGCTTCTTTGAGAAGTACGGCGTCGTGCCGCAGTACGAGCAGCGCTACGAATACAAGAACGCCGTCAACGGCTACCTCTATTCCGACTACACCCCCGCCCATAAGCAGGCGACGCTGAGCTGGATGGGCTCGGTCTATGCGTCGAACCTGGCCTTCGCCGCCGCCGACCGGAAGGCCGATCCCGCGGCGCTGCGCCGGACGCTGGAGGCCGGCCCGCACCTCGCCGAAGACGCCCTGGCCCTGCGGCTGATCGACCACATCGGCCAGGTGCGCGAGGCCGAACAGGCGCTGCTGGACAAGGCCGGCGACGACGCGCGCACGGTGGACTTCGACGACTATGCCGACAACCGCCCGGCCCGCGAGCGGCGCGGCGGCGGCGACGCCATCGCCGTCATCGAGGCCGAGGGGCCGATCATGACGGGGAAGGACGAGGGCGGGAACCCGTTCACCGGCGGGGCGACCATCTATTCCGACGACCTGGCCGATGCGATCGTCCGCGCGGCCAAGGCCAGCTCGATCAAGGCCATCGTTCTGCGGGTCAATTCGCCCGGCGGGTCCGACACCGCCTCCGAGCAGATCCTGGACGCCATCCGCTTCGCCAAGTCCAAGGGCAAGCCGGTGGTCGTCTCCATGGGGACTTACGCCGCCTCGGGCGGTTACTGGATCAGCTCCGAGGCCTCGGCGATCGTGGCCCAGCCCACCACCCTGACCGGCTCCATCGGCGTGTTCGGCGGCAAGTTCGCCCTTGGACCCGCCCTGGCCAGGTTTGGCGTGGACGTCCGCGAGACGGGCGTCGGCGGCGAGTACGCCGGCGCGTTCGGACTGGGGCAGCCGTTTACGGCCGAGCAGCGTGCGGCGTTCGCCGGCTGGATGGACCGCATCTACGGCAACTTCATCACGCGCGTGGCGACCGGCCGCAAGATGCCGCCCGAGCGGGTGCGGGAGATCGCCAAGGGCCGGGTCTGGACGGGCGCCCAGGCCAAGACCCTGGGCCTGGTGGACGAGGTCGGCGGCTTCTACCAGGCCGTGGACAAGGCCAAGCAGCTGGCGAAGCTGGAGGGCGAGGTGCCGCTGCGGCGGATGACGCCCGCCGACGGCGCCTTCGAAGCGCTGCAGAAGGCGCTGGGCGTGTCGGCGGCCTCGGCGCGGACCCTGGCGGCGGCGGCCTGGGTGTTCGGCGACCCCCGCGCGCAGGCGATCATCGACCAGGCGGCCGAAGCCCGGCTGCGCAGCGGCGGCGGCGGAACCGTCCTGGCGCCGACCCCGATCCGGTAGCCGTCTTCAGACGACCGCCGGTCCGGCGTTGCGGGCCCGCGTGAAGGTGACCTCGCGCCGGCCGAAGTCGAGGGTGACCTCGTCGAAGTGCCGCAGCACGTCCACGCCCACCAGCATGGCGGGCCGGTCGTTCAGCCCCCAGAGGCTGAAGATGTGCAGCGGGGCGAAGGCGGCGCGGATGTTGTTCAGCCCAAGACCGCCCAGCCGCAGCCGCGGCAAGGGGCCGATCTGGGCGGGCGAGGTCTGGCCCGTCGCGCTGATGAGCTGGCTTTCGACCATCCGGGCCGCCAGCTCCGGCCGCTCGCGCAGCAGCACGTCGCGCAGCGCCTCGTTGCCGCAGGTGATCTGGGCGCCGGAGTCCAGGAACGCCCGCACCGGCACGCCCGCCACGTCGGCGTCGAAGATCACCAGCTGGCCGGAACGGTACTGCGCCGGCACGACGATGCCGCGGGAGGGATCGGGGATCCGGGTGCCGCCCCCGCCGCCCAGGGCCTGTACCGACGCGCCCTTGCCCGAGGGGCCGATCTCGAAGGTGTTGCCGCGGAAATTCAGCCGCATCCGGCGGTTCCGCAGGACGTCGATGCCCAGCAGGCCATCGGCGCCGAGGCTGGCCTTGGGCAGGACCGGCAGGCTGAGGTTGGACGACTGGACCATGCCCACGCGAAGCATGGGCACCTTCACCAGCGGCGCCGGCTGGGTTCCTACGATGCCGTGCACCGGCGCCATGCCGTCGCCGACGAGGCTGCAGCGCTGGGCGGTCTCGACGCCGATCACCGTGCGGTTCGCGCCGGTGTCGACCACGAACTGGAACGGCCCGCGCTTGCCAAGCCGGACCGGCACCGTCATCCGCCGCGCCTGGTCGAAGGCGGTTTCCACCCGCGTACCGGTGGCCGGCGCTGGGGGCGGCGCCACGTCGGCCAGGTTGATCGAGACCAGGGGTTCGCGGATGGGCCCCTCGCGGAGCCCCGGCGCGGTGGCGCAGGCGCTGCCCAGTCCGCCCAGCGCGAGCGTCTGCAGCGCGCGCCGGCGGGTCAGGGTCATTCGGCCTCGTACCCGAACGCGGCGACCCAGGGCGCCAGGGTCGGCAGCACCGGGGCGAGCTGGTCGCGGTAGCGACGCCAGGCGCCCACGCCCTCGGCGCTGAGGCCGCGCGAGAGCTGGGCGCCGCTGGGCGTGGCGACCGCCCGGTCGCGGGCCTTGTCCGCGAAGTTTCGCACCTGGTCCGACCAGGGCAGGCCCAGGAACGCGACCACCTCGCCCACCGCCGCGTCGAAGTCGGCCACCAGGGACTCGTGGCGCACGACGAGGGTGCGCGGCGCCATGGGCGCCTCCAGCTTGTCGGCCAGCAGCATCGCCGCGTCGTAGTATCCGGCCGCGCCGGGCAGGGTCAGCATCTGGTAGGCCGAGCCGCTCATGGCGAAGCGGCGGCGATAGCAGCTCAGCACCACGTCGCGCGGATCGCGGCGGGCGAACAGGATCTTGGCGTCCGGGAAAAGCTTCAGGATCAGGGGCAGGCGGAAGGTGTGCAGCGGGTGCTTGTCGACGAACACCTTGCCGGCCACGTCCGCGCCCTCGGCCTTCACGCGGGCCCAGTAGGCGTCGCGCAGGGGCGCCAGTTCGGCCTCGGAGGCGCGAGCCAGGCGGGCCACGTCGGCCGGCTGCATCTGGAAGGCGCGCTGGGCGTCGGCGAGCGTCTCCCGTTCCTCCAGCGCCTCGACATCGGGATGGCTCGCCAGCACCTGTTCCAGAAGGGTGGTGCCCGAGCGGGGGAACCCGAGCAGGAAGACATGCGCCTTCTGCCCGTCGGTGGGCCGGGCGATCGGCTTCGACGTCCAGGCCTCGGGCGGGATCTGGTCCAGCTCGGCGATCATGGCGCGGGCGAAGTCCAGGGCGCTGATCCCCTGCCCGTGGACCGGCGCATAGGCGCGCCAGAGGCCCATGTTGCAGGCGGCATAGGCCTGAAACGCCTCGGCGGTGAGGTTCTGGGCGTCCAGCACGTCACCCAACTGCCCGCGCGCCAGGGCGCGCTGATGTGGCGTCAGACGCTCGTCGCCGGCCAGCAGCTCCAGGCGCTTCTGGGCGCGCTCGCCGTGGCCCTCCGCGGCGTCGGCGGCGGCCAAGACCATCACCGCGTCGGGGAAGTTGGGCTCGGCCTCCAGCACCGCCTCGGCCAGGGGCCGCGCCTCGGCGTGGGCGCCCCGCCGGCTCAGCAGGTTGGCCAGGCCCTGGGTCGCGCCCAGGTTCTCGGGCTCCAGCTCCAGGGCGTGGTTGTAGGCGGCCTCGGCCTCCTTCAGCCGGCCCATGGCCTCCAGCGTCGCGCCGCGGGCGCAGTGGGCGCCGGCGAACCCGGGCTCCAGCGCGATCACGCCTTCGAAGGCAGCGAGCGCGTCGGGGTATCGTTCCAGGCGGGTGAGCACGAGGCCCATGGCGTTGCGGGCGCCAAGGTCCTGGGGCGCGATTTCCACGGCCCGCTGGAGCACCGCCAGCGCATCGTCGAACCGCCCCTCCTGCTCGGCCTTCAGCGCCGCCAGGTTCAGCACCATGGGGTGCTCGATCCCGTCCTTCAGCGCGGCCTCGGCCAGGGTGGCGGCGCGCGGGAAATCGCGGGCCTGGGTGGCGGCGTGGATCGCCTGCAGCCGGGCGCGATCGGCCTCCGGGCTACGCGCGGGCGGCGCGGCGGGAACCGCAGGTCTGGCCGTCGGGGCGGGGGTGTAGCCCGCCTTCACGTTGATCTGTCCGACTTTCCACTGGCTCAAGTCACGCACCTTCGCGGCAAATTCCGGCGCGTAATCTAGCAGCGGCGGCCGCGCAACGCGCGTCTAGATCGCTGGCGGCGCCGGATAGGCGTCCAGCGCCGGCCCGAGGGCGGCCTTCAGCGGGCCCAGCCACGGTTCGAAGTTGCGCCAGTGGTCGGCCGCGTCGGTGAAGATCGGCTGGCGCACCTGCTCGGAGCTGGCGGTCCGCACCGCGCGGTCGTTCTCGTAGAAGCGCAGGCATGAGTCCTCGAACGGCAGGCCGCAGTGGTCCAGCAGGCGCCGGACCTCGGCCTCCGGTTCGGCGACCATCCGCTCGTAGATCACGCGGTGGATACGGCCAGGGAGGTTTGCGTCGAAATGGGCCATCAGCTCGACGTAGTCGGCGTAGTAGCGGCCGATGTCGACGAGGTCGTAGGTGAACGGCTGGCCGACCGCGAAGTGCTGCTTGAAGCCGGACAGGCAGCAGCCCAGGGGATGGCGGCGCGCATCCACGATCTTGGCGTTCGGCAGGATCAGGTGGATCAGCCCCGTGTGGGCGAAGTTGTTCGGCAGCTTGTCGATGAAGAAGGGCCGTCCGGTCTTCCGGTGGGTTCCGGCGCGGGCCAGGTATTCCTCGCCCAGGGCCGCGAATTCCTCGGACGACAGGGCCGCCAACACGTCCGGGTAGGCGCCTTCGCTCTCGCGCCGGGCGCGGCCGGCCAGCCGCGCCGCCAGGGCGGGGATGTAGGGCAGTTCCTGGGTGCCCTCGACCTGGCTGTGGCTAGCCAGGATCTGCTCCACCAGGGTCGAGCCCGAGCGCGGCAGGCCCACGATGAAGATCGGGTCGGGGTGCGGCGCCCCCTGCCCCGCGCGCGCGGCGAAGAAGCCGCGGCCCAGCAGCGCCTTGGTCCGCCGCATCTGGCCCGTGGTCTCGGCGGCGTCGTAGTCCAGCCGCGCACGCTGGATCGCATTGCCCCGCGCATAGTGTTCGAAGGCCTCAGCAAACGCGCCCGCGTCCTCGCGCGCCTTGCCCAGGGCGAAATGGACCTGCAGCCGGTCGGCGTCGGGGAGCTCGGCGGCGAGCGCCTGTTCCATCGCAGCGAGGTCGGCGTCGGCGAAGCGCACGGTCTTGAGGTTGGCCAGGCTCCACCAGGCCTCGCCCTGGCGGGGGTCCAGCGCCAGGCATCGCCGATAGGCCGCCACGGCGTCCGCCTGCCGGCCTAGCGTCTTCAGCACGTGGCCGTAGCTCATCCAGCTCAGCGCCTGGTCGGGGTGCGCTTCCAGGATTGCCGCGTAGGCCTCCGCGGCGGCCGCGTCCTCGCCCAGCCGTGAGAGCGAGGAGGCCCGCAGGTGGCGATAGAGCGCGTTCGCCGGTTCGGCCTGCAGCAGCCGGTCCGCCTGGGCGAGCGCGGCCTCCACCTTGTCGCGCCAGGTCAAGACCATGGCGTAGGCGGAGCGTGCGGCGGTCAGGCCAGGGGCAAGGTCTAGGCAGCGGGCCAGCAAGGTCTCGGCGTCGTGGTTACGCCCCCGCCGGGACGCCACATCGCCGGCCATCCAGAGCGCCAGCGCATCGGCGGGCCGCCGCGCCAGCACGCCGCGCAGCAGGGCGTCGGCCGCGGCGAGATCGCCCGCGATCAGCGTATCGGCCGCACGGACGAGCTCGGGATCGGTGACCGTCGCGCGCATCTGGCGGGCATAGGCGCGGTCGGCGCCGGCCACGTCCCCGGCCAGGCGCAGCCGGTCGCCCTCGGCGCCCCAGCGGGCGGCCTCGGCGGCATCGCCTGGCGCGGCCGGAGGGCGGGACGCTAGGGGGGCGCCGAAGCTGACGCTAAAGCGCCCGGTGTTCCACGTGTTGCTCACCGGCAGAACCTAGCAGCGGCCGCGGCAAAAAGAATGGGGCGGCGGATTGCTCCGCCGCCCCACGCAGTCGTCTGACGTGACGTTCGACTTAGAAGTCGGCGGTCAGGCCGATGAACAGGTACCGGCCGAAGGCGTCGTAGATTTGCGGCCAGGTGTTGCCGTTGCAAGGACCGGTCGGGCAGTTCGACGAACCGTTGAGCGGCGGGTCCTTGTCGAACAGGTTGTTCACGCCCGCCCGGAAGTTGAGGTTGTCGCGCATCGTCCAGGACGCCGTCAGGTCGAAGTAGTCGCGCGAGGCGAGCGTCTTGTCCGTGGCGTACTGCAGGCCCGGGTTGTTGAGCGCCGGGTCGTCCGAATAGGCGTCGAGCGTCACCTTGTTGAAGTGGCGCCATTGCAGCGAGAGCGAGAAGTCCTTGAACCAGTCGCCGTATTCGAACGGCGTGGTCCAGGTCACGCGGGCCTTGTGACGCCATTCGGGGTTCGGCGACGACAGACCGCCCGAGACCGAGCAGATCGTGCCGTAGTAGCCGGCGCAGTTGAAGAAGTCGTCGCCCGGCAGGTTCTGGATCGACAGGTCGTCCAGCCAGGTGCCGACGAAGTTGAAGCTCAGGCCGCCACCGTTGCTGATGCCGAAGTTCTCGAGATCGGTCCGGTAGCTGACGTTGAAGTCGATACCCTTGGTGCGCAGGGCGCCCGTGTTCAGGGTAGTGTCGACGACGTAGCCTTCGTTCGAAAGCCAGATCGAGCCGTCCTGGTCGCGGTTCACGAGGCCGCAGAAGAACGAGTCCAGGGTGTTGACGCAGCGGTTGATGATCGTGTCCGCGCCGATGCCCGAGATGAAGTCCTTCACCTTGATGGAGAACCAGTCGGCCGAGAAGTTGAAGCCCGGCAGGAACGAGGGCTGGTAGACGAAGCCGACGGTCCAGGTGTCGGCGGTTTCCGGATCCAGGTTCGGGTTACCGCCGATCTGGCCGTTGTACTGGTTGGCCGGGTTCGCTTCGATGGCCAGGACCTGGGCGGCCGTCAGGTTGAACGCCTGGGCGCAGCGGGCGACCAGCGGATCGCTGGCGGCCAGGCCGGCGCAGGGATCCTGCGTGCCGTCGAGGACGACGTTCTGCGGGCTGAACAGCTCGAGGACGTGCGGCGCACGGACGGCGCGGTTGTAGCCGCCGCGCAGGCGCAGACCGTCGATCGGTTCCCAGTCACCGGCGATCTTGTAGGTCTCGGTGGTGCCGATCGAGGAGTAGTCCGAGTAACGGAAGGCCAGTTCCAGGGTCAGGGACTTGGCGAAGGCCATGTCCTGGACGATCGGGATCCGGGTTTCGGCGAACAGTTCGTACACGTCGAACGAGCCGTTCACCGGCGGGTTGGCGCCGCCCGAGCCGTTCAGGTCGCCCGAGGACGAGATGAAGTCGGCGGCGAAGTCCAGGGTCTCGCGGCGGTACTCGGCGCCCATCGACACGCCCACGCCGTCGTTGGCCCACGGCGACTTCACGCCGTACTCGGTGAGGTCACCGCCCAGCGAGAAGTTCACGATGCGCTCGAACAGGTTGCCGTTCTGCGTGGAGGGGGTTTCCAGGAAGTCGAGCGCGTCCTGGGTCACGCCGCCGAGCTGGAAGATGTTGTAGGGCACGCAGCCGCCGGCGGGGTTGGCGCAGGCCGGGCCGCTCGGCGTCTGGACGACGTTGAGGGCCTGGTTGATCGCCGAGGTACGGTAGAAGCCGGTCTGGACCTGGTTGAACGACACGCGACCGTACTGCATCGCGAAGTCGTAATTCCAGTTGTCGTTCAGGTCGCCACGGACACCCACCACGTAGCGGTACTGCTGGTGCTGGGTCCGGCCCTGACGGCCGCCGCCTTCGACGTTCCGGCGCGAGATCGTGCCGGTGAAGGTGCCGGCCGGATTGGTGGCGCAGGTGCCGCCGCCCGAGGCCGCCGTGGCGTTCAGCAGGCCGCGCTGCTGGGCCGACAGGAACGGGTTGGCGCAGTTGACCGAGAAGGTGCCGGCGAAGATGCCGCCCGGCGCGATCTGGTAGGTCGACGTGTCGTCCATGAACATCACGTCGGCGTAGGCCGTGGCCCAGTCGTTGATCTCGTAGTTCGCGAACGCGCCCAGCACATAACGGTCGTCGGGGCGTTGGTAGTAGTTCGTCGGACCGAAGTTGTAGACGTCGGTCGCGGCGTTGCGCAGGCGGAACGTGTTGCCCGGGCCGGCCGGGTCGACGACGTAGGCGCCGACACGGGCCGGGAAGGCCGTGCCCGAACCGCCGCAGCCGGCGTCGGCGAAGGTGTCGCCCGAGTTGAACGTGCACGACGAGAAGTCGCGGTTGCCCTGCAGGATCGGCTCGACGTGACGATAGCCGGCATAGGCGGTCACGTTGCCCTTGCCGTCCGGCGAGTTCACGCCGATCACCAGCGTCACTTGCGACATTTCACCGTCGCGGACGTTGTCCTTCGGCAGCTGGAAGAACTGCGGATTGGCCGAGGCGTTTTGGGCCGCCTGCACCACGCCGGCAACGTCGTTGCCGTTGTCGTGCTGATAGATGCCGTACTGGGCGTCGACGCGGACGCCCTCGAAGTTCTTGGCCATGATGAAGTTGACGACGCCGCCGACGGCGTCGGCGCCGTACACGGCCGAGGCGCCGCCCGTCAGGACGTCAACGCGCTCGATCAGGGCCGAGGGGATGAAGTTGATGTCGGCGGCCAGCGAGCCGCCCAGGGTGTTCGGCGTGCCGGGCATCAGGCGGCGGCCGTCGATCAGGACCTGGGTGCGGGTCGCGCCGAGGCCGCGGAGGCTGACGGTGGCCGTGCCGGTCGAGCCGTTGGACAGAGCCGCGCCCTGGGCCGCGAAGGCTTGCGGCAGGCTGTTGATCATGTCCTCGACGCGGGTCACGCCCGTCGCCTTGATTTCAGCCGCGCTCACCGCGGTCACCGGGCTGACGCTCTCCAGGTTCGGCGACGGAATACGCGTGCCGGTGACGACGACTTCGGAGATTTCATCCGAAGCGGTCTGGGCCGCGGCTTGCGACGAAAGGCCCAACAGGGCCGCGCCGCAAATCATAGACGACGCCAAAAGGCGTTCCCGCATGGACTTGAATTTCACGGTCTTGATCCTCCAGCGGTCCTGCCCGGCGGGCGGCCGCTCCCCACAAAAAGAGATCGGTCCCGAAAGCGGGATGCGCCCTCGGTTACGGCGGAGTTACGGGGCTGCGAGAGGACTGGTCAACGCAGATTAGCGTTTGGCAATGTTTCGGACGCCCACCTGTCGCATTCTGGTCACAGATTGCCGCACCGTTCCTGAAAGCGGGCAAGGTTTGGCCTCCGATTGTGACAGAGCGCAGAGGCGCAACCTCCGGACCTCGGCGGAATCGCGGCGTCGTCGTGACCGCTGCGCACGGGCGTTGCGCCGGCCGCCGCGCCCCGCTTAATGGGCTCAGAAGAGTCATTCCTGAGGTCGGCGACATGAAGACGGTGGCGATGTGGGCGGTGGGCGTCGCCGTGGCGGCGAGCCTCGGCGGGTCGGCGTCGCAGGCCCAGCCGAAGGGCGAGTCGCGGTCCGCCATGCTGCAGAAGCTGGTGGACTGCCGGAAGCTGACCGACGAGAGCCAGCGCCTCGCCTGCTACGATCAGGCTACCGTCGCGCTGGACCAGGCCGAGGCCAAGGGCGACATCGTGGTGGTCGACCGCGAACAGGCCCGCAAGGTCCGCCGCCAGGCCTTCGGCTTCTCCATGCCCTCGCTCAGCCTCTTCGAGCGCGGCGAAACTCAGGAGGAGCTGGAGAATGTCACCGGCGTGGTCGCCCTGGCCCGCGTCAACGGCGCCGGCAAATGGGTGATCAAGCTGGAGGACGGCGCGGTCTGGACGCAGGTCGATTCGAAGGAGCTCTTCAAGGAGCCCAAGCCCGGGATGCCTGTGAAGATCCGCCAGGCGTCGCTGGGCAGCTTCCTGATGACGGTGGACACCATGGGCGCCTTCCGCGCCCGCCGCACCGAGTAGTCAGCCGCTGTAGAAGGCGTTCCGCGCGGCCATCATCGCGCCGATGCGCTCCCGCTCGCCCGGCTCCAGGAACGGGTTCCAGATGTCGAAGATCAGGATGACGCGCAGTTCGTCGGCGTCGTTCCAGGCCTCGTGCTCGATGGTGTCGTCGAAGACCCAGGCCTCGCCCATCCGCCACTCGCGCACCTCGTTGCCGACGCGGAAGCGCGCTGGCCCCGGGAGGATCAGCGGCAGGTGGCAGAGCAGCCGGGTGTTCGTCGATCCGGTGTGAGGCGGGATGCGGGTTCGCGCATCCAGCGCCGAGAACATCGCCGTCGGCGCGAAGTCCGCCTGATGGGCCATGGGCAGCCGGTCCAACAGGGCGCTGGTCTGCGGGCAACTCGCGCAGACCTCCGCCTGCCGGTGGCCGTCCTTCCAGAGGAACAGCGAACTCCAGCGGCGGGAGTGGTTGAGCTCCTCCCACTGGTTGACCGGCTTCTCCGGGGAAAAGGCGATGTACGGCGCGAACGCCTCCATCCGACTGGCCATAACGGCCTGGAGTTCCTCGACGATGACCGGCGTCGCGGCTTCGAGCTCGGCCAGCCAGGGGAACAGCTCGCGCGGATAGAAAGGGATCGCCGGCAGCCGCGGATAATGCAGCAGGAGCGGCTCGTGGTTGAACACCTTGCGCCGTCCGGCATAGACCCCGATCGCTTCGTCCAACCGGCTCCGCACCAGCTCTCCGCCCGCCTCGTCGAGGGGGCCGACACTGTCGCGAAGATAAGCTTCCAGCGCCGCGTGGGTCTTCTCGACCACCTCCCGCGCGCGGGCGACCGGCGTCTTCAGCCCGGGTAGAAGGTTCGCTTCGTCGGGGGCGAGCTTGAGGGCGTTCTCGTAGACCTTTGCGGCCAGGCGCTCGCCCGACAGCTTCTCGATCACGGCGCCCTTCGAAAGCAGGGCCAGGAAGTTGTACGGCTCCAAGGCCAACGCCTCGTCCAACGCCGCCAACGCCGCCGGCAGGGCCCCATTGGCCCGGTGGATCATCGCCTTCTGCATCTTCACGTGCGGGTCGAACGGCGCGACGGCCTCCGCCCGGGTGACGCAGTCGAGCGCTGTGGCGCGATCGCCCCGCCGCATCGCCGAAGCGGCGTCGGCCAACAGCTGTTCCGGCGAAATGGCTTGCCCCCCGGCGACCATCAGCCGTTCCCTACGGTCGGTTTACGCCGCCAGATGTCCCGCCGCATTCCGCTCGCAACGTCCCTCTGCCCGCGGCCTTTTCCGGGGCCGCCCGTTGCGAAACTTCCACCCACCCCCGATGATGTCAACGACAGGCCCACCAGCGTTTTGCGAGCACCGATGTCCGACTTCCGACGCGTCACCGACGACTTCACCACTGCCCCGCAAATCAGCATCGCGGACGTCGCCGAGGCGGCGCGGCAAGGCTTCCGGACGGTGATCAACAACCGCCCCGACGACGAGGAGCCGGGCCAGCCCTCGTCGGCCGAGATCGAGGCGGCGGCTGAGGCCGCGGGGCTCGCCTATTTCCACATTCCGGTTCGTGGCGGCCCGACGCCGGAGCAGGTCGAGCAGACCAAGGCGCTGCTGTCGCAGGTCGAAACGCCGATCCTGGCCTTCTGCCGCTCGGGCACACGCTCGATCGTCACCTGGTCGCTGAGCCAGGCCCAGTCGGGCGCCCTGCCCCGCGGTGAGCTTGTCACCCTCGGCCGCAACGCCGGCTACGACCTGTCGGGCGTGCTGGGCGGATGATCCCCTACGTCCGCGAGATCGACATCGAGTACGGCCGCTGCGACCAGGTCTCGCCGCTGATCCGGCGGGTGACGGCCAACAACCCCGGCCCATTCACCTTCCTCGGCACCGGCACCTACATCGTCGGCCGCGGCGAAGTGGCGGTCATCGACCCCGGCCCGGACGATCCGGCGCACCTGGACGCGATCCTGCAGGCGGTGAGCGGCGAGAAGATCACGCACATCCTGATCACCCATCACCACTCCGACCATTCGCCCCTGGCCGGGCCGCTGAAGGCGCGGACGGGCGCGACCATCTACGGCTGCGCCGTGGCCGGTCACGAGGAGGCGGACACCGGCGAGGTCAGGATGGAGGCCGGGCACGACCACGACTTCCGGCCCGACATCAGCCTGTGCGATGGCGGCGTCGTGCTGGGCCGCGGGTGGACGATGGACGCCATCCCCACCCCCGGCCACACCTCCAACCACATCTGCTACGGCCTGCGGGAAGAGAACGCCTGCTTCTCAGGCGATCACATCATGGGCTGGTCCACCACCGTGATCACCCCGCCCGACGGCGACATGACCGCCTATCTGGCGAGCCTGGACGACATCCGGTCTCGCAAGTTCGACGTCCTGTGGCCGACCCATGGCCCGCCGATTCGCGATGTCGACGCCTTCATCGCCGCCTACATCGAGCACCGCCAGGAGCGGGTCGACCAGATCCTGGGGGCGCTGAAGGCCGGGCCGGCGCGCATCAACGAGCTGGTGCCGCGCCTCTACGCCGACGTGGATTCGCGGCTGCATCCGGCCGCGGCGCGCTCGATGCTGGCGGCAATGATCCACCTGGTGCGGCGCGGCCAGCTCAAGACCGACGGTGCGCCGGGGCCCGACAGCACCTACCGCCTCGCAGGCTAGACGACCGCCTTGGGGGCCGGCGCGGCGCTCAGCAGCCGGGCCACGCTTTCCAGCGCCCCGCGCAGCACGCCTTGCGTCCCCGGCCCACCCAGCGAGATTCTGAGACCGTTGGCGTGGTCCGGCCCCGCGGCGAAGGCGTCGGCGGTGACCAGGGCAAGGCCCTTCTCCTGGGCGAGGCGGTGGACCCGGTCCGCCCGCCACTCCGGCGGCAGCTCCAGCCAGACGTGGATCCCCTCGGGCGCGCCCCGCGCCGCAGGCAGGACTTCGGCGGCGATCGCCCGGCGCAGGCGCGCCTCCTTCCGCACGCCGGCCAGCAGGCGCTCGGCGGTCCCCTCGCGAATCCAGGTGGACACCACCGCCGACATGATGGGCGACGGCATCAGGGCCAGGGTGCGCAGCGCCTCGGCGGTACGTTCCGCCAGCGCCTCCGGCGGAACCAGGAAGGCCGTGCGCAGGCCGGGCGACAGGCATTTCGAGAGCGTGGCCAGGTGGAACGTCCGCTCCGGCGCCAGGGTCGCGATGGCCGGCAGGGGCGCGTCGAACAGGCGCGCGTAGGGGTCGTCCTCCACGACCCAGAGACCGGCGGCGCGCGCGACCTTGGCCAGGGCTTGGCGCCGGGCGAGGTCGAGGGTCACAGCGGTCGGGTTGTTGGTCGTCGGCGTCAGGTAGAGGGCCGCCGGGCGCTCGGCCGCACACAGGCGCGCGAGGGCGTCGGGGTCCAGCCCGCCCGCGTCGGATGGGCAGACCCGCACCGCCAACCCGAACTGCCGGGCCGCGGTCAGCACGCCCGGATAGACCAGCGGCTCGGTGACAAGCGCGCCGCCGCCCGCGCCGGCGATCGTCGCCAGGATGGCGGCCAGGCCGGTCTGCGCCCCCGGCGTCACCAGCATCCGCGTGGGCGCCACCTGACCTAGGCTGGGCGCCAGCCACGCCGCGGCCGAGGTCCGCTGGCCGAGGCTGCCGCCGCCGGGGTGGTAGGACATCAGCGTCGCGACATCGGTCCGGTCGACCACCGCCGCCACCGCCTCCTTCAGCAGGACGCCGAGCGACAGGCCCTGGGGCGGCGGCGGCAGGTTCATGCCAAGGTCCACCAAGCCGGCCTCGTCCTCCGCCGCCCGGGCCCGGACGAAGGTGCCCCGCCCCACGGCGCCCTCGATCAGGCCGCGGGCGCGGGCGGCGGCATAGGCCCGGGTCACGGTGGTCAGGTCGACGCCCAGGATCTGGGCCACCGTTCGCTGCGGCGGCAACTGGTCGCCCCCTTGCAGTTCCCCGTCGCGGATCGCCGCCTCCAGGGCCTCGACCACGCGGACGTACATCGGTGGGCCAGCGGCCGGCAGGCGCGCCAGCCAGCGGGCCGAAGGGTGCGTCAGGGAGTCCATTGCGATTCTCGCGTCTGACGCATACATTACACAAGTATTGTATGCGTTCAATATCCGCATTGTATGGAGCTGACGCCATGGACCTCAACGGCTGCGAACCGTCCACCCTCAGCGCAGGCCTGCGCTGCCGCTGCCCACGGTGCGGCGAAGGAAAGCTGTTCTCGGGGTTCCTGACGGTCGCCAAGTCCTGCGACCAGTGCGGGCTGGACTATGGCTTCGCCGATCCGGCGGACGGGCCCGCGTTCTTCGTCATGAGCGGCGTCGGCATCGCCGTGGTCGGCCTCTGGGCCTGGTCGGTGGTCGTGTTCCACCCGCCGCTGTGGCTGCAGTTCGCGACGGTGTTCCCGGCCCTGATCGGCGGCTGCCTGGCGTGCCTGCGTCCGATGAAGGCCTGGCTGGTGGCTGAGCAGTACGTCCACAAGGCCGAGGAGGCCCGCTGGGCCAGCCTGGGCGGCCACGGCGAAGGCGGCTTCGTCTACGACCGCCGCAAGGCCTCCGAACGCTAGAAGTCGCGGCGGCCGAAGCGTGGCACGCCCTGGTTCTCGCCCGGCGGATCCATGACGCTGAGGTCCAGGTCCAAGGGTCCGCCCCCGATCCATTGCGCCAGCGTCGTATGATCGGCGAGGTCGTCGTCGGTCAGGGGATGCACCAGGGCGCGCAAGCCCGACGCTTCGATCAGCGCCAGGATCTGCGGCAGCGCCCGCTGCAGGAAGTGGATCTCGAACTGCGGAAGCGGATGCGGCCCGACGGGACCTTCGCGCAGGTTCCCCACCATCAGCAGGTCACGCGCTTCGCCGCTTTCCATCATCGCGGTCAACCGGGCGTGGAGCGCGTCCGACGCCGGCCGTTGGTGGGCTTCGTGATAGATGTGCGCGTGGAAGGGCGCGGTCCCATCGCTCGTCATGCGACCGCGCTATAGCGCCTTCTCCAGCTCGTCGAAACGGAAGCCCTGGTCGGCCGACCGAAACGCGCGTTGTCCTACACGCTCTCCTTCGCCTTCGCCGACGGTAGGACGTAGTCCTTCATCCGGTCGCGGATCAGCTTCTTGTCGATCTTGCCCGTGGCGCCCAGGGGAATGTCGTCGACGAAGACCACGTCGTCCGGCGTCCACCACTTGGCGATCTTGCCCTCCAGGAAGGCCAGGAACTCGTCCTTGGTGGCCTCGACCCCCTCGCGCAACTTCACCAGCAGGACGGGCCGCTCATCCCACTTCGGGTGAGCCGCTCCGATGACGGCCGCATTGGCCGCCTTCGGATGGCCCATGGCGATGTTCTCGATCTCGATCGAACTGATCCACTCGCCGCCCGACTTGATGACGTCCTTGGCGCGGTCGGTGATCTGCATGAAGCCCTGATCGTCGATGGTCGCCACGTCGCCCGTGTCGAAGAAGCCTTCGGCGTCCAGGATCTCGCCGCCCTCGCCCTTGAAGTACTCGCCGACGACGAAGGGCCCCTTCACCTTGAGCTTGCCGAAGGTGGACCCGTCGTGGGGCAGCCGCTCCTCGGCGTCGTTCACCAGCTTCATCTCGATGCCCAGCGGCGGGCGGCCCTGCTTCAGCTTGAAGGCCAGCTGCGCCTCGGGGTCCATTTCGGCGATGGCGGCGTTCGGCGCGGAGATTGTGCCCAGCGGCGACAGCTCGGTCATGCCCCAGGCGTGCGTCACGTCCACGCCGAACTCGTCGCGGAAGCCGCGCACGATGGCCTCCGGCACGGCGGATCCGCCGATCACCACCCGCTTCAGCGTCGTGAGCTGGGACTTTGTATCGCGCAGGTGGGCCAGCAGCATCTGCCAGACCGTCGGCACCGCGGCCGAGAAGGTCACGCCCTCGCTCTCGATCAGCTCATGGACCGACGCGCCGTCCAGCTTCTGGCCGGGCATCACCAGCTTGGCCCCCGAGGCCGGGCACGACAGCGCCAGGCCCCAGGCGTTGGCGTGGAACATCGGCACCACGGGCAGCACCACTTCGGTGGCGCCCAGGTTCATGACGTCCCGGGTCATGGTGATGATGGTGTGCAGGAAGTTGGAGCGGTGAGAGTAGAGCACCCCCTTGGGATGGCCCGTGGTGCCCGAGGTGTAGCAGAGGCCGGCGGCGGTGTTCTCGTCGAAGCCGCCCCAGACGCAGTCGGCGGAGTGCTGCTCGATCAGGTCCTCGTAGCAGAGGGCGCCCGGCAGGCTGACGCCCTTCATCCCCTCGCGATCGGTGAGCACGACGACGTGCTTCACGGTCGGCAGCTTGGGCAGGTTCTCGGCCAGCACCGGCACGAAGGTCAGGTCGGTGAAGATGATCCGGTCTTCGGCGTGGTTGATGATGTAGCAGAGCTGCTCGGCGAACAGCCGCGGGTTCAGGGTGTGGCAGACCGCCCCGATCCCCATGATCCCGTACCAGGCCTCAATGTGGCGCGCGGTGTTCCAGGCCAGGGTGGCGACCCGGTCGCCCGGCTGGACGCCCAGCCCCTTCAGCGCGTTGGACAGCCGCTTCGCCCGGGTGTGGACCTCGCCATAGGTCGTGCGCACGATCGGCCCCTCGACCGAGCGGGTCACCACTTCGCGGTCGCCGTGCCAGGCCTTCGCGTGGTCGAGGATCTTGTCGACCGTAAGCGGCCAGTTCTGCATCAGGCCCAGCATCTGCGCGCCTTCTCCCCTAAGTTATCGGCTGTTAGTTATCGATCACGATTAGAGAGACGATGTCGCTTCCGCAACGGGAGCGTCAACTTGTCCTGTCGATCCAGGTCCTTGCCGCCTGCGCCGTCGGAGCCTGGGCGTCGACCGTGGGCCACCCCGGCGGCTCCAATAGCCGGCCGACCTGATCGTGCAGCACCGCCACCGTGGCGTCCGAGGCGTCGCCCGTGCGGTTCGCCACGCGCGCCTCCAGCACCTCGACCGGCGCATCCATCCAGGCGCCGCGGAACGGCACGCCGCATTCGGCCGCCAGCGCCTCCACCCGGGCCCGCAGGCCGCCATCAATGAAGGTCGCGTCCAGCACCACCGCGCGACCGGCTTTCAACAGCGCACGGGCGTTGTCGATCATGGTGTCGTAGGTGCGCACGTAGAACTCGGCCGTATAGGTCGCCGGGTCCATGGTGGTGGTCGGCGGGATGTTCATCAGCCGCTTGCGGATCTCGTCGGTGCGCAGGATCACGGCCCCCGGCGAGGCGCCAAGCGACGGCGCCACGGCGCGCGAGAAGTGCGACTTGCCGGACCCCGACAGGCCGCCCACCGCGGCCAGCACCGGCGGCGGGGGCGACAGGTGGGCGATGGCGGCCTCCACATAGGCCCGCGCCGCGGCCGGGTCCGACGAATGCGCCGACACGTGCGCCCTTACCCCCGCGCGCACCGAGAGCATCAGGGGCAGGCTGGCGAGGCCGTCCCAGATCTCGGGCGGGAACGTCCGGGCCGCCTCGTCCACATAGCCGGACAGGGCCCGCACAGCCGCGTCGCGCCGGCCCCGGAAGTCGAGGTCCATCAGCAGGAAGGCCAGGTCGTATTGCACGTCGAGATCGGACAGCAGGTCGCTGAACTCGATGCAGTCGAACAGGACCGGCCGTCCGTCTTCCAACAGGATATTCCCGAGGTGCAGGTCACCGTGGCAGCGCCGGGAGAAGCCGCTCGCCGACCGGTGCGCCAGCAGCGGCGCCTGCCGTTCCAGCTCGGCTTCGGTCAGGGCGATCATCGTCTCGACCCGGTCCTGGTCCAGGCCCTCGCAGGTCTCGCGAAGGAGCTGGGCGTTGGAGCCGACCGTGAAGCTGAGGGCGGTCAGGCCGCCGGCGGGGCGAAGGGGCGCCTCGGCGTGGAAGCCGGCGATCATCCGGCCCAGGGCTTCGGCCAGGTCGCCGGTGACGGCCTCTGGCCGAGCGGACAGAACACAACGTTCGTCGAACCTGCGCATCTCAAGCACGTGGCCGATGGCCTCGCCGGCGCCTTCGAGGGCCAGCCCGCCGCCGGCCTCGCGGGTGATCGGCCGCACGGCGCGGTAGATGTCGGGCGCGGCCGCCTTGTTGAACTCCAGCTCGCGGTCCAGCGCCCACTTCCGGCGCTCCATCGTCGAGAAGTCCGCGTAGCCCAGATCGGCGTGGCGCTTGAGCTTCCAGGCCGCGTCCTTGCCGAGGAAGACGTGCGCGCACGCCGTCTCGATCGCCTTGTCCGTGCGGGCCGCCAGCCAGGCCATGATCTCGGCCTCGACCGGCGTCGTCCGGGGGCCGCTCAAGGAAACAGCCTGCGCGTCGCCCAGCCGCCCCCGGCGCGTTCGAACACCAGCCGCTCGTGGAGGCGGAACGGGCGATCGCGCCAGAACTCGATCGACTGCGGCGCCACGCGGAAGCCGGACCAGTGCGGCGGCCGCGGCACCTTGCCCAGGCCGAAGCGCAGGCCGACCTCGGCGATCTTCTTCTCCAGGGCCAGGCGGTCCGGCAGGGTGCGCGACTGGGCGCTGGCCCAGGCGCCGAGCTGGGCCGGCCGGGCGCGGGTGGCGAAATAGGCGTCGGCTTCTTCCGGCGTCGTCGGCGTCACCTCGCCGCGCACCCGCACCTGCCGCCGCAGAGACTTCCAGTGGAACAGCAGCGCCGCCTTCGGATTGGCGGCCAGTTCCTGGCCCTTGGCGCTCTCGAGGTTGGTGTAGAAGACGAAACCGCCGGGATCGACGTCCTTGAGCAGCACCATCCGCACGTCGGGCAGGCCGTCGGCGTCCGCCGTGGCGAGGGCCATGGCGTTGGCGTCGTTCGGCTCCTTCTGCAGGGCTTCCTTCAGCCAAGCGTCGAAGAGCGCGAAGGGGTCGGTCTCGCTGAGCAGCGGCGGCGGCTCGGCGCTCGCCACCTGGCGGACGTATTCGTCCTCGGTCGGGGACGCCGGGATGAGGGTCTTTTCGGTCACGCAGGGGATATAGCGCGGCCGTGCGCGACCTTGCGAGCGCTTAACGGTGTGTTGACGGCGTTTACCCTACGGTCCTGGCTCATGAGTCGGACGGCTCCCGACATGACCCTGAAGATGGCGCGCGAGGTGCTGGGCGTGAGCTCCGCCTCGACGCCCGCCGAGGTGCGCAAGGCGTTCCGCGCGGCGGCCAAGCGCGCGCATCCGGACCAGGGCGGCGACGAGGGCGCCTTCCGCCAGGTGATGGACGCCTACCAGCGTCTGCAGGACCCGCTCGGCGACCGCTTCGTGCAAGCGCCGGTCAGGGCGCGGCCGACGCCGGATCCCGACCTGGAGATTTCGCCCAAGCTGGCCCTCGAAGGCGGCGACGTGGACCATCGAATGCCCGATGGCCAGTTCATCCGCATCACCCTGCCGCCCGGCCTGCGTTCGGGGGACAAGGTGCAGGCGGCCGGTCACGAGTTGTCGGTCTACATCCGCGCCCACGACGGCGTGCTGGTGCGCGGCGACGACGTGTGGATGACGGCGAAGGTGGCTCCGGGCCTGCTCAAGAAAGGCGGCCGGATCACGGTAGACACCCCGCTTGGCCGCCGCAGCATCTGGATCGACCGCAAGGCCGCCGAACGTGGTCTGGTCCGCGTGGAAGGCGAAGGCCTGCCGGCCCGCGGCCGCCGGGAGGCCGGGCACCTGTTCGTCCGGCTGGCCGCCAACCCCGGGCTGGCCGACAGCGCCGCCCTGTCCCTGCTCCGCCGCTTCGCCGCCGCCTGGGCCGCCTGACTGGTACAGTTCTTGCTTAACTAGGCCCAACGCAAGGAGGGCCAGATGGCTATGAACGGTATCGGCGCGATGCTTTCCCTCGGACTGCCGACCGCCACGGGCGGGGTGGAGCAGCCCGGCAGGGCGCCGGAGAACCCGGCGGACGCCGCCAAGACCCGCGCCGAGGCCGCCGCCGCCCGCAACAAGGCCACCCTCGACGAGGTGCGTGAGAAGGGGCTTTACGCCTGGGCCAAGGAACAGAAGTTCGAAGCCCTGAAAGCGAAGATCGAGAAAGAGATGAAGGCCGCGAAGGGCATCAGCGACGCCTCGCTGGCCGCCATGACTCCCGAGGAGCGGGCCGCGACCCTGACATCGCTGGAAGCCGAGATTTCCAAGCGCATTCAGGAGGTCATGCAGGACGCCCTGAGCGGCGAGGCCCAGAAGGCCGCCAAGGAAGGCCGCTCCGCCCAACCCATGATCATCGATATCGCGGTCTAGCGCCGCCTAGAGCCGGTGGCGCTGGCGCCACTCGTCGCGGGTCAGCTCCCAGTAGACGGAGCGGCGGGTGGTCCCGTCGGGACGGACCGCCTCGCGCTCCCCCATGCGCCGGAAACCCGCGGCGTCGATGCCCTTCTGCGAGCGGACATTGTCGAGGGCGGCGGTCAGGCACATCAGCCGCACGCCCAGGGTCTCGAAGATCCAGCCGAAGGTGTGCGACATGCCGACGCCGCCCTGGCCCTTTCCCTGCAGGTCGGCACGCATGGCCCCGGCAAGCTCTGCCGACGCATGCTCGGGCCAGACGGTGATCCGCGAATAGCCGGCCACATCGCCATCCTCGTCGAGGGTCACCAGCAGCAGGGCGTCGCCCGCCAACGCCTGGGCCTGGTTCTCGGCCACCCAGCGGGTGACGCTGTCTTCCGTGATCGGCCGCGGCAGATCGTAGATGGGCCCCGACACCCGAATGTCGCTGAGCAGCGCGGTCAGGCCGGGAACGTGCTTCAGCTCGGCCCGGGCGCGGCCCAGACCCAGGGCGGAGACGTCGGCGGTTCGCACGGCCTGGCGGATCGCCTCTGCCTCTTCCGCGGAGGCGTGGATGACGGTTTTCGGCGGCGCGCTCATGACGCTGCGAGGCGCTCGAGCGCCTCGCCATCCAGCCGCCGAACGGTCCACTCGGTCATCGCACCGGCTCCCAGGCTGTCATAGAAGGCGATCGAGGGCGCGTTCCAGTTGAGCACCGCCCATTCCAGCCGCCCCAGCTCGGCGTCGACGCAGCGCTGGGCCAGCTTGCGCAGCAGGGCCTTGCCGGCTCCCACGCCGCGCGCTTCCGGGCGGACGAAGAGGTCCTCAAGATAGATTCCCGCCCGGCCGCGGAACGTCGAGTAGTTGTAGAACCAGAGCGCGAAGCCCACCGGCTGGCCGTTGTGCTCGGCGATCTCGCAGAAGCTGCGCGGGTTCTCTCCGAACAGGTCGCGACGGATGTCGGCCTCGGTCGCCTCCACCTCGTGCAGCAGCCGCTCGTACTCCGCCAGCTCCCGGATGAAGGACAGGATCAGCGGGGCGTCGGCGACGGTCGCCACCCGGATATTCACGCTCATGTCACAAACCTAGGCGCTGACCCAACCCAAGGCCAAGCCTTCTGCCTAGACGCGGGCGCCGGTGGTCTCCTCCGACACCGCCCACAGGCGCTCGGCCGTCTCGGGGTCCAGGGCATGGGGCATGACGCCCTCGAACGGATTGTCCTGCGTCCACGGCAGCGCCTGGGCGCAGTTCTCCAGGTAGAGGCCGCCCACGCCCTCCAACTCGTCGCCCAGCGCGGCCCAGACGCTGGTGGAGGCGCCCTGCTCGGTCGACTTGAAGCGGTCGTTGGTCTTGCCGCTCTCGTCCATCCAGCCGAAGGCGATCATCTCTTCGCGCGGAAGGTGCCGCTGCAGCGGCGTCATGATGCCGCCGGGCATGACGGCGTTGGCGTTGATCCCCAGGTCGGCGAAGCGGGCGTCGAAGCCGACGGCGAACAGGGCGTTGGCGGTCTTGGCCTGGCCGTAGGCCTCCCATTTATCGTAGGGCCGCTGGCGATAGTGGATGTCGTCGAAGTGGATGCCGCTGCGGCGGTGGCCGATGGACGACAGCGAGACCAGCCGGCTCTGGCGCCCCTCCTCGGCCGCGTTCATCAGGCTCCGCGCCAACAGGATCGACAGCAGGAAATGGCCGAAGTGGTTCGTGCCGATCTGCATCTCCAGATCCTGCGCCGTGTAGCTCTGCGGGCAGGCCATGACGCCGGCGTTGTTGATCAGAATGTCGAGCGGCTGATCGCCCCAGGCCGAGGCAAAGGCCGCCACCGAGGCGAGGTCCGAGAGGTCCAGCCGGCCGACCGAGACCTTGCCCGGCGCGGTCCGGCCGATGTCCGCCGCGGTGACTTCACCCGCCGCCAGGTTGCGGACCGCGAGCATCACCTCGGCGCCCGCCTCGGCCAGCGCCCGGGCGGTCTCGACGCCGATGCCCGACGCGCCGCCCGTGACGATGGCCCGGACCCCGTTCAGGTCGTGACCGGCCGCGACCTCGCGCGCGGTGGACTTGGCGCCGAAGGCCGAGGTGATGCGCTCGCTCATGGTCCTCAGGCCACCTTGCTGAAGTCAGGGGCGCGCTTTTCGGCGAAGGCGGTCAGCGCTTCCTTGGTCTCCGGCGAGCGGAGCTGGGCGGCGAAGATCCGGCCTTCCTGCTCCATCTGGGCGGTGATGGCCGCCGGATCGCGCATCAGCGCCTTGGTGGCCTGGACCGCGGTGGGGGCGCGGCTGGCCACGGCCTCGGCGGCCGCACGGGCCTTGGCGCGCAGCTCGGCGGCGGGGACGGCGGCGTTGGCGATGCCCCAGGCGGCGGCGGTCTTGCCGTCCACCGCCTCGTTCAGCACGAACATCGAGAAGGCGCGGGCGTGACCGATCCGCGCGGGCAGCAGCAGCGAGGAGGCCGCCTCGGGCACGAGGGCCAGGTTCACGAACGGGGTGGTCAGCAGGGCGTCCTCGGCCACATAGACGAGGTCGCAGTGCAGCAGCATGGTCACGCCGACCCCCACCGCCCGGCCATGGACGGCCGCGACGATCGGGGTCTTGGCCCGGGCCAGCGCCGCCAGCAGCGGATTGCCGCCCTCGCGCGCCTGATTGGCCTGGGGATCGCCCGAATTGACGGCGGCGAAGTCACCCAGGTCGTTGCCGGCGGTGAAGATGTCGCCGTTGGCCTGGATCAGGACGCAGCGGATGGACGGATCCTCGCTGGCCCGGTCGATCCCGTCGCCCAGGCCCTGGTACATGGCCCGCGTCAGGGCGTTCTTCTTGTCCGGCCGGTTGATGGTCAGGGTCAGGACGCCGCCCGACACTTCGCTCAAAATGTGATCCGTCATTCCGCTTTCGGCCGCAGAGAGCCGTCCTCTGGTTCTTCCCACCCTATTCGTGAAGCTTAGGCCGCCGCCCGGTACCAGTCGACGCCGTTCTCGTCCCGCTCGCGGATCGCCTGCCCGCGCGCCATCAGGCAGTTGAGGTGGGCCAGGCTCTCGCCCGTGGCCAGGCCCAGCAGGTTCTCGTCGATCCGGCGGCGGAACAGGACGTGGAAGACGTCGACCACCCGCTTCGGCTCGACCAGCAGCTCGTGGAGCCGCGTCAGCCCGCGCTCGTGGCCGCCGACCAGATGGTCGATGCGCGCGTGCAGGCCGTGGAAGGGGTCGTTGTGGGCTGGCAGCACCAGCACCTCGTCCGGCACCTTGGTCTTGATCCGCTGCAGCGAGGTGATCCAGTCGGTCAGCGGGTCGCCGTCGGGCTCGGTGGGGAACACCGAGACGTTGGACGAGATCTTGGGCAGCACCTGGTCGCCGGAGATCATCAGCTTCAGGTCCGCGCAATGGAGGCTGGCGTGCTCGGGGCTGTGGCCGGAGCCGACCACCACCGTCCAGACATGGTCGCCGATCTTCACCGCATCGCCGTCGTTGAGGCGATGGAAGCTGTCCGGCAGGGCGTAAAGCCCGCGGCCGAACCCGCCGAACTTGGCGCGGTAGCTTTCGAGGGCGTCCTCGTCCCAGCCGGCGCCCTTGAAGAAGGCCAGGGCGTCGGCCGGCGCCTCGCGCCCGGTGTCGGCGGCCAGCGAGCGGCAGGTGACGAACTCCAGCCGGGTGATCCAGAGCCGCGCGTCGAACTTGCGGGTGAGATACCCCGCCATGCCGATGTGGTCGGGGTGCATGTGGGTCACGAAGACCCGCGTCACCGGCTTGCCTTCCAGCGGGCCTTTCAGCGCCGCGCGCCAGGCGTTGCGGCTCTCCAGTCCGCCGAGGCCGGTGTCGACGATGGCCCAGCCGTCGCGGCCGTCCGCGGTCTTCTCGGCGATGGCCCAGACGTTGATGAAGGCCAGCGCCCCGCCCAGCGGCATCCGCAGCCACTTCACGCCCGGGGCGATGTCGACCGCTTCCTCGCCGACCTTGGGGCCATGCTCGAACGGATAGACCAGCTTCGGCCGGTGGCTTTCCCAGCCGCCCTGTTCGATCCCGTCCCGCAAACGCCCGACTCCTGACAGTTCAGGCGTCCATTATCCGGTGCGGACCTTACGTAGGGCAACGCCTTCGTAAGGTCCGGCCCGTCAGCCGAAGATCCAGTCGCCGGTGAGGCTGGACTGCTGCACGCCGACCAACACCATCTGCGTGCCGCTGCCGAGGTCGATGACCACGTCGGCGCCGGACTGGCTGACCGTGTATCCGCCCAGCACGAACACCCGGTCGCCGTCGGCGCGGCTGAAGTCCAGCACACGGTCCAGGCCGGCGCCGGAAAAGGTGTGGAAGATGTCGCCGCCGGCGCCGCCGCTGAGGGTATCCGCGCCGCGGTCGCCCGAGACGAAGTCGGAACCGGCGCCGCCCGAGATCGAGTCGTCGTCCCGGCCGCCACGCACCACGTCGTTGCCGTCGCCGCCCGACAGGGTGTCGGCGCCCGCGTTGCCGTTCATGATGTCGAGGCCGCCCGCGCCGCTGAGGTTGTCGGCCCCGGAGAAGCCCTCGAGCAGATCGTTCAGGACCCCGCCGTTCAGCACGTCGTTGCCGCCCAGGAAGACCGACAGGTTGCTGAAGTCGGGCGCGCCCTGGCCGTAGGGCAGCGAGAAATCGGTGATCGAGAGCAGGGTCTGGTTGTTGAGATCCACCTTGAGACTGGTGAAGGTCCCGCCGGTCGGGAAACCCGCCAGCAGGGTGAAGTTGCCGCCGTAGACCACGTCCAGCGTCCCGGTGATCGTGCCCGAGATCGTGGCGCGAAGGGCCAGCGTCGTGGCGTTGGCCGTGACGATCTGCGTCGACCCGATCGTCAGCGACGCAATGTCGCCGAACGTGACCGTGCGAAAATCGGAACTGTACGAAAGCACCGCCATGGAACGCCCCCTCCAAGCCACAGATGACTGGCGTCCCTAGTGCCGGGCGGGCGGCGGCGGCTCATCCCCCTTTTGGGGGTGTGACCCGCGGGGGGTCAGGCGCCGGCGGGCGCGAATTGCTGGACCCAGCGGCGGAAAAGGCCGGGGTCGGACAGGCCCGCCTGCTGGGCCGCAACCTTGCCGCCGACGAAGCAGAACAGCGCGGGGATGCCCTGCACCCCGAAGCGCGCGGCCAGGGCGGGGTTTGCGTCCACGTCGATCTTGATGAACCGCGCCCCCGGCTCCAGCTCCGCCGCCGCCCGCTCGAAGATCGGCGCGATGGCCCGGCAGGGTCCGCACCAGCCGGCCCAGAAGTCCACGATCAGGGGCAGGTCGCTCTTGGCGAGATGCCGGTCGAACCGGGCGCCCTCCAGCGGGACCGGCGCGCCGGTGAACAGAAGCCTTTGGCATTTCCCGCATTTTGCGCCATCCCCGAGGCGGGAGGGCGGCAGCCGGTTGACGGCGTCGCAGTGCGGGCAGACCACATGCAGAGCGTCGGCCATGGAACCTCCTCGCCGATGACAACGGCGCAACGCCCATTCGGTTGAATGACGCCGCGTCGGGATGCCTATCTATGGGCGACGATAGCGCGGAGACGTCCATGGGCCAGATCAAAGACCAGCCGGATTCCAGCCTGGCCGCCCGGCTGGACCCCATCGTGGACGCCGCGCTGGCCGAGCAGCGGATCGCGGGCGCCGTGATCCTGGTGGCGCGCGAGGGGCAGCGCACCTACGCCCGCGCCGCCGGCCAGGCGGACGTCGAGGCCGGCCGGCCCATGACCCTGGACACCATCTTCCGGGCCTCGTCGCTGACCAAGCCCATCGTCACGGCCGCGGTGCTGTCGCTGGTCGAGGACGGCGTCATCGGGCTGGACGACCCGGTGACCCGCTACCTGCCCGACTTCCAGCCGAAGTGGCAGGGGCAGGCGCCGACCATCACCCTGCGCCAGCTGCTGACCCATACCGCCGGCCTCTCCTATGGCTTCATGCAGCCGGCGGACGGCCCGTACCTGAAGCTCGGCGTGTCCGACGGCATGGACCAGCCGGGCCTGGGCTTCGCCGAAGAGTTGAAGCGGATCACGGAGGCAGGCCTGTTCTTCCCGCCCGGCGCGGCCTGGCTCTATTCCGTGGGCCTGGATGTCCTGGGCGCGGCGGTGCAGGAGGCGACGGGCCGCACCCTGCCCGAGGTGGTGCGCGAGCGCGTGACCGCCAAGCTCGGGATGGCCGACACCGGCTTTTCCGTCACCGACCGGGCGCGGCTGGCCAGGGCCTATGCCGACGGGCCGCCGCCGGTCGCCATGGGCGCCACGCACACCGTTCCGTTCGCAGAGCTCTCCGGCATCCGCTTCGCCCCCGACCGCATCTTCGACCCGGGTTCCTTCCCCTCGGGCGGCGCGGGCATGGCCTGCACGGCCACCGACTTCCACCTGTTCCTCGAGACGATCCTGCACGGCGGCGCGCCCGTCGTCAGCGCCGAGACGGCGCAGGCGATGTGGACCAACCAGACCGGCGGCCATGCCATCGTGACCAGCGGCCCCGGCTGGGGCTTCGGGTTCGGCGGCGCGGTGATGCTGGACCCGGCCGCCTCCGGCTCTCCGCTGCCGGCCGGCGCCTGGATGTGGGGCGGGGTCTATGGCCACAGCTGGTTCGTCGACCCGGCCGGCAAGACCAGCTTCGTCCTGATGACCAACACCTCCACCGAGGGCATGAGCGGGCGCCTGTCGCAGGACCTGATGGCCGCGGTCGCCGCCGCCTGACGCCCCGCCTTGCCGTGGGGCGCGGCGCGGGGAATAGTCCCGGCCGCTTCTCGGGGAGGGTTTCCATGCTCAGGTTCGCCGCGGTCCTGACCGCCGCCACGCTCGCCGCCGGCTCGGCCGCGGCCCAGGCGCCGCAGCCCGGCGAGGCCGCGTTCCGCGCGCTCTACAAGGAGCTGGTGGAGACCAACACCACCTTCTCGGCCGGAAGCTGTACCCTGGCGGCGGAGCGCATGGCCGCCCGCCTGAAGGCCGCCGGGTTCGCCGACAGCGCCATCACGGTCTTCACCCCGCCGGGCGCGCCGAAGGACGGCGGCCTGGTGGCCGTCTATCCGGGCACGGACCCCAAGGCGAAGGCGATCCTGCTGTTGGCCCACATCGACGTCGTGGAGGCCAAGCGCGAGGACTGGACGCGCGATCCCTTCACCCTCGTGGAGGAGGACGGCTACTTCTACGGGCGGGGCGCCTCGGACGACAAATCCCAGGCGGCCATCTGGACCGATCTGCTGATCCGCCTGAAGCAGGAGGGGTTCAAGCCCCGGCGGGGGATCAAGATCGCCCTTACCTGCGGCGAGGAAGGCGGCGGCCAGGTCAATGGCGCCGCGTGGCTCGCGCAGAACCGCCGCGAGCTGATCGACGCGGCCTTTGCGCTGAACGAGGGCGCCGGCGGGGCGCTGGACAAGGCCGGCGGCAAGCCGGTGGTCCACAACATCCAGGCCGGCGAGAAGACCTCGGTCAGCTTCCGGCTGGAGGCTGTCAATCCCGGCGGGCATTCGTCACGGCCGGTCCCGGACAACGCCATCTATCACCTGGCCAAGGCCATCGACCGTATCGCCGCCTATCAGTTCCCGGTGCAGATGAACGACACCACCCGCGCCTACTTCGGCAAGATGTCGGGTGTTGTGGGCGGGGAGATGGGCGCGGCCATGAGCGCCATCGTCGCCAATCCGAACGACGCGGCCGCCAACGCGGTGCTGAGCCGCGACGCCAACCACAACGCCATCCTGCGCACGACCTGCGTCGCCACCCAGATCTCGGGCGGCCACGCGCAGAACGCCCTGCCCCAGCGGGCCAACGCCACGATCAACTGCCGGATCTTCCCGGGGGAATCCCCCGCCGCCGTTCGCGAGGCCCTGGTGAAGGCCGTGGGCGACGCCACGGTCGAGGTGTCCCAGCCGCCCAAGGGCCGCGGCGACACGCCCGCCCCGCCCCTGACGCGGGAGGTCATGGGCCCGATCGAGAAGGTCTCGGCCCAGATGTGGCCGGGCGTGCCCGTGGTTCCGATCCTCCAGGCCGGCGGCACCGACGCCAAGCCGCTGATCGAGGCCGGGATTCCCACCTATGGCGTCACCGGCATTTTCTACGATCCCGACCTCGGCCGGCTGCACGGCCTGAACGAGCGGATCGCCGTGAAGTCGCTGATGGACGCCCGCGAGTTCAGCTACCGGCTCGTGAAGCTGTACGCCCAGGCCAAGTGAGCGCCATCCGCCTCTGGATCGCCGCCAGCCACGACGCCGCGCACCGCAACGGCGGCTGGACCTATGTACGGGCCGGCGCGGGCGAGCCTGTGGCCTGGGCGGGCGGGGACCGGCGCACCACCCGCGCCCGGATGGCCCTGACCGCGTTCCTGGCTGCGCTCAAGGACCTGCCGCCGGACGCGAGCCTGTCGGTGGTCGCCCCGCGTGCCGACGCCCTGGTGCTGCACACCCTGCTGAAGCCGCCCGCGGACCCACCGGCCGACGACCTGGACCTGCGCGCGGTGCTGCAGGCGGCGCTGGCGGGGAAGACCTGGACCCTGGCCGTGGGCGATCCGGCCGGCCCGACGCCCGCTGCCTTCGCCGCCGCCTGGGCCGACACGGCCAGCGAGAAGGCCAAGATGTCGGGCGCCTTCACCAACGCCATCCCGAAGACCAACCTTGCCCGGGCCAAGGGCCTCTAGGCCAGCCGGCGGAAGCGGAACGCGTACGCGGCCGTCAGCAGGACCAGGAACGGGACGCCGTAGGCCAGCGTGAGGCGGAACGGTTCGGTGAAGGCCGTGGTCGCCAGGATCGCCGCCATCAGCCCGGCGCCCAGCAGGCTGCCATAGGGGTGGCCCCAGACGCGGAAGGCCAGCGTCTGCGCCGCCACACGCCGCCGGAACGCCAGGTGCGTCACAAAGATCATCATCCAGGTGAACATCGCCCCGAACATCGAGATGGCGATCATGCTGGTGAAAGCCTGGTCTGGCAGAAGGGCGTTCATGGCGGCGGCGACCGCCACGCCCAGGCTGGAAAGGCCCAGCGCCGCGACCGGGGCGCCCTGGCGGTTCAGACGGCCGAACACCGCCGGGGCCTGGCCCGCGCGGGACAGGGAGAACATCATCCGGGTCGAGGCGTAGAGCTGGCTGTTCATGGCCGACAGCGCCGCCGTCAGGATCACGAAGTTCATCACGCCCGCCGCCCCGGGCACGCCGGTGGCGGCCATCACCCGCACGAAGGGGCTGCCGCCGGCGCCGGCGGTCGTCCACGGAATGATGGCCAGCATCAGCGCCAGGCTCGCCAGGTAGAACACAACCAGCCGGAACAGCGTCGCCCGGAACGCCCGCGAGACGGCCACCCGCGGCTCCCGCGCCTCGCCCGCCGCCACGGCGATCACCTCGATGCTGAGGTAGCTGAAGATCGCCAGGATGACCGCGACCCACAGGCCCCAGAGGCCGTTGGGCATGAAGCCGCCGTGCGAGACGTAGTTGTGGAAGCCGATGTCCGACCCCGCCGGCGCGCCGAACACCACCACCGCCCCCAGGACGATGAACGCCAGGATCGCTGCCACCTTGATCAGGGAGAACAGGTACTCCAGCGCGCCGAACACCCTGACGCTGGTGGCGTTGATGGCGACCAGGCCGCCGGAGAAGCCGAGCACCCACCACCAGCCCGGCGCGTCGGGCAGCCAGTACTTCATGTAGAGGGCGACGGCGCTGACCTCGGTCCCCACCGCCAGCACCAGGCACGACCAGTAGGCGTAGCGAACCAGGAAGCCGGCCAGGGGGCCCAGGTATTCCTCGGCATAGACGCCAAAGGAGCCGGGCGTCGGCTGGGCGATGGTCATCTCGGCCAGGGCGCCCATGAGCAGCAGCGCGATGACGCCGCCGATCGCATAACTGACCAGCACCGAGGGCCCCGCGAGACCGATGGCGAAGGTGCTGCCGAGGAACAGTCCGGTGCCGACGGCGCCGCCGATGGCGATCATCGAGAGCTGGCCGCTCGTCAGGCTTCGGTGCAGACCCGCCTCGCGCGCGACCGGATCGTTCGGATCATCCATCGCAGCAGACGTGGACCGGCCGGCCCGGCGCGGTCAAGCCACGCTCAGTGCGCCTCGTTCATCCAGACCCTCAGCGCGCGCAGGAAGGGCAGCGCTTCACGGAATTCCTTTTGGGTGAAGCCCTCGCGCAGCTTCTCCACCTTAGGACGGATCGCGGCCATCGCGCGGCCATAGGCCTCGCGGCCCTCCGCGGTCATCCGCACCCGCTTTCGGCGACGGTCGGCCTGGCAGGGATCCACCGAAACCAGGCCCGCCCCCTCCAGACGCTGCAGCGTGTTGGTGATGGCCCCAGGGGTCATCTTCAGGGCTTCGGATATGTGCGCCGGCGTCAGGTCGTCGCCACGCCGGGCGATGAGGTTCAGCACCTCGTACTGGGGATAGCTGAGCCCCACCGGCAGGGCGCGGGAGATCGCGGTCCTCACGCCGTGCTCGATGAGGCTGATCTCGTCGAAGACCTGGACTTCCGGATGTTCCTCGATCACCGCGCCCATGCGGCCTCCTCCTCGCGAATCGTCGGCAGGCGAAGGATGTCGTTCGATCTTGAACGATTTATTTCGAAATTGAAGGAACGCGACCGCACCTGGCACGTCGCCGCGCAGGCGTCGCCTCGCCCCTGGCCGTCCAAGCCGATCGTCCCTGCCACCCAAGCCGTCCTGCGTCCCAGATGACTGGGCAGATGGTGTGGGCCGGCGCAGCTTGCAAGAACAGCGTCCGCCGAACGTGACCCGTTACGCGCCGGTGGCGACAAACGCCACGGCGGCTGCGGCGGCGGCGAGGCCCGTCCCGACGGCGAACAGCCGCCCGAACCGCCGGCCCCCGACCGCGACCGCGATCCCCGCCTTCGATCCGCTGTCGACAAGTGCGGCGAGCAGGGCGGCCTGGGCCGCGACGGCCGGGGCCAGGCCCTCGTTCGTGGTCATCCGCGCCACCGCCAGGGTTACGGCGTCGACGTCCACCAGGCCGGCCAGCGCCGAAAGCGGCAGGAGCCCCTGCGACCCGTAGACCGCCGACAGTGCCCGTGCCGCCGCCATGACCACGCCCAGCACGACGGCCAGCTTGATAACCAGGCTGAACTCGAACGGGCTCTTCATTGGCCAGCCCTCGCCCGACGCCGACGGGCGCGCGCGTCCGATCGCCACCACCCCGACAATCGCGGACACCACGACGAACACGCCCAGCGGCCAGGCCAGCCGCATCAGCAGCGGCGGCGCCATCACGGCGGCGACGACGAGCATCCGTAGCGCCATCACGCCGCCCGCGAACAGGGCGCCGGCGGCGGCGAGGCGCACCTGTCCCGAGTCCTGCCGGGCCACGCGCGCCAGGTTGAGCGTGACCGCCGTCGACGACACCAGCGCGCCGGCCAGGCTGGCGGCGATCAGCCCCCGCGACGGGCCGAACACCTTGACGAGGGCGTAGGCCGCGAACGAGACCCCCGCCAGGACGATGGTCAGCAGCCAGAGCTCATGCGGGTTGACCACCCCGTAGGGGCCGTACGCGCGGTCGGGCAACAGCGGCAGCACCACGAAGCTCATCGCCAGCAGCACCAGGGCGCTGCGCAGCTCGGGCCAGGTCAGCTTGCGAAGCCAGCCGTGCAGCGCGTCCTTGAAGGCCAGCAGGCCGGTAACCACCACCGAGGCGCCCGCCGCCACGCGCCAGTCGCCCACCGTGGCGTAGGCGCCCAGGGCGAAGACCAGCAGGGCCGCCACGATGGCGGTGACGGAATGGTCGTGCTCGTCGGCCTGTTCGCGCTGCTTGAACCAGATGAAGGCGGCGGCGTAGGGCAGGGCCAGCCCTGCGAACACCCACCCGCCCAGCGCCACGCTCAGGAGGCCGGTCAGCCCGCCCAACAGGCCGGTGAGTCCATAGGTGCGGAGCCCAGCGGTCCGGCCGCCCTCGGCCACGTCGCGCTCGCGCCAGCCCCGCTCGATGCCGACCAGCAGGCCGATGGCGAGGGCGAGCGCGAGGCGTTCAGGTTGATCGGCAGGCACGGCGACTCACCTCGGGCTGGGTTCGACCGGGGTGAGAATAGGCCGTATCGCCTGCCGAATTCAGGGGCGGATCAGGCCTTGGCGGGCTTCTTGCGCGCCACGCCGAGCAGGGTGATCAGGGCCGCCGCCGCCGACAATGCCGCCGCCGTCGTGGCGATCGGATGGGCCTTGGCCTCCTGCACCGCCTTCTCGGCGATGTAGCGAGCTTCCGGAGGCGTCTTTTCCGCCAGGGCCTTGGCCGCCTCGCGGAGGGCCTTGGCCGCCTGGGCGACCGCCTTCTCCGCGTCGTCGCTCAGGTCGTCCGCGGCGTTGTGCAGGGCCTTGGCGATGTCCTCGAGGCCGTCCTCGAGCTCATGCTTGACCGTCCGGGTGAGCGACTTCGACATGGTCTTCTCCTGGTCTGGGTTTCGAACCTCAGACTGCGGCCGGCGCAGGCGCGCCGCCTTGACCCACGTCAACAGGCGCACCGGCCGCGACCGAGCGGGCCAGGGCGGCAAGCATCGCTTCCCGCGCGGCGTCGTCGGGCAGGGCGTCCAGCCGCGCGTTCAGGTCCAGCAGCAGGCGGGCGCGGGCATTGTGCCAGTCCGGACGCGCCGCGGCCGCGGGCAGGATGCGCGCCTTGCCCGCGACGGCGGTGGCGCCGGCCTTGGTGAGCCGGAACCGCTCGTCGAGCGCCGGGATCGCCAGCTTGTCGGGCGCGAACCCTGCCTCGGCCAACGCGCCGCGCAGTCCCTCCAGCCCGTCCGGTTCGCCGTGAGCAAGAAACACCATCCCACTGACGGGCTGGCGCGCCTTGGCCCAGGCCACCAGGCCGCCCTGGTCGGCGTGCCCCGAGTAGATGTCGAGCGAGCGGATGCGCGCCCGCACGGAGATGTCCTCGCCCTGGATCCGAACCGAGCTGGCGCCCTCGGCGAGGTAGCGCCCGAGCGTGCCTGAGGCCTGGTAGCCCGGCAGCAGCACCGTGGCGTCGCGCCGCCAGAGCAGGCGCTTGAGGTGCTTGCGCACGCGGCCGGCGTCGCACATGCCGCTGGCCGCCAGGATGATGTGCCAGCCGCGCAGCCGCTCCAGCCGGTCGCTTTCCCAGGGCTCCTTGAGGAACATCAGCCGGCCGCTGTGGCGCAGGTCCTCGAAGGGATTGCGCTCCATCACCGGGCTCCACCCCCGTTCGCGGAAGACCTCGGTCGCCTCGATGGCCAGCGGCGAGTCCAGGAAGATGTCGGCCTCGGGGATCTCGCCGTCGCGGGTCAGGATCTGCAGGTCGGCCAGCAGCTCCTGCGACCGTTCCACGGCGAACGCCGGAATAAGCAGCGGCCCCCCGGCCTTCTGGGCATCACGCAGTTCGTTGGCGAGCAGACGGCGACGCGACGCGGGATCCAGCGTCGGCCGCACCCGCGAGCCGTAGGTCGATTCGATCACGAGGTAGTCGACCCCGGTCGGCCCTTCGGGATCCGGCAGGAAATCGCGCCCTCCCGGGCCCAGGTCCCCGGAGAACAGAAGGGTGACGGGCCCCTCCTCCGTCTCGACCCGCACCTCGATGGAGGCCGAGCCGAGGATATGGCCCGCTTCCCAGAAGGTGGCGGTGATCCCGGGCGCGACGTCGACCTCGCGGCCGAGCTTCACGGTCTTGAACAGCTCGAGGGTCCGCTTGGCGTCGCGCACCGTGTAGATCGGCTCGACCAGGTCGCGCCCACGCTGCTGGTTGCGCCGGTTCAGCTGGCGCACCTCGCTTTCCTGGATGTCCCCCGCGTCCGGCAGCATCACGGCGCAGAGGTCCCGGGTTCCGGCGGTGGCCAGAATCGGCCCCTTGAACCCGGCGCGAAGCAGCTTCGGCAACAGGCCCGAATGGTCGATGTGCGGGTGGGTGAGCAGGACGGCGTCCACCTCTTCGGCGTCGAAGGGGAAGCGCTCGTAGTTCAACGCCTTCAGGGTCTTCGATCCCTGGAACATGCCGCAGTCGATGAGCACATTCGCCCTGTCGGTCGTCAGGCGGGCGCAGAAGCCGGTGACGCAGCCGGCGGCGCCGTGGAAAGTCAGGTCGAACGGCATCGAAGTTTCCATCTACGAAGGTCCACCGGCAGGACTGCGCCCGGCCGTGGCGCGCCCAACGTCAGGGGCTGGGGCTCGCTCGGCCGGGCGGGCGGTGTCGGCGGGCGGCGGCGCCAGCTTCGCCTCCAGGCCAGCGTAGAAGTAGCCGACCTCGACGCCAAGCGCCTGGGCCAGACGGCCGATCATGCCGGCGGACATCTTGTTGGCCGCGGCCTCGTACTTCTGGATCTGCTGGAAACGCACGCCGCAGATGCTGGCAAGCTCGCGTTGAGTGAGACCGAGCAGCCGACGCCGCCGACGCACCCGCAGACTGAGCTGGCGGTCGAACTCGTCCATCAAGCGATCAACTCCCGGCCGGGCCGGGCTCCCAGGTCCGGGCGCGGGCTTCGCGCAGATGACGCCGCAGTTCCTCGACGTCGTCGCGCTTGCGCTCGTGCGGGTCCGTGGCGTCGACCCGGGCGGCGACCGCCGCCGGCAGCGCCTTCTTCAGCGCGCCAAGCGCATGGGGCGGCCCCATCAGGACCAGCCGGTCATAGTCGCCGCGCCCGGCGCTCACCATGAGCTGGGTGGCGACGCGCTTGAGGAAGCGCTTCTCCGCCTCGTGCTGCGGGTCCGCTTCGCCCCCGCCGTGGCGACCCGAACCGCTGCGCTGATGCACCGTGACCGATTGCCCGCGGCCGGCCTCACGCTCGGCGTCCGTGGCGCTCATCCGCAGCTCCGGCAGTTCCTTCAGGGCGCCCGAGCGCACACGCTCGGTGAAAAAGCGCGCTTCGATCGCATCCGCCGTGACGATCCAGGTGACGCCGCCTTGGTCCATGGTGTCCTCCACTCTTCTAGGCCCGAAGGTGCGCCGTTGCGCCGCGGCCGGCCCTGACACAGATCAAAGCCGGGCGCCTCCGTGCTGCTACTTAGGGGACGCTCCCAAATGTCGTGTTCGAGGGGGGAGGCGTAGCTGTTGGGTCATCGACCTAGGAGCCCGCGATGACCCTGGCCTACCCGCTCTCGGACCCCCGCACCGCCCGCCCGGCCTCGGCCCTGACCAACGCTTTCGAGCGTCACGGCGTGCGGATGACGTACGCCAGGAACGAAGAGATCTACGCCCAGGACGATGAGGTCGAGCACCTCTACCGGGTGGTGAAGGGCGTCGTGCGCACGAGCCGCCTGACCGCGGACGGCCGCCGCCAGGTCGGCGACTTCTACTACGTGGGCGATCTCTTCGGCCTCGAGCCGGGCCCCGATCATCGCTTCGCCGCCGAGGCGCTGGACGACTGCGAGATCCTGGTCGTCCGCCGCAGCGCCGTTCGCGCCTTCGCCGGCGACGCCGAACTGGACCGCGCCATCCTCGAAGCCCAGCGGGTCGAGATGGAACGCCTGCAGGAACATGTGGTCATGCTGGGCCGCAAGAGCGCCCGCGAGCGGGTCGCCAGCTTCCTGATGTCGATCGCCCAGCGGCAGTCCGAGGATCATGCGGACCTCGCCATGGGCCGCCAGGACATCGCCGACTACCTCGGCCTGACCATCGAAACCGTCTCGCGCATGCTCACCCAGCTGCAGGGCGAGGCGATCGTGGAGTTCCCCTCGTCGCGCCGCTTCCAGATCCGGAAGTGGACCGCACTTGAGGCGCTCGCCGCGTAGGGCGGGCAGCGCCTGTGCGGCCGCAGGCTTAGCGCCGGCCGCGACCTGCAACGGAGCCATCCCATGACCAAGACAATGGAACGGGTCGCCGCCGACGTGGTCGTCCATCCGGACACCTACAAGACGCTGCTCATTCACGCCGAGCCCGGTCTCGCATCGTCGCATCGGGTCGAAGCCGCCGTGCGCCTCGCCCGCGACCTGGATGCGCGCCTCGTCGGCCTGGGGGCCGAGGCGCTGGAGCCGATGCCGGCGTCGGATCCCTTCTTCGGCTACGGGGCCGGGGAGTGGGTGGCGGTCATGCAGGAGCAGGTCGGCAAAGACCTGGCCGCGGCCGAGGCCGCCTTCCGCCGCGACGCCACGGGCGTGGAGATCGAGTGGCGGGTCGTTCAGGACTATCCCCACCTTGCCCTCACGCGCCTTGCGCGGGCCGCGGACCTCATCGTGGTCGGTCCTCGCAGCCAGGTGAGCAGCACCCGCTCCGCGGACCCGGCCGATGTCGTGATGAGCGCGGGCCGGCCCGTGCTGGTGGTTCCGGAAGGCCGCCATCACCTGCACGCCCAGGCCGTCGTGGTCGCCTGGAAGGACACTCGCGAATGCCGGCGCGCGGTCGCCGACGCCATGCCCTTCCTGCGCCGGGCCGAGGACGTGATCGTGCACACGGTCAGCAAGCCTGAGCATGCCGACCAGGCCGTGTTCGAGATCGACGACGTGGTCGCCAACCTCAAGCGCCACGACGTCGAGGCGCGGTCGCTCGTGACCTCCGTGGCGCCCGAGGGCGTCACCGGCGAGATCGAGCGTGTCGCCCAGCTCAACAACGCCGACCTGATCGTCTGCGGCGCCTACGGCCACAGCCGCGTCCGAGAATGGGCGTTCGGTGGCGTGACCGACGACCTCTTGCACCGCCCCACGTTCTTTGTGCTGATGAGCCACTAGTGCGGCTGGCGCGGAGCCGTGGCGGCTCCGCGCGGATTCCAGGGAAACGACCATGCGCGTGACGCAAGCCCTCATCTGCGCCGCGGCTCTCGCCCTGGCGGCCTGTGCGACGACGCCGCCTCCGGCCGCCTCGGGCGCCGTGCCGCCGCTGCCGCGCCTCGACGCGGCCCAGCAGCGCGGGCACGACTTCGCGGTGCGACGCTGCTCCGGCTGCCATACGGTGGGCCTCGACGACGGCGGCGCCCAGGACGGTCCCGCCTTCTCCAAGCTGGCCCGCCTCTACAACCCGATCTCGCTGGAGCGCAGGTTCGCCGAGGTCTCCGCCCACGGCTTCGACCGGATGCCCGCGGTCCCCTTCACCCGCGCCGAGGCGGAGGACCTGGTGGCCTATTTCGACGCGCTGCACGGCAACTGACGCTGACGGAACTCGACCATGGCTTACGCCGACCTGCTGCTCACCGCGCTGACCTACCCTGACGCGACGCCCGACCGCGCCGTGCGCAGCGGCGTGGCGCTCGCCAAGCGCATCGGCGGCGCCGCCACCTTCCTCGCGGTCCAGGTGGATCTGCCCAAGCTGCACAACCCCCTCGCCAACGCCCTGATCAAGCTCGACAAGCTCAGCGAGCTGGAAGAAGCGCGGAGCCGCGCCACGGCGCAGTTGGAGAGCACCTGCGCCCGCATCGCCGCCGACATCGCCCACGAGTCGCTCCGCACCGAGATCCTGGTGGCCCGGCTTTACGAAGAGGCCGATGCGGTCGCCCGGGCGGCCCGGACGCGCGATCTTACCCTCGTGCCGATCGGCCCCGCCGTGCTGGCCGACCGCGACCTGGCCGAGACCGTCCTGTTCGGCTCCGGACGGCCGGTGATCGTCTATCCCGAGGCGGCGGAGATCGCCCCGGCCGACCGCTTCGACACCATCGCCATCGCCTGGGACGGCGGGGCGGCCGCGGCGCGGGCGGTGTCCGACGCCCTGCCCCTGCTGGCCAAGGCGCGCGAGGTCCGGATCTTCATCGCGCTGGGCGACAAGCCCCAGGCGGTCAAGGGCGCGGGCCACGAACTGGTCCGTCACCTCGCCGCCCACGGCGTGCAGGCCGGCGTCGACGAGCGTCTGGCCCACGACCAGTCGACCGGCCACCGCCTCGCCGACTACGTCGACACCACCCGGCCGGACCTGCTGGTGATGGGCGGCTATGGCCACGCCCGGCTGCGGGAGTTCGTCCTGGGCGGCGCCACCGACGCGATGCTCGAAGCTCCGCCATGTCCCGTACTGATGTCGCACTGAGCCGCCGCCGCATGTCGCCGTCCACGGGCGCGCCGCGCGGCCGCAACCTCCTGAATCCCCTTCGCGCGCCGGCCCAGATCGCCGCCCTGATCGTGCTGGGGATCCTGGCCTGGCGGCTGGCCGACGTCCTGCTCATGGCCTTCGGCTCGATCCTGACCGCGATCCTGCTGCACGCCCTGGCCCAGCCGCTGGTCCGGCGCCTTGGGCTTCCCCGGCCCGTGGCCCTGGCCCTGGCGGTGGCCGGCCTGACCGCCGCCATCGCCGGGACGATCTGGCTGTTCGGCCAGCAGATCGCGCTTCAGCTCGTGACCCTGAGCGAGCTTCTGCCGCGCGCCTGGGCCGCCCTGCAGGCGCCGCTCTCCGCCTCGCCGCTCGGCGCCTACGTGCTCGACGATCTGCAGCGCCTGCGACACGCCGACGGGCTGGTGGTGCAGACGGCCTCGCGCCTCGTGCAGGGGTCCGCCAGCGCGGCCGCCGCGTCGGTGATCGTCCTGTTCGCAGGCCTCTATCTCGCGTTCCACCCCGCGACCTACCTGCGCGGCCTGTTGCATCTCGTCCCGCTGCCCAGCCGCGAGCGGACGGCGGAAGTGCTGGCCGCCTGCGGCGAGGCCCTCAACCGCTGGCTGCTGGGTCAGCTCATGTCGATGCTGCTGGTGGGCTCCACCGTCGGCCTCGGACTCTGGTGGGTGGGGACGCCCTCGCCGCTGGCGCTGGGCATCCTGGCGGGGCTCGCCCAGTTCGTCCCGGTCGTAGGGCCCATGGCCGCCACCATCCCGGGGCTGATCATCGCCGCCAGCGCCGGCCCGCAGACCTTCGCCTGGACGGCCGCGGTCTACCTGGCGGCCTCCCAGTTCGAGGCCAATGTCGTGACCCCCCTGGTGCTGCGCCAGATGGTCGAGCTGCCGATGGCGGTCACGCTCTTCGCCGTCCTGGCCACCGGCGTGCTGCTGGGCCCGCTGGGCGTCCTCTTCGCCACGCCGCTGGCCGTCATCGCCTATGTGGTGATCCGCCTCGTCTACGTGGAAGACCTGCTCGGCGACCGGCTGGGCGCCGCGCCGGCTCCGGGAGCTGCGCCATGAGCACGTCCGACACCGGCGAGTTCCGGGCCCTGGCGCACCTCTCCCAGGACCATCGGCGGACGGCGCTGGCCGTGGGCGTCGGCATGATGGGGCTGGCCGGGGCCGCCGCCGCCTTTCCGGCCGAGACCACGCTCGCCGTCGGCGCGGCGAGCGGCTGGCTGCTCTGGCTGGCCGGCGCCCTGATGCTCGGCGTCTCCCTGGTGCTGTTCAACGGCCGGCTCCGGCTTCTGGGCGTGGCGGCCGCGCTGCCGGCGGTGGCCCTGGGCGTCTACCTGACGCTGAACCCCACCCTCGGCGCCCTGGCCGCGGCGCTGATGCTGGCCGCCGCACTGGCGATGGACGGCGGCTTCCAGCTCGCGGCGGCGCTCCACCTGCGCCCGCTCGCGGCCTGGCGCTGGCTGTTCGCCTCGTCCCTCACCAGCCTCACGGCCGCCGCCCTGCTGGGCGCCGGATGGCCCGAAAGGTCGCCGCACGCCGTCGCCTACCTCCTGGGCCTTGCCTTCCTCACCACGGGCGCGGCGCTGGTGGCGACCAGCCTCGCCCGCCCGGCGCCCGTTCGCTGAGCCGCCGCCGCCCGCGAAGTCGGAAGGTCGCCTTGCCACAACGCAACTTCGGCCCTACCGCTGGGTCCATGCCGCCCGCGCCGGATCCGCAGGTCGGCGAGCCCGGCCGCTTCGGCTGGATCTCGGGCTACGCCATCGCAGCGGCCGTGACGGCCGCTTGCGCGGTGCTGCGCCTGCTCGTCGAACCCTACGTGCACAGCGACGCGGCGCTCCTGCTCTTCGTGCCCGCGCTGCTGGCCAGCGGCGCCATGGGCGGGATCGGACCGACCCTCTTCGCCGGCGGCCTCTCGCTCCTGCTGAGCCTGACCTTCCTCGGGTTCCCCGCCGCGCCGACGCCGTCCTTCCTGGTGCTGGCCGGCGTCTTCGTCGGGCTGACGGTGGCCATCGGCATGGTGGGATCGCGCATGCGCCGGGACTCTTCGGAGATCCGGAACTTCGTCGGCGATCTGCAGGCCCGTGAAGCGCACCTGAAGTCGATCCTCGACACCGTGCCCGACGCCATGATCGTGATCGACGAGCGCGGGGTCATGCAGTCCTTCTCGACCGCGGCGGAGCGGCAGTTCGGCTGGACCTCGGCCGAGGTCGTGGGGAAGAACGTCAGCATGCTGATGCCCGCGCCCTACAAGGCGGCGCACGACGGATACCTGGAGCGCTACCTGGAGACCGGCGAGCGGAGGATCATCGGCATCGGCCGCGTCGTGGTCGGCGAGCGCAAGGACGGCTCGACCTTCCCGATGGAGCTCTCGGTCGGCGAGATGCACTCGGGCAAGCAGCGCTACTTCACCGGGTTCATCCGCGACCTGACCGAGCGCCAGGCGGCCGAGCGCCGGCTGCAGGACCTGCAGGGCGAGCTGGTCCACGTCTCGCGCCTGACCGCCCTGGGCGAGATGGCGTCGGCCCTGGCGCACGAGCTGAACCAGCCGCTCACGGCCGCCAGCAACTTCATGAAGGGCTGCCTCGTCCTGTTGAAACGCAAGCCGATCGACGAGGAGCGGCTCGCCGACATGATCGGCCAGGGCGCGGAGCAGGCCCTGCGGGCCGGGCAGATCATCCGCCGGCTGCGCGGCTTCGTGGCCAAGGGCGAGGCGGACCGGCGCATCGAGAGCCTGCCGCAGGTTCTGGAGGAGGCCGGCGCCCTGGCGATGATCGGCGCCCGCGAGCGCAGCGTCCGCCTGCGCTACGACATCGACCCCCGTGTGAACCTCGTGCTCATCGACAAGGTCCAGGTCCAGCAGGTCGCGCTGAACCTGATCCGCAACGCCGTCGAGGCCATGGAGGACACGCCGAAGAAGGACCTCTTCGTCGGCGCCCGCCCGGTGGCGGACGAGATGGTCGAGGTCTATGTGAGCGACACGGGCCATGGAATCGGCCCGGAGGCGGCGGAACAGCTGTTCCAGCCGTTCATGACCACCAAGGTCCACGGGATGGGCATCGGCCTGTCGATCTCGCGGACCATCATCGAAGCGCATGGCGGTCGGATCTGGGTCGAGCCGAATCCCGGAGGCGGCGCCGTTTTCCGCTTCACCCTGCCCGGCGTGCGGGAGGAGGAACTGACGCAAGATGAGTGAGCCGATCGTCCACCTGATCGACGACGACGAGGCGGTGCGCACCTCCCTCGCCTTCGTCCTGGAGATGAGCGATCTGCCGGCGAAGACCTATCCGTCGGCGATCGAATTCCTCGAGGTCGCCGAGACCCTGACGGGCGGATGCATCGTCACCGACGTGCGGATGCCCGAGATGAGCGGCCTCGACCTGGTCCGCCGCCTCAAGGAGCGCAACATCAAGCTTCCGGTGATCGTGATCACCGGCCACGGGGACGTGCCCCTCGCCGTCGAAGCCATGCGCGCCGGGGTGATCGACTTCATCGAAAAGCCGTTCGACGACGAGGTCCTGCTGCGGTCGATCCGCATGGCGCTCGACACCACCGCCGAGTCCGACGCCCAGGCCCAGGAGCGCCAGCGCTTCGAGGAGATGCTTTCGACGCTTTCGGGCCGCGAGAAGGACGTCCTGCGCGGCGTCATCGCCGGCAAGATGAACAAGGTCATCGCCTTCGAGCTGGGCATCAGCCCGCGCACGGTCGAGGTCTACCGCGCCAACGTGATGAGCAAGACCAACGCCAACGGCCTGTCGGAACTGGTCCGGATAGCATTGCTCGCCGGCTTCTGATCGGCTTGCGCCAGATCAAAGCGGCTGCTGCGGGCGCGCGGCAGGGTGAGTTCCATGGATCAGAGGCTGCCCCCCCACGCCCCCGTCATCTGTGTCGTGGATGACGACGACGCCGTGAGGCGCGCGCTGGAGTTCGCCCTCGATCTGGAAGGATTCGCCGTCGAGACCTACGCGTCCGGCGAGGCGCTGCTGCTGCGGACGCAGACCGACGAGCCGGCGTGCCTGGTGATCGACGAGCGGCTGCCCGGAGTCTCCGGCTTCGACACCCTGCGTCAGCTGCGGGCGCGACATCTGGGCGTGCCGGCGATCCTGATCACCAGCCATCCCAAGCCGGCCATCCGCGCCGCGGCCGCCGCGGCCGGCGTGCCCATCCTGGAAAAGCCGCTGCTGGGCGAGACCCTGGTCTCCGCGATCCGCGAAGCGATCGAGACCCGCCCCCCCAACTGACCCTTCGGCCGGCCGCCGCCTCAGGCGGCGTAGCCGCCGATGCGCTTGACGTTGCAGCGGGCCCAGAGGGCGTCGAGGGCCTCGGTGAGGTCGTCCATCATGCCGTCGGTGTGGCCGGGGCTGGGCGTGAAGCGCAGCCGCTCGGTGCCCCGGGGCACGGTGGGATAGTTGATCGGCTGGACATAGATGCCGTGGTCGTCCAGCAGGATGTCCGAGATCATCTTGCAGTGGACGGGATCGCCCACCAGCACCGGCACGATGTGGCTGACCGACGGCATCACCGGCAGGCCCGCCTTCTTCAACCGCAGCTTCAGCGCCGCCGCCCGCTCCTGGTGGGCCGCCCGCACCTCGGGGTGTTCCTTCAGGTAGCGGATCGAGGCCACCGCCCCGGCCGCCAGGGCCGGCGGCAGCGAGGTGGTGAAGATGAAGCCGTCGGCATAGCTGCGGATC
>Ga0155080_114_pt3 | contig 111169 bp, 95 predicted proteins | sample RifCSPhighO2_01_FD_106048 | JGI IMG/M metagenome (GOLD analysis project Ga0155080, IMG submission 106048) | Phenylobacterium sp. RIFCSPHIGHO2_01_FULL_69_31 | reverse complement strand
CCCGGGCGAGGCCCGTCACCGGATCGATCACGTCGATGGTGTCGCCGGCGAAGTCGACGAACACCTTCTCGCCGGCGGCATGGTGCTGACGCACTGTCTTCCGATTGAGGCCGTACCTGGCGGCTAGCTCTTTGAGCGGAGCCTTCGATCGCTGTATTGCCGCTCGGATGGCGTGAGTGGTGTGGCGCTGCCGTGGAGTACCTGGCCCATGGCTCCTCCCGGTGTGAGCACTCAGCAAACTGAGTCCCCCACACACCGGGGACCACACACCTAGGCCGCAGGAAGAAGCGGCCATGCGAGGCGGTCGCAAGGGCCACCATAGCCAGAGGCGCCAGCCGGTCCGCCCTATGCGCCGCGGCGCGCAAGGTGGCTTCCCAGTCGCTGCGCGCGCCCATTTCAAGCTGACATTCTGACATTTTTCGAGCTCGAGCAGGGTCAGGCCGGGCACCGGCCGTTGGCGCTCGATGGCCATATGCAGGAGCCCTAGGGCGATCTCCACATACCGAGTGGACCGCCTGAACCTGCCGACGATCTTGCGGGTGAAGAGGTCGAGCACTGCGGCCAGGTGCAGCCAGCCCATCGCCGGTGGGGATGAGGCGGGGTCGGCGAGCCAGACCTGCCTCGGAGCCTGGGCAAGCCGGCCCCTTCGGCAGCTGGCGTCGTTGGAGGCTCCGACGCAGGCGTGCCGTGGGTTCACACCAACTCTTGCGACCCAGGGCGCGCCGCCATGCGGCGGAGCGCCCCAAGATTCGCTGTGGTAAGATGAGCGTGTACTAAAACCGGTATTGTAGCTCAAGGCCGTAGAGACGAGGCGGGGTGAGCTCCAGGTTCTGGGCGCCCGTGGCGAAGCGATCCGACGGAACGGTGGGACTGTTGTTGCGGTTGGAGCCCTCAAGCGCAGCTTGGTAGCCTTCGGTGTCAAACACGTTCTTGACATAGGCGATCACGGTGTACTTGCCGCCCGTCGGCGCCCAGTAGGCGCGGAGATCCACCTGTTCCCAAGATGGGGCCTTATTATACTCTCTGGTGAACACGTTGGCGTAGGCTTCGGATCGGTACAGATAGGTCGCGCCCAGGGTGAGCGCGCCGGGATCCATCTCGAAAGTGTAGGACCCGTTTAGCGCTAGCTTGTGCTTCGGCGCCTGCGGCAGGCGGTTTCCGACCACGCTGACGGGGCCGGTGTTGATGTTATCGTTGGTATCCACGAGCGTTACGCTCTTCCGGATCTTCGTCGGGTTGTAACCGTAGTCCATCGTCAGACGCACTGGCCGGATCGGCTGCCAGATCGTACCGAACTCCAGGCCGCTGGACCGCGACTTGGCGATGTTCACGAACTGGCCGACGTTGGTCGGACCAACCCGCACGGTGACCGGCGCCTGCAGGTTCCGGTAATCCAGATAAAATAGTGCAGCGTTCACCTGCAGCGTGGAGCCCACGTTCTTCTTTAGGCCGACCTCATAAGCGTTGACGGTCTCTTCGTCCGCCTTGGGATCGGCCAGGAACCCTCCAGCCGAAAACCCGAACGCCTTGTAGCCGCGGCTATAGCGAGCATAGGCCATCGTATCGTCGTCGGGCTCCCACTGGAGTCCGAAGGTCCCCGTCCAGGCGTCCGAGGTATCGCCAAGCTTGCGGCTGGCGATGCCGTTGGCGCCGATCGTGTATTGGCGGCACACGCCCCCCGTGCAGACGGAAGGACTGGTGACCCCTTCGATCAGGCCGGCCGTGCTCTTTGGGGCGAGCGTGTCGGTCAGATCCATGGCGCCGTTGCCGAGACCGCCGAGGGGCGCGAGCGCGTTGCCGAGCCCCAGCGCCTGGCCGACTGCCGGCAGCGCGTTGAGATTGCCTAGGAGGCTGCCCCAGTTCGCCGCTGTGCCGGGACCGAAAGCGCCAAGACCGAGGGCCGGATATAGGCCTGGATAGCAGGCGTCCGAGTTGCAGACGATTCGCCGGAACTCCGTTCCGGACTTCTCGTCCTTGGTGTAGCGCAGGCCCGCGGTCACCTTCAGGGTCTCCGTCGCCTGCCAGTCCACCTGCCCGAACACGGCTTTGCTCTCGGTCGTCAGGTCGTAGTCGCCCAGCGACCAGAGGCCTTGCGGATTGGGCGCTGCGCCAAGGATCGGAGTGCGGAGGCTGGAGGGGCCGTTGAGGAAGAAGTCGGCGGTGGCGCCGGTCCCACTGTATTTCTCGTTGTAGTAGTACGCGCCCACAATCCATTGGAGGGGGCCGTCATCCGTCGACGAAATGTTGATCTCGTGGCTGTACCATTTTGGATATTCAAAATAGTGGAACGTATTGTCCGCATTTACGGTCAAAGGAGTGCAGTTGACCGCGGAGCGTCCGGCCGCAAACAGGGCGCCAACGGTTCCACAGATCGATCCTGGAGCAAGTGGTATCTGGAAGGACTGGACGTTTGTGGCGTCGGTGTCGCCGTACAGGTCGTACTTGTACTCTTGGATGCCGCCCACGTAGCGGATGTCGATGCTGGGCAGGTGGTAGACGAAGTTGGTCGTCAGCGAGTTGACGTCGCGCAGCCGGACGCGCTCAGCGTTGTTCGTATTGAACTCGTGTGAGTCCGCCAAAGCCGGATTGACCGTGATATTCGTGTTGCCGAACTGCCGTAGGCTGCCCGGCACAATCCCATTGACCCCCGTCTCCGGTGAATAGCCATGGGCGGAGTTGTAGACGATCGAGAAATTCGGATCGAGGCGCCCGGTCTCGTAGGGGGCGTTGCGATAGTCCGCCCGTGCGCCGGGGCCGCCCCGATTGTGCCACACCAGCGTCTTGTACGAGACCCACAACTCGGCGTTCTCGCCGAGGTCTGCTTCAAGCTGGAATTGGGCTTGGTACTCGTCCCGCTTGCTACCTTCCGACGGACCGCCGGCCAAGTTCTTGAAGTAGCCCTTCCGCTGGTCGAACTTATAGCCTGAGACGCGGAACCTCAGATTGTCCGTGATGGGACCGGAAACGGCGGCCTGGAAGTTGGTGACCCCGTAATTCTCTGCGATGGCACGAACCTCTGCATAGAAGTCCTTGGTCGGGCGCATCGAGATGATGTTGACCGTGCCGCCGATGGCGTTCCGGCCGTATAGCGTGCCTTGCGGACCGCGCAGGATTTCAACCCGGTCGACGTCCAAGGGGGGGCCGCCCGCCAGCACCGCCGAGGTTGTAAAGAGCCCATCAATGTAGATCGAAACGGCGCCGTCGACGGCGTGGATGTTGGTCAGGCGGCCGATGCCGCGCATGCTGGCCCGGTCGTTGCCGGACTGATAGGTGAAGCCTGGTGTGAAGTTGGTGAGATCCTGGACCGAGTTCACACCCACCAGGTCGCGCTGCTTGCTGGTGAACGCCGAAATGGCCACCGGCACGTCCTGGAGGCTCTGCTCCCGCTTTTCGGCGGTGACGACCAGCTCCTCAATGACATTGACGGGCTGAGCGTTGGCCGATCCGGTGACAGCCGTGAGGGCGAGAGCGCTCGTTATCAGGAGATTGTGTCTGGAAGTCATGTTGCCGGCCTCCCCAGCCGATCTGATGAATTTGTTGCGTTTCCCGGCATGAGCCGGTGCGGCGCCTCTGGTGGCCCGAGTCGACCGCGACCGGTCACGCCGCCATGATCATGGAGGCCTGGCTAGAACCGCTTCTTGAAGCCAACCTCGAACACCCGGCCGAGCGGATTGCCATTCGTGTAATCGTAGTTGTACTGGCTCGCCACGTAGGGTGGATCGGTGTCGAACACGTTCTGCACGCTGGCCGTGATCGTCGTGTCCCAGGGCGCCTCCCAGCGGGCGACGAGGTCGTGCTGCCAGAAGTCCTTTGACTTTCCGACGGGAACCAGGTCGCGACCAGAGGGCGCGCTGGGATTGGGGACGGTCACGAACAACGGCGCTCCGAAGGCCGGCGACGTGCCTTCTGCGTACCGGGTCTGCCAGCGGACGGACAGTGGCCCCCGATTGAAGGCAAGGAACCCATTGGCCCGTAATTGAGAGTAGGAGAAGAACTCATTCACCAACTCGCTGAGTCCGGCGCGGTCCTCGGCCGGGGAGATGGCGATGTCGGTCCCGAGCAGTGACGTGGCCCCTCGCTTGTACTCGATCAGATAGGTGGCCTCGCCGCCGACGGCCCAACGGCCTTCAAACCAGCCGTCCCAATCGTATTGGGCGCGGAACTCAAGACCCGATGTCTTGGTGTTTGGCCCGTTGATTGTGAAGCTGCGCAGACGCGCCACGTTGGCCGCGCCGCAGGCGCCCGCAAAGGTGAACCTGGCCTGGAGTTCGGCGAAGGCCGGGTTCCCGCAGTTCGCGTTAGAGCCGCCGGGGAACATGGTGGCATAGAGCCGACCGCCGCTCTCTTCGGTGATCTCGTCTTTGAACTTGAAGTTGAAATAGTCGAGTGTCGCCGTGAAGCCGCCGATCTCCAAGATGGCCCCCACATTGAAGGTGTCGGCCTTCTCGGGCTTTAGGTCGGGGTTCCCGCAGCTCTGGAAGGCGCGATAGGCGCTACCCAGGACACGCACGCCATTGTTGCAGCCGGTGCTGACGAGGCCGGGGGCCGGCGCGCGGAACGTCGTACTGGCGCTGCCGCGCAGAGCCAGGAAATCGGTCACCTGCCATTTTGCGGCGACCTTCGGATTGGTGGTTGATCCGATTCTGCCCTGGTAATCTTCGTGGCGGATCGCGAAGTTCAGGTTGAGGTTCTCGAGCACGGGAACTTGGACTTCCGCGAAGATCGCCTTGACGTTTGCGTCGTCGTCGCGGTCCACGGCGGAGCCGAAGAATTGCAGGGGGCCGCTTTCGTCGGCGCAGGCCGGCCGGTCGGGGCACGGCGTTTCAGCGGAATTGAAGAACTCGCCGTACTTGCGGATTTCCTGCGTGTAGCGGTACTGGGCTCCCAAGGCCCAGGCGACAGGGCCCCCCGCAAGTTCGATACCTGTCTCGCCGGAGAAGACCGTCTCGGCGACCAGGAGCTTGTTGGTTAGGACATTCGTGTAGTTGCCGTACAGCCAGGCAACGACCTGAGGATCGTTGGCGACAGCCGGATTGTAGAAGGGATTGGCGGCGCCGTTCACGGCGCTGGTTTGCACGCCGTTGGTGAAGGGATTGAAGTAGTGGCACCCCAGGGCCGCATTGCCGGCGCCGGTGGTGAAATTGTTGGTCTCCGCAGCCGTGCAGCCGCCAGGGTCGCTCGCCTGCGCGCCGAAGCCACGTAGGGCCAGCTGGATGCGCGACACCAGCAGGTCATTGGTGTTCGAGGTGTTCTTCTGCTCCATGTAGGTGAGCGCGGTGTCGAACTTGATGCCGGCAAAGAGCTCCCCCTTGAAGCCGCCCGAGATGCGGAAGGCGTCATTCACCACCTCCTGGTGGTCGGCCTTGTCCGCGTTGAGCGGGTGCCCTGCGAAGGCGATCGCCCGCCAGCCGAGCTGGACGATGTCGACGCCCCGGGCGCCGAGCGGCGCGCCAGGCTGGGCCCCCACCGAGCTATTGGCGGAGCCCCGGACGGCGGCGCACTGAGCGGCGGTGAGCGGCGCCCGGCAGTCGTTGAGAAGGGCCACGAGACCCGGGTGATTGGCCGGGATGTTGTAGGGAACGGCGAAGTTGGGACCATTGGGCGCGGTGGGGGAGAAGGAGGTTCCACCGATGGCGACAGGCGAGGGGTATTGGGCCGTCAGGTTGGCCGGTGAGAGTCGCTGCATCGGCGTATCGTTCTTGGTCCACGCCGCTTCGCCGTGGAAGGACAACTTTTCCGACAGGTCAAAGTTGACTTCGGCGTAGAGTTGATAGTGATCCTCGCGGTTAACCAAGTCGTTGAAGTTGGAGAACTGGAAGCGGCAGAGCGAACCAGCGGTCGCCGGACTCTGCGCGCTGACCGGCACAGCCACGGTCGCCGACGCACCTTGGCCGAGGGTGCCGCTAAGAGGGTTTGGATAGGTGACGTTGTTGGTGAGCGTGCCGCCCAGTTCCGCGCAGCCATTGTCGCGGAACAGGTTTGCGCCCCCCAGGAACAGGCCAGGGTTAGAGGCCCCAGTCCAGCCACCGGCGCCCGCATAGCCGCCGAAATCGAAGGATCGGAGGGCCCAGTCGCGGTCATGGATGTCGAGGCGGGACCGGTGCCGGTAGCCGGCGGTCAGCAGGACGTTGCCGTTGTCGAACTGCTTTCCCCAGGCGACGTTGCCCTGATAGTCGCCATTGGAGCCGTCGATGAGGGCATATTCTCCGTCCAACTCCAGTCCGTCCAGGTCCCGCCGGGTAAGGAAGTTGACCACGCCGCCGATCGCGTCCGAACCATAGGTCGCGGCGGCCCCATCCTTAAGGACCTCAATGCGGCCGACCGCTGCGGTCGGAATGAAGTTGAGGTTTGCTCCCCCACCCTGAAAGGCCGCGGCGGGACTGTCCGCCAACCGGCGACCGTTCATCAGGGTCAGCGTGCGGGCGGCGCCGAAACCCCGCAGGTTGATCGTGGCGGTTCCCGCGCCGCCGTTATAGCGATTGCTCTCGCCAAGCGACGATTGCGAGGAAGTGATCGTCTTGACAAGCTGCACGACGGAGGGACTGCCCTGCGCTTCGAGGTCCTTACTCGAAAGCACATCGACCGGCATGGCGGCGTCTTCCGGCGTCCCCGCAATGAAGGAGCCCGTGACGATGACCTCCTCGACCTCGGTGGGCCTGTCGGCGGTCTGTGCCGATGCGGTTCCTGCCAGGCCCAGTGCGAACACGACGGCCAGCATCGAGCTTCCGCAGAAATAGCGATGGTTCATCATCCTGTTTTCTCCCCTTTGTCCGACCCGCATCGTTATCGTGCGGAATCTAGGACGCCTTCATGCCGACGAGTTTCTGCATCGGCAGGAAATCTCGGTCATCTTGTCTGGGCCTGAGTTCGCCCCGAACCCGCTAGCACCCTTCCGCTCCCGAGGATGCGGCGGCGCATCGTCATCCATTTCATAACGTAACGCACAATAGTAGTTGTGCAAGCCCATGGTCGCTCAGGGCAGCGACGCAAGCGGCCCAGACGCTTGCAGAGGGATTTCGACCGGCCACCGCGCGAACCGCATCCTTCGGCGTTGGAGGCGAGGGTGTCCATGTGGGGCATCGGGGATGCAAATCCGGCAGGCCAAGCGCGGCCGTTGGCGACGCGGGGCCGGGTTTGGCCGGTCGGCCAGTTGAAGACGGCCTTTCCTCGCGCCTTCGACCGACCTCCCCGTGACAGTCCGCGAAATCAAGCGCGCTGGAAGCGGCCCTGCCCGCATCTCGGCTCAATTGTCAGCAGCGGCCCTGTTGATCTGCGCGTCCCGGCCGATCGTTCCTCGGCCGAGGTCCGTTCGGTCACCAGTCCTGCTGAGGGATAGGGCCGATCGCCCTCCAGGGCCGCCACGGCCTCAACCTCGTCGGCCGCCAATCCAACCAATCGGTCAGGCGGAGTTGCGGCAATGGCGCCGCCTCACGTGCGCCCCTGCACCTGCGGACGCCCAACGTCGGCGGGAGTCGCTGGAGTCTCACCAGACAATATTCGGATGATGGAATAATGTGGATAGGATACAAACTCGACCGTGGCGACCCATGTACCGACTGGGCGCCGTCAGACGGCGCACACTTGAATCGGAGGTCTCATGAGACTCGCTACAGCGCTCGCCACGGCCCTCATGCTGGCGACGCTCACAGGCGGAAGCGCGTCCGGGGCGGAACCCGTCGTGGCCAAACTTCGCGCTGCGATCGAGAAGAAGGTGAAGTTCGTTGCCGGCGGCACAATCTTCCAATGCGAAGGGACCCAGTGCGTGGCCGCCCTTCCCAACTCCCGCACGATCACGCTTGAGGCCTGTAAGCAGCTCTCGAGGCGATTCGGCGCCATCGAGAGCCTGGGGGACGCGCGACGCTCGCTTAGCGCGGAAAAGCTCGCGACCTGCAACGGAAGCCGGGCCTAGCGAGACAGTCATTGTAGGCATCGGCCCAATGGAATGGCGGGTGGTCTCGCATCCAAATATCCGCGCGGAGCCTGCCTTGCGCCTTTCGGACGGCTGCGCGAACGGCTGACGGCGCGGTGGCCAATTGGCGTTTGCGAGGCTGCGCGCCAATCTGAGCGCCGAACCCGAATGCTGAGGGCGTGTCGAACAGGCCAGGAGAATTGAGCTAGGCGGGTTCAAAGGCGCGCCGCGCACCATCTGCTGGCGCGCGGCGCGAGTGATGCTCTGGGAAGGAATTAGAGTCCAAAAGCACTTGTATGCTACAATAATAGTTGCTCAACGCAAGCCCCTCACGTGCTGCGGGGGACGATGTCCATTTTCCGGATGGCACCCCAAACGTGGCGTCAGCGACCGCCATGCGCCAACATTCAACCTGGATCACCTCTCGGGACTGGCCGGTGGTGCGGGGGAACCGCTCGATGGGCGCTCAGCTGCGGCTTCGAGACACTTGCGCGGCCGCACGGATATCTAGACTACTCTCGTCGTGGCACGAAAAATGACCAACACGCGATCCGCGGCGGAAGAGAACGAGGGACGCAAACCCACGGCCGGCCATGAAACCGCGTCGGTCGCCGCCGCCCGAATTGAGAACGTTGGTTTTCTTGTTGCCGATGTGACGCGATTGATGCGGAAAGGCTTTGACCGCCGCGTTAGGTCCCTGGGGCTGACGCGCCCACAGTGGCGCGTTCTCGTCTACGTCATGCAGAACGAGGGCCTCTCCCAGTCCATGCTGGCGCGGGCAATGGACATCGAGCGCGCTCCGGTTGGCCAGCTGTTGCGGGCGCTGGAGGCCCTGCGCCTCGTCCGGCGGGTGCGCTCTTCGGCCGACCAGCGAGAATGGCTCATCTACGGGGGCGAGGGTTCGCGAGACATGATGCCCCAACTCGTCGAGGCGGCCAGCTGGCTGCGGGGCGTCTATTTTCAGGGGCTGACACGAAGCGAGGAGCAGATGCTGCACCGGATTCTTGAACGGATGCGCTCGAACCTCAGCTACGAACTCGAACGCTGACTCCACGGCGCACGGCGTATCCGCTAGCAACTCGGCAAAGAGCGCCACGCGGTTGGCGGCGCCGGAGGCGCTCCTGGGGGCTTGTATCGATGCGGTAGTATTGTATGGTACAAACTGCCACGCACCTGCGAGATCGAAGTCCGATACTGGCCTTAAAAGCGCTGTGGGGAAGGGGTGAGGACGCTGCGCGTCCTCCTGCGCGCTTTCCCCGCGCCGACAGGCTTCGCACCTTTCGGGAGCCACCGCAGCGGGCGCGGAGCAGAGAGGGACCGGGTGCGACCGCCGTCGGCAGAAACCTCGCCTCGCGACCGCACGCTCGATCACGCGGCCCAGCGCTTCAACGCCCAGGGGGTGGAACTCTCGACCCTCGCGGAGTTCGCCGAGCAACTCAGCGGGGTGAGACCTGCCCTCTGCGGCCTGACGGAAGAGCGCAAGGACCTGCTGTTCCAGGTCTACCAGCGGTCCTTCCAGGTGCTGGCCTGGCACCTTCGCGGAGCCACGCGCCGGCAAGAGCACCCGTTGAAGGTCGTCCAGTCTCTCGTCGCGACGGTCCTGAACCCCGCTCGCCCGGAAATCGCAGGACCGAGCGAAATCTATCTCCTTTCGGCCGCCCGAGGCGTGAAGCTGCGGAGCCTTCACGACGCACTCGTCGAAGAACTGGCGGCCGTGCTCGCGGCGGGCGCTCGGGCGGGCCAGGTTCGCGATTGCGACTTCCCAGTCGCTGCGCAAGCCATCCTCGGGCTTATCCTATGGACGCCGGTCGCATCGCACAGGATGCCGCCCGCAAAGCTCTTCAATCGTCGTCGCGTCATCGAAGCGCTTCAAGACCTCCTTACCTATGGCCGGGCAGGAGACCGGTCGGTCGGGGTGGAGGCGCCGCGCCTAGACCTTGCGCCGCCGGCGTCACGCTTCGCGGCAAGCGTCGGCTTCCCTGGCCCTCAGGGCCTGAGCCGCGAGAGGGTGCTCGTGAACGCCTCGTACCTGCTCAACCGCTGCGGTGGATGGCTCGCTCCGCTGGAAGAGGTCTCGAAGCGCCTCGGCTGCGATTCACGCCCCCTCAGGGACCTCGCTGGCGACAAGGCGGGTCTGGTGCGAGCCTGCCAGGCTAGGACGATCGACGTCTTCTATCGGATACAGGAGGAGGCCTTCGCAAGTGGGCGTGCCACAGCCGCCGCCGCGCTCGCCTTCACTCAAGCTTTGGCGGAGGCCTACCTTCGCGAAGATGTCCAGCCTCTGCGTCCATTCGTGGGGCTTGAGGCGCTTTCACCCGACGACCTCCGGGCCCTGCGTATTCGGTGGCGCGTCTTGTGGGGGAACCTGCGTGGCCGCCAAGTAGACGCGGTGGCAAATCACCAACTCCGGGAACGCTACTATGATCTGGCGCCGCTCATCTGGACTGCGCTCTGCGGCTGGCTCGCCTCAGGGCTCCTGGATGGCGGCGGCCGCGCGGACGACCATTCGCGCGAGGTCGCGCAACTCATGCGCCTGGGGCTCGCTCCGGTCTGAAAACGGGATTCGGGGCCTCAAGCTCGCGCGCTGTGACGTTCCGGAACGAACGCTGGCGCAACGACGGCGCGCTTCCGCGGCAGGATCCTGAAGGCGCCGGGCCGGAGCCTTGAACGTCGGTGCGCGGACCGCGCCGGCGCGCCCACCGCACCGCTGTCGGCGCGTTCGGCCACATCTCCGATTCTGGCGGCGCTGAAGCCTTCGGCCAGCTCATTCTTGTTCTAGTGTGGAGATCGATGCCGAAGCGCCCACCGCCAAGCCCCCAGCGGCCGAACGTCGTCAATCCGGCGTTGGAACACGCCGTGATCTCGCTGCGAGCGCAACGCCCCGATGACGCCGAGCGACTCGCGTCTGTGGTGCTCAAGGCTGACCGGGGTAATGTGATGGCCGCGCAGATTCTGGCCGAAGCCTTTATGCTGCAGGACCGGGTCCAGGAGGCTATAGATCTGTTGCAGCGAACGGTGCGGCGCAGCCAAGAGCCGGGGACTGAAACCCTGCTGGCCATGGCGTTGAACGCCGCCGGTCGAGCCGACGAGGCGCTCGAGCAGTTGCGCCGGGCGACGATGGGGAGGCCCGTGTTCCCGTTGGCTTTTCTCAAACTGGGAGAGCAACTCGGCGAGATCGGCCGTTTCGACGAGGCCATCGCTGTGCTCGAAGGCGGGCTTGCGCTCGTGCCTGATGGGGTCGGGCTGCGTGTCGGACTTGGATTTATCCACCTTGGACGCAATGAACGCGACGTGGCGCGACGTCTGTTTCTGCAGGTGCTCGCGACGGCGCCTGAGCGGCACGACGCGACGGTCGGACTGGCCCGGGTGATGGTCTTGGATGGCGAATACGCCGCCGCCGATCTCCTTCGGCGCGCGCTTGCCCTGCGGCCTGAAGACGTGGCGACCCTGCTTGAGCTCGGAAAATGTCAGTTGGAAATGGGCGCGCGCAGCGCCGAGAAGCCACCTTGCGCGCCGCGGCGCATAGGGCGGATCGGCTGGCGCCGCTGGCTATCGTGGCGCTTGCGACCGCCTCGCATGGCCGCTTCTTCCTGCGGCCTAGCGCTGCGGCGGCATTCCTGGTGGCGCAGCAAATTGATCCCGTTCAGACCCGATAGTGGCGGCGGTAGACGCCCTTCTCGCGGCGGATCCGCTCGCTCAAATCGCGGTTCGCCATCGCCTCCTCCGCGATAAAGACTGCTGTCTCGGCGGTCCAGGCCTCCCGCTTGATCGGGATGCATTGCGCGACGGGCGTGCCCTTCGACAGCACGCCGTTGAAGGCCGCGTTGTGCCAGTGCGCCGGGAAGTGGATCCTGGTGTCGTGGTATCGGTCGCAGTCCACCACACCGGTCAGGGTGGTGAACGGCAAGTCGAATCTATTGGCCGGATGCGTGAAAAGCAGCGAATAGCCAGCGGGCACCTCTATCGTCCAGAGGTTGTGGAATTTGATGAGGAGCCGATCCTGGTCGAACAGCGGCGAGCCGATAACCTGGCTGGCGGGATGGAAGCCGATTGGCGAGCGCTCGAACGCCACGCCTCTGGCCGGCGGGAGGTCGTTGTCCCAGGTGAATTCGCCACTCTCGACCCTTACGTCACAAATCAGCGGGATCAGGAATCCGGCGGTCATGGCGTCTATGAACGGGGGGCACCGCTTGACTGTGTCGTCCTCAATGGAAACAGTCGGGTTGAGCGCCTGTCGCGGCATGGTCTTGAACCAGTCGGGCAGGCCGCGCGTCGCCGGGATGGGTAGGGGCAGCAGTCCGTCCAGTTCCTGCGGGCACCGGAACTTCAGCGTCATGGGATCGGGTTGGGACTTCACGTCTGAACGCAGTCTTCTGTGAGCTCCCCCGGCCGCGACTGGTCGCGGTCCAGGCGGAGGTTCAGGATTCTCAGAATGGTCAGGCAAGTCTCCAGGGCCTCGCCAGAAAGATCTCCGAGCAGATCGCGCTGGAGGGCTGCGACGATCGCGTCGATCCGTGCCATCAGCGGCTTCGACCTAGCGGTCAGCCGCACGCAATGGGCGCGCCGGTCGCCTGCCCGGGGATAGCGTTCGATGAGGCCCAGGCGTTCCAACTCCTCCAGATGACGCCCGATCGTGGGCCCGCCGACGGCCAGCTGGTCGGCGAGCTCCCGTTGGTGGACCCCGTCTTCGACCCTCGACAGGGTCAGCAACACCTGCCAGCGGGCGTTCGTGAGCCCGCTGGCCCGCAGATGATCATCTATCAGCCCGCGCCATCGCCGCCCAAGGAGTGTTGCCTCGACTCCAATCTCGGCCGCCCGAATGTAATGTGCCATACCGACATCTTACGACAGCGCTCTCGGACCGCCAACGAGCCGATTTCCCCTCGAAAAAGCGCGGCGTGGAGCTGCATCTGGCCTGGCTCGAAGCGAGATCGCCACGGCCGATGCGCGGCGCACGCACCACGTGGGGCGGACGGCGCTTCTGCGCCAGGTGCTCTATGGCCACGCTGAGCGGCGTCCGGCACAAACCCCGTAAGGCCCCACCCACGACCGCATGCGTCAGGCCGGCAAGCCGCGCTCGCCCTCGTCCCCTGCATGCGTGGGCTGATCCTCACCTTCAACGCCACGCTCCACGTCCGCCAGCGCTCGGCCAAGCCCCAGACCATGGATGCTTGACAATAATGTATGATACAATTATTGCTAGAATTCTCATCGGCAGTTTTTCTGTCATTTCGGGCGCGCCTTTTGGCGCGTCCGTTTTTCTTTTCCGGCTGACGGGCCCTCCATGGGGCCGGCTAGTCCGAAATGTTCTGCCCTAGCCCGTCTGCCGCAGAATATTCAGCCAATCGCGGCCGCGTGGCCAGGCGACTGCCATCCCGAAGCATGCCAATGGCGACCCCGTCCAGCATCGCCGCAAGCCCCCGAGCCACGAGCGCCGGGTCAGCGCAGGCTGCCACGTCGCCTTCAGACTGCGCGCGGCCTACGAGTTTGGTGAGCTGCTGGTGCCAGTCAGCGTAGTCAGAGCGGAGAATGCGGGCGACATCCGCATCGCTTGACCTAGCCTAGAAGCTGATCCAGACGCGCCAGTGCACCCGCATCTCGGGGGTTAGCGGCAGCGCATAGCGCATCGTTCTCTGAATCGCGACCAGCGCCGGCTGCGCCGCCTCGGCGCGTTTGATGCGTGCGCGGACTTGGCTCGCTAACAGTTCTGAAGCCGCCGCGAGGAGGTCGCTCTTGAACGGGAAGTGGTGCGTGATTGCGCCGGTGCTCGCGCCGGCCTCTGCTGCGATGGCGCGTACTTTTAGCCCGTCAAGGCCCTGACGCTGCATCACGCGCAGCGCGGCGGCGGCGATGGCATTCCGTCGCGCCCCCACATCGGCCGCACTTTGCACTTGGGGAAATCCTCGCTCAGGCTAGAGCACTCAGCCGTAAAGCCTATAATGTATATTACATTCGCGCGATGCTCTGTGACTCTGTGGCTCGGAGGCCTCGCATGGCATGTAGGGGAGGTCCAGACGTGAGGCTGCCCGACCAACGCCTATCGCTCACCCCCCGCTGTCCGTTGATGATCGCCACCTTGCACCACTGTCCGGACCTCAAGGTCGCCTCGGTGGCCGCCGAGGCAAGCGAAAGCTTCGAGCTGGTGCAAAGCCGATGGAGGGGTTGCGATCGCGCTAGTCCGGAGCGAACGCGCGCATGAAGCGATGCGCAGCCTCGCAGGCGGTGGCTTCGATTTCCTCGTGGGAGATGTCCGTGCCAGCGTTCAGTAGAAGGGCGGACTGGAGGCTCCCGATCACCATCCCCGCGTACATCTCTGCGGCCTGACTGGGATTGGGGATGCTGAGCCGTCCTGCCGAGGCCTCGACGACGAGGTAGTCGGCGAGACTGGTTCGACTCGTGCGGATCCCCGAATGATAGATCGCCCGCGCCAGTTCGGGCGACGTCGCGGCGCTGCCGATGGCGAAGCGCATGAAGCCGATGCTGCGGGCCGCGAGGAGCGCTTGCAGCAATGCGACGCCGTACGCAGCGAGGGTCCGCTCGGGATGCTGGGCGGCATCCAGTCCAGCCAAGGGGGCCGCGATCGAGGCGGCGCGCCGAGCGGCGAGGGCGCGCACCACGTCGTTCTTCGAACCATAGTGGTTATAGATGGTCTGTTTGGCGACACCCGCGCGGCGCGCAATGTCTTCCAGGGACGCCTCCACGCCACGCTCCACCAACAGTTCGATAGCGGCGTCCAGTATGGCTTCGTTCTTCGCCAGGTCGATCTGGCCTGTGCTTCTGGACATGTTCGACGCGTCGCCCCCCAAAAGCATCAATGACCAACCATGTGCACGTCATCAAGCTCGGCGGTGTCGCCTTCGCGGCGTTGCGTGGGCGACGACACTTGCCGAACGTAGGGTATGGTTGAATAGATGTGTCCACGAGTAGCCCGCGCCGGCTGGGACGCGGTGGGCCGTGCAGTGGGGCGGCCCCGGCCGTGTTGAGCTGGCGACGCTGATGTACACGCTCGATTCCACGATCGCGAACGTGGCGCTGCCGCACATGCAGGGCAGTCTCTCGGCCTCTCAGGACGAGATCACCTGGGTGCTGACCTCGTACATCCTGGCGACCGCGGTGGCGACGCCGCTGGCCGGCGCAGAAGATCGGCTGCAAGACCATGCTCCTGGGGTCGATCATCGGCTTCACCATCGCCTCCATGCTGTGCGGCCTCGCCCGGAACGTGCCCGAGATGGTCGCCTTCCGGGTCCTGCAGGGGCTGGCGAGCGCGGGGCTGATGCCGCTCTCGCAATCGGTCATGCTGGACATCTTCCCGATGACCATGATCCCGCGAGTGATGAGCATCTGGAGCGCCGCGGTGATCCTGGGCCCCATCGCCGGCCCCACGCTCGGCGGCTGGATCACCGAGGAGCTCGATTGGCGCTGGGTCTTCTATATCAACCTGCCGATCGGAATCCTGGCGACGCTGGGGGTGCTGCGGTTCATGGCCCACGACCCGGGAGGGCGGGCCAGGCCCTTCGACTTCGTCGGCTTCGGCGGGTTGATCGCCTTCATCGTGGGCCTCCAGGCGATGCTCGATCGCGGCCCCGGTCGGGACTGGTTCGACTCGAAGGAGATCTGGGTCGAGACCGCGATCGCGCTGGCGGGCCTATGGGTCTTCATCGTTCAGACGGCGACCGCCAAGCATCCCTTCTTCCACCGCGACCTCGCCAAGGACCGCAACTTCATCGGCACTACCCTGTTCGGGTTCTTCGTGGGCGTGCTTCTGTTCTCGACGACGGCGCTGCTGCCCTCGTTCATGCAGAATCTGATGGGCTACTCGGCCACGCAGGCCGGGGTCGCCAGCGTGACGCGCGGCCTGGGATCGCTGGTCTCGTTCCTGCTCGTGCCGATGGCCATGACGCGTCTGGGCCCCCGCATGTGCCTCTTCCTGGGCCTCGTCCTCTGCGTCTGCGGCCTGTGGATGATGGGCGGCTTCGCCCTCGAGATGACCTCCGGGCCGATCCTGGCCAGCGGGTTCGTCCAGGGCTTCGGAGTGGGCCTGCTGTTCTCGCCGCTCAGCACGCTGGCCTGACCGGCAGGCGCGCTTCCCAGCTGCGGTAGAGCTCGCAGAACCGGCTGTAGCGATAGCCGTCCGGATGCCCCTCGATGTACTCGTCCCACAGGATCTGCAGGGTGACGTGCTTGCGCCTCAGCTCCCGGTTTAGCGCCGCCCAGTCCGGCTCGGCGCGCCGGCGGTGGCCTTGCTTGGTCCCGGCCTCGCCGCAGAGCCGCGCCTCCAGTTCGGCGTCGGCCAGGTCCAGCGGCAACGGCCACGTCAGCCCGGACGTCTCAAAGCGGCGGAACATCTCCCGCAGCGTCGAGGGCGCCACCCCGGTCCGCCTCGCCACCTCGCGGGTCGCCAGGCCGGCGTCCCGGCTCAATCTCAGCATCTCGCGCACGCGGCGCATGGCGATCCTCTCCGTCGGCATCGGCCCCTCCCAAAAGGAGGAACCCTAGAGCCAACGAAGACCCTCACGGCCCGCGCCCTGGGCGGCATCATCTCGGAATGCCGCGCGGGGATTAATCGGAACGGTGGGCGGCATCAGATCGGAATGGTGGGCGGCATCATTTCGGAATGACGGGCGCGATCAGCCCGGAATCCGCAATGTAGAGCCGCAGCATATCGGCTGGATGGTATCCAGGACGGCCCGTAGCTGCGCGCGGCCGAAACCCAGCTCAGCTAGGTTCAAGCTGGGGACGAACGCATCGACGACGCGGGCCAATGCATTACTAGCAACATAGTCGTCGATGCAGGGGGGAAGCAGGTTGATCTGGTCCCGAGCAGATCCCTCAACAAAGCTCAAGGGTCGCGATCGACCGGATCGAACCGGTAATCTTCATGTGCTTCAGGACGCCAAAGCCGTCGAGCCCGGGCATGTTGATGTCCAAGACCATGGCGACAGGCCTGACTTCCCGAATCCGTTCGACGGCGGCCAATCCATCGCGGGCGCTGTAGGTTGTGCACCCGGCCAGTGAGAGCCGGGTCGTCACGATATCAGGCACCATGGGGTCGTCATCCACCACCAGGATGCGCGGCCGGTCTCGTTCAAAGTGCAACACGAGCCGCCTCCTCGAAGTCCCCAACGATTGCCGCATGGATAGCTGCGACGGCGTCGGCCGGAATCATGGGCTTGGCGACTAGCCCATCGAAGCCGTCGACGACATGTGTCGAGAATTCCTCCGCTTCCGCCGTAAACGCCAGGACCGGAACGGACTGGTTGGGGCCTTCGCCAGCCCTCAGGCATGCTAGGACTTCCGGCCCGTCCATTTCTGGCATTCGCATATCCAACAATATGACGTCGACTGGCATCTCGGACGCGATGGCGAGGCCATCGCGGCTCGACGCCGCCTCGCTTATCTCGGCCCCGAAAGGCGAAAGGATCGCGCGGGCGAGTTCGCGGTTGATGGGATTGTCGTCGATGACAAGCACGCGAATTCCGTCGAGCACATCGCGTCCAGCTGCTTCTGTGGTTTCGAAATCGTCAGCGACTTCCGCGGCGACGGCCGCAATCCGGAGATGGAAAGTCGAACCTCGGCCCAGCCCGCTCGCCACGTCGATGTCCCCGCCCATAGCTTCGGCGAGGCCACGGCTGATCGCCAGTCCCAAACCTGTTCCACCATGGCGGCGCGTCGACGACCCGTCGACCTGCGAGAATCTCTGGAAGAGCTTGTGGGTCTGTTCCTGGGTCATGCCCGGGCCGGTGTCCTCAACCCAAACATCGAACTGGCCGTTGGCAGCGTCATAGCTGGCCGTCAGGCGCACGTGCCCCCGGTCGGTGAACTTCACTGCATTGCCAATCAGATTGAGCAGGATCTGGCGCGTCTTGTCAGGATCGACCAGCAACGCGCCCGGCAGTTCGCCAACGGTTGCGAAATCGAGTTCGATGCCCTTTGCATCGGCCTGCGGCGCAAACATCAGCAACGTCTCGCGAAGCAAATTGGAGGGCTGCGTTGGCTTCGGCGAAATGACGACCTGCCCGGCCTCAAGTTTCGAGAAATCAAGAATGTCGTTGACGATCGCCAGCAAGGCCTGACCGGCATTACCAAGGCGCGAAACGTAAGTACGCGCCTCAAGGTGTAGCTCCGGTCGTTCCGAAAGCAGGGTCGTGTAGCCCAGGATCGCGGTCAGCGGAGTGCGGATCTCATGGCTCATGTTGGCCATGAAGTCGGTCTTCACCTGAGCGGCCGCCTCGGCCGTATCACGGGCCGCCTCAAGGGCGCGTGCGGTTTCGCGCTGGACGGTCACGTCCCTCAGGACGTTGACGATCTCGAGGACCTGGCCGTCCGCGCCCCTGATCAGGGTCGGGTTGCCCTGAACACATATCCAGCTTCCGTCCTTGTGGCGGATGCGGTGTTCACGGGTGCTTCCCGGCGGGGCCGGGAGACCCGCGAACCGCGCGGCACGCACCGCTTCAACATTCGCCAGATCATCAGGATGGACGAGCTCGAGAGCAAAGGTTCCGACGAGATCTTCCGGCTCATATCCGTAGAGGCGGCAACTCGGGGAAACCCAGGTGATGCCCCGGCCAGGCTCAACGCGAATGATCAGGTCCGCCGACTGATCCATCAGGAACTTGAGGCGCGCCTCATTGGCGCGAAGGTTTTCATCCGCGAGCTTAAGGTCGGTAACGTCGACGAAGGTGCCGACCAGCGAACGCACGGCGCCCGTTTCGTCGCGATCGCAGGTCCCGCGCGCCGACACATGCCGGGTTTCGCCATCCGGCCGGATGATCCGTGCATTCAGCGAGTAGGGTTCGCCCTGGGACACGGCGCGTTCGACGAGGCTGGCCAGGGTCGCGGCGTCGTCAGGATGATATAGTGCCAGGACTCCAGCAAGGTCAGGCGGCGGCAGCGCGGGGTCATACCCATGGATGCGGTAAACGGCGGGAGACCAGAACGTCACGCCGGTCGTTGCATCCCAGGACCAATGACCGACTCCCGCCATCTCTTCGGCTTGCGCCAAGAGAGCGCGATCCTTGGCCCGATCTCGCTCCAGCGATATGAAGTTGGAGATGTCACGCCGCATGATCATCGCGTCGGTGACCGCGTTAGCCATCGCCGCCAGTTGGGCGCGCTGGACTTCGTCAAAGGACGCGCGTGGATGCTGGTCGATGATGCACAGCGTACCCAGCCTGTGCCCCAACGACGTCATCAGCGGCGCGCCGGCGTAGAATCGGATCCCAAGCTCGCCGGTGACCAGGGGATTGCCGGCGAAACGGGAATCTTGCGTGGCGTCGAGCACTACCATGACGCCCGGCTGCCGAATGGCGTGATCACAGAAGGCCACGTCCCGAGAGGTCTCGCGGACATCCAGGCCCACGCAGGACTTGAACCATTGCCGGTCGGTGTCGACCAAGGAGACCAGGGCGATCGGCGTCTGAAACGTCAGCGCCGCAAGCCGGGTCATACTGTCGAACATGGCTTCCGGCGGGGTGTCGAGGACGTCCAAGCCGTGCAGGGCCGCGAGGCGCTCGGTTTCGTATCTCGAAGTCACCCGTCGCCCCTAAGCCTGCTTCTGGCCTTCGAGATGACGGGTGAATAGGGAAGGCACGGTTAACATTGCGCTGTCGAACGCCGCCAGCACTGCGACATTCGGGCTCACTTACGCTCAGAGCCCGTGCTCCTGGCAGCCTGTCGTCGAGCACCCTGGAGGCCTAGCTGATGATGCCGCGAGCCGGGTCTTCTCGTGCTGACTACGGCGTGGTGATCGTACCCGACGACCTTCCGGAGTTTTTGCACAGCCTGCCCCGCAACGCCCCCATCGGGTTCGGACAGCGCCCGTCGGTCGCGCGCAGCCCGCCGCTCAAACAGCGGCTCTTGCGGTGCGCCGGCGTGGCCGCCCCTTTGGGGCCGGCGGCGGTTTGGCGGCGCGCCCCGCCGTCATCGCCTGACGGTGCGCGGACTCTCTCCAGGATCAGATGGGGTTCCCGCGTCAAGTCTTGCTTCGCGCGCAAGACGTGACGCTTTCAAGCGCCCGATTGGATAGCTACGGTTTGCGTCGATGTAGCTTGGCTGTGTCCGAAGCTTGGAGGTTCCGCGCCTCTGCCTGCAAGTTCATGCAATACGTCGCGCTCGGACTCGACGGTCGTCAGTTGGGCCCGCCCGGCAGGTCGATGTCCGTCACCAGCGCGCGGAAAGACGCGCTGGACTGCTCGAGCTCACGAATAGCGTCGACGCCCGATTGGACGGGCTCAACCCGGAACCCGCGTCTTCCAGGGCCACGACGCCGAGTTTGAGGACTGCGGGATCATCCTCGACATAGAGAACCAACCGGGCGTTCGGATCGGTCAAGGGGCCCCCTGAGCCATCGTCGGATAGGTTCAACGGGGCGCCCGTCGCGCCGGTTTCGCCCGCGCACGAACGCGACTGCCCGCCAAGTCCCGCAGGTTAGCCGGCCCAGCGTCTGGATCAGCACGCCCCCGGTCCGGCGTTGCTGGACGCGCAGGACTGGCTGGACGTGTCGGCGGGACTGAGTGGCGGCGAGGCCGCCGCGCTGCTCGCCGAATCCGGGTTCCCCCTACCCAAAGTGTTGTCGGCGCCATGCGCGGCGCTCGCGAGGGCCTGCTCGGACGCGTTCGGCCGCCCACCTCTGCTCGAGGCATAGACGCTCGGACGACCCAACAGGTGCGAATGGGCCGGTTGTGTCCCATGATCACGGTCCACCGTGGGGTCGTGAAGTCCGCCCGTCTATCCGCCCATTGCGGCCGCCACGCGGGACGCGGTGCGGTTCGCGACCTGTTTGATCGGATCGTCGCTCAGGTGGGCGTAGATTTCGGTCGTGCGCGACTGCTTGTGGCCGAGCACCTTGCCGACCATGAAGAGCGACGCGCCGTCGGCGATGGCAAAGCTTGCGAAGCTGTGCCGCAGGTCGTGCAGGCGGACATTGGTCAGCGGCGCGACATCATCGGGGTGATCGCCGGCCTCCTGCGCCCGCTTGCGCGAGACCTGGTTCGCCCGGACGCGGACCATTTCCCAGTGATGGCCGAGACCGACATAGCAGCCGTCGCCTTTCACGGCGGGCAGCACGAAGGGCGAGCGACGCTTCGGCTCCGGACGTTCGCCGGAATTGTGCCCGCGCATGTCCGGCTCGGCGCGGTTCGCCTCCCATCTTCGCTTCAGGATCGAGACGGCGGCGTCTGCGAGCGGAACGACCTTCGCGCCGGTCTTCGAGTCCGGCAGCCGCAGGCAGCTCTTGGTCCAGTCGACCCAGGCCCATTCGAGGGTGAGGATCTCGCTCTTCCGGCAGCCCGTCAGCATCAGTAGCCGCACGGCGTCCGCCATCACCGCCATGTGCGGCTGTTCGCGTTCGATGTCCGCGATCGCCTCGCTGAAGCAGGCGACCTCTCTCTCGGAGAGATATCGCTCGCGGCGCGTCGTCTTGAACCCTTTGACGCCGCGCGCCGGATTGTGGGTCACCCGGCCGGTCTCGATACCCCATTGGTAGCACGCAGCCAGTACGACGACGGCCATGGAGGCGATGCGCTTGCCGCCCTTCACGTTGGAGCGGCGCCGGTGACCAGTCTTCTCCGACCTGGCGGTCTTCCCCTTCGAGATGTCGAGCTGCATCATCGCCACGTCGTTCTTGGTGACCTCGCGGGCGAGGATCCGGCCGATCAGCGGCTTGACGTGGTTCTTGAAGATCCCGCGATCGGTGTCCCAGCTGCTCGCCTTCTTCTCGGGCTTCAGCGCGGGACCGTCCTCCAGGTAGGCGTCGGCGAGTTCGGAGACGCTGATCGCCCCGCGTTCCTCGGCCTTGGCGTCCTGTGGGTCGACGCCGCTGCGCAAGCCGTGCAGCAGATCGCCGGCGCGGTCGCGGGCTTCCTTCACGCCATAGTCCGCCCGCAGCGGACCCATGGTGTGCTTCCGTTTCTTGCCGCCCCGCCGGTAGACCAGGATGAAGCTTTTTGAGCCGGTGGGCCGGACCCGCACGCCCAGGCCGGTCACCTCGGTGTCCCAAACGACGTACTCCGCGGCCTGCGGAGCCAGTGCGGCGACCAGCTTTTCAGTCAGTTTCGGCATCGCAGGAGGCCCTTTTCTGGGTACCGCATGGGTACCAACAGGCAAAATTGGCACCCAGGTTTCACCCGCTCCCAGTTTTGCCCAAGTCCTCCATTTCTTCAACTCCTACAATGCATTAGAAACGAAATGACATCGCCTGAAACAGGCCGAAAATGGCCTCCGGGGCCCATGGCATTCAAGAGGTCAGCGGTTCGACTCCGCTTAGCTCCACCATAAACCCCTCGCCGCAACACGGCGGGGGGTTTTCCTTATTCGGTCGTCTTCGCCGCCGCCCGGAATCGTGAAGGGCGGCGCCGGCGATCGCCTGGAACACCTGTCATCCCAGCCTGTTTCCCCCTGACCCCCACAACCTGTCAGAGGAGGCGAACATGCACGCCCAACAGATCATCGCGACGCATCCCCATGTCCGCGGCAGCACGAACGACGCCCTGATCCGGTGCATCGAGGAATGCTACGACTGCTCGCAGACCTGCACCTCGTGCGCAGACGCCTGTCTGGGCGAGGAGATGGTCCAGCAGATGACGCAGTGCGTCCGCACATGCCTCGACTGCGCAGACGTCTGCCTCACCACCGGCCAGATCAGCACGCGCCGCACCGGCTCCAACGAGCGGCTGATCGCCAGCATGCTGGAGACCTGCGAGGAAGCCTGCCGCCTCTGCGCGGAGGAATGCGAGCAACACGCGAGCCAGATGGAACACTGCCGCATCTGCGCCGAAGCCTGCCGCCGGTGCGAACGCGCCTGCCAGGAGGCGCGCCGGACGTTCGGCCAGACGATGCAGTAGGTCGGCGGGAGTCTGGGCCGGCGCCCTGAGCACGATCCGATGACGGCAAGCCTCGGGACCGCCGCAGACAGTTGACTGCGGCAAGTAATTCGCGGTGCTCTTCGGTCGGAGTTCAGTGCCGCTTATGACCCGTTTCGCCGCCGTCGACGATGCTCGCCTTCACTGCCGCGCGAGCCGCGAATGGGGAGGGATCTCTGCAAACCGCATCCACGCCACGGCGGGCCGGCACGCCGCCGACCCCCGGCCCGACCATCGCCTGGTGTTTTACGAGACCGGTGGCGTGGCGGCGGAATGCGGCTGCGAAGGCGTTCGCCGCGTCCACACGCTGACGCCAGGAGCCTTCGACCTCGTTCCCGCCGGGGCCTCGGGCTATTGGGAGGATTCAGCGCCGGTGCAGTTCGTTTCGGTTCGCCTTGACCCACGCCTGCTGACCGACACCGCCGAGGCGCTGGCGATCCGCGGCTCCATCGACCTGGCCCCCCGGATCGGCGCCCGCGACGCCGTGATCGAGCCCATCGTCCGGGCGCTGGCCAGCGAGATCGAGGCGCCGCAGCCGGCCGCCCGGATCTATGCCGACAGCCTGGGGGCCGCCCTGGCGTCGCGCCTGCTGCAGAGCTTCATGGCCGCGGGCGCGCCCCGTCGCCGCGGCCTCTCGAAGCCGCAGCAGCGGCGGATCGCGGACTTCGTGGAGGCCAACCTGGCCGACGATCTGCCGCTGGAGCGGATCGCTGCCGAAGCGAGCCTGAGCGTCCCGCACCTGACCGCCCTCTTCCGACGCACCATGGGCCAGTCCGTCCACCGCTATGTGATGGAACGGCGGGTGCAGCGCGCCCGGGCCTTGCTCCAGGATCGCCGGCTCAGCACCTCGGAGGTCGCTTACGCCTGCGGCTTTTCCCACCAGAGCCATCTCGCGCGCTGGACGCGGCGGGTCCTCGGGGCGACGCCGTCGCAGATCCGCGAGCCGTAACGCGCCGGCCCAGCATCCCTTCCCCGACAGGTATCAGGACATGCCCCACCCCACGGCCCTCACGCGTTCGCTCGTGCTCACGGCGGTATGCGCCCTCGCCGCCGCCTGCGCCCATTCGCCCCCGGCGCCCAAGCTCGAGGCGCGGGCGATCGAGGCGCATACGCGGTTCCTGGCCGACGATCTGCTGGAGGGCCGCGATACCGGCGCCCGCGGCTTCGACATCGCCGCGGCCTATGTCGCGGCCCAGTACGCCGCGGCCGGACTGCAGCCCGGCGTGGGCGACAGCTATTTCCAGCCGCTGAAGGTGCGGCGGCGCACGCTGGAGAGCACGCAGATCAGCTATTCGGCGGGCGGCGACAGCATCGCCCTCGTCAACGGCGTCGACGTGGCCCTGGACGCCAGCCCCTATGCCACCCGCGAGACGATGGACCTGGACCTCGTCTTCGTCGGATGGGGGATCGACGCGCCGCAGCTCGGCCTCGACGACTATGCGGGGCTGGATGTCCGCGGCAAGGGCGTGGTCCTGATGGAGGGCGCCCCGGCCACCCTCGCCCCCGCCCTGCGCGCGCACTACAGCTGGATCCAGCAGAAGGAGCGGATGGCCGCCGCCCGAGGCGCGGCGGCCGTGCTGACCCTCAAGGCGCCGGCCCGCGAGAAATACTCGCCCTGGGAGCGGACCCGCATCTACCGACCGCTGCCGGCGGTGGGCTGGATCGGCGAGCGGCGGCCCGGCGAGGTGCTGCCGCCGGCGGCGACGATGACGCTCGGCCCCGCCTTCGCCCGCCAGCTCTTCTCGAAGGTCGGCCAGGACATCGAGGCGATCTATCGGGCCGCGGACACGGCGCCGCCGCGCGGCTTTCCGCTGGACGGCCGCATCCGCATCGCCCGCGCCTCGCGCCACGAGGACGCGACCTCGCCGAACGTGATCGGCGTCCTGCCCGGCGCGGACCCGAAGCTGAAGGACGAGTACGTCGTAGTGGCGGCGCACCTCGACCATGTGGGGATCGGCCCGGAGGTCGCCGGCGACCGGATCTACAACGGCGCGATCGACAACGCCGGCGGGGTCGCCGTGATGCTGGACGTCGCGCGCGCCATGGCCGCCGGACCGCCGCCGCAACGGACCGTGCTGTTCATCGCCACCACGGGCGAGGAGAAGGGGCTGCTCGGCTCGGACTATTACGTCACCTATCCCACCGTGCCGCTGGAGAAGATCGCCGCCGCGATCAGCGTCGACGGCCTCATGACCTTCCACGACTTCGGCGGGATCGTCGCCCTGGGCGCCGACCATTCGACCCTGGGCCAGATCTCGGCCGCCGCGGCCAAGGCCATCGGCGCCGTGCATGTGCCCGACCCGATCCCCGACCGGGGCAACCTGGCGCTCAGCGACCAGTATCCGTTCCTGCGGCACGGCGTGCCGGTGCTGTTTCCCAACCCCGCCCGCGGCCTTCCCCGCGCGGGTCCGGACGGCATCGCCGAGTGGGACGGCTACGAGAACACCGCCTATCACCAGCCGTCGGACGACATGAAGCTGCCGATCCGCTGGGATCAGGCCGAGCGCTGGGCGCGCTATATCCATGGCGTGATCGCAGGGGCCGCCAACGCATCACAGCGGCCGGCCTGGTACGCGGGCGATCCCCTGGCCCAGGCCTTCGCGCCCCACGCCGCGCGCGCCCGGCCACCCGCGCCGTGAGGGAAGGCCCTGGGCGGCGCGCGGTGGCGCTGGGCCTGGGCCTCGCGCTCGCAGGCGCCGGGGCGCAGGCCGCGGCCCCGCCGGCCGTCGCCGCAGAGCTGGCAGGCCGCACCGTGCGGGTGGCCATGCCCGGCGGCCGCCGCAACGCGCCGCGCCTCATCCTGCTTCCAGGCCTGGGGCCGCCACAGACGCCGCAGGCGCTGGCCGCCGCCCTGCCGCCCCTTCCAGGCGCCCTCAGCATCTACGCGCCCCTGCCGTTCGCCCCCGGGTCGCCGGGCGGCGGGATCGACGTGCTCGTGAGGCGGCAGCAGGAGGACTACGCCGGGTCGCTGCTTGTTCCGCTGCTCTCCGCCGCCGCGCCCAGCCTCGAGGCCCTGTCCGACGCGGCGGCCGAGGCCTATGCCCCCGCCCCGGACGGCGCCGTTCATCTGTTCGGGTTTTCGATGGGCGGCGCGGCGGCGCTCGCGGCGCTCAGCCGCAGCCGGTTGCGGCTGGGCTCGGTGGTCGCCCTGAACGCGCCCCTCTCCGTCCGCGCGGCGGTGGCGGCCTACGAGCGCAAGCTCAAGACAACCTATGTCCCCCGCGACGCCGGCGTCTTCGGCGCCTACGATCTGGCCGCCGAGGCCGACGAGATCCGCCGCCGACAGCCGGGCGTGAAGATCCGGCTGGTGCACAACACGGACGACGATCAGTTCACGACCGAGGACGCAAAGCGGGCCTGCGCCGCCCTCCGCGCAGCCGGCCTCGACGCCGCGCTGACCCTCGCGCCCCAGGGCGGGCACAACGCCCTGGCGACCCACGCCGACACGCAACGGCGGGTGCGGGCGATCCTCGCGCAGCATCTGCACGCATGATGCTTTGGGACTTCGCGGAATCTCCGCATCGGCTGGACGGACGTCGGCGGCGATCGCGTCTATCCCTCCGGCCCATCCTCACAGGAGCCACGCCATGCTGACCCGCCGCACCGCCCTGGCCGCCGCCCTCGCTGTCGGCGCGACCGCTGCCGAAGCCGCCGCGGACGACCCGCGCGCCGCCGACGCCGCCCTGGCCGATCTTGAACAGCGCCATGGCGGGCGTTTGGGCGTGGTGATCTGGCGGCCCGCCGACGGCCTGCGCATCGCCCGGCGCGCCGACGAACGGTTCGCCATGTGCAGCACCTTCAAGACCCTGGCCGCCGCCGCGGTGCTGGCCCGCGTGGACCGGGGGCGCGAGGACCTGGAGCGCCGCGTCGTGTTCGGCAAGGACCAGGTGGTCACCTACTCGCCGGTCACCGGGCCGCGGGTCGGGGGAGACGGCATGACGCTGGCCGAGATCTGTGCGGCCGCCATCCGCTTCAGCGACAACACCGCCGGCAACCTGCTGCTGGACAGCCTGGGCGGGCCGGCGGGGCTCACCCGGTTCGCCCGCGGGCTGGGCGACGAGATCACCCGCCTCGACCGATACGAGACGCTCCTGAACGAGGCCACGCCGGGCGACCCGCGCGACACCACCTCGCCCGACGCCATGGCCCGCAACCTGCGCAAGCTTCTGCTCGGCCCCACCCTCTCGTCCGAGTCCCGGCGGCGGCTCAGCCAGTGGATGGCCAGCAACACCACCGGCGACGCCCGCATCCGGCGCGGCATCCCCACGGGGTGGGTCGTCATGGACAAGACCGGCGCGGGCGAGAACGGCGCGAACAACGACGTTGCGGTGATCCTGCCGCCGTCAGGACGGCCTGCGATCGTCACCGTCTACTACGCGGAGTCCCAGGCGACCGGCGCGCAGCGCAACGCCGTGATCGCCGACGTCGCGCGCGTGGCCGCCAGGGCCCTCGCTAGCTGAGGGCCCGCTATGAACCCGGCGAACTCTGGGCCCGGGCGACGCCCGACTTGAGGTCCAGGATGTAGACGGCGTCGGCGGCCAGGTTCTTGAAGACCTTCACCTCGCCGGTCCCCAGCCGGACCCGCACGTCGCCGCGCCGCGCCTTGCCCAGGCCGAAGTGCGCCGCCAGTTCGCCGCCCGACTTGTAGGACTGCGCGGTATGCAGCTGCCGGCTGCCCAGCAGCTTGTCGCCCCGCGACAGCTCCACCTGCGCCCCGATCAGCGCCGCGTGGTCCACGCCTTCGAACCGCAGCCGCAGCCAGTGGTTCGCCTTCCCGCCATGCGCGCCGGTGTTCCAATAGACGCTGTTCAGCCGCCGGTCGGCTGGCAGCGGCGGGACCATGGGCAGGTTGGGCGGATAGCTGTTGAAGGGGCTGTTGAGCAGCACCACGTCCAGCAGCCCGTCGTCGTTCAGGTCGCCCGTCTCCATGGCGATGGAGTTGCGGTCGATCCCGGAGATTTGGGTCGCCACCGGCTTGAAGCCGCCGCGGCCGTCGCCGAGGAACAGCACGTTGCGCAAGAGGCCCCACATGCCGTCGGCCTCGCGCCGGTCGGCGACCAGGATGTCCACGTCGCCGTCGTTGTCGAAGTCCTCCATCAGGGCGTCGGCGTGATAGAACTGATAGTCGCCGATGGTCATCTTGCTGCAAATCGAGACCTGCAGCTGGTTGAATTTGCAGGCCATCTGGTCGAACTGGGTCTTCTCGGGCAAGTCCGTCCCCCAGAACGCCGCCCATTGGCGGTAGGTCCAGTTCAGGGCGGAGAGGCCCGACGCCGGCAGCCCCTCCTGGAACTTGAAGTCGCCGAGGTTGCGCCAGAACCGCGCCGCGGTGGGGTCGGTCTTCACCGTCCAGGACGCATCGGTGGGGCCCGTGCCCAGGACGTCCAGCCGCCCGTCGTTGTCCACGTCGGCCGTGAACATGTAGGGCAGGCTCATGGCCGCCTTTTCGGTGCGATAGAGCTGCTTGGCGGGCTCGAAGATGGCCCGGCCTTCCTCGGCCAGGCCATTGTCCACCGCCTTTTCGAAGCCGAAGACGCCGGTCTCCTTCAAGGTGTTCTTCCACACCCAGACGCCGGTCCGGTACTCGCCGCTCGCGCACAGGTCCGTGGCGCGCGAGCCGTTCATGTCCACGTGGTAGGACTGGACCACATCCAGGTCGCCATCGCCGTCCAGGTCGCGGAACAGGATGTCCGGCCCGGCGCGGTCCTTGCGCGCATTGCACACGAACTCACCGGGGAAGTCCGGCGCCAGGCCCTTGGTCGACATGTCCTCGAACCGGCCGTCCTCGAACCGGCCGGACGCGGCGGGGCGGTAGAGGAACAGGCCGTGGCGCGGAATGCCGTAGCGGCGGGTGTTGCCGATGTTGTCCGCGCCGACGGCGAAATCGAGCCAGCCGTCACCGTCCAGATCGCCGATGGCGGTGGCGCGGTTGTACCCCTGGTCGTTGGCGATCCCCATCCGGGCGCCGACTTCGCGGAAGCGGTCGAAGGCGCCGTCGCTGACCAGCAGGCTGTTGCCGATCGACGGGGCGTCGTACGGACCGCGGCTGCGGGTGAGCAGGATGTCCAGCCGCCCGTCCTTGTTGAAATCCGCCATGTTGGCGATCTGGGTCTGGGTTCCCAGCTGGGCGGCGGTGAACCCCGCGCCCTGGATGTCGACCGGATGCTCGTCGAACCGGAAGCAGCCGCGGTTCAGCAGCAGGCGCAGCTTGCCCTCCGGCTTGGTCACGCTCCCGCCCGACTGGATCAGCAGCACGTCGGTCCGCCCATCCTGGTCGATATCGGCGAGCACGCCGCTGTTGGTGGAAAGCTGGACGTCGGTGATCCCCGGAACCTCGATGCTCTCGAACATCTGGCCGCGGCCCGCCGCGTCGGACGCCGCATCGCCCGCCGGCATAGTCCGCAGAGTCGGCGTGCAGCCTGCCGCCGCAAGGGCCGGCTGGGCGGTCAGGGCCGCGAGGCCCAGGCCGACGAACACCGCCAGCATTCGCCTGCCGCAGGCCGGCGTCGGATCGTTGGGGTCACAGGCGTTCACGTTGTCATTCCTCATGCGAACAGGTCGATCAGGCCGTCACGCAGCCGGGTCTCGGCGTCGACGATGCGCCGCCTCTGGTCCTGGACCAGAAGCACGCCGTGCAGGCGCGTGGTCCTGTCGATCCAGGGATTGGCGCCGAAGTAGCCCGGGCTGGACTCCAGGGTGCAGCGCAGGCCCTCCGGCCGCTCGCACCAGTGCGCGATCATGTATTCCGCCGGCTGGGCGCCGAGGCCTTCCGGCCCGACCTTGGGCAGCCCGCGGGTCATGATGGTTCCCATGGCGGCCACGGCCCGGGCGCTGAGGATGCGGCGACCGCGATGGAGCCCGTCCTGCGCGATCATGGTGAGGAAGGCGGCATAGTCCGGAAGCGTGGTCCAGGCGCCCGCCTGCAGCACCGGGTTGGCGACCGGTGCGCGAGGGTCCGGCGCCGCGCGCAGCCGGCCCCAGGCGGTCGAGGTCATGCCCAGGGGACCGGCGATCCGGGCCTGGAACAGCTCGTGCCAGGTGCGGCCGCTCACCCGCTCGGCCGCGGCGCCCACGAACTGGAAATTCGCCCCCCCATAGTCGAACTGCGCGCCGGGCGGGGCGGCCAGCGGAGTCCGCGCCGCGCGCAGGGCCGACTCCAGCAGCGGGATCCCGGCCGGCTGCTGGAGTTCGAGCGCCTCGCGCAGGCCCACAAGGCCAGCGGTGTAGGACATCAGGGCGTCCACGCGCAGGGCCCGGTGGGACGCCGGCAGCTCCGGCAGATAGGTTCCGATGGGCGCCTCAAGCGCCAGCAGGCCGTCGTCCACCAGGGTCATCACCAACGCCCCGAACATCCACTTGGAGGACGAGGCGATGGGGACGAGCGTCTGCGGCGTGTAGCGCCCCGCGTAGCGCTGATGCAGCACCTTCTCGCCGCGCATCACGATGGTCGAGGCGTCCGCCAGGCCCGTCTCGGCGCAAAATCGGTCGAAGAGGGCGTCGGCGGCGGCCCGCCGCTCGCCCACCGCCGCATCCGCGCGGCCCGCGCTCATGCTGGCCGCGAGGCCGGCCACAAGGAAGGCGCGCCGACGCATCCCCGCCGCTGACGGGCCCGAAAGAAGCCGGCCGGCCGCGAAGCCGGCCGGAGTCGGGGAGGTCGTCATCGACTCAGCGCGAATTCCGCCCCGGCCACCCGGGGCTGGCTGCAGCCTGGTTTCATGGCGAGAGGGACTCCGCGGTTGAGGCCCGGCCTTATGCCCCGCTGGCCCCGCGGCCCCATGAACCCCAGGCTACGGTTTGTATCGAAGTGTATCCGGAGCGGCGCCGGCGCCGCTCAGCCCTGCCCCAGGACCGCCGGCGTGGGCGGGGGCGCCAGGGCGTCGCGGACGCCTCGGATAAGCGCCTCCGCGGTGACCGGCTTGGAGATGTGGAGATCGGCGCCGGCCGACTGGGCGGCATGGCGGTGCTCGGGCACGGCGTTCGCGCTCAGCATGATGATCGGCGTGCGGCGGCGCTCGGGGCGCTGGCGCTCCTCGTCCCGGATCGCCCGCACCGCCGCCAACCCGTCCATCACAGGCATCTGCATGTCCATGAGCACCAGGTCGAAGAGGTCCTCCCGCAGCGCCGCGACCGCATCGGCGCCGTTTTCCACGATGCTCAGGCCGACGCCCAGCGGCGCGAGGATGAGCTGCACGACCTTCTGGTTGGTGGGGTGGTCCTCGGCCAGCAGGATCCGTACGTGCGCGTCCTGCAGCGCCTCCAGCCTCTGGCCGGGAATTCGGCCCTCGGAGCGTCGGATCTCGGCGTCATAGGCGGACAGGGACCGCGCCCGGTGGAGCGGAAGGCTGACGCGGAACACGCTGCCGCGGCCGGGCTCCGACGTCGCCGCGATATCGCCGCCCATCAACTCGGCCAGGGACCGGCAGATGGCCAGGCCCAGGCCCGTGCCGCCGTATTGCCGGGTGATGGTCGCATCGGCCTGGCTGAACCGCTGGAAAAGTCGCTGCTGGGCCGCCGCGTCCATGCCCAGGCCGGTGTCGGCCACCTCAATCGTCGCCAGCGAGGGTTGCCCCCCGGCCGCGGCATCCGCCAGCGCGATGCTCAGGCCGATCTCGCCGGCCTGGGTGAACTTCACCGCATTGGACAGGAGGTTGCCGAGGATCTGCTTGATGCGGGTGCTGTCGCCGACGAACTCGCCCCGCGCCGCTTCGTCGTAGGTCACGCGGAACGCCAGGCCCTTCTCCTGCGCGCGCAGGTGGGTCAGGTCCACGACGCTGGCGAGTTCGGCGCGCAGGTCGAAGACGCGGTTCTCGATCTCGAGCCGGCCCGCCTCGATCTTGGAGATGTCGAGGATGTCCGACACCAGGCGCTCCAGCGTCATTCCCGAGTTGCGGATCAGGTCCAGCATCTCCCGCTGCTCGCCCGACAGCGGGGTGCGCGCCAGGGCGTCGACCACGCCGATCACGCCGTTCAGGGGCGTGCGGATCTCGTGGCTCATGTTGGCGAGGAAATCGCTCTTCGCGCGGTTCGCCGCCTCGGCGGCCCGCGTCGCCGCGCTGAGATCGGCTTCGAAGGCAAGACGCTCGGTCACGTCCCGCGCGGCGCCGAAGGTCAGGTCGCCCACCCGGCGGGCGCGCCACTCCAGGTGCCGGTAGCTGCCGTCGCGGTGGCGGTAGCGGTTGACGAAGCCGAGGACTTCCTCGCGCCGCATGCGCTCCATCTCGCCGAGCGTCGCGACCCGGTCGTCGGGATGGATGAAGTCCAGCATCGAGGCCCCGACCAGGGCGGCGACTGGATGACCGAGCGTGGTTTCCCACGCCTTGTTGACGCGGACGAACCGGAACGCGCTGTCCCGAATGCAGAGCATGTCGAGGGAGACCTCGAAGAAGGTGGTCAGCTCGCGCGCCGTAACCTTCTCCACCTCCAGCGCTTGGCGCGCGCGGGCCTCGCTCCGGGCCAGATTCTCCAGCGCACGCTGGCGGTCGATGGCGATCGCCGTCAGCTCCGCGGCGGCCTCGATGAAGGCGATGTCCTCGCCGTCGGGAACGGCAGGCTCGCGATGGTAGATCCCGAAGGTGCCGAGCACGCCCCCGTCGGCCCCCACGATGGGCTGGGACCAGCAGGCCCTCAGCCCCGCGGACGCAGCCAGGTCCTTGAAGTCCGTCCAGAGCGGATCGGCCTGGATGTCCTCCACGATCACGCGCTCGGCGAGGAAGGCGGCCGACCCGCACGACCCCACCCTCGGCCCGATCCCCAGGCCCTCGATCGCGGCGTTGTAGGTGGCCGGGAGGCTGGGGCCGGCCCCCAGCACGAGCCGCTGGCCGGTGTCATCCAGCAGCAGGATGCTGCAGAGGATGTCCGCCGCCTCGGCCTCCACCGACAGCACGATCGCCTCCAGCACGGCCGGCAGCGGATTGCCGGCGGCCATGAGGGTCATGGTCCTGCGGAACGCCGTGTGGGCGGATGTGAGGCTCATGGACGGTGCGGCTCCGGCGACACCGCGGTGGCTTAGACCCGCAAGGCCTGCCGATCTGCTAATCCGCCGATGCGGTGCGATGTCGCGGCCCTCCGCTTCTCGCGCGGCGGGCGCTGTGGCAATCAGGGGGCAGATCCTGTGAGGACCGCCGCCTTTGAAACCCGTCCTGCCGATCGCCGCCCTGGCCCTGTTTTCCGTAGCAGCCTGCGACAAGCCCAAGCCCCGCCAGGCGGCTGCGCCGCTGGCGGTGGCGCCTGCCGCCGCGCCGGCGACCCCCACGGCGCCCCCGGCCTCGACGGGCCTTACCCAGCGCGAGGAGATGGCGGGCTTCTCGCTGGACGCGATCAACGCGGCGCAGGACCCGGTGAACGTGCCGGCCACGATCCGCGCAGGGGTTCCCGTCGTGGTCTCGGGTTTCGGCTTCGACCCCGTGGCCAAGACGCCCGGCAAGGCCGTCGACGTCGTGATCGACGGGGTGGCCTACCCCACCGAATACGGCCATGGACGCGCGGACGTGGCCGCCTACTTCAAGGCCGAGGCCCTGGACCCCACCGGCTTCAGGGCCGCCTTGCCGGCGGTGAAGCCGGGGCCGCACACCGCCATCGTCCGCGTCGTCTCCGCCGACGGCCAGTCCTACTTCGACGGCGCCACGATCAGCTTCTACGCCAGGTGACGCCCGCGGCCGCCCGCGTGCGGCGATATTGATCGGACCGGCCTCGATCCCCACATAGGTGAGGTCCGGGCGAGCCGTGCCGATATCGGGCGGTCCGACCGGAGAGTCGCTTCCAGCGAGGACTCCGAGGATGAACCGTAGCCTGATCTTCGACAGCCCGTTCCTGCTGGGCTTCGAACACACGCGAAGCCTGATCGAGCGGGCGGCCAAGGCGGCCGCCGAGAGCTATCCCCCCTATAACGTGGAGGATCGCGGCGACGGCGCGCTTCGTATCACGCTCGCCGTGGCGGGCTTCTCGCCCGACCAGTTGAGCGTGAGCGTCGAGGATCGCCAGCTCGTGGTGGCCGGCAAGCGCGAAGGCCAGGCGCCGGGCAAGTCCGAGGATGCCTATCTCCATCGCGGCATCGCCGCCCGGGGCTTCGTGCGGAGCTTCGTTCTCGCCGATGGCATGGTGGTGGAAGGCGCGACCCTGGAGCACGGCCTGCTCCACATCGATCTGGCGCGGCCAGAGCCGGAAAAACGGGTGCAATCGATCCCGATTCGCACCGCCGGCTGAGCTTCGCGAAGTCTACCCAGATGGACCGCCGGATGAGCTGGGGTCCTGTGAAAAGAAAGGTGCGCTGAACCCGCGGCCTTTCGGAGCGTTGAGTTTCATGGAGGTGGTCATGATGACACCTGTTCTTTCGATGGAAGCGTTTGCGGCGTTGGGCGCCCCCAATCTCGTCTACGTCCGCCCGATCAAGGCGGCGGAGATCATCGCCAACACGCCCGCGGCGCAGATCCAGAGCTTCGAGCTGGATCCGGACCAGACCCTGTACGCCGTGCACCGCGCCGACGGCGAGCGCCTGGCCGTGCTGACGGACAGGGACTCCGCGATGGCGGCCGCCCTGGCTCACGAGCTGGCGCCGGTGTCGGTCCACTAGACCGCCTGCTACTCTGCGAGATTACGGAAAGGCCGGCCTCACCGCCGGCCTTTTTTGTGCGCTCAGGCCGCCGGCCTTGCCGACATGTCCTGGACCAGGAGCGCATGGATGGCGTCGGCGCTGCGGGCCTTGCGCAGCTGTTCGCGCAGGTCGGCCTGGCGCAGCAGACGCGACACGCGGGCCAGGGCGCGAAGGTGTTCGGCGCCGGCGTTCTTCGGGGCGAACAGGGCGAACAGAAGGTCGACCGGCTGGTCGTCCACGGACTCGAATTCCACCGGCTGCTCCAGGCGGACGAAAACCCCGCGCATCCGTTGCAGCCCTTCCAGGCGGGCGTGCGGCACGCCCACGCCGTGGCCGACGCCGGTCGAGCCTGCGGCCTCCCGCTCGCTCAGCGCCTCGAGGACCTCGGCGGGCTCGAGGCCGAAGTTGCGGGCCGCGATCTCGGCGATCACCGCCAGGGCCTTCTTCTTGTTGGCCGCGCTCACGCGCGTGGAGATCGCGCCGCGATCCAGCAGTTCGCCGATGTTCATGGTCTTGAAGAACTAACCCCAATCCGCGCGGAACGGCCCCGGGAAGGCCGCCCGCGTGGTCGCCAAGCAATTAGTGGGCCGAAGCCCCGTCCCCCCCGGTCCCGTTGCGGCCTTTCGTCCGCTCCGGGTCGATCCAGCCGATGTTCCCGTCGGGGCGGCGATATACCACCGAAAGTCCGCCATGCGCGGCGTTTCGGAACACGATTGTTTGAGCTTCGGTCAGGTCCAATTCCATGACCGCCATAGAAACCGTCATCGACCGCACCGGGCGCTCGGTCTCGGCGATGATCATCGGTTCGGCGAACGCCTGCCCGTCGGCCTCGGGCTGTTCCTCGTCCTCCTCATCGAGGTCGGGCGAGGCGATCACGAAGTAGGCGGCGCTTTCGGCCTGCTTGGCCACCGCCTGCCCGTGATGGTCCTTGAGCCGGTTCTTGTAGCGGCGGATGCGCTTGGACATCTTCTCCAGCGCCTGGTCGAAGGCCAGGTGGGCGTCACCGCCCACACCGTGCGTCGTCAGCTGCTGGCCAGAGGCCAGGGTGACGGCGCAATCGACCTTGAAGGCCGTGCCCTCGCGACTGACGACCACGTCGGCGCCGCCGCCCCGGTCGAAATATTTCGCGATGGAGTTTGAGAGTTCGTCGGTGACTCGCGATCGCAGAGCCTCCCCGACATCGACATGCTTGCCGGTGACTTGGACTTGCATGTGAGATCAACGCGCCTCCCGCCGGAAGGTGTCAAGTCGGGTAGATCACGGCCCAGGCGTGGAGGAACATCCTGACGATAATGTGAGCCGCCAGGGCCAGCACCGACGCGCTGGTGATGGCCAGGGCGTAGCCTAGGAGCGCGATCACGCCGTCCCGCTGGATGAGGGCGAAGGACAGCGCCGAGACCGCCATGGCCGGCAAGATGTTACCGCCGGGGATGGGCAGGATCAGCACGAACGCCAGGGCGGTGCAGACGACGCCCAGCACCCGCTCCCCGACGGCGCCGAACAGGAAGACAAGCCGTGGCTTCGACACCGCCTCGGCCTTGCGAAGCGTGGGGATCACGCGCGGCAGGCCCTTGCGCAGGTCGGCGGTGGACAGGGTCCGCTCCCGGACCTTCTGGGGCAGCCAGGGGGCGCCCGCGCCGATCACCAGCTGCGGCGCGAGCAGCAGCAGCGGCAGGCCGAAGATGGTCGTCGCCCCCGGCGGCAGGGGCAGCATGCAGGCCAAGCCGAAGACGAACAGCAGCGCGCCGATCGCCCGGCCGCCGAACTTCTCCATCAGCTCTTCGACGGAGATCCGCGGCTCGTCGTGCTCGGCGATATCCTGCAGCACCGCAGAAAGCGGCTGCTCCTTGAAGGGCAGTTCGGCCGGGTGGGTCGCTTCGGACATCGCTCAGTCCATCTGGCGCTTCACAGGCGCCACGCCAAGTGGACCAAAGCGAAATCGGCTCAGGCCGGTTCCTTAAGCATCCTGCGGCGGTCGACCGATGACGGAATGCGCATCGCTTCCCGATATTTGGCGACGGTGCGGCGCGCGATGTCGACGCCGGCCGCCTTGAGGATCTCCACGATCCGGTCGTCCGAGTGGACGTCCGATTCGCGCGCCTCGGTCTCGATCAGCTGCTTGATCTTGTGGCGCACGCTCTCGGCCGAGTGGGCCTCGCCGCCTTCCGACGAGGCGATGGCCGAGGTGAAGAAGAATTTCATCTCGAACAGGCCGCGGGGGGTGGCGATGTACTTGCTGGAGGTGACCCGGCTGACCGTGGATTCGTGCATGCCGATGGCCTCGGCGACCGTCTTGAGGTTCAGCGGCCGCAGATGCTCCACGCCATAGGCCAGGAAGGCGTCCTGCTGGCGCACGATTTCCGAACTGACCTTCAGGATGGTGCGGGCGCGTTGGTCCAGGCTCTTCATCAGCCAGTTGGCCTGGGCCAGGCAGTCCGAGACGAAGGTCTTTTCCTGATCGGTCTTCGACTGGCCCGAGACGCGGGCGTGATAGCGCTGGTCGACCAGCAGGCGCGGCAGGGTGTCGGTGTTCAACTCCACGAGCCACAGGCCCCCGGGGCCCTCGCGCACGAACACATCCGGCGCCACCGGGGTCGCCGCCTCGCCGCCCGGGAACGCCGCACCGGGCCGGGGCGTCAGGCCGCGCACCTCGGCGATCATGTCGCGCAGGTCCTCGTCGTCGACCCCGCAGATCTTCTTCAGGGCGCCGAGGTCGCGCTTGGCCAGCAGCGGCAGGTTGTCGAGCAGGGCGCCGATGGCCGGGTCGTAGCGGTTCTGATCCTTAAGCTGGATCATCAGGCATTCGCGCACGTCGCGCGCGCCGACGCCCACGGGGTCGAACCCCTGGACCACCGACAGCACCTTCTCCACTAGGGCGGGCGCGCAGCCCAGCCGCTCGGCCAGGTCCTGGGTGTCGGCGCGCAGGTAGCCCGCCTCGTCGATCGCATCGATCAGGATGCCGGCGATCACGGTCTCGGCCGGCGACAGGCCCGAGGCCGAGAGCTGCTCGTGCAGGTGTTCGGAAAGGGTCTTCTCGCGGCTCAGGGCGCCTTCGAAACCCTCGCCGTCGTGGTCGAAGCTGCCGCCGGACCCCGCGCGCGACCAGTCGATGGCGCCGCCGGCGTCGGCCACCTCCGGCGCGTCGCCGGTAGCGCGCTCGCCGGGCGAGGCCTCGTCGTGCGCAGCATCCAGGTCGGCCCGCGCCTCGGCGTCGGCCGCGTGTTCGGCTGGCGCGGCGGCCTCGTCGCTGGGGCCGTCCGGCGCTTCGTTCTCGCTCTCGTCGCGCTGGAGGAGCGGGTTGCGCTCCAGCTCGGTTTCGACGAACGCCTCGAGCTCAAGATTCGACATCTGCAGCAGCTTGATCGCCTGCTGCAGCTGGGGCGTGATGACCAGCCCCTGCCCCTGCCGAATCTCAAGTCGTGCGCTGAGCGCCAACGAACCGCCTCCTGGCCTGTTTCTTGCTTCACAAGCTAGGGCGCGTTCCCAACTGACTGGTTAACGCCGGCGGATTAAGCCGCCATGGGCGCGTGGACGCTCGACTCCAGGTCCCATTCGAACTCGGGATAAAACCGCGCCATCAGTCGGTCCACATAGGCCACGAGGTTGCCGAAACCCTCGGCCCGGCGGCGGATCTCGCCGTTGAAGAACGGGGTCAGCGTGCCGGCCAGCATGGCGAAGACCGTGGCGTCCGCGCCACACGGCTGGCGCCCGAACAGGAACGGCTTGTCGGCGAGGATGGCGGAGACCGCGGCCAGCGACCGGACCGCCAGCGCCACGACCTCCAGGTCGGTGTGCCGCCCGATGCCGACCGCCCGCACGTTGCGCCGCACCTCGTCCAGCACCGCTTCGCGCACGCCCTCGGGGGCGCCCTCGAAGAAGTTCGCCGGGCCCTTGGCGAAGTTTTCCGGGTCCAGCCAACGCTCGACGCACAGGGTCCAGCCGAAGTGGTTCTCCATCATCCGCTCGATCGCCCACGCCTGGGCCCGTTGCGCGGGGTCCAGGCCCTCGTCGAAGTCGACGCCGTAGGTGCGTTCCACATAGCCGCGGATGAAGGTGGAATCGGCGATGCGAGCGCCCTTCGCGTCGATGAAGGGCACCTGGCCCTTGGGCGACTCGTCCGGACGCGCCAGCACCTTCACGTACGGCAGCCCCGCCATCTTGAGCTGCACCTCGGTCTTGGTGACATAGGGGCTGATTTCCGGAAGCCCGAAACCCTCGCCGCAGCCGTAGAGCGTGATCATCTGCCGTCTCCCTCATTGACAGCCACACCCTGACAGCGGCTTGCTGACAGCATCCTGTCAGCAGAACGGCGAGTGAACATGCGTCGGGCGGACCGCCTGTTCCAGATCATCCAGATCCTGCGGCGTGGAACGCGGCCGATCACCGCCGACGCGATCGCCGAGGAGCTGGAGACCTCCAAGCGCACCGTCTATCGCGACATCGCCGACCTGATCGGCCAGCGGGCGCCGATCCGCGGCGAGGCGGGCGTGGGCTACATCCTGGAGGACGGGTTCGACCTGCCGCCGCTGATGCTGACGCCTGAGGAGGTGGAGGCTGCGGTCTTGGGCGCTCAGATGGTGGCCGTCCGTGGAGACCCCGCGCTGCGGCGCGCGGCCGAGGACCTGATCGCCAAGATCGGCGCCGTGATCCCGGAGAACCTGCGCCCGCTGGTGGTGGAGCCGGCGACCCGCGCCGCGCCAAGCTGGAACACCCAGCCGGACAAGATCGACATGGCGGGCGTGCGCCAGTGCATCCGCGGGGGGCGGAAGATCGTCCTGACCTATCGCGACGAGCGGGAGCGAGAGACCGAACGCACCGTCTGGCCGTTTGCCGTCGGGTATTACGAGACCAGCCGGCTGATCATGGCCTGGTGCGAGATGCGGCGCGATTTCCGCAGTTTCCGGACCGACCGCGTCTCGGCCGCCCGGTTCACGGAAGATCGCTATCCCGACCGCCCGGCATCTCTCCGGGCCCGCTGGCGCCGCCACCAGCAGGAACAGTGGCAGGCGATGCAGGCTCACAAGGCCAAGGCGGCCGCGGCCGATATGGAAGGCTAACGCGTGCTGCGGCGGTCGGTCAGCATCGGCCGGGCGCCTGCGGACGTGGCCGGGCTGCCCGTGGAGCGCGGATCGGAGAGCCCGCCGCGAGCCGCCGGCACGTACGGCGGTCCGCCGAGTTTCACGGGTCGGGTCATCGTCTTTCCTCCAGCCTGAGCTTGTCGACGCAGGCGCGCAGCAGGACCGCACGGTCCATGGGCAGATTGGGTTCGCTCAGCTCTCGGAGGGCGCCTTCGAGCGGCCAGCCGATGTGCCGCACGCCCAGCCGCCAGATTTCGGCCCGAACCTCGGCGTCGGCGACGCCGGGCCGGAAGATCATGGAGAGCAGGTTCATCAGCGCGCGCCCGGCGGTGGGGTCGTTCGGAACAGGGGCGTCGCCGCCGCCGGCTTGGCCTTTTCCTGCTTCGGCTTGCGCGTTTCCTTGTTGGATCGCTTCTGACCCTTGGCCATGTCTCTGCTCCTACGGGCGTCGCAAGATTCGGGAGACCGAAAGATCCATCCCATCCAAATTTATCTGGCCCCACATGATGTAACATGGCGCCTGTACTTCAGGTAATGCTTTTGGACGGATTAGTAAGTTCCCGTGACGATAACGTCATCGACGCCGGGGATTTGGCGATCTTTTTCGGTATTATATTGTCGCAGAAGCAAGAGATGCATATTGCGAACGCCGGGGCGCGCGCACGACTTTCATCGGATCCGGCGAACGTAGCCGTCCTCGCCAAACCGCGGCTGGAGCAAGCGACGCGATGGTAGACCTCACCGACGTGGAGCTGCGGACCCTGCAACTTCTCGCCCAGAAGAAGGCCGGCGAGGCCGTCGCCTTCGTCAACATCGCGGCGGCGCGAACGCTGAGCGACCGCGGCCTGGCCGTGCGCAGCCACGAGGGGTGGGACATCACGTCCCTTGGAACCTCCGAACTCGCCCGGCGCGCCGACCCGCCGAGCGAGACGCCGCCGCCGCGCGATCTCCTCCGGTAGGCCGGGCGCGGGCCGCCGCGGCGCTCCGTGAACGTTCGGTAAGTTGGCGCGGGCCCCGGCGGCGCCTAGCGTGGCGTCACACGTTCCGGGGGAGTTACCGACATGACCGACCTCAGCCGCCGCGCGGCCTTGATCCTGGCCGGCGCGGCCGCCGCGGCGCCGGGCCTGGCCCTCGCCGCCGATCCCGCGCTGCCGACCACCTGGGATCTCACCCGCCTTTATCCCAGCGACGCCGCCTGGGAGGCGGAGCGCCAGGCCGTCGAGGCCGAACTACCACGCCTGCTGGCGTTCAAGGGCCGGCTCGGCGAGAGCGCCGCGACCTTCCGGGCGGCGTCGGAGGCCATTTCGGCGGTGGTGAAGCGGCAGCTCCGCCTCTTCGTTTACGCCACCCTCAAGGCCGACGAAGACCTGGGCGTCGCCGCCAACCAGGAGCGGCGCCAGACCGCCAACGCCCTCAACGCCAAGGTGGGCGAGGCCACGGCCTGGGTCAGTCCGGAAGTCTTGGCCATGGGCGCCGCGAAGGTGGGAGCCTTCCTGAAGTCCGACCCTGCGCTCGCCAAGTTCCGGTTCGGCTATGAGAGCACCCTGCGCCAGGCGCCCCACACCCTGGACGATGCCGGCGAGGCGCTGCTGGCGGCCGCGTCCAACCCGCTGAACGGGCCCCAGGCGATCCGCTCGCAGCTCGTCCTGACCGACATCCCCTGGCCCGAGGTCGAGGTATCGGGCCGGAAGCTGCGCCTGGACCTGCAGGGCTATAGCCAGGCGCGCGCCGCGCCGGACCGGGCCGAGCGCAAGAAGGTGTTCGACACCTTCTTCGGGACCTTCAAGCGCTATGAGTCCAGCCTGGGCGCGGCCCTCGGCGCCAAGATCGACGGCGATGTCTTCAACGCCCGGGCGCGCAAATATCCGACCGCGCTCGCGGCCGCCGTGGACGGCCCGAACATCCCCGAGTCGGTCTACCGGACCCTGGTGGCCGAGGCGAACCGCGGCCTGCCGATCCTGCATCGCTATTTCGATGTCCGCCGCCGGATGCTGGGCCTGCCCGACATGGCCTACTACGACCTCTATCCGCCGGTGACGAAGCTGGACGCCAAGTTCGACCTGGCCGCCTCGCGGCGCATCTCGCTCGAGGCCATGAAGCCGCTGGGCCCGGAATACGCCGAGGCGTTCGCTCGGGCGACGGCCGCGCCCTGGGTTCATGTCTATCCGCAGAAGGGCAAGGCCGCCGGCGCCTACGTCTTCGGCGCCGCCTATGACGTCCATCCCTACATGCTGCTGAACCACACGGACGACTACGAGAGCCTGTCGACCTACGCCCACGAGTGGGGCCACGCCATGCACACCCTGCTGGCGCAGAAGGCCCAGCCGTTCGAACTCGCCGGCTATCCCACCTTCACCGCCGAGGTCGCCTCGACGGTGAACGAGCAGCTCCTGGTCGCCCATATGCTGAAGGGCGCCAAGACCCGGGACGAGAGGCTGTTCTACCTGGATCGCGTCTGCGAGATGATGCGCGCCACCTTCTACCGCCAGACCATGTTCGCGGAGTTCGAGCTGGCGGCGCACGAGGCGGCGGAACGCGGCGAACCGCTGTCCGGCAAGCGGCTCAGCGCCATCTACCTCGACCTCCTGAAGCGCTACCACGGGCCGAAGGTGGCGGTGGAGGACACCTATGGGATCGAGTGGGCCTATCCCTCCCACTTCTTCAACTACAACTACTACGTCTATCAGTACGCGACGTCGGTGACCGCCGCGTCGGCCTTCGCCGAGCGGATCCTCACCGGCAAGGCGGCGGAGCGCGACGCCTACCTGGCGGTGCTCAAGGCCGGCGGCTCGGACTATCCGGTGGACGTTCTGAAGCGGGCCGGCGTCGACATGACCAGCCCCGAGCCCTACCGCACCCTCTTGGGCAAGTTCTCGCGCACCCTCGACGAGATGGAGACGCTGCTGGGCTAGTCGGTCGGCGGGGCGGCCCTAGGTAAACCGGTCGCCCAGGTAGACCCGGCGCACTTCCGGGTCGTCCACGATCTCGTCCGGGCTGCCCTCGAACAGCACCTCGCCCGCGTGGATGATCGACGCGCGGTCGATGATGTCGAGCGTTTCCCGGACGTTGTGGTCCGTAATCAGGATGCCGATGCCGCGCTGCTTCAGATAGGTGATCACCTGGCGGATGTCGGCGATGGCCAGGGGGTCGATGCCGGCGAACGGCTCGTCCAGCAGCATGAAGGACGGGTCGGAGGCCAGCGCCCGCGCGATTTCCACCCGCCGGCGCTCACCGCCCGACAGGGAGACGGCGGGCGCATTCCGCAGGTGCTCGATGTGCAGCTCCTCGAGGAGCTGGGTCACGGTCTCCCGGGCCTTCTTCTGGTCGCGCTGGCGCAGTTCGACCACGGCCATGACGTTTTCCCAGACGCTCATGCCGCGGAAGATCGACGTCTCCTGCGGCAGGTAGCCCACGCCCATCCGGGCGCGCTGGTACATCGGCTGGGCGGTGATGTTCTCGCCGTCCAGATAGATCGCGCCGTAGTCGGCCGGGATCAGGCCGGTGATCATGTAGAAGGTCGTCGTCTTGCCGGCGCCGTTGGGGCCCAGCAGGCCCGCGACCTCGCCGCGGCAGAGGCGCAGCGACACGCCCTTCACCACGGCCCGGCCGCGGAACGACTTGCCGATATTGTCGACGACAAGCCCCTCGGTCGGGATCGCGCCCTTGGCCTGGACCCGTTGCGGCGCGTTCACTTGGCGGCGCTCTGCTGCTTCTTCGACGGATAGAACACGCCGCGCGGGCGGGACTTGGCGTTGGTCCCGGTGGCGTTGCCGACCATGCGGCCTTCGCCGGTGTTGGTGTTGAACACCATGCGGCTGCCCCGCAGCACGTTCTGGCCCTGCACTGCGACCACGTCGCCGGTCAGGGTGACCGTCTCGGCCGAGGCATCGTAGGTCCCGGCGTCGCCGCGGACCCGCTGGTCCTTGCTGGTCACGTAATAGACCGAGCCCTCAGCCTCGATGCGGATCAGGTCGCCGCAGGCGCCCGTGCCGGTGGCCGACGAGGCGCCGGGCGTGGTTTCGAAGAAGGCGCGGATCACGTCGGCGCGCAGGCGGGCCTGGCCCTGAAGCGCCTCGGCCTTGCCCTTCCACACCGAGACGCAGGCCTTGTTCTGCACCTCGAGTTCGTCGGCGGTGATGTCCATGGGGCCGTCGGCGCCCGGGCCGAGGCTCTGGGCATGCGCCGCGCCGGCGGCCAGCAAGGCCGCGGCCAGGACGGAGCTTTTGACGAGAGACTTCATGACTGCCCTTGCGCTCGCCGCTACTTCTTCTTGGTTTCCAGGCGGGTGCGGACGCCGCCCTTGAAGACCATGCGCTCGCCCTTGCCGTATACGCCATAGGACTCTGCGCGGATTTCTCCAAGGCCACCAGCGCCCTGAATGGGGCCTGAACCGACGACCTCGCCGGTCTTGGTGTCGAAGAGTGAGGCGGCGGTCTCGAAGGCGTTCTTAGAGTCGGCCATGCGCACGCCGTTCGAAAGCTCGAGCTTGCCGTTCTGCTCGTGGAAGATGCCGTCGGCGCCGTTGATCCGCATCTCGTCCGGACCGCCTTCGTCCAGGACCAGGGCCGGCTTCTTCAGGATCACGCGCTGGTAGTCGAGCCGGTCGCGGATCGCCGAATCGGCGGTGAGCACGAACGACCGGCCCTTGTCGTCGCGGCCGATGAAGCGCGGGTTCATGAGGCGGATCGGTTCGTCGCCGGCCGGGGTGGATCGCGGCTGGGCGTTGAAGGTCGACCAGGCGACGCTGCCGATCAGGCCCAGGAAGATGAAGGCGATGAGGGCCGGCAGCAGGATCCGCAGCGTGCGGACCAGGCGCGAACGCCGCCGCCACCGCTCGAAGTCGGCGCGCCGCGGTTCGGCGAAGGGCTCGGACAGGGGGGCGCCGGCGGCGGTCATCGCGCTTATCTAGGTATGCGCGAAGATATCGGCATCCTCCCAGCCGGCCACGTCCAGCAGGGCGCGGTGCGGGAGGAATTCGAAACAGGCGCGGGCCAGGTGGTCGCGCCGCTCGCGAACCAGCATCTCGTCGAGGCGGGCGCGCAGGGCGTGCAGGTGCAGGACGTCGGAGGCCGCATAGGCGACCTGGTCATCCGACAGCTTGTCGGCGCCCCAGTCCGAGCTCTGCTGGGCCTTGGAGATGTCGACGCCGATCAGTTCCTTCGTCACGTCCTTGAGGCCGTGGCGGTCGGTGTAGGTGCGGGCGATCTTCGAGGCGATCTTGGTGCAGTAGACGGGGGCGGTCACGACCCCCAGATGCAGCCAGAACATGGCGATATCGAAGCGGCCGAAGTGGAAGATCTTCGTCACCGCCGGGTCGGTCAGCAGCCGCTTGAGGTTCGGCGCGTCGTAGGTCGCCCGGTCCAGCTTGACCACGTGGGCGTCGCCATTGCCGTCGGAAAGCTGCACCACGCAGAGGGGATCGCGGCCCAGCCGCAGGCCCATGGTCTCGGAATCGACCGCCACCGCCGACGCGTTCGCCAGCGCATCGGCCGGCAGGTCGCCATCATGCACGAATGTGGTCACGCGATTCCAAACTCCGACGTCGAACCCCCGGTTTATCTTAGGGGTGGTGCCCAGGAAAGGACTCGAACCTTCACGGCCGTTAAGCCACTGGCACCTGAAGCCAGCGCGTCTACCAATTCCGCCACCTGGGCCCCGTCCGTCGGATCGGGAGGCGGCTACATATGGCGCCGCCCCAGGCAGGTCAACGGGCCAATCTCGCGGCGCATTGCGAGGCGTCGCCGCATCGCCTAAACCGCACCCGTCTTCAGAGCCACAGGAGCGGCCGCGCCGCCATGCAGAACCTCGTCACCGTCTTTGGCGGCTCCGGCTTCGTCGGGACCCAGGCCGTGCGTTACCTGGCCAAGGCCGGCTGGCGGGTGCGGGTCGCCGTGCGCAACCCGAACCTGGCCTACAAGATGCGGCTGCTGGGCGACGTGGGTCAGATCGATGTGGTGCAGGCCAACCTGCGCAACGGCCCGTCGATCGAGCGCGCGCTGGAAGGCGCGACGGCCTCGCTGAACCTCGTCGGCGTCGGCTACGAGGCCGGCCGCCAGGGCTTCCAGGCGGTCCACGTCATGGGCGCCCGCAATGTGGCCGAGGCCGCGCGCGCCATGGGCCTGAGCCGCATCGTGCAGATGTCGGCCCTGGGCGCCGATGCGGAGTCGCCGTCCAAATACCTGCGCACCAAGGCTGAGGGCGAGGCGGCGGTCCGCGAGATCTATCCTGACGCCGTCGTGGCGCGGCCCTCGATCGTGTTCGGCACGGGCGACGGCTTCTTCAACAAGTTTGCGGGCATGGCGCAGATCAGCCCGGTGCTGCCGCTGATCGGCGGCGGCCAGACCCGCTTCCAGCCGGTTTTCGTCGGCGACCTGGGCCAGGCCCTGGCGCACATGGTCGTCACCGACGCCGCGGCGGGCCAGACGTATGAGCTCGGCGGGCCCTCGGTCTTCACGTTCAAGGAGCTGATGGAGCGGATTCTGGCCGAGACGGGCCAGCGCCGCCTCCTGCTGCCGATCCCGTTCCCCGTCGCCGCCCTGCTGGGCAAGGTGGGCGATGTGATGTCGGCGGTCGTTCCGCCGCCGGTCACCTCGGACCAGGTCGACGCGCTGCGGTCCGACAATGTGGTCAGCGGCCGCTATCCCGGCCTTGCCGAACTGGGCCTGTCACCGACCAGCCTGGAAGCCATCCTGCCCACCTACCTCTACGCCTACCGCAAGGGCGGGCAGTACGCCGACCAGGACGCCCGCGAGATGGAAGCCGGCCGCGCCTGAGCCGGCTCAGGTCAGCGTCAGCAGGGCCAGGCCGACCCCGCCGATGGCGATCCGCAGCCAGCCGAAGGGCGCCAGGCCGCGGCTGGTGACCACCGCCAGCATGGTGCGGATCACCACGAGGGCGACCACGAACGCCACCACGAAGCCGATGGCGATCAGCGGCATGGTGTCGGCCGTCAGCTGATCGCGGCTTTCCCAGGCGTCCAGCACGAAGGCGCCCAGCATGGTCGGGATCGCCAGGAAGAAGGTGAACTCGGCGGCAGCTCGCTTCTCGACGCCGAAGAGCATCCCGCCGACGATCGTCGCGCCCGACCGCGACACCCCGGGCACCATGGCCAGGACCTGGAACAGGCCGATGATCAGCGCCTTGACCAGCGGAAGCTTGAAGGCGTCATGGGCCACCGGCTGCGGCGCCATGCGGTCGACGAAGAGCAGAACGATCCCGCCTACGATCAGCGAGACACACTGGACCACCGGGCTGTCGAACAGCACCGCCTTGATGAAGTCGTGGAACAGCAGGCCGAGCACGATCGAAGGGATGAAGGCGACGATGACGCTCAGGGCGAACTTCCGCGCCTCGGGGTCGGTGGGCAAGCTGATCACCTGTTTCCAGAGCTTGCCGAAGTAGAGGGCGACCACGGCCAGGATGGCGCCCAGCTGGATCATCACCGCGAAGGTGTCCCAGAAGCCGCTGGGCAGGCCCATGGCCTGTTTGGCGAGGAGCATCATGCCCGTGGAGGAAACCGGGATGAACTCCGTCAGGCCCTCGATGACCCCGAGGATGACGGCATAGACCCAGTCCGGCAGCACGGCGGCACTCCATTGAAATGAACAGGGATGGGGTGCGGCGACTATGGTGAACATCTAGTTCATCTCAAAATTGGACTAATATCGCGCTGAGCGAAGGACGAATGGTCACAGCGGCGTCATCCGCCGTGCCTAATTGTCCGAAAATTGGACCACAGGCTTTTCGCGCAAGATTTTGCCCTCTAGATGGCCGCTGGACGGGAGAGGGCGCAGTTTCATGGCCGAGCGCATGCTGAAGTTCACGGTGACGCCGCGGGCGACGCCCGAAAAGCGGGCGGCCGAGGCGCGCGCCGGCGATTTCCACGAGATCTACCGCGACTTCATCGACGCCAAGGCGGCGGAGCAGGCCTCGCGCTGCTCGCAGTGCGGCGTGCCGTTCTGTCAGACCCACTGCCCGCTGCACAACAACATCCCCGACTGGCTGCGGATGACCGCCGAGGGCCGGCTGGAAGAGGCCTATGCCCTCAGCCAGGCGACCAATTCGATGCCGGAGATCTGCGGCCGCATCTGCCCGCAGGACCGCTTGTGCGAGGGCAACTGCGTCATCGAGCAGTCGGGCCACGGCACGGTCACCATCGGCTCGGTCGAGCGCTACCTGTCGGACAAGGCCTGGGAGATGGGCTGGGTGCGGCCGCTCGTGGCGGGCCCCGAGCGCGGCCAGTCGGTGGGGATCGTCGGCGCGGGCCCCGCGGGCCTGGCGGCGGCCGAGCGCCTGCGCGAGCTGGGCTATGCGGTCACCGTCTACGACCGCCACGACCGGCCGGGCGGCCTGCTGGTCTACGGCATCCCCGGCTTCAAGCTGGAGAAGGACGTGGTCGAACGCCGCACGCGCCGGCTGGCCGAGGGCGGCGTCGACTATGTGCTGGGCTTCGAAGTCGGACGGGACGCGAGCCTGGAGCAGCTGCGCGAGCGGCACGACAGCGTGCTGATCGCCACGGGGGTGTATGCGGCGCGCGACATGACCGTTCCGGGCTCCGGGTCGGCGGGCGTGGTGGCTGCGCTCGACTACCTGATCGCCTCCAACCGTAAAGGCATGGGCGACGCGGTCCCCGCGTTCGACAGCGGCGAACTGAACGCCACGGGCAAGGCCGTGGTGGTGGTCGGCGGCGGCGACACGGCGATGGATTGCGTGCGCACGGCGATCCGCCAGGGCGCGACCTCGGTCACCTGCCTCTATCGCCGGGACCGCGCCAACATGCCGGGCTCCGACCGCGAGGTGGCGAACGCCGAGGAGGAGGGCGTCGTCTTCGAATGGCTGGCCGCGCCGAAGGCCGTCAGCGGCGACGCCCTGAAGGCCGCGGGCCTGGTGGCCGCGCGCATGCGCCTGGGGCCGCCCGACGCCTCGGGCCGGCAAGCGCCGGAAGAGGTCGAGGGCGGCGATTTCGACCTGCGCGCCGACCTGGTGATCAAGGCCCTTGGCTTCGATCCCGAGGACCTGCCGACGGCCTTCGACGTCCCCGACCTGGCCACGACGCGCTGGGGCACGGTGAAGACCGACATGCGCAGCATGATGACCTCGATCCCCGGCGTCTTCGCCGCGGGCGACATCGTGCGCGGCGCCAGCCTGGTGGTCTGGGCGATCCGCGACGGACGCGACGCCGCCGAGGCCATCCACCGCTACCTGACGGCGCACGCCCGCGCCGACGCCCTCTTGCCCGCCGAGTGACGCCGATGACCGACGACATCCTCGCCCGCTACGAACGCGACCGGCAGCTGCTGCTGGAGGCCAACGGCGGCTACGACATCACCGCCCAGCATGACGCCTGCGGCGTGGGGCTGGTCTGCGCCATCGACGGCAAGCCGCGCCGCGAGGTGGTGGAGCTGGCCATCCGGGCGCTGAAGGCCGTCTGGCACCGGGGCGCGGTGGACGCCGACGGCAAGACCGGCGACGGCGCGGGGGTGCTGGTCTCGGTCCCGCAGGACTTCTTCGCCGCCCACGTCGAGCGCATCGGCCACGTGGTGCGGCCGGGCCCCATCGCCGTGGGCCAGGTGTTCCTGCCGCGCGTGGACCTGGGCGCCCAGGAGGCGGCCCGGACCATCGTGGAGTCCGAGGTGCTGCGCTTCGGCTTCTACATCTACGGCTGGCGGCAGGTGCCCACCGACACCTCGGTGATCGGCGAGAAGGCCAACGCCACCCGGCCCGAGATCGAGCAGATCATGCTCTCGCCCCCCAAGGGCATGGACGGCGAGGCGCTGGAGCGGGCGCTGTTCCTCTGCCGCAAGCGGATCGAGAAGCGGGTCGCCCAGGCAAACATCCAGCACTTCTACATCTGCTCCCTGTCGGCCCGGGCCCTGATCTACAAGGGCATGTTCCTGGCCGAGAGCATCGACGCCTTCTATCCCGACCTGACCGACCCGCGGTTCCAGGCGGCGGTGGCGATCTTCCACCAGCGCTATTCCACCAACACCTTCCCGGAATGGCGGCTGGCCCAGCCGTTCCGGATGCTGGCCCACAACGGCGAGATCAACACGCTGAAGGGCAACGTCAACTGGATGAAGAGCCACGAGATCCGCATGGCGGCCTCGGCGTTCGGCGACTACCAGGACGACATCAAGCCGGTGATCCAGCCCGGCGTCTCGGACTCCGCGGCCCTGGACAACACCTTCGAGGTGCTGGTCCGCGCGGGCCGCGACGCGCCCATGGCCAAGGCGCTGCTGATCCCGGAGGCGTGGAACACCCGCTCGGCCGAGCAGATGAAGCCGGCCCACCGGGCGCTCTACTCCTACTGCAACGCCGTCATGGAGCCGTGGGACGGCCCGGCGGCGATCTGCGCCAGCGACGGCCGCTGGGTGGTGGCCGGCAAGGACCGCAACGGCCTGCGCCCCCTGCGCGTGGCCCAGACGTCGGACGGCCTGCTGATCGTGGGCTCCGAGGCCGGCATGTGCCGGGTCGAGGAGAGCCGCATCGTGCGCAAGGCGCACATCGAGCCCGGCCGAATGCTCGCGATCGACCTGGTGGAGGGCCGGCTCTACGACGAAGAGGGCATCCTCGACCGGCTGGCCGCCCAGCACCCCTATGACCGCTGGCTCGGCAACATGGTGGATCTGGAGGAGAAGATCGGCCCCGGGCCGGAACCGCGCCTCTATGGCCGTGAGGAACTGGTGCGCCGCCAGGCCGCGGCCGGCATCACGCTCGAGGACCTGGAGCTGATTCTGGCCCCCATGGTGGAGGACGCGAAGGAAGCCGTCGGTTCGATGGGCGATGACACGCCGCTGGCGGTGCTGTCCGACGGCTACCGTCCCTTAAGCCACTTCTTCCGCCAGAACTTCAGCCAGGTGACCAACCCGCCCATCGACTCCCTGCGCGAGACGGCGGTGATGAGCCTGAAGACCCGGTTCAAGAACCTGGGCAACATCCTGGCCGAGAACGAGACCCAGGCCGACGTCTTCGTGATGGAAAGCCCGGTGCTGACCAACGGGATGTACAACCGGGTGGTCGAGGAGATCGGCGAGAAGAACGTCGCGCTGGTCGACTGCACCATGCCGATCCCGGCGGCCGACGCGCGGCCGGGCGATGCGCTGCGGGCCAACCTGGACCGCATCCGCGCCGAGGCCGAGGAGGCCGCGCTACGCGGCTGTTCCACCATCGTGCTCAGCGACATGGCGACGGGCGCCGACCGCGTGGCCCTGCCGATGATCCTGGCCACCGGCGGGGTGCATGCCTGGCTGGTGGGCAAGGGCCTGCGCTCGTACGTGTCGATCATCGTCCGCTCGGCCGAGTGCCTGGACACCCATGCCTATGCCGTCCTGGTGGGCGTGGGCGCGACAGCCGTGAACGCCTACCTGGCCCAGGAAAGCTATGTGGACCGGCTGGAGCGCGGCCTGACGGGCGAGCTGACGCTGCGCGACCTGTGCCTGAACCACAAGAAGGCGATCGAGGGCGGCCTGCTCAAGATCATCTCGAAGATGGGGATCTCGGTGATCTCCTCGTACCGCGGCGGCTACAACTTCGAAGCCGTCGGCCTGTCGCGCAGCCTGGTGGCCGAGTTCTTCCCCGGCATGCCCTCGCGCATCTCAGGCATCGGCCTGGCGGGCCTGGAGGCCAAGGCGGTCGAACTGCACCGCAAGGCCTGGGATCCGGCGGCGGTCAGCCTGCCCGTGGGCGGCTTCTACAAGGCGCGGCGCTCGGGCGAGGCCCACGCCTTCGAGGCGCGGATGATCCACACCCTCCAGCGCGCCTGCGATACCGGCGACTACCAGATCTACAAGCGCTTCGCGGACGGCATGCGCACCCTGCCGGCCATCCAACTCCGGGACCTACTGGACATCCGCCCCGACGCCAAGCCGGCGCCGCTGGAGGACGTCGAGAGCGTCAACGAGATCCGCAAGCGCTTCCTGACGCCGGGCATGAGCCTGGGGGCCCTGGGGCCCGAGGCGCATGGGGTGCTGAACATCGCCATGAACCGGATCGGCGCGAAGAGCGTCTCGGGCGAAGGGGGCGAGGATCGCAGCCGGTATCGCCCGCTGCCCAACGGCGACAATCCCAACTCGGCGGTGAAGCAGATCGCCTCGGGCCGGTTCGGCGTGACCGCCGAGTACCTGAACCAGTGCCGCGAGATCGAGATCAAGGTCAGCCAGGGCGCCAAGCCGGGCGAAGGCGGACAGCTGCCCGGGTTCAAGGTGACGGAGCTGATCGCCAAGCTGCGCCACGCGACGCCGGGGGTGATGCTGATCAGCCCGCCGCCGCACCACGACATCTATTCGATCGAGGACCTGGCGCAGCTCATCTACGACCTGAAGCAGATCAATCCCGACGCCCGGGTGACGGTGAAGCTGGTGTCGATGACCGGCATCGGCGCCATCGCCGCCGGCGTGGCCAAGGCCAAGGCGGACGTGATCCTGATCTCGGGCAACGTCGGGGGCACCGGCGCCTCGCCCCAGACCTCGATCAAGTACGCGGGCGGACCGTGGGAGATGGGCCTGTCCGAGGCCCACCAGGTGCTGACGCTGAACAACCTGCGCCACTTCGTGCGGCTGCGGGCGGACGGCGGCATCCGCACGGGCCGCGACGTGGTGATCGCGGCCATGCTGGGCGCCGAGGAGTTCGGGATCGGCACGGCCAGCCTGATCGCCATGGGCTGCATCATGGTGCGCCAGTGCCACTCCAACACCTGTCCGGTGGGGGTCTGCACCCAGGACGAGGCCTTGCGCGCCAAGTTCACCGGCACGCCCGAGAAGGTGATCAACCTCTTCACCTTCATCGCCGAGGAGGTGCGCGAGATCCTGGCCCGGATCGGCGCCCGCTCGCTGCAGGACGTGGTCGGCCGCACCGACCTGCTCATGCAGGTGAGCCGCGGCGGCGAGCACCTGGACGACCTGGACCTCAACCCGTTGCTGGTGAGGGCCGACCCCGGCGCCAACAAGCCTTATTGCACTGTGGCCGGGCGCAACGAGGTGCCCGACACGCTGGACGCCCAGATCGTCCGCGACGCCGCCCCGTTGCTGGAGCGCGGCGAGAAGATGCAGCTCACCTACACGGTGCAGAACACGGCCCGCGCCATCGGGACGCGGACGTCCTCGCACATGGTGCGCAAGTTCGGCCTGGACGGCCTGCAACCCGGCCACCTGACGGTGCAGCTCAAAGGCTCGGCGGGGCAGAGTCTGGGCGCCTTCGCGGTGCAGGGCCTGCGGCTGGAGGTGACCGGCGAGGCCAACGACTACGTGGGCAAGGGGCTTTCGGGCGCCACCATCGTGATCCGGCCCGCCCCGCAACTGGCCCAGCCGCACCGCAACGCCATCATCGGCAACACGGTGCTGTACGGGGCGACTTCGGGGCGGCTGTTCGCGGCGGGCTTGGCGGGTGAGCGGTTCGGCGTGCGGAACTCGGGGGCCACCGCGGTCATCGAGGGCTGCGGGGCGAACGGGCTGGAGTACATGACCGGCGGGACGGCGGTGATCCTGGGGCCGGTGGGCTTCAACTTCGCGGCCGGCATGACCGGCGGCATGGCGTTCGTCTACGACCCGAAGGACACCTTCCACCGGGTGCTGAACGCGGAGAGCGTGGTCACCTGCCGGCCCGGCAGCGCCCACTGGCAGGGCGTGCTGACGGCGCTGGTGGAGGAGCACCACCGCGAGACGGGCTCGGCCCTGGCCGGCGACCTACTGCGCAACTGGGACGTGGCCGTCGGGCGGTTCTGGCAGGTGTGCCCGAAGGAGATGGTCGGGCGGCTCGATCACGCGCTGGAGGCCGAAGAGCGGGTGCACGAGCGGGCTTGAGTGGGTCCCTCCCTTAATGGGGAGGGACAGACCGCGAGGCGGTCAGGGTGGGGAAGTCGGAGCCCTGGCTCTGACCTCCGCGCCTGATCCATACCGCCCCACCCTGCGCGCTGCGCGCGCTGTCCCTCCCCATTAAGGGAGGGACGGTTCAGGCTCCGGCCCCACGTACCTGGCCCTCGGCCGGATCAGCGAATCGGTCTGGCCCTGTTCGATGGCGTGGGCGATCCAGCCGGCGCAGCGGGCGACGCTGAAGAGGGCGAAGGGGGCGTCCGGGGGAAGCCGGAGCGCCTGGCTGGCGGCGATCAGGGTGAAGTCGACGTTGGGATCGAGGCCGGTGACCGCCTTCACCGCCGTCTGCAGTTTCGCGAGTTCGGGCGGCGGGGCGAAGCGGTCCAGCAGTGCGGCGGCCCGGGGATCGCCGTCGGGATAGAGGTTGTGGCCGAAGCCCGGCAAGGCGCGGTCGTCGGTGAGGCGGCCGGCGATGGCCTCGCGCGGGCCCATCTGGGCCGCTTCGGCGGCGAACTTGAGCACCGCGGCGGTGGCGCCGCCGTGGCGCGGGCCGGACAGGGTGGCGAGCCCGGCCAAGGCGGCCGCCGCCAGGGAGGCCCCCGTGGAGGCCGCGACCCGGGCGGCGAAGGCCGAGGCGTTGAGCTCGTGGTCGGCCACCAGCACCAGGATGCGGCGGATCAGGTCGGCGCCGGGACCGCCCGGCCCCTGCCCCCAGGCCAGGGCCAGTCTGTTGTGGATGGCGCCGCCGCCCACCTCGCCGGCGATGGCGTCGGTCAGGACGTCCAGCAGGGTCGCCGCCTCCACGGCCAGGGCCAGGGGCGCTCGGCCTCGCGCAGGCGGATCGACCGCGGCCCGCAGCGCCAGGGCCAGGTAGCCCCGTGTCCGCATGTCGGGCCCGGCGGGCGGTGGGGGCCGGTCGGTGCGCTTGAGCGCCGCGCCGTGGCCGCCGCGCAGGAGGCGGGCCACCGACTCCAGCGTCTCGGTGTCGGCAAGGCGGATGGCGTCGCGCCCCCGATAGTAGAGCCGCCCGCCGCTGACGGTGGTGATGGCGGAGGCCAGGACCGGCTCGCCCCAGGAGATGGCGCCGGCCGCCACGTCGGAGATCTTGCGGCTGCGGGACTTGCGCTCGGCCAGGGCGGCGATGTCGGCGGCGCGGTAGAGGCTGCGGCGCGGGTCGCCGGGGTCGGGGCGTACGCTGACCCGCCCCCGGCTGACGTAGGCGTAGAGGGTCTGGGGGCGCACGTTCAGGCGGGCCTGGGCCTCTTCGGCGGGGATCCAGTCGGGGGACGGCATATATTGATCATATTGATCAATCTTGATCTTTCAACCGCGGAGGCATTTCTAAGGGCCGGAACGCGAATTGGAGACCTGAGATGTCCGATGGATTGGAAGGCGTCGTCGCCGCCGAAACGGTGCTGAGCGAGGTGGACGGCGCCAACGGGCGGCTGATCATCCGGGGCCGATCGCTGGACGAGCTGGCCGGGCAAACGACCTTCGAGGACGCGGTGGGCCTGCTGTTCGGCGGCTTCTACCGTGACCTGCCGGCCGACGTCTGGGCGGCGCTGGGCCGGGCGCGAGCCGAGGTGTTCGCCGAGGTCTCGGCGCTGGACACCGGATTGCTGGACCGGACACCCATAGAGGCCATGCGCGCCCTGACCGCCCGGCTGGCCGACGGCGACGATGTGCGCACGGCCTTCCGCCTCCTGGCGGCGCCGGCGGTGTTCACGGCCGCCGTGGTCCGCGCCCAGGCGGGCGAGGCGCCGGTGGAGCCGGACCCATCCCTTCGCCACAGCGTCGACATCCTGCGCATGCTGCGGGGCGCACACCCCTCCAAGGCCGAGGCCGACGCGCTGGACACCTACCTCGTCACAGTCAGCGACCATGGGCTGAACGCCTCGACCTTCGCCGCGCGGGTCGTCGCCTCCACGCGGGCGGGCCTCACCTCGGCGGTGCTCGCGGGGGTCAGTGCGCTGAAGGGGCCGCTGCACGGCGGCGCGCCGGGGCCGGTGATCGAGATGCTGGACGAGATCGGCGAGCCCGCGAACGCCCGGGCCTGGATTGAGGCGGCCCTGGCCCGGGGGGACCGGCTGATGGGCTTCGGCCACCGGATCTACAAGGTGCGCGACCCCCGCGCCGACGCGCTGAAGACCGCGGTCCGGTGGCTGGACGCGCGGCAGGGCCGGCTGGAGTTCGCCGAGGCGGTGGAGGCCGCGGCCCTGGCGATCCTGCGCGAGCACAAGCCGGACCGGTCGCTGGAGACCAACGTCGAATTCTATACGGCGCTGCTGCTGGAGGCGCTCGACTTCCCGCCCAGCGCCTTCACCTGCGTCTTCGCCATGGGTCGGGTGGCCGGCTGGCTGGCCCACGCACGCGAACAGCTCGCCGGGGGACGGCTGATCCGGCCGGCCAGCGTCTATGTGGGGCCAATGCCCCGCAAGGCGGCCTGAGCCCTGCGAGTCGTTAGCGCTGGCGGCGCGCATCGCCGGCGCTAACTAGGGGGCCATGGCCGCGCCTGCCCGCCTCACCCCCGCCGAGACCGCCGTCCTGACCCGGCGGGTGACAATGCTGTCGGTGGCGACGGCGGCGGTGCTCGTGGTGATCAAGCTGGCGGCCTGGATCGCCTCGGACTCTACGGCGATGCTGGCGTCCATGGCCGACTCCGGGCTGGACCTGGTGGCCTCGCTGGCGACCGCCTTCGCGGTCCGCTACGCCGTGGCGCCGCCGGACGCCGAGCACCGGTTCGGGCACGGCAAGGCCGAGGCCTTCGCCAGTCTGCTGCAGGCCGGGCTGGTGTTCGCCTCCGCCGCCCTGATCGCGCGCGAGGCGGTAGGCGATTTCATGGAACCACACCCGCTGCGGCAAGAGGGCTGGGCGGTGGCGGTGATGGCGGTCTCGACCTTGCTGACGGGCGTGCTGATCACGGCCCAGACCCGCGTGCTGCGCAAGACCGCGTCGGTCGCCGTCTCCGGGGATCGCGCCCACTATGCGACGGACCTGGCGTCCAACCTGATCGCCCTGGCGGGGATCGCCGCCTCGGCCTGGCTGGGCATCAACGGGCTGGACGCGGCGGCGGCGCTGGTGATCGCCGCCCTGCTGCTGTGGGGCGCAGTCGGGGTGTTCCGCGAGGCGGCAGGCCAGCTGATGGACCGCGAGCTGCCGGATGCGGAGCGGGCCCAGATCGTGGCCCTAGCGACGGAGGACCCGCGGCTTACCGACGTGCACCAGCTGCGGACACGCGCCTCCGGTCCCTACGTCCACATCCAGATGCATGCCGACCTCGACCCGCAACTGACCCTCGAGGCGGCGCATGCGGTGATCGTGGCTGCGGAGAAGCGGATCCTCGCCGCCTTTCCGGCCGCGGACATCATCATCCACGCCGATCCGCGCGGCCGGGCGGAACCGCATGGCGGCGCATTCGCTGAAACCCCAGGCCCTTCAACGCAGTAAACGCGCCCTTAAGATCGAGGTCGTCTGTTGGCCTCCTACCGATTCGCGTATGAGGCGCGGCCCTTTCCGTACATACTGACATGACCGTCGAACGCACCCTCCACCACTTCCCGCTCGACCCGGCCTCGCGCCAGGTGCGCCTGGCGCTGGGCGAGAAGCGGCTGCCGTTCGCGGACGTGCAGGTGCGCTACTGGGAGCGGCCGCGCGAGCTGACCAAGATGAACCCGTCGGGCATGGTGCCGGTGCTGGTGGAGGCCGAAGCCGGACGCGCGCCGCTGGTGCTGTGCGAGCCGCTGGCCATCGTGGGCCACCTGGAGGACGCCTATCCCGACCCGCCGCTGCTGGCGCCGGACCCCGCCGAGCGGGCCGAGGCGCGGCGGCTGGTCACCTGGTTCGAGCGCAAGTTCGAGTTCGAGGCCTCGGGCTACATCCTGCACGAGAAGATCGAGAAGCGGCTCCTGGGCCTGGGGGCGCCGGAGCTGGCGAACCTGCGCCAGGGCAAGGAGGCGCTGAAGAACCACCTCTTCATGCTGGACGATCTCCTGCAGGCGCGGGAGTGGCTGGCGGGCAAGCGGCTGTCGCTGGCCGACTTCGCGGCGGCGGCGCATTTCTCGGTGATCGACTATTTCGGCGACATGCCGTGGCGCGAGTTCCCGGCCGTGAAGACGTGGTACATGAAGCTGAAGTCCCGGCCGGCGTTCCGGCCGCTGCTCAACGACCGCTGGCCGGGCCTGCACCCGGCCGGGCACTATGACGACCTCGACTTCTGACGCGCCCGAAGACCTGATCCGCGCCGAGGCGGCGGCGCTCGGCTTCGACCTCTGCCGCTTCACCGACATCGACGAGGCCTGGCCGGCGGCGGAGCGGCTGGAGGCGTTCGTGGGCGCGGGCCGGCACGGCGAGATGGCCTGGATGGCCGAGACGCTGGAGCGGCGCCGGCATCCGCGGGCCATGTGGGACGGCGCCCGCTCGGCCGTCGTGCTGGGCGTGAATTACGGCCCGGGCCACGATCCCCTGGCGGTGCTGGCCCAGCCGGACCGCGGCGCGATCAGCGTCTACGCCCAGGGCGACGACTACCACGAGGTGATCAAGGCGCGGCTGAAGGCGCTGGCGCGCTGGATGGTGGCCCGGGTCGGCGGCGAGCTGAAGGTGTTCGTCGACACCGCGCCTCTGCTGGAGAAACCGCTGGCGGCGCGGGCGGGCCTGGGCTGGCAGGGCAAGCACACCAACCTGGTCAGCCGCGAGTATGGCTCCTGGCTGTTCCTGGGCTCGATCCTGACGACGCTGGAGCTCGCGCCCGACCCGTTGGAGACGGCCGGCTGCGGGACCTGCCAGGCCTGCCTCGATGTCTGCCCGACGAACGCCTTCCCGGCGCCCTACCAGCTGGATGCCCGGCGCTGCATCTCGTATCTGACCATCGAGCTGAAGGGGCCGATCCCGCGCGAATTCCGGCCCGCGCTCGGCAACCGGATCTACGGCTGCGACGACTGCCTGGCGGTCTGCCCGTGGAACAAGTTCGCGCAAGCTGGACGCGAACAGAAACTGGCGGCGCGGGAGGCCCTGACGGCGCCCTCGCTGGCCGAGCTGGCCCGGTTGGACGATGCGGCGTTCCGGGCGCTGTTCTCCAAGAACCCGGTGAAGCGGATTGGCCGCGATCGCTTCGTCCGCAACGTGCTGTACGCCATCGGGAACAGCGGCGATCCGGCGCTCGCCGCGGAGGCCACGCGCCTGTTGGACGATCCCTCGCCGCTGGTGCGCGGGGCCGCCGTCTGGGCGCTGTGCCGGCTGGTGGACCCGGCGAGCTTTGCAGCGCTGCGGGCGGGCCGGGCCGGCGCGGAGGCCGATCCCGACGTCGCCCAAGAGTGGGCCGCCTAGAAGGCGACGGGGCCGAGGTCCTTCAGGCGCGGCAGCTTGGTGTCCTTGTCGGAAAGGAGCGGCTCGCCGTCCAGGGGCCAGGGGATGCCCAGGTCCGGGTCGTTCCAGATGACACCGCCCTCGTCGCCCGGCGAATAGGGCGCGTCGACCTTGTAGAAGATCTCGCACTCGGCGGTCAGGGTGCAGTAGCCGTGGGCGAACCCGCGCGGCACCCAGAGCTGCTCGCCGCCCTCGGCCGTCAGCTCGGCGCTGACCCACCGGCCGTAGGTGGCCGAGCCCGGCCGCACGTCCACCGCCACGTCGAAGATCGCGCCCCGCAGCGCCCGGATCAGCTTGCCCTGGGCGTTCGGCGATTTCTGGAAGTGCAGGCCGCGGATGATGCCCTTGGTCGAGCTGAAGGCCTGGTTGTCCTGCACGAACGTCGTGTCGGCCACGGTGCCGGCCAGGGCCTTCTGGCTCCACGTCTCGGAGAACCAGCCCCGCGCATCGCCATGGCGCTTCGGCGTGATAAGCAGGACGTCGGGGATGGCGAGCGGCGTGATCGTCATGGGCTTCCGGATCGTGTGGGATGTAGCTGTCGCATGGCGCAGCAGGACGACGAAGACAAGGCCGAACACCCGCCGCAGGTGACCGTCTGCGTGATCGCCTACAACTCGGGGCCGACCCTGCGCACCTGCCTGCAGCGGCTGGGCGCCCAGACGTTCCGCGATTTCGAAGCCCTGGTGATCGACAACGATTCGCCCGATCCGGGCGACGCGGCGATCGCGGCCGAGTTCCCGTGGGTGCGGCTGATCCGCAATACGGAGAACCTGGGCTTCACCGGCGCCGGCAACCAGGGCGCCCGGGAGGGGCGCGGCCGCTGGTACGTGCTGCTCAACCCGGACGCCTACGCGGAGCCCGACTGGCTGGCGAAGCTGGTCGAGGCGGCCGGGCGGCATCCGCAGGTCGCCTCCTTCACCTCGCGCCAGATGGTGGAGGGCGAGCCCGGGCTGCTGGACGGGCTGGGCGATGTGATGAGCATCACCGGCATCCCCTATCGCGGCGGCTATCTCAATCCCGACCAGGGCCAGGCGCGGGAGGGCGAGGTGTTCAGCCCGTGCGGCGCGGCGATGATGATCGACCGCCAGCTGTTCCTGGAGCTGGGCGGGTTCGACGAGGACTTCTTCTGCTACGGCGAGGACGTGGACCTGGGCTATCGCCTGCAGCTTGCCGGTGAGCCGACCCTGCTGGTCCCGGACGCCACCATCCACCACGTGGGCTCGGCCTCGTCGGGCGGGCGCAAGTCGGAGTTCGCGGTGTTCCACGGCACGCGCAACCGCTTCTGGGTGCTGTTCAAGAACACGCCGGCCTTGCTGCTGCCGCTGGTGGTCCCGCTGCACCTGGCGTCGCTGGTGCTGATCTACCTGAAGAAGGACAACCGCCCCCACATCCGGCTGATCCTGCGCGCGGTGGCGGCGGCGTTCGCGGGGGCGCCGAAGATGTTCCGCAGCCGCGCCGCGGTTCAGCGCCGGCGCAAGGCGGGCCTGGGCGAAATCTCCCGCGCCATGACCTGGAACCCCCGGGACCTCTCGGGCCGCCGCCCGGTAATCCGGCCGCTCAGGGCGCTTCGCTAGCCCATTCGATCAGTCGCCGCATGAAGAGGGCGCCGCGCTGCATCTGGGCGATCTCGACGAACTCGTCGGGCTGGTGGGCCTGATCGATGGAGCCCGGGCCGCAGATCACGGTCGAGAACCCGGCCTGCTGGAACTGGCCGGCCTCGGCGGCGAAGGCGACCACGCGGGGCGGCCCGTTGTCGCCAGCCATGCGGCGAGCGAAGGCCTCGGCGGCGCCGTCCGGTTCGGGTTGGAATGGCGGCACATTGGTGCGCAGCTCGACCACAACGCCGGCCTCGGGCGCGCGGGCCTTCAGGGCGCGGTCCAGCTCGGCGGCCTCGGCCAGGAACGGCGCCACGATCTCTTCCGGCGTGCGCGGGCCGGGCGAGCGGACGTCGAACACGAAGGTGCATTCGCGGGCGATGATGTTGTGCGCCGTGCCCCCGCTGACCATGCCGATGGTCAAGGTGGGTCCCTTGGGTGTGAAGGGCGAGGCGGGGTCGGCCTCGTCCCACAGGCGCGCCGAGAGCTGGTTCAGCGAGCTCATCAGCTTGACCGCCTCCATCACCGCCGACACGCCCAGGTGCGGCTGGCTGGAGTGGCACTCGCGGCCGGCGACGGTGACGTGGAAGGTGGCGATGCCCTTGTGGCCATTCACCGCCTCCATGTTGGTGGGCTCGCCGACCACCACCACCGCCGGCGGCGGCAGTTCGCGCCGGATGACCGCGATCATGCTAGGCGCGCCAAGACAGCCGATCTCCTCGTCGTAGGAGAAGGCCAGATGGACGGGCTTCTTCGCCGTCTTGGCGAGCTCCGGCGCGGCGGCGAGGGCGAGGGCCAGGAAGCCCTTCATGTCGCAGGTTCCGCGGCCGTAGAGGCGCTCGCCCTTCTCCGTCAGCTCGAACGGGTTGCTGGTCCAGGGCTGGCCGTCGACCGGCACCACGTCGGTGTGGCCGGACAGCACGACGCCACCGGCGATGACCGGGCCGATGGTGGCCATCAGGTTCGACTTGGAGCCGTCCGCGTTCGGTACTCGTCGGTGCGGGACGCCGAGGCCGCCCAAATAGCCCTCGACCCATTCGACCAGTTCGAGGTTCGAGCCGCGGGAAGTGGTGTCGAAGGCGACGAGTCGGGCCAGCAGGTCCCGGGCGGCGGGGTAGAGATCAGCGCTCATCGCCTAGGCATAGACCGGCAATCTCCGGCCTCACACCCCCGGCGCGCGGAAAGGACTCAGCCCTGCTGGATTCGCCCCGGGCCGGGCAGGACGTCGATCAGCTCGATCTTGAAGATCAGCGGCGAGCCGGGCGGGATCTGGCCGGCCGCGTCATTGCCGTAGCCCAGGTTCGAGGGAACGTAGAGGATCCACTCGTCGCCCGGGCGCATGAGCTGGAGGGCCTCCTGCCAGCCGGGGATCAGGCCCCGCAGCGGCATGGCGGCGGGCTGGCCGCGCTCGTACGAGCTGTCGAAGACCGAGCCGTCCTCCAGCTTGCCCTCGTAGTGGACCTTCACCTCGTCGGAGAGCTGGGGCTTCAGGCCCGTCTCGGGGCCCGAGCGCACCACCTTGTAGGCGAGGCCGGACGGCAGGACCTTCACGCCGGCTTCCTTGGCGGTCTTGTCCATGAACGCCTTGCTGGCGGCGGATTGTTCGGTCGGCGGCGCGGCGGCCGCGTCCTTGCCGGCCTTGGGCTGGCAAGCGGTAAGGGCCAGGGCGGCGGCCAGGAGGATCAGGGTGCGCTTCATCAGATCAGGTCCTCAGACGACGCGCGGCGGGTAGCCGCGTTCCCGCAGGGCGTCCATCACCTCCTGGGTGTGCTGGGCGTCGCGGGTCTCGATCATCACGTCGAACTCGGCGCCCTTGGCCGGCACGTCCAGCGCCAGGCGGTTGTGCGCCACCTCGATGATGTTGGCGCCCATCTGGCCGATGATCGCCGAAACGTTGGCCAGCAGGCCGGGGCGATCGTCGCCGATTATGCGCAGGCTGACGATGCGGCTCTCGCGCACCAGCTCGCGCGTCAGCACCGACGCCAGCAGGCGGGTGTCGATGTTGCCGCCGGTGATCACCAGGCCGCACTTCTTGCCGCGGAACCGCTCCGGATAGGCCAGCAGCGCCGCCAGCGAGGCCGCGCCGGCGCCCTCCACCACGGTCTTTTCGACATTGCAGTAGAGCGCGATGCCCCGCTCGAAGAACGGCTCCTCGATCAGCAGCACGTCGTCCAGCAACGGCCGGGCCACGGCATAGCTGAGGTCCCCCACGGCCTTGACGGCGATGCCCTCGGCGATGGTGGCGCCGCCGCCGCTCTGGGCCATCTGGACGCCGCGCATCTTGGCGGTGAACGAGGGGAACATGGCCGGCTCCAGGCCAATCACCTGGATGTCCTGCTTCAGGTGCTTGGCGGCCGTGGCCATGCCCGCGATGAGGCCGCCGCCGCCGATGGGGACCGGCAGGATCTCCAGGTCCGGCACGTCCTCCAGCATCTCCAGGGCCACGGTGCCCTGCCCGGCCATGACGTCCTCGTCGTTGAACGGGTGGACGAAGGTGAGTTCGCGCTCGTCGCAGAGCTTGCGGGCGGTGGCCGAGGCCTCATCGTAGCCGTCGCCGTCGATCACCACCTCGGCACCGTGGGCGCGGGTCTGCTGGACCTTCACGAAGGGCGTGCCCTTGGGCATGACGATGGTCACGGGGATGCCCAGCCGGGCGGCGTGATAGGCCAGCCCCTGGCTGTGGTTGCCGGCCGAGGCGGCGATCACGCCCCGCGAGCGCACGTTCTCGCCCAGCTGCAGCAGCTTGTTGAGCGCGCCGCGCTCCTTGTAGGCCGCCGTGAACTGGAGGTTCTCGAACTTCACCCAGACCTGGGCGCCGGTGATTTCGGACAGGGTCTTGGAGAAGCGGCACGGCGTGCGCTCGATATGACCCTTGAGCCGCGCTTGTGCGGCAAGGATGTCGTCGAAGGCGAGGGTCATGGGCGCGGCCGGCTGTTCGGAAAGGCGCGCAACCTAACGACGGCGAGGCTCTGCCGCAATGCAGCGGAGCCGGATGGCCTTGCCCCGCGACCATAGGCCCGGAATCAGGCTTTCTGGAAACCCGCCCTGCCCGCCAGCCGGTATGATCGCCCCCGTGCCCGATCCCCTCGCCCGACCCGCCCTGTTCCTCGACCGCGACGGCGTGCTCAACGAGGACCGCGGGTACGTCTATCGCTGGGAGGATTTCCGCTGGATCCCCGGCGCCCGCGAGACGGTGGCGACGTTCAACCGGGCCGGCTGGCTGGTGATCGTGGTGACCAACCAGTCCGGGGTCGGCCGCGGCTACTATTCCGAGGACGACATGCACGCCCTGCACGCGCGGATGCAGGCCGACCTGGCCGAGGTCGGCGGGCGCATCGACGCCTTCTATCACGCGCCCCAGCACCCCGAGGCGCCGGTGGAGGCCTATCGCCACCCCGACCCGCCGCTGCGCAAGCCGAACCCGGGAATGATCCTGCAGGCGCTGCAGGACTGGCCGATCGATGCGGAGGCCTCGCTGCTGGTCGGCGACAAGCCCTCCGACTTGGAGGCGGCCTTGCGGGCCGGCGTGCGGGCGGTGTTGTTCGAGGGCGGGGACCTCAAGGCCTTCCTGGCGAAGGAAGACCTGCTGCCCTGAGGGCCGTCGGTCAGCGGCCCTCCATCTGGACCAGCAGCCGTTCCAGGGCGTCCAGCTCGTCGGCCTCGCCCGGCGGCTTGTCCCAGCGGATGCGGCTGATGCGGGGAAAGCGCATGGCGACGCCCGACTTGTGCCGGGTCGAGCGCTGCAGGCCCTCGAAGGCGACCTCGAACACCAGGCCCTTGTGGGGCTCGGCGCGCACCGAGCGCACCGGGCCGAACCGCTCGACGGTGTTGTCGCGAACGAACTTGTCGATCTGCCGCAGCTCCTCGTCGGTAAAGCCGAAATAGGCCTTGCCCACGGGCGTCAGCGCCCGCTGGCCGAGCTCGTCCGCGTTCCAGACGCCGAAGGTGTAGTCCGAGTAGTAGCTGGACCGCTTTCCGTGGCCGCGCTGGGCGTACATCAGGACCGCGTCGATCAGGAACGGGTCGCGCTTCCACTTGAACCACGGCCCCTTGGGCCGGCCGGCGACGTAGGGCGCGTCCCACCGTTTCAGCATCAGGCCTTCGGCGACCTGGGGATCGCCCTCCGGCGGGGCGGCGCGCAGGTCGGCGACCTCGGCCCAGGTCTGGAACGGCTGCATGGGCGACAGGTCGATGCGCGGGCTGGCCTGGCGCGCCACGAAGGCCTCGAGCCGCCGGCGCCGTTCGGTGAGCGGCAGGCCGCGGGTGTCATCGGGGCCGTCCTGCAGCAGGTCGTAGGCGCGGATCGCGGCCGGATAGGCGGCCATCAGCTTGGCATCCACCGTCTTGCGGTTCAGCCGCTGCTGCAGGTCGGCGAAGGGCGCGACCCGGCCGTCGCGGATCACCAGCAGCTCCCCGTCGATCACCCCCTCGTCGTCGAGGGCGTCCAGGACGTCGGGAAAGGTGCGGGAGATGTCGTCCCCGGTGCGGGTGTAGAGTCGGCGCAGGCCGCCCTCGTGCGCCGCCTGCACCCGGATGCCGTCCCACTTCCACTCGGCAGCGTAGTCGACCGGGTCCAGCTTGGCGAAGTCCACCGCCTCGTCGATGGCCTGGGCCAGCATCACGGGCCGGAAGCGCGCCGGATTCTCCGCGGACGGCTTGTCCGAGCGGCCTTCCAGCCAGGCGAACAGGTCCTCGTACGGAGGATGCAGGGCGTGCCACAGCTCCTCGATCTCGGCCGGATCGACGCCGCCCATCTCCGCGGCCGCGCGCTTGGCGAGGCGGGCGGTCAGGCCCACGCGCAGGGCCCCCGTCATCAGCTTCAGCAGGGCCCAGCGCTCGCGCGGTTCGCGCATGGCGTCCAGCCAACCCTCGATCAGCCGCTGTACCTCCGGCCGGGTGGCGGTGCGCAGGGCCTCGATCACCTCGCTGAGCTCCGGCTCGCGGTTCGCGCCGGGCCGCGCGGGCCAGACCAGCGAGACGGCCTCGGCCAGGTCGCCCACGTAATCGTAGCTCCAGCGGAAGAGCTGCGGATCCATCCGCTCTTCCACCGCCTTGCGGATGAAGGCGGGCTTGGCGGCGTCGAAGCTGAGTTCGCCGGTCAGGGCCGCCAGAGCCCAGCCGCGGTCCGGGTCGGGCGTGTCGCGCAGGTAGTCGCGCACCATCGTCAACTTGGCGTTCCGCGAGGACGTCAGCGACAGGCGGTCGAGCAGTTCGGCGAAGGCGCGCACCGGCCCTACTCCTCCTCGTCTTCGTAGCCCACGAGGGCTAGGGCGCGGGCCGGGATGTCGTGCAGGCTGGCCCAGCGGGCCAGGGCCTCCTCGCGGCCGTGGGTGATCCAGAGCTCTCCCGGGCGCAGTTCATCGATCGTGGCGGTCAGCTCGTCCCAGTCGGCGTGGTCGGAGATCACCAGAGGGAGCTCCACGCCCTTCTGGCGGGCGCGGGCGCGGATCTGCATCCAGCCGGAGGCGAAGGCGGCGACGGGCTCGGGGAACCGGCGGCTCCAGCGGTCCTGCATGGCCGAGGGTGGGGCGACGATGATCTGGCCGGCGAACTCGGCCTTCTTGGCCGTGGTGGCCGGGGCCAGCGGGCCCAGGTCGATGCCGTGGCGCTCATAGAGGGCGTTCAGCCGCTCCAGCGCGCCGTGGACGTAGATTGTCCGGTCCCAGCCGGCCTCGCGCAGCAGGCGGATGATCCGCTGGGCCTTGCCCAGGGCATAGGCGCCGACGATGTGGCTGCGCTCCGGGAACTGGGCGACCGAGCGCAGCAGGCGGGCGACCTCCTCGCGGTCGTCGGGGTGGCGGAACACCGGCAGGCCGAACGTCGCCTCCGAGATGAAGACGTCGCAGGGGACGGGCTCGAACGGCGGGCATGTCGGGTCCCGGCGACGCTTGTAGTCCCCGCTGACGACCATGGTCAGGCCCTTCCATCGCACCACCGCCTGGGCGGATCCCAGAACGTGGCCGGCGGGGACCAGCGTCACCTCCACCTCGTCGCGGGCGATAGCCTCGCCGTAGGCGGCCGGCTGTCTGGCCTGAGCGAAGTCCGCCCCGTAGCGCTCACCCATGATGTCCAGGGTCTGCGGCGTCGCCAGTACGGCCCCATGGCCGGCGCGGGCGTGGTCGGCGTGGCCGTGGGTGATCACCGCCCGGTCCACCGGGCGCACGGGGTCGATGTAGAAGTCGCCGGGCGCGCAGTAGAGGCCCTCGGGCTTGGGGCAGAGAAGGTCCTGGGGCCGGATCATCGCTGTTCAATGTAGGGGCGCGGCGAAGGCTCCGCCCAGACCCTGGATCATTGACTTCCCCGCCCGTCAGTCCCTAGGCCGGTGGGCATGTCCGACTTCAACACTGCCCCGCTGCCCGAGCGGATGCTGATGGCGCCCCACGCCGACGCGCTGGGGCTCTCGCTGGTCTCCGTCGAGAAGGGTCGCGGCGTGATGTCCGCCCCGTGGCGCGAGGAGTTGGTGGGCGACCCTGAGACCGGGGTGATCGCCTCGGGCGTGGTCACGGCGCTGATCGACCACACCTGCGGCCTGGCGATCAATTCGGCCATGGGCGAGCTCACGCCCATCGCCACACTGGACCTGCGGATCGACTACCTGCGGCCCGCCGCGCCGCGGACGGGCGTCACCGCCGAGGCGCACGCCTACCGCCTGACCCGCACGGTCGGCTTCGTGCGCGCCGAGGCCTGGGATGTGGAGCGCGGCGACCTGGTGGCGACGGCCCAGGCGGCGTTCATGCTCAACACCCGCGCCCAGCCGCTGAAGGGCTGAGCCGATGGAGGACACCGCGATCCAGAGCCTCGACGCCTTCCTGCAGAAGGTGCCCTACGTCCGCTTCCTCGGCATGCGGGTGGAGCTGGCGGGCGACGAGATGACCGCCGTGCTGCCGTTCCAGCGGACGCTGATCGGCAACCCGATCCTGCCGGCCCTGCACGGCGGGGCGCTGGGGGCCTTCATGGAGCTGACCGCCCTGGCGCAGCTGTCGCTCGCCCAGCCCGGCCAGCGGGTGCCCAAGACCATCGACATCACCATCGAGTACCTGCGCTCGGGGCGGGCCCAGGACACCTACGCCCGGGCCATCCTGCGCAAGGTCGGCCGCCGGGTGGCCAATGTGCAGGTCGAGGCCTGGCAGGACAGCCGGGCCCAGCCGATCGCCGGGCTGACGGGGCACTTCCTGATGCGGAACGAAGAGCCCTAAGGCGCCGCCGCCCGCTCCTTGGCGATCTGGGCCAGGGCGGCCTGGGCCTTGGCCTCGGCGGCGGCGTCCTTGCGGTTGCGGGCCTCGATGAGCTGGCCGGTGGCCTCCATCTCGCGCACCGGGATCAGGTGGCTGTCGTCGGCGACGACGAAGGGCTTGGTCTGGATCTTTTCCAGGATCGCGCGCTGGCGGGCGGCCTCGGGCGTGTCGCCGACGCCATAGCTGAAGATGAAGTCGCCGAGCTTCTTGCGCAGCGCCGGGTCCAGGTCCTTCCGCCAGACCAGCGGATCCTCCGGAATGCGCGGCGAGCGCCAGACGATCTCGACGTTCTTCAGCGTGTTGCGCGCCACGTCGGTGTCCAACAGTTTCAGCCGGTCCATGGAGGCGGTGTTGTTGGTGGCCGCGTCCAGCAGGCCGCCCGAGACCGAGAACAGATTGGTCTCGTGGTTGGCCGAACGGACGGTCTTGAAGCAGTTGGACGGGTCGAGGTTGCGCGGCGCGAACAGGTAGGTCATCGGCGCCAGGGTGCCTGAGGTGGACTTGGGGTCGCCCATGCCGAAGTTGAGCGTCCGGTCGCACTTCAGGATGCGGTCGAGGGTGAGACCCGAGCCGGCCTTGATGATGATCACCGCCTCGTAGCCGTCGATGCCGCTGGGGTTCACCGAGCGGGCGAAGACCTCGCCATTGGCGCGGCGCACGGCCTCCAAGCCCGACTGGTTGGTGAACCAGCCGAGGTCGGTCTGCCTGAACCGCATGGCCTCGATCAGGGCCGTGTAGTTCGAGCCGTAGAACGCCTTCACGGGCCGCCCCACCGCCTTGGACATGTCGGCGAGGAAGGGCGCCCAATCGGCCTCGGCGCTGGTCTGGCTCTCGGCCGACAGGATCGAGAAGACGATCTCCTTGCGCTCGGCCGCGGGCTGGGACTGGCCGCAGCCAGCCAGGACGGCGGCACCAGCGAGGGCGAGGATCAGTCTGCGGTTCATTTCGCCTCCACCGGCGGCAGCTTCATCGCCACCACCTCGCGTTTCGCGCGGCTGATCCCGAAGAGCACCCGGTCCGCGCTGCGGTCGAAGGCGATGGCCTGGCCCTCGACCGCAACCGGGATGGTGGCCACGTGCTTCAGCACCGAGCCGATCCGCGGCAGCTCCAGGACATAGACCTCCGGCAGGTCGTGGCCGGTGACGTACAGGCGGCCGTCCGCGCCCCAGGCCCCGCCGGAGGCGCTCTTCGGCTTGAACCGGGCCAGGACGCTGTCGGGGAAGGTCCAGACACCGGTCACCTTCCACTTGTCGTCATAGCGCAAGAGGGTGGTGAAGCGGTGGTCGCGGCCGGCCTGGCCGCCGCGGCCGTCGTAGTTGGCGAAACAGGCCCACCACCCGTCGGCCCGCCGGTCGACCCAGGTCAGGGAGCCCGGCTGCGGCGCGATGGCGATGGATCGCAGGTGGGTCATGGCCGCCGGGTCGAACACCTCCACCGAGCCCTGCATCGGCAGGCTGGGATAGTTCGAGCTGGCGCAGACCAGCTCCGGACCCATGACGGCGCAGGAGTTCAGGTGGGGGAAGGTCGCCGGATCGCCCGCCCAGGCGGCCACCTTCTGGCCGGTGGCGCGGTCGTACTTCGCGATGGTGGAGTTATCGACGGCGTAGATGAAGGCTGGGTCCACCGCCACGCCCTGGTTCGCCTCGGGCGCGGGCAGGCGCGATAGCGTCTCGGCCGGGCTGAGCGCCAGGACGGCGGCGGCCAGGAACTCAAGCATTGTTCAACCCCGCCCTGCCGTCCTCGACCACGAATTTCGCCAGGTCGCGGACGGGCGATTTGGGCGCCAGCGCATTCTCAACGCCGCGGAAGGTGACCGCGCATTCTCGGGCGGTGATGTCCACCAGGCCGTAGCCGCGGGTGTCTCCGTCGCCGAACCTGATCTGGGGGTTGATGGTCATCATGCCCTGGACGATCTCGCGTGAGCGGCCGAGCGAGCTAATCGAGCCGCCGACGAACTCGCTGGCGATCGGCTTGCCGCCCGGCTCCAGCGACAGGTCGGCGGCGAAGAACGTGTGGACGTCGCCGCCCAACACGACCGGGTTCGACACCTTGTGGTCCCGCCAGCCTTCCAGGATGCGGCGGCGGGTCTGGGCGTAGCCGTCCCAGCCATCGTTGCTGACCCGACCGTCAGGTGTGATCACCTCGTTCATCAGGGTCTGCTGCCCTAGCAGGTTCCAGAGGGCGGGCGTGTCGCGCAGCTGGCCGGACAGCCAGGCCTCCTGCCGCTCGCCCAGCAGCGACCGCTTCGGATCGCTGCGCTCGGGGCATGCGGCGGGGATCAGCTTGCCATTCGACTGGCCGTCGCAGCTACGGGGCGCCCGGAACTGGCGGTCGTCGAGGATCGCGAGCCGCGCCAGCCGCCCCCAGTCCACCGCCCGATAGAGACGCATGTCCGGGCCCACCGGCTTAACAGCCCGGCGCAGCGGCATGTTCTCGTAGTAGGCCTGGTAGGCGGCGGCCCGCCGCTGCAGGAACAGGGCGGCCGGCGGATTGGTGCGGTCCTGGTCGCCGCCGTAGTCGTTGGCGACCTCGTGGTCGTCCCACATGACTACCCAGGGCGCGGCCGCGTGGGCCGCCTGCAGGTCGGCGTCGGCCTTGTACCAGGCGTAGCGCTGGCGGTAGCTGGCGAGGTCGCGGGCCTCCACGGGCGGATGGTACCTCACGGCCTCCTTGGCCGCCGCCTTCTCGTAGATGTAGTCGCCCAGGAAGAGCACCAGATCCGGGTCTTCGTCGGCCAGATGCGCGTGCGCGGCGTAGAAGCCGGACTCGTATTTCTGGCAGGAGCCGTAGGCGATCCGCAGCCTGTCGACCCGGGCGTCGCGCTCAGGCGCCGTGCGGGTGCGGCCCACCGGGCTGGCGTGGCCGCCCGCGGTGAAGCGGTAGAAGTAGCGGCGGTCGGGCCTGAGGCCCGCGACCTCGACGTGGACCGAATGGCCGGCCTCGGCCACGGCCAGGGCCCGGCCGCGCCGCACCACCTTGCGCAGGCCCTCGTCCTCGGCGATCTCCCAGTCCACGCGGACCGGCGCGGCCCCCATTCCGCCGTCCATCGCCTGGGGATCGACGACCAGGCGCGTCCAGAGCACGACCCCGTCCGGCTCGGGCTCCCCCGAGGCGATCCCGACGCGGAACGGATAGTCGGCCAGCCGGGTCTGCGCGACGGCAGGTGTCCACGCCGCCGGCGACAGCGCCGCGCCGGCCAGGGCGGCGGCCTGGACGAGCAGGCGGCGACGGGTCGAGCCGTCTACCACCGCGCAGAGAGCCCCACGTAGTACGTGCGCTTGTAGCGCTCGTAGTTGGTGAGCCAGTCCTCGCGGCCCGCCTGGTACTCGCGCAGTTTCTCGTCGGTCAGGTTCTGCAGGTCCACGAACACCTCGATACGGTCGGTCACCGCATAGCTTACCTTGGCGTTCAGTCGGCGGTAGTCGTCATCGAAGGTGTCGGCGTCGGTGTTGCTGCCGATGGACTGCGGGGCCTTGCCCGTGTGGTGGTACGACAGCGCCGCCTCGATCCGACCCTTCTGGTAGAAGAGCTGGGCGCCCCAGAGCAGGTCGGACTGGCCGAGGAACGGCAGCTCGCCCCGGCCCGGAACGGTCAGTTCGGAGTCGGTGAAGGTGACGTTGCCCGACACCCCGAAGCCGCTCCAGAGCCCCGGCAGGAAGGTGAACTGCTGCTGGTACTGCAGCTCCACCCCACGGATCTCACCGTCCTCGGCGTTGCGCGGCTGGGTGTAGGCCAAACGGGTGAAGGTGCGGCCATCCAGCGTCACGCCGGTCTGGGTTTCGCGGAAGCTGAAGATCGGGTCCTCGATCCGTTTCAGGAACGCGCCCGCCGAGACGAGGCCGCCCGGGGCGAAGTACCATTCCACCGACAGGTCGAAGTTCTCGGACCGGAACGGCTTCAGGTCCACGTTGCCTTCGGAAAGATCGCCGTCCAGCGTGCCGTCCGGATTGGTCACGACGGTCAGCAGGCCGCCCGGACGCAGCTGCGGATACTGGGGCCGGCCGATGGTGTGGGTGTAGGCGGCGCGGGCCACCACGTCCTCGCGCGGCTCCCAGCGCAGGTGCAGGTTCGGCAGGAAGTCGCTGTACTCGCCCGACCGGGTCACCGGCTTGACCACACCGCCCGTGAGCAGGAACCCGCGGACGTCCGTCTCGGTCCGCTCCACACGCCAGCCGGCGAGGAGGCTCACCGCGCCGAAGTCGATATTGGCCATGGCGTAGCCAGCCAGCACGCGTTCGGTCAGGCTGTAGTCGCTCAGCGTGTCGTTGGAGAGGCTGGTCGAATTGTTCCGCACCATCCGGGGCCCGCCGAGGTTCGCCGCCGTGAAAGCCTTGATGGCCTCCTCGTCGATGACGAACTGGCTGACATAGGTCGCCTCGCCCAGGGACACGTCCATGTTCGGCCCCTGGAGACCGAAGTCGGCCAGGGTGAAGCGGTTGGCCGTGGTTCCGCGCTCGTAGATGTCGGTGCGGCCGTCGAACTTCTTGTCGGTCTCGCGGATCTTCGCGCCGATCTTGAAGAAGCTGTCCTCGCCGATGTCGATGTCGCGGCGCAGGTCGAAGCGGGCGGCCTTGTTGGTCTCCTCGCCGGTCTCGTCCTGGACGGTGTACTGCCGGAAGCCCAGGTCGCTCGCCGCCAGATTCCGGGGCGTGGCGGTGTACAGCAGGGGCTGCATGTCGAAGTCGACGGTGGCCGCGCCGCCCCGGAACAGCCACAGCTCGTTGGGCTCGATCAGCTCGTTGAAGCCCCACGAGACGTCGTAATCGATCCGCCAGGGCCCCCGCTCGTGCTCGGCCCCGAGCTGGAAGCTGGAGATCGACTTTTCCTTGTACTCGGTGCGGAGGTCCTGGCGGGCCTCGACGTTGCGGGCGACCCCGCCGGTCCCGGCGCTGTTCAGCGTGACGTTCGCGAGGTTGGAGGCGAAGTCGAGGCGGAAGCGCTGGCGGTACTCGTCCTCGGTGAAGCGCGACCACAGCCCGCGGAAATAGAACCGGCTGTCGTCGGAGGGCTTGTACTCCACCGTCCCGCTGACGCCGATGCGTTCGCGGTCGAGGGTGTAGTTCGTGTACTTCAGATTGATCGGCAAGCCGCCCCGCGCCACGCCGGGCACGGTGCGCCAGTCGTCCGGAAACAGGCCGTCAGACCGGTACTTGCGCTGGGAATAGCTGACGCCCAGCAACGCGCCCCAGTTCCCGATCACGCCGCCGAGCGTGAGGTCGCCCTGCACCGGGTACTTCTCGTTGAACTCCTGGTAGCCGACCTGGGCCCGGAGCTGGGCGATCCGATCCTGCCGCAGGTCGAACGGCGACTGGGTTACGAGGTTGATCGTGCCGCCGATGCCTTGGGCGTCACGGTCCGCCGTCACGGCCTTCAGCACCTCGAGCCGGCCGAGGAGCTGGCCGCTGATTACGTCCAGCGGAAGCGCCCGGCTGTCGCCGTCGGGATTGCCGACCTCGACACCGTTCAGCGTCACATTGTTCAGCGCCGAGGGGGTGCCGCGGATCGAGACATACCGGCCCTCCCCCTGGTCGTAGGCCACGCCGATGGCCGGCAGGCGTTCCAGGTTCTCGGCCACGTTCTTGTCCGCGAGCCGGCCGATGTCGTCGGCAGAGATGGCGTCCACGACGCCCAGGGCCTCGCGCTTCGTCTCGATGGCGCGCTGCTGCGACAGCCGCTGGCCGGTGACGACCAGTTCGTCCACCTGCTGCGCCGCGGCGGGACCCGCCGCCAGAACCGAGGCCAGCGCCAGGCCGCTTACCGAAGTCGTGAACCGTCGCATCCCATACCCCCCGTTCGACCAGACCCGGCGCGGCTTAGGGACCTCGCGTGTCAGACGCGTCACGCCCGCGCGATGATCGCGTGACAGCCCGCCGACCGATTGGGCTTGAGCCGGACCGCCAGGGGCGTTAGGCCGCCGCCATGTCGCAAGGCCCGAACCTCCGAGGACTTTCCCACAAGGCGCGCGAGGCCAAGAGCTGGCCGTTCGAACAGGCGCGCCTGCTGCTGGACCGCATCACGCGCCTGCGCCTGTCCGACGCGGAGCGCGACCTGGCCGCCGCCCTGTTCGCCCAGGGCAAGTTCGCCGAGGCGGTGCAGACCCTGCCCGCCCTGGCCAAGCCGGTGGTGTTCCAGTGCGGCTATGGCGCGTCCGGGCTGCCCCACCTCGGGACCTTCGGAGAGGCCACCCGGCCGACCATCGTGCGCAACGCCTTCCGGGCCCTGACCGAGGATGCGATCCCGACGCAGCTGATCGTCTTCTCCGACGACATGGACGGCCTGCGGAAGATCCCGGACAACGTGCCGAACAAGGCGATGCTGGAAGAGGACCGCGACAAGCCGGTGACCTCGGTCCGCGACCCGTTCGGCGAATACGAAAGCTTCGGCGCCCACAACAACGCCCGGCTGCGCGCGTTCCTGGACGGCTTCGGCTTCGAATACACCTTCATGTCGTCGACCGAGACCTACAAGTCGGGCCGGTTCGACGAGGTGCTGCTGCGCATCCTGGCCCGCTTCGACGCCATCCAGGCGATCATGCTGCCGACATTGGGCGAGGAACGACGGGCCACCTATTCCCCCTTCCTGCCGATCAGCCCGAAGACCGGCCGCGTGCTGCAGGCGCCGACCGTGGCCCGCGACGTGGAGAAGGGCACGATCACCTTCCCGGACGAGGACGGCGAGCTGACCGAGGTCCCGGTCACCGGCGGCCATGTGAAGCTGCAGTGGCGCCCCGACTGGGCCGCCCGCTGGACGGCGCTGGGCGTGGACTTCGAGGCCTCAGGCAAGGACCTGGTGGACTCGGTGCGCGTCTCGAACCGCATCGTGAAGGCCCTGGGCGCCGAGCCGCCCGAGGCGTTCCACTACGAGCTCTTCATGGACGAGAACAACACGAAGATCTCGAAGTCCAAGGGCAACGGCCTGACTATCGAGGAATGGCTGCGCTACGGCGCGCCCGAGAGCCTCACCTACTACATGTACCAGTCGCCCAAGTCGGCGAAGCGGCTCTTCTTCGACGTCATCCCCAAGGCGACGGACGAGTATCTGCAACAGCTCGACGCCCTGATCCGCAAGAAGGCGGAGGGGGACAATGCGGCCCAGCTCGACAACCCGGCCTGGCACGTCCATCACGGGGATCCGCCGGAAAAGGGCTCGCCGGTCAGCTTCTCGCTGCTGCTGAACCTGGTGTCCGCGGCGGACGCGTCGACCAAGGATCTGCTGTGGGCGTTCATCGCCCGCTACCTGCCGGGCGCCACGCCCCAGAGCGAGCCGCTGCTGGACCGCCTCGCGGGCTATGCGATCAACTACTACGAGGACTTCGTGAAGCCCTCGAAGCAGTTCCGGGCGCCGAGCGAACAGGAGCGCGGAGCCATGGAGGCCCTGGTCGCCAAGCTGAAGGCCCTGCCGCCGGGCGCCGACGCCGAGGCGATCCAAAACGAGGTGTTCGAGGTCGGCAAGGCGGCCGGATTCGAGCCGCTGCGCGCTTGGTTCTCCGCCCTCTACGAGGTGCTGCTGGGCCAGAGCCAGGGCCCGCGCTTCGGCTCCTTCGTGGCGATCTTCGGGGTCGACCGCACGGTGGACCTGATCGAGCGGGCGTTGGCCGGAGAGCTCACAAGCGCCTAGGACGCGTGCGGCGGCGTGTCGCGCCCCGGGTTAAGGCTTCGTCTTGGGCCGCGGCCCAAAATCCCCGGAAGTGACCGGGGGTGTACGCGTGACCGACGATCGTGAGTTCCAACGCCTGCAGAGCCTGCTGGACTACGGGGTGCTGGACACCGCTCCTGAGGGCGCTTTCGACCGGCTGACCAGCCTGGCGGCCCAGCTGTTCGACGCCCCGATGGCCCTGGTGAGCCTGATCGACGCCGATCGCCAGTGGTTCAAATCCAAACTGGGCCTGGACGACGACGAGACGGCGCGGGAACACGCTTTCTGCGCCCACGCTATCCAGATGGAGGCGCACGCGGTCATGGTCGTGGAAGACGCAAAGACCGACGCGCGATTCATCGACAACCCCTTCGTCACCGACGATCCGCACGTCCGCTTCTACGCCGGCGCGGTGCTGACAAGCCCGGAAGGCCATAACCTGGGGACCCTTTGCGTCATCGACGACAAGCCCCGCGAGCGTCCGAGCGAGACCGAATTGGCCCGCTTGAAGACATTGGCGGGTATCGTCGTCGATGAACTGGAACTGCGCCGCGCCCGACGGATCGCCGACCAGAAGCGCCGCAAGCTCGAACTGGCCGAGCACATGTCTGGCGTGGGGCACTGGCGGCTCCAGATCGACACGGGGGCGGTGACGTGGTCGGACGAGCTGTACCGTATCCACGGCGTGACCCGCGAAAGCTTCAATCCGGCGCTGGACGATGCGTTGGCGTTCTTCTCGCTGGACGACCAGGCCGCAATCTCCCAGCTCATCGTCGAGGCGATCGCGACGAGCCAGGGCTATGAGTTCGAGACCCAGATCCGGCGGCGCGACGGCGTTGTCCGCGACGTCGCCTGCAAGGCCGCTTGCGAGTCGGACGACAGAGACAAGGTCGTCGGCCTCATCGGCGTTTTCCAGGACATCACCGAGCGCAAGGCCCAGGAGCGCGCCCTCGCGGCCAGCGAGGCCCAGTATCGCCTGATCGCCGACAACGTGTCGGATCTGATCATGCAGTACGACTTGCGGGGGCGGATCACCTATGTCTCGCCCTCGGTGGTCGCGGTCACTGGCTACACCGCCCAGGATCTGTTGCACCGCCCGGCGCTGGACTTCGTGAACCCCGCAGACCGCAGCGAGGTCGAAATTGCCGTTGCCCGGCAGTTCGTCCAAGCGAGCAAGACATCCCCGAGCCCCGTCGAGTACCGCGGAATGCGTAAGGACGGCCGGGAGATCTGGCTGGAAGCGACACCGTCGGTATCCCGGGATCCGGTGACCGGCGCGATCTGCGGCGTAACCGATGTCATCCGAGATGTCACCGCCCGCAAGGCCATGGAGCAGGAGCTTCGCGACGCGCGCGCCGAGGCCGAGGCCGCCACCGCGGTGAAGTCCGAGTTTCTGGCGAACATGAGCCACGAACTCCGCACGCCCCTGACCAGCATTGTCGGCTTTACCCGGCTGGTGGAGGCCCAACCCGAACTGTCGGGGGTCAGTCGCGGCTTCGTGGAGCGGATCAGCTACGCGAGCCAGGCCCTGCTCTCGACCGTCAACGACGTGCTGGACTTCTCGAAGCTCGAGGCTGGACAGGTCACCATCGAGCCCCAGGCCGTCGACGTCGCCAAGCTGTGCCGGAACGCCCTGGACCTCTTCGCACCACAGGCTGGCGCGAAGGATCTTGCCCTCGCCTTCGAGAACTCGGCCCCGGAGGGTCTGGTCGTATCGCTGGATCCTGACCGCACGCGGCAGGTTCTGCTCAACCTGCTAGGCAATGCGGTCAAGTTCAGCGCCAGCGGCGGCGTCACACTCCGCCTTGCCCATGAGGGCGAGCGTCTGCGCATCGAGGTTCTCGACACCGGGCCAGGCCTGACGCCCGAGCAACAAGTCCGGCTGTTCCAGCGCTTCGCGGACGTCGACGGCTCGCTCAGCCGCAAGAACGGCGGCACGGGCCTCGGCCTCTCGATCTGCAAGGGGTTGATCGAGGCCATGGGCGGCGAGATCGGCGCCGCCTCGCGACGCGGCAAGGGCAGTCGCTTCTGGTTCGAGGTCCCGGCCGAGGCGGTCGAGCTACAGCTCGCGATGGCCATCGACGCCCGCCTCGGCCCTGGAGACGCGGCCGGTAGCGGCGCGCAGGTCCTGGTCGTCGACGACCATTCCGCGAACCGCGAGCTGGTCCGCCTGTTCCTGTCGGGCGTGGGGGTCGAGGTCACCGCTGTCGAGAGCGGCCGCTCGGCCATCGATGCGGCCGGCGCTGGAACATTCGACGCCATCCTGATGGATCTCAACATGCCTGGCATGGACGGCGTCACCGCCTGCCGGAGCATCCGTGAAGGCAACGGGCCCAACGCCACGACGCCGATCCTGGCCTTCACCGCGTCGGCCGAACACGAGATCGACCTGCCCGCCCTCACGGCAGCCGGCTTCGACGGGGTCGTCACCAAGCCGGTGGACCCCGGCGCCCTGATCGCGGCCGTGGCGCGCGCCACGGCGCTGGCCAGGGCCGCCGACGCCGAGACCTACCGCCGCGCCGGCTAGTCCTCGTCGCTGCCGATCGGCATGCCGGGCGGCGCTTCCGGCCGCCGCTTGGGCTGGGCCAGGACCCGGGCCAGTTCGTCCTTGTCGGTGAGCAGCGCCGCCAGGGTCAGGCGGTGGGCCCGGTCGGATGGCTCGGGGCCGGGCCCCGCCTTCAGCTTCACGGCGAGGTCGGCCAATCGCTGCGAAATCTCGGCCTTGGCTGCGGGGGAGACATCCGGCCGCCGCGAGGCGGCGGCCAACTCCAGCGCGGTGCGGCTCTGAATGCGGCGGGCGACCTCGGCCAGCCGGCCGGACGCCGGGGCGAAGGCCTGGGCCAGCAGACGGTCGACCACCTCGCCGACCCCGGGCTGGGCGGCGTCACGCCGATGCTGTTCGGTCAGCCGGGCCAGGCGGTCGGGCGCCAAGAGAGCGTCCAGCACCATGCCGGCCCCCACGTCGGCGGCGTTGAGGGCGTCGAACACCGGGCCGCCCGCGCCATCGAACACCTCGATCTGGTACTGGCGGTCGGTGTCTCCTGACTGGCCGGACGAGAGGTAGGGGATCAGCGCCTCGGGCGTGTCCAGGGCCTGGGGCGTCATGGCGGCGAGCAGGCCGGCCAGCGCCGCACGCTGCCGGGCCGCGGGGACCACCTCGGCCTTGGCCGACGGATCGCCCCGGACCGCGTAGCTGAAGTCGACCCCGCCCACGAGCTTGGCCGCCGCCTCGAGCTGGTAGCGGTGCAGCAGGTAGATGGGGACGTACTTGCGCTTCAGCGCCTGGGCCGGCTCGCCCGGGCGCAGGGCGTGGGGCCCGAACCGGTCGATCGCCACCCGCCGGACGGCCATGACGCGGGCCAGTTCGGCCACCGGCTCGTCGCCGTCGTCCCAGATCGCCGCATGGGGCTGGCCCGTGCCCACCGCCCGGGCGTCCTGGTCGGTGATGTAGCGCAGGGTCTGGGCCGCGCGGGCGGCTTTCGCGGCCAGGTCGCCGTCGCCGTACAGCCAGTCGACGGTGAAGGCGTCCCACTTGCCGACGCCCACGCCGTAGGCGTCGCTGAGGTCGATCTTCCCGTCCGTCAGTTTCACGCGCGGGGCGGGGTAGTCCATGACCGAGGCCCGGCCCTGGGTCGAAGCGGCGAAGTTGTGCGCAAAGCCCAGGGAATGGCCCACCTCGTGCGCCGAAAGCTGGCGGATGCGGGCCAGCGAGACCTGGATCGGATCGTTCGGCCCGCCCTTGCCGCTCTCGTCGGCTCCCACCAGGCCCTCGAAGATCAGCATGTCCTGGCGCACCCGCAGCGAGCCCAGCAGCACCGAGCCCTTCACGATCTCGCCGGTGCGCGGGTCGGTCACCGCCTGACCATAGGACCAGCCGCGGGTGGCGCGATTGACCCAGTTGATGACGCTGTAGCGCACGTCGAGGGGATCGGCGCCTTCCGGCATGATCTCGACGCGGTAGGCGTCCTTGAACCCGGCGGCCTCGAAGGCCTTGGCCCACCACTGGGCGCCTTCCTGCAGCGCCGTGCGGATCGGCTCGGGGGCGGCGCGATCGACATAGAAGACGATCGGCTTCTTGACGGTGGACACCGCGGCGGCGGGGTCGGTCTTCTCCAGGCGGAACCGCCGGGCGAGGCGCTGGACGATGTCCTGGTCGAGGGGAGCGGCGTAGTCCAGCACCAGGCCGTCGAAGGCGCCTGAGCGTGGGTCGAAGGCGCGCGGCTGATAGCCGGGCTCCGGCAGCTTCACCAGGCTATGGCGGACGGCCAGGGTGATCAGTTTCGGATCGGGCGCGATGTTGCGCGTCTCCGGGCCGGGGGTGTCGGAGGCGTAGGTCTGCAGCGCCTCGAACTCCACGTTCTCTGGGAAGACCTTCACCGCCGAGGTGTCGACCACCGAGAGGTCGCCGACCGGCTTGTAGCCGGCCTCGCCGGCCTGCTTCAGGGCGTCGGCGATGCCGATCACGTCCCGCGTCAGGAATGATGACAGATCGACCAGCAGACGCCCGTCCGGGAGAGTCGCCTCGACCTTGCCGGCCCAGACCACCGAGGTGGCGAAGGCCTCGCGGGCCGCGGCCTGTTCGGCGACGGGCGCGCCGGCGGCGCGGAAGCGGGTGTTCTCGAACTCGGCCAGCACCTTGCCGCCAACCTTGCGGAAAGCCAGCACCTGGGTATCGCCCAGGCGCGCACGGTCCAGGCCGACCGGCGCCGAGCCCAGCCCGGTCTTGAGCGCCGAGACGTAGAGGTAGCGGCCCGCGATCCCGTCGGCGTCGGGCTTCGGCAACGCCACCAGCACCCGCCCCTTGGCGGCGTCGGCGTAGACTAAGACCAACCCTTCCTGGCGCGCGAGCCCCGCGACGGGGTCCGTGGCGTCGCTCCTGGCCTTCGCGGCCGCCGGGCCGGCCAGCGCCAACAAGACGGCGCATCCCGCGCCGGCCAACCATACTCGCTTCACGGCAACCCCCACGACGAACAGGCGGCGAAGCTAGCCACACGGCGCGCCGGCGCCCAGGGGCTGTACGCCAACAGGCCGCCGCATTTCGCGCGATGCTCCGTCCGCGCCGGGAGGCCTCGTTTCACCGCAGCGTGAACGTCAGGCTCCCTTGACGTAAACGGAAAGCGAGGGCACCGTATTATCAACGATAACCTAAGGGAGGACGTCATCATGCCAACGGACCTGCGCCGTCCGGCCCGGACCTACACGATCCGGCAGCTGTGCCTTGAGTTCAAATGCACGCCCCGCGCCCTGCGCTTCTACGAGGACAAGGGCCTGCTCAATCCCGCCCGCGACGGGATGAACCGGGTCTATTCCTACCGCGACCGGGGCCGGCTGGTGCTGATCCTGCGCGGCAAGCGCGTGGGCCTGTCGCTCAGCGAGATCGGCGAGATCCTTGACCTCTACGAGGCGGACGACTCGGGCGCCCAGCAGGCGGCGAAGAGCCTGAAGAAGTTCCGCGAGCGCATCGTGGCGCTGGAGCAGCAGAAGCAGGACATCGACGCGGCCATCGACCAGCTCCGCGGCGGGATCACCGCCATGGAGAAGCGTCTGGCCAATACGCGCCCCGACCTGCTGCCCCGCGCCGCCGACTACGACCAGATGCTGCGCCGCCAGCTGGACGGCGCCGAGGCCTGAGCGCGCTCGGATGATGGCCGGGCGCGAGCCCGGCCATGACGGCTCGGGGGGAGCATGGTATCGGCGGGAAAACCTGCCGCCATTTCCTCTCGAGGTTTGCCCTCCATGACCTACCAGGCCCCTGTCCGGGACTACGCCTTCCTGTTGCGCGACGTGCTGCAGCTGGACCGCTACGCCAACCTGCCCGCCTTCGCCGACGCGTCGATGGACACCATCGACGCGATCCTGGACGAGGCCGGCAAGTTCACCTCGGAGGTCCTGGCGCCCCTGAACGGTGTAGGCGACAAGCAGGGCTGCGTCTGGAGCCCGGATTTCACGGTCAAGACGCCCGACGGGTTCAAGGACGCCTACGCCAAGCTGGTGGAGGGCGGCTGGCCGGCCCTGGGCTCGGACCCGGCCTATGGCGGCCAGGGGCTGCCGCACGTGGTCAACGTGGCTTTCTCCGAGATGAGCTCCTCGGCGAACATGGCCTTCTCGATGTACCCAGGCCTGACGCACGGCGCCTATTCGGCGATCCACGTGGGCGGGACGCAGGAGCAGAAGGACCTCTACCTGCCCAAGCTGGCCTCGTTCCAATGGGCCGGCACCATGAACCTGACCGAGCCGCACTGCGGCACGGACCTGGGGTTGCTGCGCACCAAGGCGGTTCCGCAGGGCGACGGTAGGTACAAGATCACGGGCCAGAAGATCTGGATCTCGGGTGGCGAGCAGGACCTGACCGAGAACATCGTCCACCTGGTGCTGGCCCGGATCGAGGGGGCGCCGCAGGGCACCCGGGGCATCAGCCTGTTCATCGTGCCGAAGTTCCTGCCGGACGCGGACGGCAATCCCGGCGAACGCAATTCGGTGAAATGCCTGGGCCTGGAAGAGAAGATGGGCATCCACGGCAACGCCACTTGTGTGATCAGCCACGAGGAGGCGACCGGCTGGCTCATTGGTGAAGAAAACCGCGGCCTGAACCTGATGTTCGTGATGATGAACGAGGCCCGGCTGGGCGTCGGCCTGCAGGGGATCGCCCAGGCCGAGGCCGCCTATCAGGCCGCCGCCGCCTTCGCCAAGGACCGGCTGCAGGGGCGCTCGCTCACCGGCCCGAAGAACGCCGACGGCCCGGCCGACCCGATCATCGTCCACCCCGACGTCCGCCGGATGCTGATGGACGCCAAGGCCATCGTCGAGGGCGGCCGCGCCTTCATGGCCTGGACCGCGCTGCACGGCGACCTCAGCCACGCCAGCCCGGACGAGGCGGTCCAGCAGAAGGGCCGCGACTACATGGCCCTGCTGACCCCGGTGGTGAAGGCGTTCCTGACCGATCGCGGCTTCAACGTCTGCTCGGACGCCATGCAGGTGCACGGGGGCTCGGGCTTCACCGAGCACTTCCCGGCCAGCCAGTACCTGCGCGACGTGCGTATCGCCCTGATCTACGAGGGCACCAACGGGGTCCAGGCGCTGGACCTGGTGGGCCGCAAGCTGGCGGCCGACGGCGGGCGCGGGGTGATGAGCTTCTTCGCCGAGCTGGACGCCTTCATCGCCGAGAACGAGAAGGACGAGGGCCTCAAGCCCTTCACCGCCGGTCTCGCCAAGGCCAAGGCGGAGCTGCAGGAGGCCACCATGTGGCTGATGCAGAACGGCCTGGCCAACCCCGACAACGCCGGCGCCGCCTCGACGGACTACCTGCAGCTCTTCGGCCTGACCGCGCTGGCCTACATGTGGAGCCTGCAGGCCAAGGCGGCCCTGGCCCGCATCGCCGGCGGCGACAAGGACCCCTTCTACGAGACCAAGCTGGTGGTCGGCCGCTACTACGTGGAACGGCTGTTGCCGGAGACGTCCAGCCGGCTTGCGAAGCTGAAGACCGGCTCCGATCTCATGATGAAGCTTCCTGCCGAAGCGTTCTGAGAAGGGGGATACCGTGGCGGCCTATCGCGCGACGATCGACTGGGTCCTGGCCGAGGGCGAGGACTTCCTGACCGGCCGCTACAGCCGCGGGCACCTGGTGGACTTCGCCGAGCATCGTATGCCGGCGACCTCCTCGCCGCACGTGGTGGGCAAGTGGGCGGTGAAGGGGGCGGTGGACCCGGAGGAGATGCTGGTCGCCTCGCTTTCCTCCTGCCACATGCTGACCTTCCTCCACATGGCCCGGCTGGAGGGCTTCACCGTCACCCGCTACCGCGACGCGGCCGAGGGCGTGATGGAGAAGAACGCGGCTGGCGTGTCCTGGGTCAGCAAGGTCACCCTCAGGCCCGAGATCGCGTACGCCGGCAAACGCCCCACGGAGGCGGAGGCCGAACACCTCCACCACCGCGCCCACGAGGAATGCTTCATCGCCAATTCGGTGAAGACCGAGGTGGTGGTGGAAGAGGTCGCGCCGGCTTAGGCCAGCAGGGCGGCGAGCCGGGCGTCCAGCGTGGCTGCGTCCTTCAGCTCGCACTCCCAGATCGTTTCGACGCGCCAGCCCAGCGCCGCCAGGGCCTCGCGGCCCCTTTCGTCGCGGGCGACGTTGCGGCCGACCTTGGCGACCCAGTACTCGCGGTTCCGCTTGGGCACCCGCGAACCGCGGGCGCAGTCGTGGCCGTGCCAGAAGCAGCCGTGGACGAAGATGGCCAGCCGGCGGCCCGGCAGGACGATGTCGGGGTTGCCCGGCAGGTCCTTGCGGTGGAGGCGGTAGCGGGCGCCGAGCTTGGTCAGCGCCCGGCGCACCGCCATCTCGGGGGCGGTGTTCCGCCCCTTCACCCGCCGCATGACCGCCGAGCGCTTCTCGGGGCCGTAGACGTCGGTGGCGCCGCTCAAAGTCCGTCGAACAGGGCGGTGGAGATGTAGCGTTCGGCGAAGCTGGGGATGATGGCGACGACCAGCTTGCCGGCCATCTCGTCGCGGCTGGCCAGGTCGAAGGCGGCGGTCAGCGCCGCGCCCGACGAGATGCCCACCGGGATGCCCTCTTCCTTGGCGACCCGCCGCGCCATGGCGAAGCTGTCCTCGTTGGTCACCTGGATGATCTCGTCGATGACGCCGCGGTCCAGAATCGAGGGGACGAAGCCGGCGCCGATGCCCTGGATCTTGTGCGGAGCCGGCGCGCCGCCGGACAGCACCGGCGAGGCGGCCGGCTCGACGGCCACCATCTTCAGCGACGGCTTGCGCGCCTTCAGCACCTGGCCGACGCCGGTGATCGTGCCACCGGTGCCCACGCCCGAGATCACCGCGTCCACGCGGCCCTCGGTGTCGTTCCAGATTTCCTCGGCGGTCGAGACCCGGTGGATCAACGGGTTGGCGGCATTGTCGAACTGCTGCGGCATCACCGCGCCGGGCGTCGCCTCGACGATCTCCCGGGCCCGGGCCACGGCGCCGGCCATCCCCTTCTCGGGCGGGGTCAGCTCCAGGGTGGCGCCCAGGATCAGCAGCATCTTGCGCCGCTCGATCGACATGCTCTCGGGCATGACCAGGGTGATCTTGTAACCCTTGGCTGCCGCCACGAAGGCCAGCGCGATGCCGGTGTTGCCCGAGGTGGGCTCCACGATCCGGCCGCCCGGCTTCAGGTTGCCCGTCGCCTCCAGCCATTCGACCATGGAGACGCCGATGCGGTCCTTGACCGACGCCAGCGGGTTGAAGAACTCGAGCTTGGCCACGACCTCGCCCTTGGGCTTGAGGGCGGCGGTCAGGTGCGGCAGCCGCACCAGCGGCGTGTCGCCGATCAGGTCCAGCACGGAGTCGTAGATCCGGCCCCGGCCCGAGCGCTTGTAGCGGGCGGCGGTGTAGGCCTTGTCGGGAGTGGCGTCGTCCATCGTGGACCTCGTGGCTTGAAGTTCGCGCCGAACCCTAAGCCTTCCGATGGGGATTGGAAGCGGCGAGCCGTGGGGCCGCCTATAGATTTACTCGGCCGCCATCACCGCCGCGGGGCGGAGTAAAGGCTCCAGCAGCTCGCCCGCCAGCCAGCGGACGACGGGGACCGCGACCCCGTCCCCGGCCACGTGCAGGGCGCCGGTCGTTGTGCGCGGCAGGACGTAGGCGTCCGGCAGGCCCATGAGGCGCGCCGCCTCGCGCGGGCTGAGGAGGCGCGAGCGGACCCGTCCCCCCTCCACCACTACGATGGACTGGCGCGAGGACCCGCCCCGCGGGGTCCGCAGGCAGCCGGCCAGGCCGTCGAACCGCACCTCGGCGCGCTGGGTCGGGCGGCCATGCTCGATGCGCGTCCTGCGGAAGACCGCGCCCACCGCACGCCCGGTCGCGGCGGCGAGGCGCGCCCGGTGCAGGGGGCCCATGAGGTCGATCAGGCGCGCTGTTTCCTCGGGCGAATGCCAGGGGACGGCGTCGTCGGGCTCCAGGAGCGCCGCCAGGTCGGTATTGCGCGCGGGCGGCGCGGCGAGGCGCCACCAGATCCAGTTGGCGGCGACCTCGGCCGGGAGCGCGGCCTGGGCCGCGCGGACGGCGCGGGTCTGAAAAGGACTGTCGCCCGTCAGGCCGGCGGGCGCCTCCCGAGCCGCGATCACGAAAACCCGCGGCCGGGATTGCGGCAGAAGGCTCGCCGCATCGATCTCCAGCGCCCCGAAGCGATAGCCGCGCGCGCCAAGCGCCGCGCCAAGCGCCGCGAAGTCGGCCCCGCCGTGTGAGGTGAGCAGGCCGACCACGTTTTCGATGACGATGATCCGGGGCGCGCGGCCGGCGTCGTCCAGCGCCTCCATCAGCCGCCAGAAGCCGAAGAACGCCGAGGAACGCCCGCCCGAAAGGCCCGCGCGGGCGCCGGCGAGGCTGAAGTCCTGGCAGGGGCTGGACGCCCAGGCGAGATCGGGGCAGCCGGGCAGGTCGTCCGCCGACAGCTTCCAGACATCGCCCTCGTGGAAGTGGTCCGCCGCGTCGGGGAAGTTGTCGCGATAGGTCGCCGCCTTCACGGCATCGAAGTCGTTGGCGAAGGCGCAGGACCAGCCGGCGCCCAGGCCCAGCCGGGCCATGCCGCCGCCTGCGAAGAACTCAAAGAAGGCGAAAGGCCGCGCCATGCCATGGACGCTAGCGTGATTTGCGCCAAGATCGCGAAGATGAAGACGCTGCCTGCCGCCCTCGCCGCCCTCCTCCTTGCCGCCTGCCAGCCGCAGGACCCGGAGGGCAAACCCGCGCCGCCGCCTGCGGACGCTCCGGCGACCGCCAACCCGGTGGGGACGACGATGGACATCTCCAAGCCCATCACAGCGCGCGGCACCGAGCCGTTCTGGGCGCTCAGCATCGACGGCAAGGCTTTTCGGCTGACCCGGCCGGATCGGCCCGACCTGACGGCCGAGGCGCCCGGGGCGGCCATCTCCGACGGCCGCGCCGTCTGGGTCGCAAAGACGCCGGATGGACGCCAGATGACAGTGACGCTCTATGCCAGCGAGTGCTCGGACGGCATGAGCGACCTCAAATATCCCATGAGCGCCGAGGTGGTGTTGCTGGATGAGGCGCTCCGCGGCTGCGCCGCGAAGACCGCCGAGCTGCCCCGCGAAGGCGGCTAGTCTTCCAGCTCGAGCATCTGGACCTGAGCCACCTGCTGGGCTTCCGCCTGGTGCGGCGCGGGCAGCGCGAAACCGACGGCCACGGCGGCCAGGGCGGCGAGCGCGATGAAGGCTTTGACGGACATGGTCTCCTCATCCGGATTTCTTCCGGGGCGGGCGTAGCAATCCCTCGCCCGAGGTCGGGTTCCCGCTTCGGCGCTTGACCGACCCGGCGTCACGGGGGGCAAGTACCCACAAAACACGGTACGGGAGACGCCCCATGGAGAAGGCCTTCGATCTCGTCGTGAGGGGCGGGACCGTCGTGGACGGGACCGGCGCGCCGCCGATCGAGGCGGACGTCGGGGTCAAGGACGGGCGCATCGCCGCCGTGGGCCGCATCGCCGGCGCAGGGGCCGAGGAAATCGACGCGCGGGGCAAGCTCGTCACCCCCGGCTTCGTCGACATACACACGCATTACGACGGCCAGGCCACCTGGGACCAGCGGATGCAGCCCTCCTCCTGGCACGGCGTGACCACGGTCGTCATGGGCAATTGCGGCGTTGGCTTCGCGCCCTGCCGCGGTGAGGACCACGACCGGCTCATCAGGCTGATGGAAGGCGTGGAGGACATCCCCTTTCCCGTGCTGAGCCAGGGCCTGCCGTGGAACTGGGAGAGCTATCCGGAGTATCTCGACAGCCTGGCGCGCCGGGCCTTCGACGTGGACATCGGCAGCCAGCTTCCGCACGCCGCCCTGCGGGTGTTCGTCATGGGCGAGCGGGGCGCCAACCGCGAGCCAGCGACGGAGGCCGACATCCACGCCATGGCGGCGATCGCCAAGCGCGCCATGGAGGCGGGCGCCATCGGCTTCGCCACTTCGCGCACGCTCAATCACCGCACTTCCGACGGCCAGCCGACCCCCACCCTGACGGCGGGCGAGGACGAGCTGACCGGCATCGCCATGGGCATGGCCGCCGCGGGGCGGGGCGTGCTGCAGGTGGTTTCCGACTTCCAGGACCCTGAAGCGGAATGGGCGATGCTGCGGCGCCTAGTGGAGACCTCGGGCCGGCCGCTGTCGTTCAGCCTGCTGCAGAGCCCCAAGGCGCCGCGCAGCTACCAGTTCCTGCTCGAGCGGTTGCGGGCCGCAAACCTGGACGGCCTGCAGATGCGGGCCCAGGTCGCCAGCCGGCCGGTGGGCATCCTGTTCGGCCTGGAGCTGACGCTGAACCCCTTCAGCCAGCACGCCGTCTATCGCGAGATCGCCGGCCGGCCACTGGCCGAGCGCGTCGCCGCCCTCCGCGACCCGTCGTTCCGCGCCCGCCTGCTCGGCGAGGAGATCGAGGCCCAGCGAAGCTTCGCCGGCAGCCAGCCGCGCAACTGGGCGGGCATGTTCCTCATGGGCGAGGACCCGGACTACGAGCCCACGGCCGACCAGACCGTCGCCGCGATGGCCGAGCGGACCGGACGCGATCCCGCCGAGATCGCCCTGGACCACATGCTGAGCCACGACGGCCGCGGCATGCTGTACCTGCCGTTCCTGAACTACGCCGACGGCAACCTGGACCCGGCCTACGAGATGCTGACGCACCCCGACTGCGTGCCCGGCCTGTCGGACGGTGGGGCCCATGTCGGCATGATCTGCGACGGCAGTTTCCCCACGACCAACCTGGTCCACTGGACCCGCGACCGAACGCGAGGGCCGAAGCTCAGCATCGAACGGATGATCAAGGCCCAATGCCGCGACACCGCCGAGACGGTGGGGCTGTTCGACCGCGGCGTGATCCAGGCGGGCTACCGCGCCGACCTCAACGTCATCGACTACGGGCGGCTGAAGCTGAAGGCGCCCGAGGTGGCGCACGACCTGCCGGCGGGCGGTCGGCGACTGATCCAGAGAGCGGAGGGCTATACGGCCACCATCCTCGCCGGTCAGGTGACCTATCGCGACGGCACGCCCACCGACGCCCTGCCGGGCCGTCTGCTGCGCGGAGGCCAAGCTGCGCCGGTGAGGCTGGCCGCGGAGTAGGGGTCGGGTTCCCGACGCTTCGGATTAGCCGTTCCTTCAACGATCTTAGGCATTAAGGCGAACCTGCCCGGAGTTCGCATGCCCGCCGTTTCCGCCCCCCGCACCCTGCACCGCCTGATCTACGCCAGCCGCCAGCGAGTTCCGGAGGCGGACCTTGACCACGAGGTCTCGCGCATCATCCAGGCGTCGATCCGCAATAATCGCGAGGCCGCCGTGACCGGCCTGCTGCTGATCCACGACGGATGGTTCATCCAGGCGCTGGAAGGGCCGGCCGAGGCGGTGATGACGACCTATGGCCGGATCGTGGACGATCCCCGCCACGATACGGCGAAGGTGCTGTCGGCCGGTCCGGCCGAGCGCCGGGAGTTCGCCGACTGGAACATGTGCGCCCGGCGGATGAGCCCGGGGGACGATGCGATCCTCGACGCCTTGGAGCAGCGGCAGGCGTTCACGCCGGCGACGCTGTCGGACAAGTCCGCGCTGCGCCTGCTGAAGGCGGTGCGGGACATTCAGTCGCGGACCCGGCTGTCGGCCGCCGGATAGCGGGGAAAACCCGGAACGCCGCATGGCGCGGCCCGGCGGTGCGCGGCATATAGGCCCGATGAGTCCCGCCGCCGCCGAAGCCGAGATCGCCCCGCTGGACGCAGCGCGGGACATCCTGCGGCGGACCTTCGGCCACAGCGACTTCCGCGGCCTGCAGGCCGACGTGATCGCCGAGGTGCTGGCGGGCCGAAACGCCCTGGCCGTGCTGCCCACCGGCGGCGGCAAGAGCCTGTGCTACCAGATCCCCAGCCTCGTGCGGCCCGGCCTGGGGCTGGTGGTCTCGCCGCTCATCGCCCTGATGACCGACCAGGTCGCGGCGCTGGTGCAGTCGGGCGTGGCCGCCGCGCGGCTCGATTCCAACATCGAGATGGACGAGCGAGCCGAGACCTGGCGGCGGATCGAGGCCGGCGAGTTGGACCTGCTCTATGTCTCGCCCGAGGGTCTGATGCAGCCCTGGATGCTGGACCGGCTGAGCCGCACGCCGCTCGCCCTGATCGCCATCGACGAGGCGCACTGCGTCAGCCAGTGGGGCCACGACTTCCGGCCCGAGTACCGGATGCTGGGCCGGCTGGCCGACCTGTTTCCCACCGTGCCGCGCCTGGCCGTCACTGCGACCGCGGACGCCCGAACCCGCGACGACATCCGCGCCGAACTGCGGCTGGAGGGGTCGGCCGAGTTCGTGGCCAGCTTCGCCCGGCCCGAGCTGATCCTCTCGGCCGAGCGCAAGCGGGGCAACGTCGAGAAGAAGGTGGTCGAGCTGGTCACCGCCCGGCCCGGCCGGTCTGGTGTGGTCTATGCCGGATCGCGGGACAAGACGGAGAGCCTGGCCCAGGCGCTGCGGGACGCCGGCGTGCCGGCCCTGGCCTATCACGCCGGCCTCGACAAGCGGATCCGGGCGCAGCGGCTGGAGGAGTTCCTGGAGGCCGACGCCGCGGTGATGGTGGCGACGATCGCGTTCGGCATGGGGGTGGACAAGCCCGACGTCCGCTTCGTGATCCACGCCGACCCGCCGGCCGCCATCGAGGCCTACTGGCAGGAGGTCGGCCGCGCCGGGCGCGATGGCGACCCGGCGGAGGGCATCACCCTCTATGGCGCGGCGGACCTGTCCTGGGCGCTGCGCCGCATCGGCGAGCGGGACGTGGACGAGGCCGTCAAGCAGGCCCAGGTGCGCAAGGTGCGCCAGCTCTACGCCATGCTGGACGGCTCCGGGTGCCGGGCCGCCGCCGTGCGCCGCTATTTCGGCGAGGAGGGGGTCGAGCCCTGCGGCCAGTGCGACCTTTGCCTTGGGACCGTGGAGACCACCGACGCCACCGAGGCGGCGCAGAAGGCCCTTTCGGCCGCCCACCGGCTGCAGGGGCGCTATGGCCGCGGCCGGCTGGTCGATCACCTGCTAGGCAAGACCAAGGACGTGAGCGACTGGGAGGCCGGGCTTTCCACCTGGGGCATCGGCCAAGAACTGTCGGCGACCCAGTGGCGGGACCTTACCGAACAACTGCTGTTCGAGGGCCTGCTGCGCGAGGACCCCAACGACGGCCGGCCTCTGGTGGGCCTGGGCGACGCCGAGGCCGTCCGCGCCGTGTTCCGCGGGGAACAGCGGGTAGCGATGCGCAAGCAACCGGAGGGGCCCGAGGCGCGCGCCGCCACCCGCGGCCGCCGGAAGGGGCGCGAGGCCACCGTGGTCGGCGCCGGCGATCAGGCGCTGTTCGAGGCCCTGCGTGCCTGGCGGGCCTCCGAGGCCAAGGCCCAGCACGTGCCGCCCTACGTCATCTTCCACGACCGCACGCTGGCGGAGATCGCCGCCGCCAAACCCGGCTCCCGCGCCGCCCTCGCCCGCCTCAACGGCGTCGGCGAGGCCAAGCTCGCGCACTACGGCGAGGCGGTGCTGGAGGTGGTGGGCGGGTTTGCCTGAATTGAACATTCCTCCCCCGCCGGGGGAGGTGGCTCGGCGCTGAGCGCCGGGACGGAGGGGGTCCGCCACGATGTGGACAGACCCCCTCACCCGCTTTGCGGGAGCTCCCCCGGAGGGGGAGCAACTTCAGCCTAGAACTTCGTCTTCACTTCCACGCCGATGATGCGCGGGTCGTTCACGAAGCCGGTCAGGTTGTTGAAGTCGATGCCGCCTTCCAGCGACTTGTCGTTGGTGATGTTGCGGCCGAAGGCGGCCACTTCCCAACGCTCGCCCGGCGCGCGGTAGCCCAGACGCAGACCGCCTTCCAGCAGCTTGTCGTCGCTGAACTCGGCCGACTGGTAGAGGAAGAAGTTGACCTTGGAGCGGTAGGCCCAGTCGGTGAAGACGAAGATCTCGCCCTCGCCCACCGGCCACGAGTAGCCCGCCGTCACGTTGGCGATCCACTTGGGCGCATTCGGCAGGCTGTTGCCGTCGATGCGCACCGTGCCGGCGATCGGGCCCGCCGGATCCAGCACCGTGCAGCCGCCGCCGCAGGGCTGGGTGAACAGGTTCGGATCCTTGATCTCGGTGTTGTTGTACGAGAGGCCCGCCGTCAGGACGAGGCGGTCCACCGGCTCGGCCTCGGCGTTGAACTCGAAGCCGTAGCCCACCGCCTTGTCGGCGTTGAGCAGGCGGTTGAAGTTCGCGCCCCCGCCGACCGCGGTGATCTGCAGGTCGTTCGCGCGGTAATAGAACACGGCGGCGTCGAAGCGGGCGCGGGCGTTGGGCAGCGTGCCCTTCACGCCAGCCTCGTACGACATCACCGTCTCCTTGTCGGCGACCGACAGCGTGTCGCCGAACACCAGGCGGCCCTGGATCGATGGGGCGCGATAGCCGCGGGCCACGCGGGCGTAGACGTTCACGTCGTCGCTCACCGCATAGGTGGCGTTGACATTGAAGCTGACCTCGCTGGTGTCCGGGTTCGCACGCAGGATGGCCGTGGCCGGGGCGCCGAACGGCGACAGCGTGCGCTGGGCCAGGAAGTCCTTCTTGTCGTCGGAATAGCGGATGCCGCCGCCGACGTTCAGCCGCTCGCTGACGTCGTAGTCCAGGTTCGCGAACAGCGCCCAGCTCTCGCTCTTCTGGTTCTGATAGGCGTAGCCCTGCAGGGCGCCGCCAGCCAGGGTGTTGTAGTCGAAGCTGTCGATCTTGATGCTTTCATTGAAATAGAAAGCCCCGACGGTGTAGCCGAGCGGGCCGTTCTGGCCGGCCAGACGCACTTCCTGGGTGAACTGGCGGTGGAACGGGATGCCGTCCGCGCTTTCCGCCGGGAACGGGATGAAGCCCGGGCCGGAGGGCGGGGCGAAGACCGCGCCAAAGCCGCCGTCGATGTCGCCGCGCGAATAGGCGTCGACCCGCTCATAGGCGGTGATCGAGGTCAGGGTCGGCATGCCCTCGCCGAAGTCGTAGTCCAGCTTCAGGCTGGCGCCGGCGGACTCGATCTTCTGGACCGCGCGGCCCTGGGCGTCCTGGCTGATCTCGTCGCGCTTGAAGCCCGGGACGAAGTTGTTGGTGCCAGGCTGGATGATGTTGGCCCGGAAGACCCGCGGGGTGCCGTCCAGGTGCTGGTAGTGCAGGTTCAGCAGCGCCGAGAGGTCTTCGGTCGGGGTGAACAGCAGCTGGCCGCGGATGGCGAACTGGTCGTAGCCCTCGCTGTCGTTCTTCTTGGGGGTCAGGGTGTTGTCCACCCAGTTGTCGCGGTGCTGGTAGATGGCCGACAGGCGGCCGGCCAGCAGCCCCTCGACGATCGGGCCGGAGGCCGCGCCCTCGGCGTTGATCGTGGAATGGGTGGCGTAGGACGCCTGGGCGTAGCCTTCGAAGGTCTGGGTCGGCTTGGCGCTGTCGAACTTCAGCACGCCGGCAGGCGTGTTGCGGCCGAACAGGGTGCCTTGCGGGCCCTTCAGCACTTCGACCTGGTCGATGTCGAACAGCGGGAAGCCCTTCAGCACCGGGGTCTCGAGCACGACCTCGTCATAGACGAAGGAGACCGGCTGGCTGGCGTTCAGGTCGAAGTCGGTATTGCCCAGGCCGCGGATGTAGGGGCGCGGGAAGGTCCGGCCGAAGCTGGACTCCATGGTCAGGCTGGGGACGCGGGCCGAGAAGACCCGGATGTCGCCGCCGGAGGAGCGGATCGCGTCCAGCTTCTCGCCGCTCACCGCGGTCACCGCCAGCGGTACGTCGTTGATGTTCTCGGATTTCTTCTGGGCGGTGACCAGCACCTCGCCCACTTCGGTGTCGGCCTGAGCCGCCATGGCCGGGGACGTCAACGCAAACACAGTGACGGAGGCGCTGGCAGCCAACAGGGCGCGCAGCGACGCGGGCGTCTTCATGAGAGGACCTCTGGTTCTTCAGGCGACTGGGAGCTCGCCTTCCGAGGCCCTAGCTACACCACGCCGGGCGCTCGCGCGTGCGGTCTCGGCCGGTATGTCACAATTCTGTCGCGCAGCGTGATCGCGACGCAACAGTGTTGTGCGAACCTCAGGGCTTCACCACCGGGTACGATATGATCAGCGCGAGCTCGTCGGCGCCGGTCTGACGGATGCCCACCACCGCGCCCGTGTAGAGGTAGGCCGCCATACCCGGGGTCAGCCGCGCCTTCACGCCGTCGGAGACGACTTCGCCTTCGCCGGCCAGCACGTAGTAGACCTCGTCGTGGGCGATCGGGTGCGGGCCGATGGCCGCCCCCACGTGCAGCACGCGCTTGCGGAACTCCATGGTCCGGTTCGGCACGGCGTCGCTGATCCGGTAGGCGGTGCTCATCCCGATCGCGCCGTGCGGCGGCGGCTCCTGCCGCACCACCTTGGTCTCGTCGACGATGACGGCGGGCGGCGCGGCAGTGGCGGGGCCAGCGGCAAGGGCTGCAAGGAAAAGCGTGGCGGCGAGCAGGTTGCGCATGGGAATCCTCCGGGCCGCACCCTGAACCCGCGGCCCTCTGCTCCCAAGGAGAGAGCGCGCCCCGCGCCCTCAGTCCTTCGGGTCCGCGCCGTCCAAGCCCACACAGCAGGAGTCGGTGAGGTATGCCGCGAGGGCGGCCACCCGGGCGTAGTCGGCCGTGCAGATCACCTCCCGCCCCCGGCGCTCCTGGCGCACAAGGCCGGCGCGGGTGAGGGCCAGGAGGTGATGCGACAGGGTCGAGGCGGGCGTCGCCATCAGCCGGACAAGGTCGGTAACCTTGGCCCCCGGCTCGCCGGCCCGCACCAGCAGCCGGAACAGGCGCAGCCGTGTCGGGCTGCCCAGGGCGGCGAGCCCGGCGACGGCGTCGCGTTCAGGAAGGACCGACATACTGTCCGTGTAGGTCCCGCCTGGCCGGCCGGTCAATCGAGCCCGCCGCGTCAGCAGCAGGCCGGCGCCTCGGTCTTCGGAGCCGCGCCGCAGCAGGCCGTGGCCGATGCGTCCGCCGCGGGCGCGGCGGCGAGCAGTTCCGGATCCTCGCCGTAGGTGGTCGCCTCGCCGAAGGTGTAGAACGTCTCCCAGCGGACGCCGGCCGGGTCGTTGACCCAGCTCTTGTCCGACCGGGCATAGCAGCAGGCCGTGGCGGTCTGGTCGAACGTCTCGGCGCCCGCCGCCTTCAAGCGGCCGGCCAGCGCGGCCAGTTCTTCCGCCGTCTCCGTCTGGATGCCGACGTGGTCGACGCCGACCGCCGCCCCGCGCGCGGAGATGGCGAAATTCGCCAGCGGATCGTCGAGCTGCCACTTGGCGTAGTCGTCCTTCACCACCGTCGGCGGCGCGCCGAACAGGGTTTCGTAGAACTGCATCGACTGGGCGAGGTCGGGAACGCTCACGTGGAGGTGCATGCGCTTCATGGGACGTCTCCAAAGAACTACATTTCTGGTTTCTTCGAAGTATATCATGCCTACGGACTGTCAAGCCGTTTCTTTCGATAATTCTGCTATGATGGAATCATGGAAGTGAAATCCGCCGTCCCCCGCCTGTCCGCCCTGGCCCACGATGGCCGGCTCGCCGTGTTCCGATTGCTGGTCCAACGCGGCCCCGAGGGCCTGGCCGCCGGCGAGATCGCGCGGGCGCTGGGATCGCCGCCTAGCTCCCTTTCCGCGAACCTCAACATCCTGAGCCACGCGGGCCTGATCGCGTCGCGACGGGACGGTCGCTCGATCATCTACACAGCGAACTACGACGCCATGCGCGAGCTGCTGGCCTTCCTGATGGAAGACTGCTGCGGCGGAGCGCCGGAGATCTGCGCGCCCCTCGCCTCGATCGCCGGCCAGCGCTGCGAGGCCGCCCAGTGAGCAGCCAAGACGCGCCCCGGCCCATGTCGCGCTTCGAGCGGTTCCTCACTGTCTGGGTGGGCCTCTGCATCGTGACCGGCGTCGGGCTCGGCCATCTCTTCCCCGCCGCCTTCCAGGCCATCGGCGCGGCCGAGGTCGCCCGGGTGAACCTGCCGGTTGCGGGGCTGATCTGGCTGATGATCGTGCCGATGCTGATGAAGGTCGACTTCGGCGCCATGCGCGCGGTGAGCCGGCACTGGCGCGGCATCGGCGTCACCCTGTTCGTCAACTGGGCGGTGAAGCCGTTCTCCATGGCCGCCCTGGGCGCCATCTTCATCGGCTGGCTGTTCCGTCCCTACCTGCCGGCAGACCAGATCGACAGCTATGTCGCCGGACTGATCCTGCTGGCCGCCGCGCCGTGCACCGCCATGGTGTTCGTTTGGAGCAACCTGACCCGGGGCGAACCCAATTTCACGCTCAGCCAGGTGGCGGTGAACGACGCCATCATGATCGTGGCCTTCGCGCCGATCGTCGGCCTGCTGCTCGGCCTCTCGGCGATCACCGTCCCCTGGGAGACGCTGCTGCTGTCGGTGGGACTCTACATCGTCGTCCCGGTCGTCCTGGCCCAGCTCCTGCGCAAGGCCCTGCTGCGCCGCGGCGGGGAGGCGGAGCTGCAGCGGGTCCTGGCGCGGATCGGCCCCGTCTCGCTCACGGCCCTGCTCGCGACGCTGGTCCTGCTGTTCGGCTTCCAGGGCGAACAGATCCTCTCGCAGCCGGCGATCATCGCCATGCTGGCCGTGCCCATCCTGATCCAAGTCTATCTCAACGCGGGCCTTGCCTACCTGCTGAACCGGGCCACCGGCGAGGCGCATTGCGTCGCCGGCCCATCCGCCCTGATCGGCGCCAGCAACTTCTTCGAGCTCGCCGTCGCCGCCGCCATCAGCCTCTTCGGCTTCTCGTCGGGCGCGGCCCTGGCCACGGTGGTGGGCGTGCTGGTGGAGGTGCCGGTCATGCTGACCGTAGTGGCGATCGTGAACCGCAGCCGGGGCTGGTACGAGCGCGGCGCGGCGGTTCGCCGGGTGGCGGTGACGGAAAGCGGCGCCCCGCCGTCGAGATAAAAGCAGCCACGCAGACCATCGTCACCCGCTCGCCTGCGAAAGCATGCCCAGCGTGATCCCGGCCTGAGCCGTGATGGATAGGGTGCGCGGCCAGTTGAAGCGAACCAGTTCAGCGATGACCGCCGCGTCGCGCCCGGTCCGTTCCATTCGGTTGTGACGCGGTATGGCCAGGAGCACCGTCACCGCCAGCCCGACGGCGCCGGCGGCGATGTTCGCGGCGCTCATCCACGCGGCGACGGGCGGACCCCATAACGCCAACGGGATGGGGGCCAGGAAACTCGCAAAGCCCGGCAGGATGACCGGCAACGGAATGCGGCGGGAATAGAAGCGGTGATAGGCGACATACTCGGCCTCGCCGACCTTGGCGAAGAGGGGGTAGATGACGATCTGGCAAAACCAGATCTGCCCCAAGACCCAGAACACCAGGGCCACCCACCCGCTCAGAATCCATTGGTCGGCCATCATGGCGTCGCGCCCCGTCCAAGCGCCGCCGCCTGGCGCAGGCTGATGCCGTGGGCCAGCGGATCCGCATGACGGTGAACCAGCGCCCATCCCTCCGCGGAGCGGCGGTAGACCAGCGTCACCCGCAGGGCCCAGTCCTGCGCCGGCAGTCCCCCGACCTCCACGCGGGCGCGCTCGATCACGGCCAGCGTCGCCATATCGGCCCCTTTCCACGCGTGGACGAGCTGCTGCGTGAGCGACCCGTTCGCGAACAACGCACCGAGCGACGCCCAGGCCGCCTCGTTCGCAGGGCGGCGTGAGGGCTCACCGCCAAAGGGCGACATCAGCACGAAATCCTCGTCCAGGCGCAGGAGCGCCCGGTAGCGGTCGATGTCGCCCCGCATCAGCGCGTCGTTCGCACTTTCGGACATCCTGACGAGATCTGAGAGGGTCGGCTCCGCCGCGATAGCGGCTGGCGCAGCCGCTAGACCGCCTGCGCACACTGCGCGCCGGGATATGGACATGGTCTTGCTCCGTCTTGCGATGACGAAGGAATGGCCATGAAGCGCATTGCTGAATCCAATGATATGACTGCAGCGACATGCTGCATGAAATTGATCTATCCCGAGCGGACCTCAACCTGCTTGTGCTGTTCGAAGCGGTGCTGGAGGAACGCCACGTCGGTCGCGCGGCGCAGCGACTGAGCCTTTCGCCCTCGGCGGTCAGTCACGGCCTCGGCCGGCTGCGCCGGTTGCTGGGCGATCCTCTCTTCATTCGGACCCCCAGGGGCGTCACGCCCACGGATCGCGCGGTTCAGCTGGCGGAGCCCATCGCCGGGGTCCTGGCGGGTGCGCGCGGAGTTCTGGCCAGCGTCGCGCCGTTCGATCCTGCGAGCTCCCGCCGCCGCTTCGTCGTGGGCGCCCCGGACGGCGTGTCGGCGGTCATCGTACCGCCTCTGCTCACGCGGCTGAGGTCCACCGCCCCGCACATCGATCTCGGCGTACGGCAGTTGCTGCCGCTCGAAGGCGAGACGAACCCGGTCCGCGCCTGGCGCGGCGCCTTCGACGAGCTGGAAGCGCGGACCCTCGACATTGCCGTCATCCCCCTCGACGACATCCCCGTGCGCTTCCACCGGCAAGCCGTCTTCGAGGAGGATTTCGTCGCCGCCGTACGCATGGGACACCCGGCCGCAGACCGGCTCGACCTCGACGCCTATTGCGCCCTACCGCATCTGGTGGTGTCCGCCACAGGCGACCCCTACGGTTTCGTCGACGTCGTCCTGGCGCGCGAGGGCCGCGCGCGGCGGATCGCGCTCACCGCGCCGAATTTCATGTTCGCCCTGACCCTGGTGGCCGAGTCCGACATGGTGTGCGCCTTACCGCGGCGTTTTGCGGCGACATACGGACCAAGGTTCGGCGTGGTCGGCCTGGAGCCGCCTCTGCCGCTCGGCCGCTTCCGCCTCAACGCAACGGTTCCCCTCCCCGCCCTCGCCGACGCCGGACTGTCCTGGATGCTCGACCAGCTGGCTGAGGGATAGGGAGCCGAATCGCTCACATCCGTTCGCCGGGGAGGCGGCTCGCCTGTTTCAGCCAGTCGGTGAACTGCGCTTCGTCGATGGCGTCATCCTCACGGATGTCGAGATATCGGACCTGCTCGTGCTTGGATGCTCCGGGTGGCCGCGGATCGAGCGAGGCGCCCCGGAAGAAGGTGACCTTCACGTACTTGGTGAAGCAGTGGAAGCTCAGGAACCAGGCGTCCTTCTCCACGCCATAGAAGGGGGAGTTCCACTTCACCGCCTTCTGCACGCCGGGAACGGCGCCGACGATCAGCGCGTCGAGCCGTTCCCCGACGCGGCGCTTCCATCCCGGCATGGCGGCGATGTAGCGCTGGACGGGTTCGTCCCCATAGCCCTTGGGGATCTGCGGATTGCCCCCGGAGAGGAGCACCGGCTCGCCGTCCGCCGATCCCGATCGGTTATCAGCCTTCACCATCCGAGCCTCCCGTGCGTGTCTTCGCCATCTGCGAGAACTTCAGGTTTGAACGCTCTCGTCGCTAGCTTCAGACCGATGCAAAGACCCGCGGGACGCCTTGTCCACCCCCCTGGTCCGCGGAACGGATCGCGATGACCGATCCGGCGCTCGCCCGACAGCCGCCGACCGGCGCCGTCGTGCTGGCCGCCACGCCGCCATCGCCACGCGTCTGTCCTTGATGCCCCCGGTAAGATCGGTACTTTCCGAGGGGGGCTGGTGCTGCTTCGGAAAGCGCCGAAGCCGACCCTATCGGACGATCCGGACTGAGGCGGAGCAGATTATCCACGGGCGTCGGGAGTTGGGAGCCGCCATTGCGTTCGTCGCGATGGCGCTGGGCGGCGGCGACCCTGCCGCAGCCGCGTCGACGCGCGTGCGCTTCCACATCCAGCCGCAGCCGTATCCCGAAGCGCTGCTCGACCTGGCTCAGCAGGCGAACGTCACCCTGATCGGGGCAGCCGCCTGCCCGGGCGTCTCGCGCAGCCCGGTGGCCGGCGCTATGACCGTAGAGGAAGCGCTTTCGCGGCTGCTGGCCGGCGCGCCCTGCGACTGGAGAATGGTCGCTGCCGGCGCGGTGGAGATATCGCCCGCACGTCAGGCCGAGGTTGCGCAGACGCCGCCGCCGGCGCGGCCGGTCATCGTGGGTGAGCTGCTGGTGACCGCGACCAAGCGGGTTCGCGATTCGCGGGAGCTGGCCGTGGGCATCACGGCCATTCACCGGCGCCGCCTGCACGAGACCGGGGCCAGCGATCCCAGCGACGCGGCGGCCCAGATGGCGGGGGTGCTGACCACCAATCTCGGGCCGGGCCGGAACAAGCTGCTGCTGCGCGGCCTCTCGGACGGCGTGTTCACGGGGCGAGCCCGTTCGACGGTGGCGACCTACCTCGACGACCTCCCGGTGAACTACAACGCGCCCGACCCCAACCTCCGGCTGGTCGACGTCGAGCGCGTCGAGGTGGCGCGAGGGCCGCAGGGCGCACTGTATGGCGCCGGAGCCTTGTCCGGCGTCTACCGGATCGTCACCCGCAAACCGGACCTCGGCCAATGGTCGGCAGAGGCGCGGGTCACCGGCGCGACCACCAAGGGCGGCGGGCCCAGCGGCGCCGTCGAGGCCTACGTCAACGTCCCGATCGCGGGGGATACGGCGGGCCTGCGCCTGTCGGCCTACAACGAAGTGCAGGGCGGTTACCTCGACGACATCGTCCAGAACCGCAGCAACGTCGATCGCACCGAGCGCCAGGGGGGCCGGCTGACGCTGCTGGCGCAACCGCGGGAGGCCCTGTCGATCACCGTGACGGGCGCCGCCCAGCGGCTGCGCTCGGAGGACACGCACTACACGATCCGGGGGATCGGGCGGAAACGGGCGGTTCTGATCCCCGAGCCGCACGAGAACGACATCGAGCTGGTCACAGGGACGGCCCGGTACTCGTGGGGCGGCGCGGAGTTGACGTCCTCCACCGGCTTCGTGCGGCACGCCTACGGCAGCCTGTTCGACGCCACGCCCGTGCAGGAGACCTACACGGACGACGCCGAGACGCTGGCCTATTCCGAGCGTACGCGCACCAGGATGCTGGTGCAGGACATCGTGCTGACGTCCCGTGGCGCCTCGAAGCTGAAATGGCTGGCGGGACTCTACGCTTCGGAGGCGCGGCTGCGGTCCCCCAGCGAACTCCTGGCCCAGAACCCCGGCGAGCCCAACCAGTCCGTCTATTCCGAACGACGGCACGAGACGATCCGCGAGATCGCCGGCTATGCCGAGATATCCTACGAACCCGCCCCAGGCTGGATGCTGGCGCTCGGCGGGCGCCTGTACGACATCGAACGGCGGATCCGCTCGGACGTGGCGGCCGAACGCTTCGATCCCCGCAGCCAGGAGAGCCGCAACCACTACACGGGCATCTCCCCGAAGATTTCGCTGCAACGCCAATTCGGGAACGGCGATCTCGTCTACGTCGTCATCTCCGAAGGTTTCCGCCCAGGCGGCGTCAACACCGGCGGGGCGGAACCGCCGCCGAAGGCGCGGGAGACCTTCTCGTCGGACCGGCTGCGCAACTACGAACTGGGCCTGAAGCTGGAGCGTTTCGAGAACCGGCTGTCGCTGAGTTCGGCGCTCTACTACGACGTCTGGAAGGGCATCCAGACGGACCAGTTCCAGGAATCGGGCATCCCCTACACGACCAACGCCGGCGATGCGCACGTGCTGGGGCTGGAGGCCGAGGTCGCGTTCCGGACCGACAACGGATTCCTCGCCCAGCTGAACGGGCGGGTGTCGCGCACCCGGACGACCAAGGCCAACCTCGAGTTCACACCCGTCCTCGCCAAGAGCCTCCCCGGCTCGCCCCCGATTTCCGGAGGCGCCCTCATCAGCTACGAGCGCCCGGTTTTCGGCGACTGGACCATGCGGCTCGTCGGCCAGGCCATCTACGTGGGCCTGTCGCGCGTGTCATTCGACGCCCGCCTCCCCCGCACCGGGGGTTTCACGCAGACGCGGGTGCTGGGCGAGATCAGCCGCGATGGCCGCGGCGCGCAGGTGTTCGTCACCAATGCTCTCGACTCGTTCCGGGACACCTTCTCGTTCGGCAACCCGTTCACCGCGCCGCAGGCGCGCCAGATCACGCCACAACGGCCCGCCACCGTCGGCATGACCCTGTTCGCCTCGTTCTAGACGAATTCCCCGGCCGATGCGGGCGTCGGCCCGCCTCGCGTCAGACGTCGACTTCGGCGTCCAGCGCGTTTTCCTGGATGAACTCGCGGCGGGGTTCGACCAGGTCGCCCATGAGGCGGGTGAACATGTCGTCGGCGTCGTCGGCGTGGTTCACGCGGACCTGCAGCAGGGTGCGGGCCTCGACGTCCAGGGTGGTTTCCCACAGCTGCTCGGCGTTCATCTCGCCCAGGCCCTTGTAGCGCTGGATGGAGAGGCCCCGGCGGCCGTTGTCCATGACGGCGGCGACCAGGTCGAGGGGGCCGCGCACCTTGGCCGTGCGGTCCTTGCGGGTGAAGGTGGCCACGCCCGAGAACACCTGGGCCAGGTCCTTGGACCGTTCGGCGAGGCGGCGGGCGTCGGCAGCATGCAGCAGGAGCTCGTCCAGCACCACGCGCTCGGACACACCGCGCTTCACCCGGCTGAACGCGAAGCCGCCGGTGGCGGCCTTTTCGCCCGACCAGGGCCCGTCGCCCTCCTCGGCGTAGAGGTTGAGGCGCGCGGCGGCCGCGGCGGGATCGCCACCCTCGGCCAGGAGGCCCGCCATGGCCGCCTGTTCGATGGCGAAGGCCGGGGCGCGGGCGGCAAGGCGCTCGATATTGGCCTTGGCCCCGCGAGCGGTCTGCACCAGCGCCAGGAGATCGGCGCCGGTCAGGCGCTCGCCGCTGGGCAGGTCCAGGGTCGCGCCGTCGACGCCCTCGTCGATGAGGTAGATCTCGAGCTCGGCGTCGTCCTTCAGGTAGCGGACCGACTTGCCCTTGGCCGCCTTATAGAGCGGCGGCTGGGCGATATAGAGATAGCCGCGCTCGATCACCTCCGGCATCTGCCGGTAGAAGAAGGTGAGCAGCAGGGTGCGGATGTGGGCGCCGTCGACGTCGGCGTCCGTCATGATGACGATCTTGTGGTAGCGCAGCTTCTCGATGTCGAAGTCGTCGCGGCCGATCCCGGCGCCCAGGGCGGTGATGAGGGTGCCGACCTGTTCCGACGACAGCATCTTGTCGAACCGGGCGCGCTCCACGTTCAGGATCTTGCCGCGAAGGGGCAGGATGGCCTGGTTGTCGCGGTTGCGGGCCTGCTTGGCCGAGCCGCCGGCCGAGTCGCCCTCCACCAGGAAGATCTCGGACTTGGCCGGATCCTTCTCGGCGCAGTCGGCGAGCTTGCCGGGCAGGGAGGTGATGTCGAGCGCCGACTTGCGCCGGGTCAGTTCACGAGCCTTGCGCGCCGCCTCGCGGGCGGCGGCGGCTTCCGCGATCTTCTGGACGATCATCTTCGCTTCGTTCGGATGCTCCTCGAACCAGGTCGAGAGGCCCTCGGTTACGAGGTTTTCCACCGCCGGGCGGACTTCGGAACTGACCAGCTTGTCCTTGGTCTGGGATGAGAACTTGGGGTCCGGAACCTTGACCGACAGCACGCAGGTCAGGCCCTCTCGCGCGTCCTCGCCGCTGACCGAGACCTTCTCGCGCTTCGTTGTCCCTGAGCTCTCGGCATAGCCGGTGATGATCCGCGTCAGCGCCGAGCGGAAGGCCGCCAGGTGGGTGCCGCCGTCGCGCTGAGGGATGTTGTTCGTGAAGCAGAGGACGTTCTCGTGGTAGCCGTCGTTCCACCAGAGCGACAGGTCCAGCTCCACGTTCTCCTTCTTGCCCCGCACCACGATGGGCGTCTTCATCAGCGGGGTCTTGGCCTTGTCGAGGTGGCGCACGAACGCCTCGATGCCGCCCTCGTAGTGCATGACCTCCTCGAAGGGCTCGGCCTCGCGGAAGTCCTTCAGCCAGATGGTCACGCCCGAGTTCAGGAACGCCAGCTCCCGCAGGCGATGCTCCAGCGTCTTCCGGTCGAACTCGATGAAGGCGAAGGTCTGGGCCGAGGGGAAGAACGTGACCTCGGTGCCTGACAGGGGCAGGCCGTTCTCGCGCATCGGCGCGTCGCCGGTCTCCTTCAGCGGCGCCACGGAATCCCCGTGCCGGAACTCCATCTCGTAGCTCTTGCCGCCGCGATAGATCTTCAGCTTCAGGAACTCGGACAGGGCGTTCACCACCGAGACGCCCACGCCGTGTAGGCCGCCCGAGACCTTGTAGCTGTTCTGGTCGAACTTACCGCCCGCGTGCAGCTGGGTCATGATGACCTCGGCCGCCGAAACGCCCTCGCCCTCGTGGATGTCCACCGGGATGCCGCGGCCGTCGTCGGTGACGGTCACCGAACCGTCGGCGTTCAGGATCACCTCGACCCGCGTGGCCCAGCCGGCCAGGGTTTCGTCGATGGCGTTGTCCACCACCTCGTAGACCATGTGGTGCAGGCCCGAACCGTCGTCGGTGTCGCCGATGTACATGCCCGGACGCTTGCGCACCGCGTCCAGGCCCTTCAGCACCTTGATCGATTCCGCGCCGTATTCGGCCTGGCCGTTCGTCTCGTTCTCTTCGCTCATCTTGCGTCCAGCTGAGGCGCTGCGTTCCCGCGAGGGTTGGGCCGGGTGGCCGTGGCGCCCTATGGTGGTTCCGCGCGCTTCGCGCGGAGCCTGATGTCAGGTTTTCTATATAGGGTCTGGGGCTGATTCTGCACGTGTTTCGAGGACGCATTCCGGAGCGGGCGGGGCCCAGCACACGCATCAGAACCAGAGGCCGGGCGCTCAGCGCGTGCACGGTTGCCTTCGCCCTGGTTGGCGAGCCGGCCTTGGCCCAGTTTTCACTGGAGCCCGACTGGGCGCGCCGTCCGGATGCCGCCGAGATCAGCAGGCACTATCCACCGGTTCCTATGGCGCTGGGGATAGAGGGGCGGGCCGTGCTCTCGTGCGACGTCACCGCAACCGGCGCCCTTTCATCCTGCTCTGTGCCCGAAGAGGCGCCGAAAGGACTAGGGTTCCGCGCCGCTGCATTGCGCATGTCCGGCAGCTTCCAGATGCGACCCGGCATCGGCATGTCAGGGCGGACCCCTCATGGCGACGTCCGCATCCCGATCAATTTTCGACTTCCCGCATTGCCGCCAGCGCCCCCCACCCCGACGCTCCCGGCCGAAACCAAGGCCTTGGCGGCAAGGCTTGCGAAGGGGATCGATCCGGCTCCGGGCTTTCTCGCGCACTATGAACGTGAAGCGAAGAAGCTCGCCGCGGGCCGTTTCGGCGTCCCTCGTGAGGTCGGCGCCGAAGCCGGCGAGGCTCTGCTGATGGCGGCCCGGGCGAAGACTGTCGATCTGCAACAGGCGCTGGGCGCGGCCATTGCAGCTCGACTGAGCCCGGCGGAGTTGGCCGAGTTCGTGACCTTCGCCGAGAGCGATGTCGGGCGACGATGGTTGGCAGGGAATTCAGGCCAAAGCGCCGAGCTCAAGCGCCTCGGCCAGAACGACCAAGAGCGATTTCGGACCGAGGCTCACCGTTTGCTGTGCCAATCCCGCGATTGCTCAAGCGCCGCGGAACCGGCCCCCATGTCTCCACAAACTGCCAGCTCCGATCCAATCCTTTCCGGTGCGCCATGGTCGCAACGGCCGACGCTGACCGACACCCTGGCGGCATGGCCGGTTAGCTTTCTCTTCGGAATTGCTGGATGGTCGCGGCTCGACTGCACGGTGGGGCTCCAAGGTGCTCCCGAAGAGTGCGAGCTGGTTTATGAGAGCCCCCGCGGGCTAGGCGTCGAGGCGGCCGCGCGCGGGCTGGCGGAGCGATATCGAATCTCGGCCCAATCGCTCCCGGACTATGTCGGCAAGCGTGTGGCGATCCGTGAGCATTTCTTTGCGCTGGACGACGCCGAGACAGAACCGGTGGCGGCAGCAGCCAATCCGTCCGCGCGCCTGATGCTGGCGCGCCGGATCCTCGAATTTCAGGCCCAACGCGCCAAGCCGAGCAGGGACGCGGCAAACAGGAGTAGTCTGGCGACTATTCTGAAGCCGTTGGACCCTGCGCTGAGACAAGAAATGGAAACCGCGCTGCTCATGGCGAGCGATGCCAACATCGAGACGATGATCTCTGCCCGGGCGGCCTTCGTCGCCGAGCGATATGATGAGGTGGATCTCCAGAAGATCCTTCGGTTCGAAGAGAGTGTCGGGCCGGCGATCGAGCGCGTTCGGGCTGCCGGAGAGGAAGACGCTCAAGCCCGGGTCGCGCACATCGCTGAGGAGGTCTCCGCTGCGGCGCGAGATGCCTTCTGCAAGTCTCGCGACTGCACGGCTCCTACCTTCAATCAGCCGCGCCCGGAGAGCCCGCCGGCATCCACCTTGAACCCCTGAGCCCGACCGCTCAGGCCCTCGAACAACATCTCGTCGGTGCCGGTGAGGAAGGCCTGCAGACCGAGGGCCTCGATCTCGTCGAAGAGGGCGGCGCGGCGGCGGGCGTCGAGGTGGGCGGCCACTTCGTCCAGCAGCAGGATCGGCGACGGGGCCTGCGCGCGGGCGAGGCGGGCGGCCTGGGCCAGGACGAGATTCAGGATCAAAGCCTTCTGCTCGCCCGTGGAGCATTCGGCGGCGGCGCGGTCCTTTTCGGCGTGGATCACCGACAGGTCACCCCGGTGCGGGCCGGTGAGCGCGCGGCCGGCGGCGGCGTCCCGCCCGCGCGCGGCGGCCAGCGCGCGGGCCAGCCGGGCCTCGATGTCGGCGAACGCGGCGCCCTCGCCCGCCAGCTGCTCCCACTCCCCCGTGAGGGCGAGGCGCGCCTGCGGGAAGGGCCGCTCGCCGCGGGTGGCGATCTCGGCGGCCAGGGCGGAGAGGGTGCGGGCGCGGGCCTCGGCCATCAGCGTCCCGGCCTCGGCCAGGCGCGCCTCGAGCGCGTCGAGCCAGGCGGCGTCCGGCGGCCCGTCGGTCAAGAGGCGCATCCGCTCGCGCATCGCCTTCTCGTAGGCCTGGACGTGGGCGGCGTGGGCGGGCTCCGCGGCGAACACGAGACGGTCGAAGAAGCGGCGGCGGTCGGCGGCGCCTTCCAGGAACAGGCGGTCCTGGGCCGGGGTGAGCCAGACCTGGCGCACGTGCTCGGCCAGGCGGCCCGGCGGCGCGGGCTCGCCCTCCACCCGCACGATACGCCGCGAAGCGCCGGCCTGTTCGACCCCGGTGCCGAGGCGCGTCTCTTCCCCATCGGCCCGAAGCGTCACCGACACGGCCCAGGCGCGGCCTACGGCCTCGCCCGGCATCCGCCGGCCAACCTCGGCCAGGCTGGAGCCGCGCAGGCCGCGGCCGGGGATCAGGAAGCTGACCGCCTCCAGGAGGTTGGTCTTGCCGGCGCCGTTCGGCCCCGCCAGCCACACGGGCCGCCCGTCCAGCACGAGCTCGGCCGTCGCGTAGGACCGGAAGTCGGTCAGGGCCAGGCGTGTGAGGGCCGTCGAGGTCACTCGCGGCTCTTAGCGGGTTTCGCCGGCCAGGGCGAAGGGCCACGCCGTCATCCGTCCATGTCCGGATTCCGCCAGCGGCATGTCACGGCCCACCCCATATCGCCGTCCTGGGATCGAGATCAGTCAAAGGGGACCCCATGAACCAGACCGCCAAGGCCGAACGCTTCCGCAAGCTGCACGAGGGGCCCGACGTGCTGGTCCTGCCCAACGCCTGGGACGCCGCCAGCGCGGCGGTCATGGCCGACGCCGGGGCCAAGGCCGTGGCCACATCGTCCGCGGCGGTGGCCTGGGCGCACGGCTATCCGGACGGCGACGTCCTGCCGATGGACCTGGTCGTGGCGACGATCGCCGCGGCGGCAAAGGCGGCGGGCGAGGTTCCCCTGACCGCCGACATCGAGGGCGGCTTCACGGACGACCTGGACGCGCTGTCGGCCAACATCGCCCGCGTGATCGAGGCCGGCGCCGTGGGGATCAATATCGAGGACGGCGGCCGCGACCCGGCCCTGCACGCCCGCAAGATCGCCGCCGTGCGCGCGCAGGCCCAGCGGCAGGGCGCCTCCCTGTTCATCAACGCCCGCACCGACGTCTACCTCCGCGGGCTGGCCGAGGGCGAGGCGGCTTATGAGGAGTCGGTGAAGCGCGCGGCGCTCTACGCGGAGGCGGGCGCGGACGGGATCTTCGTTCCCGGCCCCGCCGATCCGACGCTGATCGGCCGGCTGGCGGCCGCGATCCCGAGGCCGCTGAATGTCATGGGCCGGACGGGCGTGCCGGCCGCAGCCGAGCTGAAGGCTCTGGGCGTCCGCCGCTTGAGCTCTGCGATCAGCCCCTTCCGCGTCGCCTACGCCGCTATGGGCCGCGCGGTGGAGGGCTTCCTGCGCGACGGCGACGCGGACGCCCTGTCCCGCGCCGGCGACGGCGCCCCGAACCTGCAGGGACGGTTCAGCCAGGGCAGCTGACCGACGCGCCGCGCGACAGGCGACGCACAGATCGGCCCCGCGCGGCAGATGACCTGCGGCGCGCGGGGCCCTATCTTGGGGCCATGACCGACACGCTCGACGCCGCCGCCCCGCCCCTTCCCGACGTCGACCGGCCGAACACCCAGGACGGCCCGGCGATCCGGCTCTACCTGGTGGACGGCTCGGGCTTCATCTTCCGCGCCTTCCACGCCTTGCCGCCCCTGACCCGCAAGACCGATGGCCTGCCGGTGGGCGCGGTCTCGGGCTTCTGCAACATGATCTGGAAGCTGCTGGTGGACATGAAGACGTCCGCCGAGGCGCCGACCCACCTGGCCGTGGTGTTCGACCATTCCGAGCAGACGTTCCGGAACAAGCTCTACGACAAGTACAAGGCCCACCGCCCGCCGCCGCCCGAGGACCTGGTCCCGCAGTTCCCGCTGGTGCGGGAAGCCACCAAAGCCTTTGGCGTCCCCTGCCTGGAACTGCCCGGCTACGAGGCCGACGATGTGATCGCCGCCTATGCCTGCAAGGTGCGCGACATGGGCGGCGAGGTGGTGATCGTCTCGTCCGACAAGGACCTGATGCAGCTGGTCGGCGAGCGCGTCTTCATGCTCGACACCATGAAGAACGTGAGGATCGGAATTGAACAGGTCGCCGAGAAGTTCGGCGTTACGCCGGACAAGGTCGTCGATGTGCAGGCGCTTTGCGGCGATTCGGTCGACAACGTGCCCGGGGCGCCCGGCATCGGCATCAAGACCGCCTCCGCCCTGATCAACGAATACGGCGACCTCGACACGCTTCTGGCCCGCGCCGGCGAGATCAAGCAGGAGAAGCGCCGCCAGACGCTGATCGAGTTTGCCGACCAGATCCGGCTCTCCCGCCAGCTGGTGCAGCTCGACTGCGACACCCCGCTGCCCGAGCCCATCGACGCGCTGGCGGTCGACGATCCCGATCCCGCCGAACTGCAGGCCTTCCTCGAGAAGATGGAGTTCCGCACCCTCGCCCGGCGGATCGGGGACGGCAAGGCAGGCTCGGCCGGCGGCATCGCCGCGCCGGCCACCCCGGCCCCCGAAGCCAAGGCCCGCCCGGCGCCGCAGCACGGCGCCATCGACGTTACCGCCTACCAGTGTGTCCGCGATCTCGACGCCCTCGACGCCTGGATCGCCCGGGCCTACGCCGCCGGGGTCGTGGCGTTCGACACCGAGACCGACGCCCTCAGCGCCACCAGCGCCAACCTGTGCGGGGTCAGCCTGGCGGTGGCGCCGGGCGAAGCCTGCTACATCCCCGTGGGCCACGCGCACGAAGGAGAGGGCGGCCTGGAGCTGGAGGCGCCCGCCGACCTGACCCAGGTCCCGATCGACGAGGCGCTGGCCCGCCTGAAGCCGCTGCTGGAGGACCCCGCGATCCTCAAGGTGGCCCAGAACGCCAAGTACGACATGGCCGTCCTCTCCCGCTATGGGATCGAGGTCGGTCCCGTCGACGACACCATGCTGATCTCGTTCACGCTCGAGGGCGGGCTGCACAAGAGCCACGGCATGGACGAGCTTTCCCTGCGCCTGCTCGAGCATCAGCCGATCAGCTTCAAGACCGTGGCGGGAACGGGCAAGGGGCAGAAGAGCTTCAAGCACGTCGAGCTCGGGACGGCGACCTGCTACGCTGCCGAGGACGCCGACGTCACCCTACGCATCTGGGAACACCTGAAGCCGCGGCTCGTGGAGGAGAAGCTTGCCACCGTCTACGAGACGGTCGAGCGGCCGATGCCCCAGGTGCTGGTCGAGATGGAGCTTGCGGGGATCAAGGTCGATCCCGAACGGCTGCGTCAGCTCTCCAACGACTTCTCGGTGCGCATGGCGGAGCTGGAGGCGGAGGCCCACCGCGCAGCCGGCCGGCCCTTCAACCTGGGCTCGCCCAAGCAGATCGGCGACATCCTGTTCAACGAGATGGGCATCGCCTCGGGCAAGACCACCGCCAAGGGCGCCCAGTCCACCGACGCCTCCCTGCTGGAGGACCTGGCGGCCCAGGGCCACGAGCTGCCGCGCATCCTGCTGGACTGGCGCCAGCTCTCGAAACTGAAGGGTACGTACACCGACAACCTGGTCGCCGCGATCAACCCCGCGACCAACCGCGTGCACACCTCCTACAGCCTGGCCGCCGCCACCACCGGCCGCCTCGCCTCCAGCGACCCGAACCTGCAGAACATCCCCATTCGGACGGAGGAAGGCCGCAAGATCCGCAAGTGCTTCATCGCCGAGCCGGGCAAGGTGCTGATCAGCGCCGACTATTCCCAGATCGAACTGCGGCTTCTGGCCCACATCGGCGACATTCCCCAGCTGAAGAAGGCCTTCGCCGACGGCCTGGACATCCACGCCATGACCGCCTCCGAGATGTTCGGCGTGCCGGTCGAGGGCATGCCCGCCGAGACCCGCCGCCGCGCCAAGGCGATCAATTTCGGCATCGTCTACGGGATTTCGGCCTTCGGCCTCGCCAACCAGCTCTCGATCCCGCGGGAGGAGGCCGGGGCCTATATCAAGACCTACTTCGAGCGCTTCCCCGGCATCCGGACCTACATGGACCGCATGCAGCAGCAGGTGCGCAGCCAGGCCTTCGTGACCACGATCTTCGGCCGCAAGGTCCACATCCCCGCCGCCCGCGGCAAGTCGCAGGCGGAGCGGGCCTTCGCCGACCGCGCGGCGATCAACGCCCCGATTCAGGGGGCGGCCGCCGACGTCATGCGCCGGGCCATGATCCGCATGCCGGGCGCCCTGCGCGATGCAGGGCTCACGGCGAAGATGCTGCTGCAGGTGCACGACGAATTGGTCTTCGAAGCCCCCGAGGCCGAGGCCGAGGCCGTCATCGCCGTCGCCCGCCGGATCATGGAGCGCGCCGCCGAGCCGGCCCTGCAGATCTCCGTACCGCTGGTCGTCGAAGCCCGCGCCGCCACCAACTGGGACGACGCGCACTGAGGGCCGGAGCCGCCATTCGGGCGGGTTAGACCGCCGTTCGAGGCGCCTGGTCTTCGTCTTCGCGGTCGTCCGCCACGGCGGCGATCTGGGTGTGAATCACCGACACCACGGTGCCGGGATGAGCGTCGGCTACCTGCACGCGGGCGTTCAGCTGGTGCGCGAGCGCATCGACGATGCTGGTGCCCAGCCCGGGCGTGGAGCTGGCGTTGTCCTTTGGCATGCCGACGCCGTCGTCGGCGACGGACAGCGTCCAGTTGGGCCCGCGGGAGTTGTAGCCCACCTCGATCCTGCCGGGGCGGCCGCCGGGAAAGGCGTGCTTCAGGCAGTTGATCACCAGTTCGGTCACGATCAGGCCGAGGCTCACCGAGGTGTCGGCGGCGCTCGTGCTGTCGTCGGCCTTCACCTCCAGCACGAGCTGGTCGTGATCGCGGATCATGGACGCGCCGATGCTGTCGCACAGCTTCTTGAAGTACGACCGCAGCTCCACGTCCTCGAGCCGTGAGGCGGAAAGTTCGTGCTGCAGGGCGGCCACCGACATTACCCGGTTGTGGGCGTCGGTGAGGTGAAGCCGCGTTTCGTTCGAACTGACCTTCCGAGCGCTCTGCAGGATCACGCTGGCGATGATCTGGAGGCTGTTGGCGACACGGTGCTGCATTTCCTGAAGCAGGATCGCCTTTTCCCGCAACAGGTCGTCCTTGAGCTTGGCGGCGAGGCGCGCATCCGTGACGTCCGCGATGGACAGAAGCACGTAGCGGTGAGCCGCGTCGCCGTAGTCG